>JGI1358J11329_10001038_pt1 | contig 23422 bp, 26 predicted proteins | sample Subgroupgradi54m_FD_11329 | JGI IMG/M metagenome (IMG submission 11329)
AATATCTTTTGATGATTCCTGCGGCAGGGTTTCCAGACAAGCCGGCGGGGCGAATTGGGGGTGGATCGGCAAAAAAACTTTAAAAAAGTTTAACTTTTTATCGGTTTCGATGGCTGGCGCGGGGTTGCCGTTGTTGTTCATGAGAAAATCCATCCTTTCCAGGCCCCCGGCCTTGCCCTGGGAGAGGTCTAACTGTTTAAAAAAGTGTCCCAAGTTAGGGTTACGCCGGCGGGAAGACGAAACTTCCCTGTTTTTAAGTTTTTGATTGTCCAAAGGCGCTAAAGGGCCGGGGAAGCTGACAATTTCAATGCCTTTGGGCAGGATGCGGATGTGGACAGGGTCGTTTTCTCTATAATCCCTGTGAAGAACGGCGTTGATGACGGCTTCTTTGAGGGCGCCAAAAGGATAATTGAATGATTCATGGTCTTCCCCTGCCTTTGGGCGTTCTTTTCCTGCCTTTGTGATGACCATGCCTTTGATATAGGTCAGCACTGTTTCGATCTGGTAAGGCAAGGGCCCGGTAAAGAGTTTTTCCCGGAAGCGGCCCAGGCCGTCGAATTCGGTCAGTTCAATGAAGGCCCAGGGGAAAAATTCCTCCGGATGCAGGGCAAACATGAGCAGTCCGGCGTTTTTAGGTTTGACCTGGTCTTTGAATTCCTGGGCAATGTTCATGCGTTTGCATATATCAGACAAGGACGCGTCTTTGGACTGGACAGAGATACTGCTTTTGACGGCAGTCAGATATTGCTGGATGAGATTGACGTTTAGATCGCCAAGTGAGGCAAGCTGATGGACTTGGTCATCAAAAGGAACATGGTTGGCCAGGCTTATAAGGTCGAGTTCCTCGGCCGCTGTTGCTCTTCTGACTTTCCAGGAAGGGCGCACGTAAGAGGCATAGCCGCCGGGCTTGACCAGCCCCCGGGGCACCTGATAAGGGCGGTTGCCCCGGGCCGGGGCCCACAGGACAAGCAGGGTCTTATTTTTATATTCGGCCGACTCGATGATGGGGTAATAGGGCGGGTGGATGTGACGGCAGAGGCCTTTGATCTCCTCTTTGAAAAGAGTGATCTCGCCTGGCGAGAGGCCGGTAATGGGAAAGGCCGGGCCGTGGGAGTCGTTTTCCGCGGCCCCTAAAATGATGTATCCCCCGCCCTGCTTTTTGATGTCATTGGCAAAAGCGCAGATGCTGCGTAAAACGCTCAAGGCGTGGAAATTCTTTCTAAAATCAATGCGCTCCCATTCAATCGCGCCGCCTTTTAACAGGCGGTGGATGTCAACGCTCAAAGCCACAGGGGTCCTTTCTCTGATATAGTGGTCAATCTTAGTCATTCCTCTTTAAAAAATCAACATAAAAAAATGCCCGCTGTTGCCAGCGGGCAATGGTGTTGCGAACTAATAATCTTCCGGCAGCATGTCGTGAACTTGCCAATCTCGTTCCAGCAGATGAAGTTTGCGTCACTTTCCCAATGAATCAATGATGATGATTTAACAAATCAAATACCCAGATAATTATCCGCGCAATGATCCCCCACTGCAGGATAATGATCACCAAGCCCAGGGCCATAAAAAATAACCCGCCCACCACCTTCTTTATAATATCTCCAACCAGAAAAAGGATGAAAAGCGGGATAAACAAAAGAACAGCTTTGGTCTTTTGCCACAGCCACGCTCCTCCCCTTCTTAAGGTTTCCTTGTCGTTTTTGAGGTCTCTCGACACCTGAACCGCGAGTTGGTTATTCATTTGACGCTCCCCTTGTAGTCAAATCCCCCCCGCTTCGCAAGGGTAGTCTCAATTCTGCGTTTTACTTCAGCAAGCACAATGGGCTTAGGGACAAAAAGAATATTTCCTTCTTGCTCGTTACGCGTCACGTATGCCGGATCATCGTATTTGGAGATAACAAGAATAATAATATGGCTCTTTTCCTTCTTAGCATAATCAATAACGTCATATCCTATCAACTTCGTCGGGAAATGTAAATCCTGCAACAGCACGTCAACGTCCTTGGTCTTAAGTATTTCCAAAGCCTCTTCACAATTATTAACGGTCGTAATGTGACATTTTAGCCTTTTGCTCAGATAGTCATCCAAGGACGCCAGGACCTCAGGCTCATCATCTACTATTAAAATATTTGGGACCTTCATATTAATTCCTTTGTTGAGTTTTTTAACCTTTCACCAAAACTCCTGATCTCCTCAATAGTTTTTTTCATTTTATTTCTGATCTCAACCGAAACCGGCTTAGGATCAAAATCGGTCCCATCAAGCATCAAAAGGTTCATCCGAAAAACATCATTGCCCAAGTAATGCCCAACCAGCTCTTTGATTTCCATGGGAACGTACAAAAGGCCATCTTCCAAGCGAACCCTGCCTTCTCCCTTTTTTATTGAATGCAGAAAGATCGTTAAATCCCCCAGCCCCCTGCCAATCTTCCTGGACTCCTCAACAGAAATCTCCTGATCCGGATTCCTTACAATGATATCTTCAATGTCTTTTAAAACCAACCAAAACTTTTGGTCCCAGTATTCCCAAACAAGCCTAGGAATCCCTATTTTTTTCTGGGCCACTGTTTGCCATAATTGTTCTTGTTCTTTGTATACGTTTGCCATTTATCTTTTTAGCCTTTGAATCATCCCGCTTAATTTAGCGTTAATGTCATTCAAAGTCGTCGGCTTGATCAAAATCGCTTCAACCCCGAGTTCCCTGGACTTGTTTAACACGTTTTCATCATCTTCGCGCGTGATCATCAGCACCTGTATCCACTTCATTTCATTCCTTATATACTTAAGAACGTCCAAACCACTCATTTTCCCGGGTAAGTGTAGATCCAAAATAACAATGTTTGGTTCAAATTGATTTATCTTTTCGATCCCTTTCTCCGCTGTTAAAGCAGACTCAACAATATATCCATTTTCTTCATATTTTCTCTTTAACTGCTCGGTGATGATCTCCTCNTCGTCTAAAATAAAGATTTTTATTCGCCTATTCTCNTCTTTTATGTTTTTTATTACCTTTTCAAAATCGATATCCGGATCGATCGATCTATAAACTATATTTTTTAATTCGGTGATNTCCCTATCGACGTCTCGAATATCCTGCTCTATCCTNGAGGCGTTTTTTATNATTTTATCCAATAATTCCAGATTATTTGGGTCATTTTTAAGTTGCTCGGCCGCTTCTTGTATAAATCCTGCCGTGAGACTTGCCGTGTGCAGCTTATTGCCCAGAACATGATATCTTTTCCTTAATGTTTCCATCAAACACCCCCTTAAAGCCAACCACCAGTTATTTCAAACATCCAGGGCCACTAGTCTTTCCCCCTTATGAACAATTTACGATAACCTGCAAAATATCTTTGAGATCCATGGGTTTCTTTAAGAACTTCAGAGCCCCGCCGCTTAAACATTCATCTTCGTGTTCGTGGTAACCAGAAATCACAATTATTTTCACTTTATTTTTGTAGTTTTTCAAAATTTCTAAACCCGGTGGCGGCATTTTGTCTTCTAAAGCCAAATCCAGGAGCAGAATATGAGGCTTTTCGGTTTCCAATAAATCTACGCATTCCTTTACATTCGTTGCGTAATAAAACTTGCCTTTGCTTGCGTCTTTCTTGAAAGCAAAATAATCTTTATAAATCTCCACCATTCTTAAATCGTCCTCCGCGATCACAATTTTCTTTCCGTCCAACATGTTCCCTCCAATTAGCTCAAGCATTAACAACATTTTTTCTATCCGTTCAACATCTTTACCAGCGACCTCAAACATTTTCTGAGGAATCTTCTTGCCCATCTTGCTTAGTTCCAGAACAGTCTTGATGGACTGAAGTTTGTTCCTGATATCGTCATCAATTTGTTTTACTCTTGGATCCATTAATCGGCCACCTGTAGGTCTACCCAGAAACTTGCCCCTTTTCCCCTACCCTCTGAATCGAACCCGTATTTCCCACTGATATAATCACAAATTTTTCGTACTCTCCAACACCCCAAACCCGTGCCTTCTCCATGTGGTTTTGTTGTGTACGTTGTCTCAAAGATCTTCTTTTTTGTCGCTTCATCCATCCCGTAACCGTTGTCTTTATATTCAATCCGGACACTGTTCCCGTTGGCTTTATAAATTCTCAGCGTTACCTCTTTTGTTGTTTCGTTATTCTTTGTCGCGTGCAAACTATTTTCAAAGAAATTGGCCATGATTTCCTGCAACATTGTTGCGTCTCCGACAACGGCCGGCAAGCCGGGATCAATTCCCTCTCTATAAACAACATCCTTATATTTCTTAAGAAAAAGCTTCTTCAAAACCTCGAAATCTTCCAACAAATTTTCTATTTTGATCGGCTGAATTTTAATCTGTCCCTTCGAAAAGTTTTCAATATTGTGAATTATATGAGAAATCCTGTCTGCTGTTTTATCCACTACTGGGATATGTTTGGCAAAAAAAGCTTTTAATTTCTCGTAATCCAGGTCCCCTTCCTCGATCATGTCCTTAAGAAACCGCATTTCGTACTTTATGACATTTAAAGGGTTGTCGATCTCGTGGGCCATGGTCGACACCATAGTGTCTAACAACATCCTGCGGACACCCGCGCCCTCTTCCTGCATTCTTTCGGTTTCAGCTTTAAGGTAAGCGGCATTTTCTAACGCCAGGGCCATGTGATCCGCGACAATATTTAAGACAACAATGTCTCTGTCTGAAAATATATTTTGATGGGGCTTATTTCCAAGAACAATGATCCCCAGGAGCTTCTTGTCTTTAATGACCGGTACAACTAACCCTGTCTTCAATTTTGTCAAATATTTGAAAGTGAGGTCAATTTCTGGCGCATCATTTCTTATCTTATTTTCCAATTCATGTACAAGAAAAGTCCCTTGAGATCTCAGGCAAGCAATCAAACCGTGGTTGCTAGGGATTTCTTCTTCGTATCCGTTTTCATTTTTGTCATTTGTGTAAAGCCTAAACAGCTTGTCTTCTCTTAAATAAACTCCTACATGATCTAAATGTACACTTTGCTTTAAAACCGTTGCTATCAAAGACGCTATCTCTTCTTTTGTTCTTTTTGTATTTAAGCCTTTTGACGCGGAAATCAACGCTTCCTGATACCTGTATTCGTCTTCTTTAATTTTTTCTTCGGCCTGTTGACGAAGGTAGGTATAAATAAAAGGCCCGGTTGTTGCCATGATTAACATCGTAACCAATGCAACAAAATGACCGCCTTGGTGATAAATGTAAAAAGGGACTCCCAAAACCAACGTGTATATACCTAAAAATAGGCCCGCATTGGTAATTGCGAGTCGGACGTCCATCAAACGGTATTTAATAATCGAATACGCGACCAAAAATACATAAACAGAAACAAAGACATTCCCCAATGGCAGGACAGGAATATCAAACCACAACGGGTAGTTGGTGGCTCCTCCTATAAATCCAATCATTGTTCCTAAAAATACATACCATATTTTGTTTCTCTTATCCCCTGTGATTTGTTTCATGTATTTGAATAAGAGCACATGCGATAAAATGGCCACACCAATAAAGAAAATAAGATAAAACAAATACAGCGCCCCTGCGGTGGGCCAAAATTTAAAAATAAGTCGTTCTCTTACATCCAATACCATCAGGGGAGTAAAATCGGATAATAAAAAAACAAAACTTAGACAATAAAAAAGAGCAATGAGTCGACCGTATTTTTTGGATGCCTCAATAAGATTTACTGAGAAATGAAAGAATGTTGCTGGAATAAACACGGCCCCTGCCATAAGAGATCTGCACCAAAACAATGCATCTTCACTGGTTTTTGTTATTTGCCATAACGTATAAAACAAAGACCACACAGCAACACTCATTGCAAAGTAAACAAACGACCGGTTAAGTTGGTTATTGAAATTCCTTGATATTACAAAGACGCAAACCACCAAACTTGTTATAAGGTTAATAAATGCACTTATTGGATAAAATATTAGAGGCATATTATCTAAATTTTAATTGCTCATTTGTATTGGTGGCAATGACGTATTGGAGAATACCTTGCTGTTCAAAAGTAAATCTTAGTTGATCTTCATTAAACCTCGCATCTTTAAAAATCTTTCTAAACGCATCATCGTCAGTATATAAAAGTCTCCACTCTCCTACCCATTCCATGTAATATACAGAGGGGTTACTATATTTATCTCTAACATTTGATACGGCAAGAATGCCGCCCTCGTTGAGCAAACTCTTTAAATTGCGGACTAAATTTAATGAGATCCTAAAATTTAGATAATCAAACAGTCCTGTTGCGTAAATAATGTCATATTTTTTGTTTATTATTTCGTTAATTTTCTTTGTTGAACTTAGTTTCAGGGCGTTCATCTCTATAAAATTTACATTGTCGTGTCCTTTTAAGACCTGCTTCCCGTAATTCAATGCACTTTGATCGTGGTCGTAACAGTCAAAAATAATTTTTTTGTTTTTCAACTGCCATGAAGTCAGAATTTCTTTCACCTCCCTGCAGGGGCCGCATGCTAAATCCATTATTCTTATGTTATCGTTTCTATGATTAACAAATTTTACAATCATCTTTTTAAAATCTTCTTTTCTATTCCTTACTGCAACAGACACCGCGGCCATCTGAAAATAATTATCAAATAGCCTTTCAAATCCCGCTGTAGGTGGTTCGTTTTGATAAATATCTTCTATGATCTTAAAATCTCCAGAATATCCGTAAGGTTTTCTTAAACTCCAACTGTTGTAAACACCCTTCAGAAAATATTGTCTGAAATTTTTTATAAATATACTTTTTAATTTCTCTACTTTTTTCTCTTCTCCCTTGCTTATACAAAGCCTCTCAAAATCCAATACTTTCTGGAATACTTTGTTTACCTCAAAGTTAAATTCGCTTTGAAAACGCCCCCACTCCCCGGGGTGAATGTCTAAATAATTTTCGATATCTTGGACGCGTCGTAAGTATATTTTGATGGTATTACGAAGATCCTGCGCAATAACTGCGTCTACTCTAGTGATTACCATATGAACACGTTAAACCCCTTTAAAAATTTGTCTAATTTCTTTAAAAGGTAAAACTTTAATGTCACGTATCGTGTGTATTTCGTCTCCCCCGTATAAAACAAATCTATTCCCCACGGGTTTCCTTGTCCTGGTATGAAACATTTCGAGGTTCTTGATCCAGTCAGGAGTGAATGTCATACCTGATTTAATTTCTACCAAGATCAGTTCACGATTTATTTCAATGATCAGATCGATCTCATAACCGCGTTTTTCACGATAAAAACTGATCGGGGCATCCAGGCCCCGGTTATAAAAATATTTCAAAACTTCACTGATAACTAAATTCTCAAATAATTTTCCATACAGCGGGTCCCGGCTAAGAACTTGTTTGCTCAATATGCCAAGTAAATAACAAGCGAGCCCCGTGTCGTAGAAATAAACTTTGGGGGTTTTTATGAGGGCTTTATTTCTGTTGTCCCTATAAGAAGGCAGCAAATAAACCGCATTTGTTATCTGCAGGACAGACAGCCATTCTTTTATTGTTGTATGGGAAACCCCGGTGTCGTTGCCAATGCTGGTTAAATTCAGCTCTGTTCCTGTCCGACTGGCGCATCCTTTTAAAAATGCCTGAAAAGTCGTCAAATTCCTGATATCAATAATGTCTTTTATATCCCTGTCTAAATATGTCCGGGTATAGGCCCTTAGAATGTTTGTTGGGTTTAAGTTCTCACTCCAGATCTTCGGGTATCCACCATTAAAGATCAAATTTTTATGGTCGTTCCTTGATCCGTCAGGCAGCTCGTAGATCGATAACGGAAGCAGATCCAATATCCCTACCCGGCCGGCCAAGGATTGTTTAACTGTTTTTAAAAGCAGGATATTTTGACTTCCTGTTAAAACATAAAGACCATGCTGCTTTCTTTTATCAACAATCTCCATGATATAAGACAGCAGGTCCGGCGCCTTTTGAATTTCGTCTAAAATCGCGCCATCGGGGTAATCCTTTAAGAAACCCCTCGGGTCTGTGTTGGCGTATGCCAATATATCGGGGGTTTCAAGCAGCACGTATGGCTTATGCTTGAAAACTGTTTGACAAAGGGTTGTTTTGCCTGATTGCCGCGGCCCGTTGATAAGGACAACCGGGAATTGGCTTGAGTATTCTCTTAACTTTTGTTCTATTTCGCGTTTGATCATGTTCAAATATTACCACATACTACACCATTTGCAAATAAAAGTTTCAATTCGTTACAAGTTGGCATGCCCGCCATTTTCACTCTTTTATAACTATTTCAAGATTCAATCTTGAAATAGTTGGGCCCACCGACAAAAACACCCTAGCTAACCTGCAAAATTTCTTTGACTTTTCTTCCGGCTTTACTGCCGCTGGCCTTTTCAATAAAAACAAGCATGTTAACGGCCTCTATGATCCCCCTGCGGTCCACCGGAATACCTGCCTCCGAGATCAGCTGTTCAAGCCTTAAAAGACCGCTCTGGGCTGAATTGGCGTGTATGGTAGACAGCCCGCCCGGATGGCCCGTATTCCAGGCCTTGATCAGTGAGTATGCCTCTTTCCCGCGAACTTCCCCCACTATGATCCTGTCCGGCCGCAAACGCATGCAATATTTTAGCAAATCATCCATCGTTCTGTTATCCGAGGTACGCAGCTGGATCTTGTTCGCCACATTGCATTGCAATTCAATGGTGTCTTCAATGATCGCCAGCCTGTCATTTGGATACGCCAGGGCCATTTCATCAAGAAGGGCATTACAAAGCGTTGTTTTCCCGGACTGAGTCCCCCCTATCACCAGAATAGATGTCTTTTCGCGGATCGCCTTTTGCAGACAGTCCATCTGTTCCTTGTTAATGACCCCCTGGTCAAAGTATTCCGCCAGAGGAATTACGCGCATGGCGGGCTTCCTGATCGAAAAAACAGGGCTTGAAACAATCGGGGGGATCAATCCTTGAAACCGGAACAACCGTATGTCGCTATCTACCATCACCCAAATTTCACCGCCTAAATTCGGGCTCTCCCTTGTTGTGCTTACCCCGGCAACGCTTGAAATCGTGTTGATCAAATTTTTCGCGGCCTCGGCCGCCAGGGACCCGTATTTGCGCATGCCCGAATATGTGTCGACCCATAAAACCCCATCTTCATTGAGCATGATCTCAATAACGTCCTTGTCCCTCAGGGCTTGATATACCAGTGGCCCCAGGTCTTCCCTTAGCTTACTTTGCGTTCTTTCGTGGTCATGAAGCATGCCAGCCCCCTATCATCGGATCTCATCCAGGACAACGTCCTTCATGACCATAACATTGAATTTATACCCGGGGCTTATCGTTATTGTGGGCTGGACATTCATGTTTTTTTCCATCGTCTTAGAACCTACGTCGGAGAGTTTTTGTCCAGCATTGGCGGCCACCGAACTTTTGGCGTCGTTGGCCGTCTGCTGCTGTTGCCTGTTGTTTAAAATGTCATAGCCGGCCCCCACTAAACTCAACAATAAAGCGTTGCTATAAATTTTCAAATAATGCGCGTCGACCTTGTCCCTGAAACCCGCATAACCAGACAAGTCAACTCCCTGCATTTTGTCTAACCCCAGCGTTGAACCATCAGGAAACACAATCTTTTCCCATATAACCAAAGCCCTGTTCTGCCCGAAAGACACCCTGGAATCGTACCCTCCAACCAATTTTGAACCTTGAGGGATCAATAAATATTGCCCCGTTGCCGTATCATAAACATTCTCGCTGACCTGGCTGACCACGGATCCAGGCAGATCTGAATTAATGCCGGTCATTAAAATTGCAGGGATATACGTTCCCGCCTTTAATTCAAACGGGGAACGCGGCCCTACCTTAGCATTCTCTAAATAATCACCGTGCTTGCCGGCGGATCCTAAAAAGGAAATTTTTTCGTCCTGCTTGTTGATATCCTCTTGTCTGTCCCCTATTGGGCCCGGGGGACCGGGAACGGGGATTTCTGCGCTCGCACGCCCGGCATTGCCAAGCGCAGCGCTTTGATCTGATTTAAACGGCATGGCCTGGACGCTGATATTGATCGGCGATCTGATCGCCTCTGCTTCCATCATTTTTTCATCAAGCCTGGCCTTGTTTTCAAGCTTCTTTAAACTTATCTTTGTTGCGTAGTCTTCTTCTATAACTTCTCTTTCATAAGCAATCTCCTCCGAGGAAGTTGTTTCTTTAATAATGTCCTGGGGTGTTTGAGGTTTTTTGGACACCAATTCGGCAAGCTTGATATTGGGCCCCTTTTCCTTGTCAAACCACCAGTCCGCCTGTTTTTGCGGCGGCTGGATATTGACGGGCGTATGGGTTTCCTGCACAGCAACTTCTTTCTTGTGCAGACCTTTGACAATGGAATATGTGGATATCCCCAAAACAATGAACACGAAAACTAAAATCCAGGCCCTATTGATCTGCGCAATGTTGCCTGGCTTGCCGTCCATGACAATCTCTGGTTTATTTTCTTGTTCCATGGCTATTTTCTTTTGATCCGTATTGGTTTTTGTTTGTTCCCGCCGGCAAGCAAAACCCCTTCATCAAAAAGATTATCGACAATAAAAAACGGCTTTCTGTACCGATAATTGACCACCTCGGGCTTGCCATCACTGCCTAGCGCCATAAAGGCCGGCAGCTGGGAATCATTGACCTTCNCGGACATCCTTATATAAACTTTATGGCCATCGTCAAAAACATTGACCGGATACCAAACCAGCCTCTTGTCGCCGGTGACAACATAGTTAAACTCAACATCCTCGATTTTAAGCCCTTGCGAAACGTCTCTCTCCCTGGACGCAGGAGGCGCGGGAACGCTTATTTTTTCAACCCCATCCTGAGGATAAAAAAATCCTATCCTCGGGGAATATTCACCGTGGTCCACCGAAGTCANNATGATGTTATAATCCCTTTTGTTGGTTATGATCGACAGATTGGTGGTCAAGCCCCCAAANAACGGCTTAACCAGCACAATGGGAGTATACGCCGCGGGGTTCCCCCCGTAAGATACCTTCACCTGCCAGCGCAGCGTGTCCCCGGCTGACGCGTCCAGGACCTGCTCATTTTTATCCAGGACGATCTGAGATAACATCATCTTTGCGCATTTTAATTTCGCCTGGCTTAATCCATACGGAAACAATACGGTATTGTCCGGCTGCAGGATCTTGTTGGAATGGGCCCCCCACTTTTTTTCTACGGTTTCTTTCTGCACAACCGCATCGTTGGTGATTTCCTGGAGTTTTTTTAAACGCGACATGCTGATGTCCTCAAACCCCGTATCTTCATTTTCTTTTGCCGCCTTTTCCTGTTTTACAGGAAAAACGATCAAAGGCTTATCATCCCCTATCGTATATGTTTCCTGTGCCAGGCCTAAGCCCATCAAGGCAACCGTCGAAATCAGAGAGATCATCAATATCCTTATTCTCATAGACCACCTCAAATTAGCTTCGACCAGGAAATAGACGTTATATAAAATCCGAACGGATTAAACGGATTCTCCCTGTACTGGTCCTCTTTTGTTTGCGGTACCTGAACGATAGTTATTAAGGCCTTATATTTGCTTTCGGACATGACCTGGTTCTCGTAGTTTCGATCGATTTCCCGCCATTCAATGGAATACGTGTTTTCAGCTTGTCTTAAACAAATCAGTGGTTCCACATGCTTTGTTCCTGTCTTTTGGGCATAATCGAAAGGATCATTCCCTTTGTAATAAGGGTCAAGAAAATTGGACTGGACGCTTTGGATCGAGGTCCTGTAGATTTGCCGGAGATTGCTTTTGAGCATTTCAGAATCGGCGACAATCGTTCTTGCCCTCTCGATATAGTCATACAAAAATGCCTTGATAACCTTTTCATCGGAAACCGCGTAAGCCTTGGCTTCTTTGATGGCCATGGCCCGGCCCAGACTATCGACCTCAATGACATAGGGGATAACGTGAGACCTGTTTGACGTTAAAATCAGTCCGGCGATCGACAAATTCAAAGCCACTGCCAATATAAAAGTGGCCATCTGCCAGTTTCGTTTGGACGCGGTTATGTTGTGCGTGAGGTTTTCGTATTCCAACCTGGCTTTAGCGTACTTGTCGGTATTGGGTGTATTCATAAGGCTTAAGTCCTTGATTTATCCTAGGTTCGACCCTTTAAACTCTTTTCCCATTTCCCCCGCCATTTGGGCGGCATGGCGTTCCTTTATCTTTTGTCCTAAAGTTCCCGGGTAAGTCGTGTCTGCCTTGCTTATAAAAGATCTTGCTTGTGTCTTTGCCCAATCCGCAGCAACTGCCCCGGCCGCCTGAACCATGTTCTTTGCCGCACCAAGCGTTCTGGTCGCCCCGTTCGTTGCGCCTTGATTTTGGGTTAAAGTTTTTGACGCGGTCCATGCCCGGGCTGAACCGACAACATGAGTGGCCACGGCGCCCCCACCGGCCTTGCCCATAGCAACCATGCCCGCCGCCACTGCGGCCCCTCCCATCAAAACGGAACGAACATTGGCATCGCCCGCCCCAAACCCGAGCGAAAACGAACCACTGAGCATCGAAGACGCGATATCCGGCAAACGCAAACACAGCATGTAATAAACAAAAGTAGCCATAACCACGGCGACATAGGTCTCGATCATTTTGTCGGGCGGCGCCGACGCAACCAAGCTCGCCCAGCCGTTGGTCAAACTCAAACCGATCCCGATCAACATATAAACAAACATCATTTTGATACCGACATTAAACATCGCCGCAATATACTTCTCCGCATATGGCCTGGTCCAGGCAGACCCGGCAAACCCCAACATAAAAATCCCTGCCAAAAGAATGATGCGGCTTCCTATATCAATTAAGACCAGCTCAACAGCGATCCTTCCGAAACAAAACAAGATCACCGCGGAACACCCCACGGCGACAAGCCATAAACCAATCGCGGTCAAGCCTCCTGCTTTTTTTGCCGTATCTAGAATATTGCCGGCAATGCTCCAACCCGCGTTGATGATCTCCCCGGGGTTGTCGATCTTTTTGATGCTGTTTGCAATGTTCCCCCCGCCGTAATCAACGGTTACGATGGTTTGCCCGACATTCTTGAATGTCTGGAAAATCAACGGGAGCCACGAGTCATAATTCCAGATCAACAAAAAGAAAAGATACAAAAAAATAAAGGTCCTGATAAACTCCATGTTCGCTTCAACGGCATCAACGCCTTTTTTAAGCAAATGAGAAATAAACGTCCAGGCAACAGTGATCAGGGCCAAATTTGTATACGTTTCCTTCGCGCAAATAATACTGTTTGGCTTTAACAGCGCAAAGGACCCCTCGTACTGTTTGACCAATTCGTTAAAAATGGTGACGGCTGTTGAGTCCATTAAAGCTTGCCCCCCATATGATAGTCGCTTTCCAAATCGCCGGATGGGTGGATCATGACATTCATGTTCTCGCTCACACGCTTCTGTTCGCTGATTTGCTGGTTTATATACGCGCTTTGCAGCTGAATTTGCTGCTGGGTCAATTGCCGCAGTTCTTGCATTTGGTTTATCAACTGGGCGGTCAGCTGGTTTAATGTTTGAATAGCCTGGGTTTGCCCCAGGGCTTCGTTATTTTTGGCCAACAACGCTTGGACCGCCTGGGCTTCCTGGTCCATGGCCTCGTTTTGTTGGTCCACCGCGGCCATTACTCCGTCAATTGTATCTGCTGTTGTCTGATGCCAATTGTCCTTTTCTCTGGTTATGTCACCGGCTTTTTTCAAGTCCGGCTCCAATGCCTTCATTTTTTCGTATTCGTTTCTTATGTTTCCGGTGGTTTGTCTGCCCCGCAGGATGATAAAATCGATCCTGCTTTTGATCGCGTTGATCTCGTTCCACTGGTCTTTGTAATTGGCGATCGACTTAAGGCTCTCCACTTGATTCTGGATCATGACCGCCTCGTTATACAGGCTTTCTAGCTGGTTGTAATACTGCTTGACCAGCTGAATGTTGTTGAGCACCTGGGTGTATTCGGTTGCCGCCACCCCGAACACCAGATGCGGCACAAGCATCATTGAAACAAAAAACAGCCGGGTCTTCATAATTCCCCTTTAAACTCATTCTTGAAGAATTCGCGCATGCCTTTATAAAACTCCTTTTCATTAAGAGCGTACAGGTGCGCGCCATACCCCTTCGATTTATTGTCCAGATGATCAAGATATGCTTTTTCCAGACGTGAAGGATCTTTAAACATGATGATCTCCCACTTGCGCGATCTTTAACCATTGCCTGGCTTCATTCCTTAGGCCTTTTTGTTCCAACCAAAAACTCGGCCACAAAGGACCATGTTCTTGCATCAATTCTATAATTTTGTTTTTGTCCTGTGTTACCCCAACCCCGTAAAACGCCAGCTCCGCCGGCCCGAGGGTCAAATCAATGAGCCGGCTTCCCAAACCTTGTGCCGTGTAATAATATTGCCGCTTTCTTTCGGCCGTCGCTATGATCTCGATCTGGCGCTCGTTTAAACTAAAACTTTCGTAAAGTTTTCTGTTGCTCGGATCCAGCGCGGCCGAGTTGGGCAAAAAAACTTTCGACAAACAGCTTTCGTTGATGATGTCCAGATATTTGGATTTCGTGATGTCCGAAAGGCTTTGGGTTGCCAAAACAACCGCGGCGTTCTTCTTTCTTAAGGTCCTTAAGAATTCGATCCAAAAGGACATAAAGACCTCGTGGAGCATGATCAGCCAGCCTTCATCGATCAATATAAACGTCGGCCGGCCGTCCAAGGAACGCTCTATCTGATGGAAAAGATACAAAAGGACCGGAGTGCTAAGCCTGTTCTCCTGGTTCATCAAATGCGAGATCTCAAATGTCTGCCAGCGGTTGGCTTTAAAACCATCTTCTTTTGCGTCAAGCAAAGACGCCATGTTCCCCTTTGTTACCGTAACAAATGGCCCCAAGGCTTCTTTTAACTTCGGATTCTGAAGGTTCAAATAAAGATCAGAAAGGGTCTTCGATTGGCTTTTGCTGGTCTCCTTGACCGCCAATTCAATGTCCGCGCGCAACTTAGGATCCATGGCCAGGCCCTGCATTTGAACGAGCTTCTCGATCCACGAGCAAGCCCACATTTCCTCGGCCGGTTCACTGATCCTTCCCAGCGGACAAAAGCTTAAATCAGTATTTTGTCCTAAAATGTCATAGAATTGCCCCCCTACCCCTTGCGTCAACGCGAATTGGCTGTAGCCTTTATCAAAAATGAAAATCTGGGCGTCGGCGTACCTTAAAGCTGAATTGGCTATATGGGACAAGAAAACGGACTTACCGGCACCGGTGGGGCCCAAAACCAGGGTGTGTCCAACGTCACCTACGTGAAGATTGAACCGAAACGGCGTTTCCCCTGTTGTTGACGCTATAAATAGCGGCGCGGACTCCTTGGGGAAATAAGGGCTTGGGTTATGCTCAAGGCCCGACCAAACGTCGGTTAGAGGCACCATATTGGCCAGATTACGGGTACTTACAAGGGGTTTGCGGACATTTTTGATCGTTTCGCCAGGCAAGGACCCCAAATACGCCTCCAGGATGTTGGCGCTCTCAATGATCACCTGAAACCCGGAGTTTTTAAGAAGCGAGCTTATAAAACTCGCTTTTTGCTGGGCACCCTTGGGGTCCGCATCTAAAATAACAACACCCGCGGTATAATATCCAAAATTAACCTGCCCCAATTGCAGGGCCTGTTGTGCCTGTTTTATTTCCTCGATACGGGTCACAACCGCCCTGTTTGCCCCGTCAACCTGGTTTCGGGGGTCATTCCCCAGGGCACCAGCCACCATTTGAGTGATGGAGTATTTCATCCCCGCATACTTATTTTCAAAGGCGCTTAATACCGATTGGGCATCCACGGGATCCAAAAATAAAAATCTGCTGGTAAAACGATACTCAAAAGGAAGCTGGGAAAGAATGTTCAGGATCCCGGAATAATTCTGATAGGGAAACTGCACCAGGGTAATAAATTTGATGTGTTTGTCGTTCACCACAGGGGCCATCCCCCCCGTCAACTCCTGACAACCCAAGTAATGATTCAGAAACACAGGAACCTCCGGAACGGGAACCTGATAATTCTCACCGGTTATACAGCAGTTTAAAAAGACCATCATTTCCGCAGAGGTCATCCTGTTGACATTGATCTTGTTTGAGACATAGCCTTCAAATTCCTTAAGCTTCTTGTTAAACCCATTGATCATCAGCTCAAGGTTGTCCGGCTCAATACCAGCTCGGTTCTTGATAAAGATCTTCGACAAACCCTTTTTTTCAGTGATGCCCGGCAAATAAGAAAAAGTTAAAGCATAAATGTTCTCAAAGTGCTCCCCTTCCAGGTAATTTTCTTTTCTTTTTTGTTCAATAAGCAAGGAAAGAGGGTTGTCAAAACAGTTGGTTTGCGGATAGGATTTCGCGGGGATCCTAATGAGGTCAACATGAACGGACCAGCCGGTGCCAAACATTTGAAAATAAGCGTTCATTTGATCAGCCATATGGTCCTCTTCATTGCCAAGTGAAGAATCCATATCCGGACCCTTATAATAAAAACAGCCCATAAGGCTGCCGTCTTGATTTAAAATCACCCCTTCGGACACAAACGCCAGGTAATTGATCAACGACGGAAAACCCGCTGCGCCTTTTATGGATTCTCTCATAGGTATCATAGATGGTATTGAAGCAGCCTGTTCGGCCCTTCCCGCTGGATCCTGGGAGTGATCAATTTTTCTCGCGCGCTGTAAAAATCCCTGTACCTTAGAGATTTTAAGAACACCTTTGTGGCGCTTGGATCTGTCTTAGCCATCACCCTGGCGATGATCACCCCAACGATCCAAATCGTGAGTGCAATCAATAAAGAAACAAGGTCCTGACCAATGATCCATGTCGATGCTGAAAGAAAACCAATCAGAAGGATTGTTTCTCTTTCACCCCCCATGATTAATAAAGGATTTGTTAAACTCTGGAACACCGGAGTAATTTCTCTAATAGCAGCCACCTGCCCCCCCTTATTGGAACAAAGCGCTGTAGAGTCCCAGTGCCGCCAAGACGTTCTTGGCCCCAATTAATAAGGAAGCCACGATAGCCACATTGATCAGTCCGTGCATGAAATCATGGCCCTTGCCCGTGAAATTCAAATACAGGCAACCACANAGNGCGAGCATGGCAACGGTCGTGGGAATTGCCCCGGTCGTAAGATCGTTGGCGATGGATACCAGCTGGTTTGAAAACGTCAGAACGGTCGCGCTCGTTGTCGCATGAGCGTACGGCGCGAAGAAAACCAGCCCCATTAAAACATGTACGGCCCTTTGAAACAGTCTTTTGATTTTCATTGCCCCTCTCCTTTTGACTTGGTTAATATTTAAATCCCATCGGCCAGGAAACCCCGGTCTTTATTCCCCGCAATTTGAACCTCTCTGTTACAGGTATTGCGGGTTTATCGGAATTCCGAATGGGAGATCGTTGTTCGCCCTCTCCCCTGTTCTGAGAGAAGGTATAACATGGAAAAGTGCATTTGTCAAGTTGGCTATGCATAAAATATAATCCACTAACTACCATGGCGGTTGTTATTTTACCTTCTATTCCAAAATAGGACTAGGTATTTGATATTCTTCCGTATACTTCCTTATATATTTCCTTATTAACTCAGAAAAATAGCATACGGAAATCATACATAGGAAGTGTGCAATATCTGATATTTCCATATACAAAATACCTTATAACTTCCATGAAGCAAGCACAATCTGTGTTTGTTAAGGAACTCTAGCTGCCTTATTGAAATTGCCTTATGAAGTATGAAATATCTGATATTTCCGTATTTCCTACCGTAATACATTCAGTGTTTCCATAGCATATTTCCTTAATAGCTACCCAGTGATGTTGTGTACATCTGAATGATATCTGATATTTAATCAAATTTTTGTTGACACGCTTCCTGTGTGGTGTTAACATCTGTTAATTAAAAAATAACCAATAAAATTTTCCAGGAGATCACAAATGTCGGAAGATTCCAAAATTATAGAAAAAGACGGGAAGAAATATTGTAGCCTGCCTGATGGAAGCCAGGTTCTTATCGAAAACGAAATCATTGGCGACCCTAACTGGGTCGTGACCACCGAGGTTGAAAAAAAGGTTGGGGTAGGGGATAGGCAGGTTAGAAATCTTGCTAAAAGATACAACTGGCAAAAAAAATACGCCTACATCAACAAAAAACCTGTGGCGCATTATTACGCTCCCGAGATCGAGAGCTTCCAAAGGAATCGTCTTACCGAAGCAGTGATCATCCCGGACACGGCAAGTGAAGAACAAACGAACACGGAAGCAGGTAAGGGGGTTGTTTCTAAAGAAACTTTGGGCGACCTGGATGCAGTATTAAAAAAAATGGCCCCTTATGTTAGCGAATTTTTGGAAGCCCACAAAAAGGACCGGGATCGGCTGGTCGTGCTTGAAGAAAAAAAGGCGGCCGCGGAGAAGTCCGCGGTGTTTTGGAAAACGTCTGCGATTTTTGTTACCTTGGGGTGTGTCTTTGCAGTGATCGCTTGGTACAAAGCAGATTACGTCAATTCAACTCTCAGCAAGTCAGCTAGTGATTTAAGTGGTGTGTACGTGGCAACCCAAAAAGAGCTTTATGACACAAAAACAAAACTTTTGCAGAGAGAATACGAGCTTAATAATTTAAACCACGGCAACGGACCAAACAACGCGCAAAATTCAGAGATTCCGGAGAAAAGAAAATAATGATACAGACAACATCGATCCAGCAAATTATACAAGATATAACGGATAAAAAGGATGTCTCTCTGGAGCAGATCGCGGGGGAGATCGGCGTTAGTTCCATGACTGTTTACCGCTGGAAAAAAGGGCAAGCAAAGCCCAAATCAAGAATAGTGTTAAAGGCATTAACGGACTATATCAATCGCAATTCCAGCGGGGAACCGAATACCCTAAATTAAAAGGGGGAACAAAAAAGATGAAAGTTACCTTTGTTTTTTGTAACTGAGGTATAAAATGTGTAGTAACACCACGGATAACGCTCTATTGCCCAGAGAAATGTTCACAAATTTCCTTCAAAATAGCTTAATTTCAACATTTTTAAATATTGCTTATGTCATCGTCGATGTAGTGTGCCCACACAGGCACATCCGTGCTTGCATAGGCACACCCGTGTCTTTACAAGCACAGTGCGTGTCTGATAGGGCACGCTCCGTGCCTACACAAAAAATTTGCCGTGCCCACACAGGCAACAAAGTACATATATATTAAGAACCTTAACTAGATGAACATTTTTTAAAATGGATCTAACCCCAATCGATAAAAAAAGAATAAGAAAAGTCGACGGAAAGAAAGAATCTTTCGGTGCAACGGAGCATTGCTATAGACAGTTCGAAGGTGAACTGACGATATATGCGGACTATTTGTATCATAAATTATGTCTGGATGCTGATAAAAACGGGATGTGTTTTCATTCAATCAGAGGATTAAAACTAAGACTTAGATGCGGACATGCCGCTATCTATAAAGCCGTTGATATTCTAAAGAAGTGGGGATTAATTCTTTATGAAAAAAGAGAATCGGGTTGTGCTTTTCAAGTATTGCCTGTACCAAATTATGATTTAATGAAACAAAGACACATCACGGTTCATGTTCATAATCCGGTAATTTTATCGCCAAATGATATTGCCGATAAACTAAAGGTTTTTGATAACGCTATAAATGATCCTGAACAAGCACCATATTTAAAATCCTTAAAAGTTGCTAGAGGTGAGTTTTTAAAAAGCTTAGAAAAGCCTAAACGGGCCAAGTAAAGACTTCAGTTCTGTTACACCTGCGCCCAGGACCCTAGGAATGCCGCTATTTAAGAGCAAAAGACCTTTTAAAGGGGATCAACTACCTCAAGGTCTCCCGCGGGTTTCATTGGCGTAGGCTTGTCTAAGCGCGTGTACGCCCGATGAAACGTTTTTCCCCCTGCAGAACTAAATTAGCCTGTGCTTAAAGGACACCCGAACACAAAATTTTTTGCCTTGTAAGCGTCTATTATGTACAATGACGCTTATGCAAAGACAAAATGATCTGTCCGTAATTGAAATCTTCGGTTGCGATTTAAAAACAAAACAACGCCTTCCGCTATACTCATCTAAAATCCACGCAGGTTTTCCATCCCCGGCAGATGATTATCAGGATAAAAAGCTCGATCTTAATGAATTTTTGATCAAGCATCCGACCGCGACCTTTTTTGTTAAGGTAAAGGGGGAGTCCATGATCAATGCCGGTATTCATTCCGGGGATATCTTGATCGTTGACCGGTCCATCGAGCCTAAGAACAACCAGATTGTCGTGGCCGTGGTTAACGGTGATTTTACCGTTAAACGGGTTCAGAAAAAGGCCGGCAAGCTGTTTCTGGTTTCTGAGAACCCGGAATTTTCGGCCATCGAGGTATCCCAGTCTTGCGATTTTGAGATCTGGGGGGCCGTCCTTCACGTCATTCACTCGTTTTAAGTTATGGATAAAATTTTCGCTTTAGTTGACTGCAATAATTTTTATGCTTCCTGTGAAAGGGTATTTAACCCTTCCTTAAAGGATAAGCCGGTGGTTGTTCTGTCGAACAATGACGGCTGCGTGATCGCCCGGTCCAATGAGGCCAAGGCGATCGGCATTGGGATGGGGGAACCGATCTTCAAGTGCCGGGGTCTCGTGGCCCGGCACAATGTCCAGGTCTACTCCGCAAATTTTGTTCTTTATGGCGACATGTCCAGGCGCGTCATGGATACCCTGGCAACATTTGCGGCGGGCATGGAGATCTATTCGATCGATGAAGCTTTTCTCTCTCTGGACGGTTTTAAAGGTGCGGATCTTTATCAATACGTTCTTGGGATGCGCGAGAAAGTCAAGCGCGACACGGGCCTTCCTGTGTCTGTCGGCCTGGCGCCGACCAAGACACTGGCCAAAATCGCCAACAGGATCGCCAAGAAACACGCGCCGGCCGGCGGCGTGTTTTGCCTTTTGAAAGAAGATGAAATCGACCGCTGGCTTGAACAGACAGCGGTCGAGGATATTTGGGGCATAGGTTTTGAAAAGGCCGCGGCCCTTAAGCGCAACGGCATTAAAAATGCCTTGCAGCTAAAGCAAGCCCCGGATCTCTGGATCAAGAAAAACCTGACGGTTGTTTCTTTAAAGACCGTTTGGGAATTGCGCGGGATCTCTTGTTTGCCTTTGGAAGAGACCGCGCCCGATAAGAAAGCCATTGGGACTTCCCGTACCTTTGGTCGGGAAGTGGCTTCTTTGGATGAACTCCAAGAAGCCGTGGCCGCCTATGTGGCTAAGTCGGCCGAGAAGCTGCGGCTTCAGGGATCTGTGTGTGGCTATATTCAGGTTTTCGTGGCCTCAAACCCTTTTAAGGGGGAGAAGCACTACTCCAATGCGGCCGGCATCGATGTGACGCCCCCCAGCGCGTATACGCCAGCCCTGGTCAAGGCTTCCCGTGGGCTTTTGAGGCTTATTTATCGCTCCGGGGTATCTTATAAGAGGGCGGGGGTCCTTTTGATGGCCATACAGCCACAAAATGCCCCCCAACAGGATCTGTTTGATGAGCCCTACCAGGACAGCCGCCGGCAGCGGCTTATGAAAACGGTGGATACTTTTAACAGGTCCACCAATCACGGGAAGATCTTCTGGGCGGCCGAAGGGGTGGNTAAGCCGTGGTTTATGAAACAGTCGCGCAAGTCCAAAAGATTTACGACACGGTGGGATGAATTACTTGAGGTCAGGGTTTAATTTATGTGCGGCCGCTTTGGATTTGCAAAACCCAAGGAGCAGATCAAAAAACGTTTTAGGCTTACGAATGTACCTGAGCAGCTGCCGTTATTGTATAACATCGCCCCGCAGCAAAGTGTACCGGCTGTTTTAAACGAATCGAGCGGTAATCTGTCCCTAGTGCGTTGGGGTCTTGTTCCGCATTGGTCCAAGGAAGAAAAGTTCAAATTAAACCTGATCAACGCAAGGGCTGAAACGCTCCTTGAGAAGCCCTTGTTCTTGGGACCGCTTAAATCCAAACGCTGTTTGATCCTGGCGGACTGCTTTTATGAATGGAAGACCGAGAACGGAAAGAAAAATCCGTTTCGGATCTTTCTAAAGGATGAAGAACCCTTTGCCATGGCCGGTATTTGGGACACCTGGGGGGAAGGAGAGAAGCAATTTAATTCCTGCTGCATCATTACGACCGCGTCCAATACGCTTGTTGGGGGGATCCATAACCGCATGCCGGTCATTCTTTCCAAAGATGATGAATCCAAATGGTTGGGCCAGATCAGTCTTGATGAGGCCGTGGCCCTTCTTAAAATATATCCCGCACAAGATATGGACGCGTATCCGATTAGTACCCTGGTCAATTCCCCACTGAACAACTCGCCGGAGATCATCAAGAAGATTTAAGAATCCGTCAGCCCTTCTGCTGTCTTTTTCCTGCAGTATTGCTTTTTCAGCATAATTTTGTCCTTTTATTGAAGGACGGTTTATTGCTCTGGTAGGGATTTCACCCGCCCGGGCGAATCTAAATGGCTTTGCAGCAACTTGCCCCATCAATACCCCCGAACGTCCTGATTAACATTCCCTGAGCCTTTTTGTTCTCAAACCTCCTTTATTGGTGGTTCGTTCCTTTTATGCCGGAATTCTACCCCAAAAAGATTTTTGCTCCGTCAAGCATTGTCCTCGGCCCGTCCAGCGTTGGCTTCGCCAGGACGCTGGCCGACGCTCGGCCCCGGGGGATGCCTCAGGGCCTCGCTGGATCCTGCGGGACCACTTGACCTCGCTCTTTTTGGTGTTTCATTCCTCCATAAGAACAAACCAAACACCAACAAAGGAGGCGGTATGGAAAAGCAAAAAGGCTTCAGACAGGGAGACGTCATTTTAATCAGGACGGACAAAGAAAAGAGTTACGTGGGGGATGTTATCCAATCCAATGTGATCGCGGAAGGAGAAGTTACGGGACATAAACACGAAGTGATAGACGGAAAAGTATACGGTCACCGCTGGGACAGCAACGTGAGGTACATTGAATCCAACCAAGATACGGTCCTTGTTCACAACGAACACGAACCGATCAAGCTGGGCGAAGGGTTTTTTGAGATCCGGATCCAACGTGAATATGACGAACTCAACAATAAGTTTGTTTCAGATTAAGGGGAGGCTTATATGGCGTATGTTTCTCTTCGCGGGTTAAGAATAGGCGTAAACACTTATTATTACGCCGACAATGCCCAAATAAGGATCAACAACGATCTAGACGGCATATCTGTTATTAAAATAGTGAATGGCGATGTTGTCAAAGAAACCAAGAAATGGACGGACCCAAAGGGGGCCAAACACCGCTCCATATTCAAACCAGGCATCGGATTCAAAGAATGGGCGGCAAACAAGTTGATCAGAAAAGAAGAATTCAATTCAAAAACAGTCCGTTGCAGAGTAGGGA
>JGI1358J11329_10001040_pt1 | contig 23402 bp, 20 predicted proteins | sample Subgroupgradi54m_FD_11329 | JGI IMG/M metagenome (IMG submission 11329)
GGCGTGCACATCAGCGCGCGCAAGCCGCTCAACCGCTGGCCGGCGGAAAATTTTGCCGATCTCATCCGGCGCCTGCATCAGGTGCACGGCGCCGGCTTCATGCTGTTCTGGTCGCCGGGTTCGGCGTCCAATCCGCGTCATCCGGGCGACGACGAGAAAGCGCAGCAGATCATGGACGCCGTGAAGGACATTCCAGTGCTGGCCTATCCCACCGACCAGCTGGATCAGCTGATCGCCGGGCTGGCGCTGTGCCGCGCGGTGGTGTGCAGCGACGGCGGCGCGATGCACATCGCCGCCGCGCTCGGCAAGCCGATCCTGTGTTTCTTCGGCAAGTCCGACAAGACCCGCTGGTATCCGTGGAAGGCGCCGCATGTGCTGCTGCAGCCGCCGAGCCTGAACGTGGCCGACATCGGCGTGGACGAGGCAGCCCGCGCCTTCGATCAATTGCTCGCCCGGCCCACGCGGCGAAACGCCGACGCCGGGGTGAATCAGGAATAGTGGACACGCCCGCCGCTTCGTTGCGCAACATCGCCATCGTCCGGCTCTCGGCGCTGGGCGACGTCACGCTGCTGCTGCCCGTGATCGAGACCCTGAAGCGCGCGGCGCCACAGGCGCGGATCACCTGGATCACGGGCACGTTCGCCTATCAGCTGCTCGAAGGCTACCCGGGCGTGGAATTCATCGTCTTCGACAAGCGCCGTGGCCTGCGTGCGTATCTCGATCTGCGCCGGCAACTCCAGGGTCGGCGTTTTGACGCACTGCTCGCGATGCAGGCGAGCTGGCGCGCGAACTTCATCTACCCGCTGATCGAAGCGCCGCTCCGGATCGGCTTCGACCGCATGCGCGCCCGCGACGGCCAGTGGCTGTTCACCAACCGCCGCATTTCATTTTCTCGCCAGCACCTGCTCGACAGCTTCTTCGCTTTTCTCGGCGCGCTCGGGATCGAAGAGCGCGTGGTGGAATGGAATCTCCCGATCACCGAGGACGACCGGTCCTGGGCCGCGGCGCGTGTGCCGCGCGGTCACGCGCCGGTGCTGGCGGTCAATCCCGGCGCGAGCAAGACCGAGCGCGAATGGCCGGTGGAGCGCATGATCGAGACGATCCGTGAAACACAGAAACGCTGGGGCGCGCAGGTGATACTCACCGGCGGTCCCAGCGCGCGCGAGCAATCGGCCGGCGCAACAATCATGGCCGCGGTGTCCACCGGCATCACCAATCTCATCGGTGCGACCACGCCGAAAAAACTCGCGGCAGTGCTGGCGCGCGCGGATTGCCTGCTCGCGCCCGACACCGGGCCGGTGCATCTCGCCGTCGCGGTCGGCACGCCGGTCGTGGGCTTGTACGCGGTCGCGCCGCCGCAGCTCTCGGGGCCTTACCGTTATCCGGAATTGACGGTGAACCGTTACCCGGAGGCGGTGCGCACGATCCTCGGGCAGGACCCGCAAACGGTGAACTGGACCACGCGCGTGCATCGCGGCGATCCGATGCGGCTGATCGAGGTGGCCGACGTGTTGCCCAAACTCGGACAGGCATTTGAAAAAATGGCCCGGATGGAACCCGCATGACGATATTGAAGGGAGCAAGAAGCGTCGCCTGGAAGCCCCGTCCGCGGAGCGGAGGACGCCAGGCGAACGCGCCGCTCACACCGCTGCGCAAGAGCCTGTGGTACTTCGGCCTCGCGCTCGCGTTGTTCTCGCTGTTCCGTCTCGCGCTTTATGTCGTGTACCGCGATTATTTCAGTCAGCTGTCCGTGAGCCAAATCGCCGGCGCTTTTTTGCACGGCGTGCGTTTCGACGCCGACGTCATCGCCATCTTTTTCCTGATCCCGCTGTTGTTGCTCAATCTGCCGCTGCGATTCACCACCAGCCGCGCGTGGCAGGTGCCGTTCGCCGCGATCCTCTGGGCCATCGCCGTCGTCATGGGCGTGGTGCTGGCCGCCGACGTCGTCTACTTCGGCTACGTGAACCGGCACATCGCCAGTGAACTCCTCGCCATCGGCCAGGACCTGGGCGCCATGTTTCACATCGCTTTCACCGGCTACCCCGGCGCCGTCGCCGCTTACGCGGCGCTGTGCGCGGGGCTCGCGTGGTTGTGGTGGTGTATCGCCGTGCGCGAAACGGCGCCGGCGCGCGCCGGCAGTGGCGCGATAAAGTTCGTCGTGTTGTTCCTGGTGCTGGTGTTGACCGGGCGCGGCTGGACGCTTTACGGCAAGCCGGTCAACGTGGTGCACGCTTTCACGAGCGGCAACACGGCGGCGGGCAATCTGACGTTGAACGGTTTGTTCAGCGCCGTGATGGCCAGCGACGCCACGCGCGTCGTCAACCACCGGTTTTTCGATCCACGCGAGGCCCGGCGCATCGTCGCGCAGACTTATCCGATCACGGAGGGTGAATACCCGTTCCTGCGCCATTACGCGCCGAAACCGGTCCCGGTCCATCCCAATCTGGTATTCGTGCTGCTCGAGAGCTGGAGTTTTCACTACGTCGATGGGCTCGCCGGGGGGCATTTCGGCGTTACGCCGAATTTCGACGCGCTGGTGAAGCAGGGCCTGGCGTTCACGCGCGCCTATTCCGCCGGACAGCGCTCTATCGAAGGCGTGCAGGCGACCCTGACAGGCATCCCGTTGCTCATCGGCAGCCCGTATCTCGGCAAGGGGCTGGAGCTCGCCAACATTTCGCGGCTCGGCGATATCGCCCAGCGTCACGGTTATCGCACGATCTTCGTGCAGAGCTCGCATCGCGGTTCGTTCCGCATGGACGCGATCGCGCGTGCCGCGGGCTTCCAGGAATACTACGGCATGGAGGACGTCCCCCTCCTCCTCGACTACCCTGCTTCGGCCACCTCGGATTTCGGCTGGGATTACGACACCTTCCTGTTCACCGCCGGAAAACTGGCGCAGGAAACGCGGCCGTTCCTCGCTTATGTCTACACCGGCACCACGCACGAGCCGTTCACGCGTCTGCCGGCGCGCTTCGAGAAGCGTCCGCACGGTGAACTCACCGAGGATGGTTTTCTCAACACGCTTTATTACGCCGACTGGAGTCTCGGCGAGTTCATGAAGACGGCCGAAAAATCGGATTGGTACCAGAACACGATATTCGTCTTCGTGGCGGATCATCCGATCGGCAAGTTCGGCGTGAAGACCACGCTCGACCGTTTTCACATTCCGCTGCTCGTTTACGCGCCGGGCCGGATCAAACCGGAGATGAGCGACGTGGTGGCCTCGCAGCACGATCTGTTTCCCACCGTGGTCGATCTGCTGGGTTTCGAGGATTCGTTCAGTGCGCTCGGGGATTCGCTGCTGCGCAAGAAAGACGGTTACGCTTTCGTCAGCGCCGGCAGCATCGTGGGGCTTATCGGGAAGGAAGGCTATCTGACGTCCAGCCTGAAGAACCGCCTCGACAGCGGTTCCGCCAGCAAAATGCCTCCGCCGGCGTATTTCGATTCACTGGAGCAGAAACTGCTGGCTACTGATCAGGTGGTCTACGAATTGCTGACGGCCAACCGCTGGGCGCCGCCGTGAGATTTAAATAGTTTTATGTAGCCCGGATGAAATGAAATGGAATCCGGGATCAAAATGGTTTCCCCGCATTGCGCTCCGCTCCATGCGGGCTACTCTCTCGCAGAGCGAGTCAGCTGCATCAGCTTCGCGTACTTCGTGAAGCTGTTGAAGCAACCAATGGCGATGTGCACCAGCCCCGGCACGCCGTCGAGAAATCCCCGCCGCAGAAAATAGAATTTGATGAACCGCCCGAGCGGTGACAGCACCAGCCGCAGCGCGGTGACGCGTTTGCCCTGCGCGTGCATCCGTTCCGCCTGCAGCGTGGTGTAGCGATTCTGCTTGTCGAGATACTCGGCGAGGCTGACGGCGCTGTCGTGCAGCAGGTCGCCGTCGAGCCGGCCGACCGGGTCGGTGGTGACGACGTGTTCATGGATCGGGTCGTCGCTCCAGTGCGCATGGCCGCGGTGAAACAGCCGCAGGTTCGGGTCGGGATAGCCCTCGCCGTGGCGCAGCCAGCGGCCCATGAAGCGGTTGCAGCGCGGCATGTCGTAGGTGAAGAAGGACGGGGCGCGCAGGGCTTCCTGAATGCGATGCGCCAGTTCCGGGCTCACGCGCTCGTCGGCGTCGAGGCAGATCACCCAGTCGTTGGCGGCCCGTTCCACGGCGAACTGCTTCTGTTTGCCGTAGCCGAGCCAGTCCTGGTGCAGGAAGCGTGCGCCGTGGCGCTTGGCGATCGCGCGCGTGGCATCCTGGCTGCCGGAGTCCACGATCAGGATTTCATCCGCGAAGCGGACGCTTTCGAGGCATTCGGGAAGCAGGGTGGCCGCGTCGCGGGTGATGATCACGGCGGACAGGCGCTCGAGCATGGGCTATTCTATGCTGAAAAATCGCCGGGATGCACGCGCATCGCGCATGCGATAATTCCGAACATCCGCCACCGGGCCTGTCACATGCACGCCGCCTATAACTGGTTCCTGCGCCTGCTGTTCCCCTACGTGCTGCTGCGCCTGCTGTGGCGCGGGCTGCGCAACCCGGATTACTGGCGGCGCATCCCCGAACGTTTCGGGTTCATCGACCTGCTGCCGACGCCGCGCGTGATCTGGATACACGCGGTGTCGGTCGGCGAGGTGCGCGCGGCGGTGCCGCTGGCGCGCGAACTCAGCGCCCGCTATCCCGATTATCCGCTGCTCATTACCACCATGACGCCGACCGGCTCGGCGCAGGTGCGGGAACTCTTCAACGGCAAGGTGGCGCACTGCTACGCGCCCTACGATTACCCGGCGGCGGTCAGGCGCTTTCTCGACCGCACGCGCCCCGCGATGGCGATCGTCATGGAGACCGAGCTGTGGCCGAATATTTTTCACCAGTGCCGCGCGCGTTCGATTCCGGTGTTCGTCACCAACGTGCGCATGTCGGAGTCCTCGATGCGCAAGTACCAGCGCTTCGCGTCGCTGGCGCGCGCCACGCTGCAACAGGTGAGCCGCTTCGCGGCGCAGTCGCGTGCCGACGCCGAACGCCTGCAAACGCTCGGTGCCGGCGCGCAGACCGTCGAGGTGACGGGCAGCATCAAGTTCGAGATCAACGCCGGGGCCAGCCTGCGCGAGTCCGCCGAGGTGTTGCGCATCGCCTGGGGCCAGGACCGGCCGGTGTGGCTCGCGGCCAGCACCCACCAGGGCGAGGAGGAGGCGGTACTCGCGGCGTTGACGCGGCTCAAACAGCACAAGCGTTTCGCCAACATGCTGCTGGTGCTGGTGCCGCGTCATCCCGAGCGGTTTGCCGCGGTCGCGCGGTTGTGCCGCAAGAACGGGTTTCGCGTCGCGCTGCGCAGCGAAACACCGGGTGCGGTCGCGGCCGAGGTCGAGATTCTGGTGGGCGACACCATGGGCGAGCTGCAGTTGTTCTTCGGCGCGGCCGACGTCGCCTTCATCGGCGGCAGCCTGGTGCCGACCGGCGGCCACAACCTGCTCGAGGCGTCCGCGCTCGGCAAGCCGGTGGTGTTCGGCCCGCACATGTTCAACTTCCAGGAGATCAGCCAGATGACGCTCGAGCGCGGCGCCGGCGTGCAAATCCAGGCGCCGTCGGAACTCGCGGCCGCGGTGTCGGATTTTCTCGGCAACGCCAACCGCCGTGACAACGCCGGTGAGGCGGGCCGCAAGATGGTCGAGGAAAACCGCGGCGCGCTCGCGGCCAACATGCGCATTCTCGAGCAGCTGCTCGGAAACTGAGCCCCAGTAATTTTTTCTATGCTTCGCTGTTGCTCAGCACACCTTACGCCTGCTTGGTTTTGTTCGGGACCCGTAGCGCGCGCCGAGTACCGCAGCCTCACCGGGAGCTTTTAAGCGAGCCCGTGTTTGAGCCCGAGGCGCGTATTTTGCGCCCGGCGAGTTGGTCGAGCGCCCGGTGGGGCGAGGAACGGAGGGGACCGGCGAAGCCGGCGCGCGCTCCGGGGCGTGCTTTCTTTCGGTTACCTTTCTTTGCATGAGCAAAGAAAGGTAACCCAGGGTGCAGGGGCGGAGCCACCCGCAATTAGCTGTTGAGATCGCGCGCAAGGCGCGCGATACCATTTACTGCCTGGATGCCCGCCTCCGCGGGCATGACAACAAACATAAAATCAGTGTAGCGTCTTGGACTCGGTCTTCGCGGGCGGCGAGGCCGGCGAGGCGTGGTGCAGGATCATGCGCCAGCCGCCCTCGGTCAGGCGATAGATATTGGTGACCTGCATCGGCGCCGTCGGCGGTTCGCTCTTGGTGCGGATGTGCTCCTCGACGATGTGCACCGCGATCTCGCCGTTCTGGGTGCGCGAGCGTTCGGTAATCATGAACTGCATGTCCGGCGAGTTGCGGAAGATCGATTCCCACGAATCGCGCACCGCCGTGCGCCCCGTCACGATCTGGCCGAGCGGATGCACGCAGCTGATGTCGCCGCTTTCCGCCCATACCGCCATCATCGCGTCGACGTCGCGCTTGATGAACGCGGCGTAGAACGCGGTCTCGGCCTCGCGCGGCGTGTGGAAGCGTTTTTCGGTCATGGAAGCCATGTGTTGATCCGTGCCAGATCGGTTTCGTTCAGGGTGCCGGCCGCCGGTTTCAGGCGCGGCAGGTTCAGCTGCTAATCATACCGCGCCGAGGCTGGGTCGCGCCTGGCGCGGAAATTCGCTTCGGATGCGCGTAATTACGGGTCGTTCGTGCGTCCATGCCTGGCGGCAGGGGCACCGGGGCGGTTCAGTAGGTCGGCATTTTCGGGTCGACTTCATGCGCCCAGGCGTTGACACCGCCGACCAGATTATTGAGCCGGGTGAATCCCTGACGCTCGAGGTAATACGCCACCTGCTGGCTGCGCACGCCGTGATGGCACACCACGACGATCTCCTGGTCCTTGGGCAGTTCCAGGTAACGCGCCGGAATCGCCCGCATGGGGACGGAGATCGCACCCGGCATGGAACAGATATTCAGTTCCCACGGCTCGCGCACGTCGACCAGGGTGAAATCCTTCTTTCCCTCGTCGAGCCGTTCTTTCAGCTCATGCACAGTGAGTTGTCGGATCATGCAGGGGAATTTTCAGACCGCGAAAAAACAATCATAGAGTGTGCTGAGCGCCAACGAAGCGCACCGAATAAACTTCATCTTCCCGACCCCTCAAAAAACGAACCGGGCGGGCTCGATGACGTTTTGCAGCGGTGGCAGGTCGGTATCGAACAGCGAGTCTTCGCTGAAGGTGTGGGCATCGAGACGCCGGATACGTTTGACCTCCATCACCGGCGATTGGCCGACGATGGCGATCATGCGCCCGCCGGGCGCGAGGCTGTCGCGGAACGCCTCGGGCAGGATCGGCACCGAACCGGTGAGGAGAATGACATCATACGGCTTCTGGCGGTCCCAGCCGCGCGCGCCGTCGCCCACTTCGAGCGTGATGTTGCGTATGCCGTGATGCGCGAGTTTGGTCGCGGCCGCGGCGGTGAATTCCGGGTGGATCTCGACGCTCACCACGTGCCGGCCGAGATTGGCCAGCAGCGCGGTCACGTAGCCGCTGCCGGTGCCGATCTCGAGAATCTTGTCCTGGGGGTCGATTTCCAGTTCCTGCACCAGGCGCGCTTCGATCTTCGGGTTCATCATGACTTCGCCGTGTCCGAGCGGGAGACTCATGTCCACGTAGGCGAGGTTGCGGCTGGCGGCGGGCACGTAGTCCTCGCGCGGCATGCGCGCGATCAGGTCGAGCACGCGGCTGTCGTGCACCAGCCAGGCACGCATCTGGTTCAGAATCATGGATGTACGAGCGGCTTCAAAATTCAGCGAAATCATATTTTACGCACACGGTATAGGGGTAAAGGGCTGACTAGCCTAAGCAGTTTGGCCGGGGCGCGCAAGCATGGGGCCTCTATGAGGGTATTAGCGGAGGCTTAAAAAATTGCCGTCATGCCCGCCCCGACGGGCAAAAGGTTGCACAGATTGCTTGTCATTCCCGCGAAGGCGGGGTGAGGCGGGGTTTTCGCGAACATACTTAACGTATGTTCGCGCCGCCGAGCGGGTGCAACGGGGTTTGTTGCGCCCCGGGCAGCAACAGTGTTGTTTATGTAATCGCGCGCGAAGCGCGCGATACCATGCAAATCCTGGATCCCCGCCTTCGCGGGGATGACAGCATAAAAAACCTACTGGACTCGTAAGGTTGCAATCCCCCCCCGAATCCTTTAGCTTGAAACCATACTGTGTGAGCTAGGGGTGCTGGCCCGGTGGCCAGCTGAGATACACCCTTCGAACCTGAACCGGTTAGTCCCGGCGTAGGAAAGCTATCTGAAGCTTCTTCAGTTTCACCCCGCCGCTCATACCCCGGTCAGTTTTTACGAGGTAGTCCCATGAGCGCCAACCCCAAAGATTTTCTGCAACCGACCTCGACGTTGTCAGCCGAGGCCATCCGTCCGTTCCCGGCCTCGCGCAAGATTTACGTGGCAGGCAGCCGCCCCGATCTCCAGGTCGGCATGCGCGAAGTCACGCAGACGCCCACCCCCTCGAGCCACGGCGCCGAGGAGAATCCGCCGATTACGATCTACGACACCTCCGGCCCGTACACAGACCCGAGCGCGCACATCGACCTGCGCGCCGGCCTCGCGGCCCTGCGCGAGAAATGGATCCTCGATCGTAACGACACCGTGCAGCTCGACGGCCCCAGCTCCGAGTACGGCCGCGCCCGCGCCCGCGACCCGAAGCTCGCCAGCCTGCGCTTCGAACACATCCGCAAGCCGCGGCGCGCCAAAGCCGGCGCGAACGTGTCGCAGATGCACTATGCGCGCAAGGGCATGATCACACCCGAGATGGAATACATCGCGATCCGGGAATCCATCCGTCTCGAAGAATTCCGCCAGGACCCGCGCTACGCCAGGCTTTTGAAGCAGCATCGCGGCAATGCCTTCGGCGCCGCGATCCCCGAGACAATCACGCCCGAGTTCGTGCGCGATGAAGTCGCGCGCGGGCGCGCCATCATCCCCAACAACATCAACCATCCGGAATCCGAGCCGATGATCATCGGCCGCAATTTCCTGGTGAAGATCAACACCAACATCGGCAACTCGGCCGTGTCCTCGAGCATCGAGGAGGAAGTCGAGAAAATGGTGTGGTCGGTGCGCTGGGGCGGCGACACGCTCATGGACCTGTCCACCGGCAAGAACATCCACGAGACGCGCGAGTGGATCATCCGCAACTGCCCGGTGCCGGTCGGCACGGTGCCGATCTACCAGGCGCTGGAAAAGGTCGACGGCAAGGCCGAGGAACTGACCTGGGAAATGTTCAAGGACACGCTCATCGAGCAGGCCGAGCAGGGCGTGGATTACTTCACGGTCCACGCCGGTGTGCGCCTGCCGTGGATCCCGCTCACCGCCGAGCGCGTCACCGGCATCGTCTCGCGCGGCGGCTCGATCATGGCCAAGTGGTGCCTCGCGCATCACCAGGAAAGCTTCCTCTACACCCACTTCGAGGACATCTGCGAGATCATGAAGGCCTACGACGTCGCGTTCTCGCTCGGCGACGGCCTGCGCCCCGGCTCGATCGCCGACGCCAACGACCGCGCCCAGTTCGCCGAACTGGAAACGCTCGGCGAACTCACCAAGATCGCGTGGCAACACGATGTGCAGGTGATGATCGAAGGCCCGGGCCACATCCCGATGCAGCTGATTAAAGAAAACATGGACAAGGAACTCGAAGACTGCTTCGAGGCGCCGTTCTACACCCTCGGCCCGCTGACCACCGACATCGCGCCCGGCTACGACCATATTACATCCGCCATCGGCGCGGCCCAGATCGGCTGGTACGGCACCGCGATGCTGTGCTACGTCACACCCAAGGAACACTTAGGGCTCCCCGATAAACAGGACGTGCGCGACGGCATCATCGCCTACAAGATCGCGGCGCACGCCGCCGACCTCGCCAAGGGCCACCCGGGCGCGCAATTGCGCGACAATGCGCTAAGCAAGTCGCGCTTCGAGTTCCGCTGGGGCGATCAGTTCAACCTCGGCCTCGACCCTGAGAAGGCGCAGGAATTCCACGACGAGACGCTGCCGCAGGAAGGCGCCAAGCTCGCGCACTTCTGTTCCATGTGCGGCCCGCATTTCTGTTCGATGAAGATTACCCAGGAAGTTCGCGACTACGCCGCCAGCCAGAAGCTTTCGGAAGAGGAGGCGTTGAAGAAAGGCATGGAAGCCAAGGCGGTGGAATTCGTGAAGCAGGGGGCGGAGATTTATAAGAAAACGTAGTCTATAGACTACTCTGCCAACTACTTTAGATATTGGCTTACATTTCAATTAGTTCAAGATCTGCTTTCTACTAATAAACTACTAATTTCATTTAGATTAGTAGAAATCGTCTAATTAGGTATCAGCATTTATCTACTATTTTTCTACTAATTAATACTAGATTAGTAGTAAGATAGAAGAATGAAGATACCCCTCAAACCACCTAAATTGAATGACTTGATTACTAAGGTTGCTGGGAAGAACCCCAAGCGCATGGTCCAAGTGCTGTCCTTAGGAATACGCCCAGACCCGAAAGGCCACTACTACCATTGGGACAAACTAAGACATTTGACTCCGCCTGACGGCCTAACAACAGATGAATGGTGGCTGGCAATAAAAATCGCGCGTAGAGCACTATACAGACCAGCTCCGCATACAGACGTAAGAGGTGAACCGTTCCAATATGCGCAACCTGATATTGTGCAGAAACTACTGCATCAGATAACCAGGGACGCAAGTGGCGCTATTCAAAGCACCGAAGCAGTTACAAATCCTCAGACAAAAGACACATACCTTGTCAATTCATTAATTGAAGAAGCAATCACTTCAAGCCAATTAGAAGGAGCATCTACTACGAGAAAAGTTGCAAAGGAGATGATTCGGCAGAATAGAGAACCAAAAAACAACTCCGAAAAAATGATCATTAATAACTATCATGCGATGCAGTTTATTAGTCAGGTGAAGAATGAACGACTAACAATAAGCATGATATTTGAATTACATAAGTTGCTTACACAAGGAACTCTAGAAAACGCAAATGCAATTGGGAAATTACGCACGACCGATGACATTTATGTTGGTGACGAGCGCGATGCAACAACGTTACATATACCGCCTAAAGCCAGCGAGTTGAAAAGGAGAATGGAAAACATTTGTGAATTTGCAAATGACAGTCAGTCTGCCAGTTTCTTACATCCAGTCGTAAAAGCAATTTTATTGCACTTTATGCTTGCCTATGACCATCCTTTTGAAGATGGAAATGGCAGAACCGCAAGAGCGTTGTTCTATTGGTGCATGTTAAACCAGGGGTATTGGCTAATCGAATTTATATCAATTTCAAGAATTCTAAAATTAGCGCCTGCCGAATATAGTAGGTCATATTTATATACTGAAACTGATGATAACGATGTTACCTATTTTATAACTCATCAGTTGGAGGTCATCATAAGAGCAATTGGTGATCTACACGTCTATTTGGAGAAAAAGGCAAAAGAAATAAGAACAGTTGAGAATGTCCTCAGAAAATCGCCAAAAATAAGAAATTTACTCAACTATAGACAGGTAGCATTATTAAATAGAGCTTTGAAAAATTCACATTCAATATTCTATGTTGAGAGTCACAGAAGCTCGCACAATGTGACATATCAGACAGCAAGGACGGATTTGTTAAGCCTGGAAAAATTGGGATTGCTGGAGAAATCGAAAATAGGAAAGGCTTTTGCTTACACGGTGCCTGATGATTTAAGAAAAAGATTGGAAAATCTGGATTCCTGAAGAGAAAGACCAGTCCATGCCGGGCTTTTTATTTGGCCCACGCCGCCGACCTCGCCAAGGGCCACCCCGGCGCGCAGTTGCGCGACTACGCCGCCAGCCAGAAGCTGTCGGAAGAAGAGGCGTTGAAGAAAGGCATGGAAGCCAAGGCGGTGGAATTTGTGAAGCAGGGGGCGGAGATTTATAAGAAAGCCTGAGGAATATTAGTGTACTCTGTTAAAAAGCCCGGACGCGGAAGTGTTCGGGCTTTTTTGTTGTTGTGGGGGTAATATTTATTTTAATGACAATTTAATTGGGTAAAAGCCCGACTTTATCTTTTCCACAATAATGATTCTCACATCAAGTGTGTGTATAGGGAGGAAAATTGGCTAGTGCCGCAAGCCAGTTATTGGGGATGACGCTCGACGGAGGTTGGAAAGTTATCTCACCTTCGACCAGCTTGAAACATGGTACAGGTGGGAACTTTTCGGTTGGTTATATTGTCCAGAATGAAGATGGTAGAGAAGCATTCTTGAAAGCGCTTGATTATTCGAGCGCACTTCGTGCACCAGATCCAGCTAGAGCATTGGAAGCCTTAACGAAGGCTTTTAACTTTGAGCGCGACGTCCTCAGCAAATGTAGGGGTCTTGATCGTGTAGTTACTGCGCTTGCTGATGGTTCTGTTCATGTTAGTGGTGCTGCTGAAGGAGTTGTGCAGTATCTGATTTTTGAACTTGCAGCTGGCGATGTTCGTGCGAAAGCTACGATATCTAAAAGCTTTGATTTAGCATGGGCCTTGCGATCAACTCACCACGTTGCTACAGGTATTAGGCAATTGCATAGCAGGGAAATAGCGCATCAAGATTTGAAACCCTCGAATGTATTGGTTTTTCCAGATAATGTGTCGAAGGTAAGTGATTTAGGCCGAGCTGCTTACAAAGGGCACATCCCCCCTCATGATGTTTTCACATATGCGGGTGACCCGACATACGCCCCGCCAGAATTACGTTATGGATATACTGATCCCGACTGGAATAAGCGTCGACTTGGCTGCGATGCATATCTCTTGGGCAGTATGGTGGTGTTCTTTTTTACTGGTGTAGGAATGACATCACTAATCGAAGCAGAATTGCAGCCTGGACACTCTTGGCGTGTATGGGGAGGAACGTATCAGGAAGTGTTGCCATATGTTCGTACAGCATTTACGAATGTTGTTATCAAATTCGAGAATGAAATAATTAGCCAATATGATAATTCTGTACTTAGAGATGACTTGAGTGAAGTTGTCAAACAACTATGCGAACCTGATCCAAATCTTCGAGGAGATCCAAAAAACATTTTAATTCAGGCTAACCAGTTTTCTCTCGAGCGATACTTGTCGAAATTTGATTACCTCGCAAGAAGAGCTGAGATGGGGTTATTCAAAAAGGTGGGTCACTAGTGCTTCAACCTGGAAAAGATAGACGATTAATTCCTAGGTGGCGTAGTTCTCGGGTAACCATATGCACGGGTGAGCTCGACAGCACGGTTGTTGGTCGTAGGGGTGTTTTGGCAGGCAGTGCTTTTTTTGAAGAAAAATTACGCGATTGGCAACAGAATCCAACTGTAGAATATGCAGCCGAAGTCGTTGCGGCTGCTGTTGTTGAAGGTCAGCATGAGCATGGAAAAGAAGCTGCAAAGTTTCTTTTGTCAGGCCGTCATGAAACTACACCAACCATTATGTTGCTCGCAAATAAACTATTGGATAAAAATAGTAATTTAACAGCTAGCTCATGTTCTGAAGAAACTGTACTGAAATCAATTGACGAGCGTCCAGAAGATGTTATTAAGCGAACGCGAGCAAAGTTGAATTCATTTCCTAGAGATGCATTGCTCTGGGTAGATCTCTCAAGAGCGTATGCTGTGTTAGGACAATGGAAGCAAGCAATCAGGGCCATGGAAATAGGCCTCCGTTTGCAGCCGACTAATCGCTTCGTAGTTCGATCTGCTTCTAGACTTTTTGTTCATATAGACGACCCCGAATATGCGCTGAGAATTTTAAGGCGTAGCGAAACAGTTAAATATGATCCATGGTTACTTGCGGCCGAGATTTCCGTAGGATCAATTGTTGGGCGAAGTTCTCGATTTATTCGTACAGCGTATAAGCTGTTGGATTCTCTTGCTAAGGCCCCACAGCATATTACCGAATTGGCTGGAGCACTTGCGACAGTTGAGTTGTATGAAGGCGCAGTAAAGAATGCAAAAAAACTTTTTGATAAAAGTCTCCAGAAGCCAACTGACAATACCCTCGCTCAGGCATGGTGGGCGTTAAGACAAGTTCCAAAATTGGATATAAAAACAGATTTCTTGCGCATTCCTTTTTCATTTGAGGCTCGCGCATTACACGATTTCCAAATCGAAAACTGGAAAAAAGTAATCAAACATTGTGAAGATTGGCTGATTGACGAGCCGTTTTCTAGTAGGCCTGCAGAACTTGGTTCATATGTTGCTGCAGAAGCAATCGAGGATTATCGGTTATGCGAGAAACTGGCTAGGCGGGGGTTGGAGGCAAATCCATCTCACCAAATGCTCCTCAATAATCTAGTCTATGCACTTGCAAATCAAAAAAAACTGGATGATGCCGAGAAAATCTTTCGCAAGATACCAAGGCCTGCGGACAATACTGCAACGGAATGTACATTGCTTGCAACCGAAGGTCTTCTTAGATTTAGACGCGGAAATATAGAAGCAGGAAGGTTGCTTTATATGAACGCAATGAAATTAGCAAAACAGGATAACTTACAAGTAGTCCGCGCGGCAGCAGCAGTACATCTCGCGAGGGAAGAGATTATTGCGCATACTAGTGAAGTAAATAAAGCGGTTGATAGCGCTCAAAATGAGTGCAAATTAATTACTGATTCCGAAATTACTCGGCTTCTCCATGTAGTGCAGAAACTGAACAAGAAAAAATAAAGATTAATTGCACAATTAAAGGGACCAGCCTGGCCCTTTATTATTGATAGGAGAGTGAATTGTGATTCGATCAATTATTATGAGCGCAAATGACGTACATATTGGAACAATTTATAAAGAGAAGAATGGATACAGGATATCTTGGAAAGAACGAACGAAAAATAAATCTGGAAATCAACACACATCGGGGAAAGACCTTTACCCCACTCTTAAAGAAGCTCGTCAAGGAGTATTTAGAAAATTACGAAGTGCCAAAATAATAGAAAAGAAATAATGGGTACCCATGGAGGGATTAAACTTGCTGATAAAAGGGGACGGATTTATTGTAGATAACTGTAATCAGACCTCATTTATTATTTCAAGCAAAAAATAAATCAACCCATTATGAGACCAGACAAAATTGTGTTTTCTCCGACGAAAACACAGCTGCATCAACTTCGTGCATGGTTAAAGCAGGAGTACGATCAAACAGGCGAAGGGTTCATGTGCAATTGGGGAGTGATTGATGAGTGCTGGAAGGAGAAAACATTATTCTGCGCACTAACCAAAGACAAAGCATCAGCCCTGTGTGCGTGGCACCAAGTTGGTTTTCTCGCGAGACTCGATATTGTTGCTGTGAACCCAGAACTTCGTCATAAAGGAATTGGAAGACGGTTAGTAGATGAAACACTGAAGCAACTTAAGAAGAATGGGGTGATTGTGGTTGAGGTTGAATGTCAGCCACGTACCTCTGAGCCATTCTGGCGCAAGCTTGGATTTGCTGATGATGACTTCGTTGACGTGAGAAAAAAAGCCGAATCTGCCTTTCCTAAGGTCGAATTACTGAAGAAACTCATACACACTTGTCCAGCCTCTGAAGACCACGGCATTGAGGATGGAGTTCTTCAATTGTGGGATGCGGCACCGTGGGATGTGAAAGGCTCTTCAGCATGGCGACTATGGAATCTCGGGGCGCCTATAGAGAGAGGTTGGATTCTGCCAGAACCAATATTGCACGCATGTGAACGTAATTGGAGAGCGAGATTAACTCTTAACAAGGAAACACTTTTTGATGGAGAGGTAAAGTACTTACAAAAGAGTGCTCATGTTGTCCAAAATGGATATCTATATATACGCACAATCAATCAAGATGACATGAGCATTTAGAGCAAGCCAGGGTCAGATCACAGTCCCCGCTGACACCTGTTCCGCTTTAGCAAAGAACTGGGGCCAGATCACAGTTTTTGCTAATATAGCCTTGCGTTTTCTCTGCACTTCAATCACGGTCCCGTTTCAGCCGAGGAGTGCTCTAACTTTTCTCTCCCGGTGGCCGATACATGATCGACGAGGCTTTGTTCATGGCGGCGAGCGTCTCCTCAACGGTCAGCAGGACAGTCGTGTTAAGCGAGCTCAACGCTCCGCCGGCGCTGATCGCGATCGCCGTGGCGGCCATCGAGACGTTATCCGGCGCCTCCCACAAGTTGTATCCGTCGTGCTCACCGAAGGCATACCAGAAACCGTGCAACTTTCCCCCGACCGATTCGATGTACTGTTTGGCTGCCGCTCGGCGGTCCTCGGGATTCTTGATGAGCTTCGCCCAGGCGGCGGGCGTGTAACTGAACTTGGTCAGGTATAACGGCATTGGCTTCCTCCTTTGTTTTCATCCCGCCGGCGGTTGAAGTGTGCCGGATCAGATGTCAGCATGCCCTTCGCGCGTCGGCACCGCAAGACAGCGCAATCAAAGCCCCCGTCTTCGTTACGGCTAATCAAGCCTGACCGGGCAATGTCCCGTGATGTCCAACGCGCGTTTCGTAATCCCTGTGCGCCGCGGGTTGGTGTCCATGTATAAAATCCCCTGCTCGTTGCGCAGAGGACCGGCGACGATCTCGCCGCCACATTTGCAGTCGCCGGGATTTTGGCTGACACTTTGCGTAGCGTCCGCGAAGACGGACAACACAAACCATAACGGAGGAGAAAATGAATCATGTAGAAGCGAAGCAGAGCCAGCACAAGAGCTGGACCATGGTCGCCCCGGGTTGGGGCAAGTACGATCCGCTGATGCGCACCTGGGCGGCGCCGGTGACCGAGCGCATGATCGCGCTGGCGGCCATCCGCGAAGGATCGCGCGTGCTCGACATCGCTTGCGGCGCGGGCGAACCGGCGCTGACCATCGCCGAGCGGGTCGGGCCCGGGGGCGCGGTGCTCGCCACCGACTTCGTCGAGGAGATGATCGGCTACGCGCGCTCTAAAGCACAGGCGCGTTCTCTCTCAAACATCGAGTTCCGTTGTGTCGACGGCGAAGTCATCGACGAGATGAAAAACTCGTTCGACGCCGTGACCATGCGCTGGGGCCTCATGTTCATGCCCGATCCGGTCAAGTGCATGCATTGCGCCAACTCCGCGCTCAAGCCGGGCGGAAAAGCGGTGATCACCGTCTGGACCGAGGCGGCGAATAACCCCTTTGTCACGGTGCCGCTCGGCGTGCTCAAGCGGCATATGGATATTCCCGCTCCGGCCCCCGGCGCGCCCGGCATCTTCGCGCTCGCCGACCCCGACCGGCTGCGTGCCATCTTTGCCGAAGCGGGTTTCAGCGACGTGACGATTGAACAGGTATCGATCCCGATGGCCGATTTTTCCACCGGCGCCGAGTATGACGTGTTCATTCGCGAGCTCGCGGGACCCGTGGCGAGCCTGTTTGCCCAGTTGCCGGCGGATACGCAGGCGATCGTGAAGCAGGAGATTGTGCGCGAGGCCGAGGCCCGCAGCTCAAAGCCCGGGCGCGTTTATCTCAACGGTATTACCCACGTCGTCGTCGGCACCAAACCGCGTAACCAGGCATAACAAGGGACGGAGAAATTAATTATTCGGCAATCTTTATAACTCGGTCAGGCCACAGTTCCCGCTGACACCTGTTCAGCTTTCATTTCAGTTCCACCACGGCCCCGTTTCCGGATCAGCCACCCGGTCGTCGAGATGCGTACTTCATTATTGCGCAGGACCGTCGGCGGCGGTGAAGGTGGCCTAGCCGTATTCGGCATCGAGCAACGGGCTCGGCAGGGGTTATTGAAAAGACGGGCGTGTGAGTAAATGCCAGCGTTAGTTCTGAACCGAAAGGTTTCTGACCTCTCGTCCCGGGACGCGATCATGAGCATCCAACTACATATTGTTCCCTACCCGTGCCGGTAGCCTTCTGGATGCTGCGCTTGGCGATTCGCCTGCTGGGCCTGGTCTCGCCGGCCTTGGCCGGGCGCTGGGTGTATCGCCTGTGGTTTCAACCGCTGCGTTTTTCTGAGCCGCCGCAGGAGAAGGAATGGCGCCGCACGGCCCAGCCGCTGGCCGTGGTCCATCGCGGCCGGCGGCTCGCGGTCGATTCTTGGGGCGCGGGGCCGACGGTGCTGATGGTGCACGGCTGGAACGGTCGCGGCGCGCAACTCGGCGCGTTCGCACCGGAGCTGGTCCGCGCAGGCTTCCGGGTGGTGACGTTCGATACGCCGGCACACGGCCGCTCGCCGGGGCGCGCCACCAACCTGCCGGAAATCAGCGAGGCCATTCAGGCCGTGGCCCGGGCCTGCGGGCCGGTGCACGCGGTCATCGGGCATTCCTTCGGCGTCGCCTGTGCGATCTACGCCGTGCAGCAGGGGCTCAAGGTGAACCGCATCGTTGCCATCAGCCCGCCGGCCAGCGTGCGCGGGCTCACGCAGAAGTTTTTCATCGCGCTGAATGTCGCACCCCGGGTGCAGGAAATATTCAACCGGAAATTCGAGGCGCAGTTCGGCGCCGATCTCTGGCAGCGTTTTTCCCCCGAAGTCATGGCACGCCAGCTAGACGTGCCGGGCCTGGTGATCCACGACCAGGACGACCGTGACGTCCCCATCGAGGAAGGCATCGCGGTGGCGCGGGCCTGGCCCGGCGCGCAATTCGTCCGCACCACCGGCCTCGGCCATCGCCGCATCCTGCGCGACCCGGCAGTGGTCGCGCGTGTGACGGCGTTTATCGCGTCCTGAAACCAGTCTTCGAAATCCGCATTTCGTATTGCGCATGACCCTTGGCGGTGGGTCTCGCAGCACGTAACACCTTGAGATTGATCATCTTATGAAACGGCTGGTGACGAAAGCCGATTTGGCAGGTAACAATATAGCGTTGTCGTCGCACCAATAATTAATAACGAGGAGGAGTGGCGATGCTCGTTTCCAGCCAGCAACTATTCCGGTTTACATCCATTGCATTCTGTTTGATTCTCGCTGCCTGCGGGAGCGGTGGAGGTGGCGGTGGTAGCAGTAGTGGCAGCGGCGGTGGCGGCGGTTCCCCCCAGCACACTGTCGTTTCCCTGGCCAAGATCGACAGCGGTGGGGGCTTCTCCCTCGCGCTGGCGAATAATCGAATCTATTTCACGGATTCTAACGATTCGGAAATCCATAGCGTGCCGGCTCAGGGCGGGGAAATCTCGACGCATCTGAACAACATGTATGGCGGGCCGGGTCCTTTGGTGCATAAAAATGCAACCTTGTTTGGACTTGGTAATAATCAAAGTGGGCTGGGTGCTTTGTTGTCGCTTTCAGACAATGTGGAAGGAATTACCACCCTTTCCGCCATGCAGAAAAATGGAAATTCAACCGAGCAAATTGCAATCCGTGGATCGTATGTTTATTGGATTGAGGTTGATTGTAATGTGATCTCGACTACCAATTGCTACAGTTCCACGATCTGGCGCGCACCGCTAACGCCGACCTCGACCACTCCCTATAGCCAGCGTGGAGGCATTACCACCGATCTGGTTGTCAACAAGGTATTCTCGGGCATTAGTAAATTCGCATTGGACGGGAATATTCTTTTTGTTTCCGAAAGCCTGACCGGCAATATTTATCGTGTTGATCTGGGTACAGGTAACTACACGCAGATTGTTTCGGGGCTCAGCCCGGGAGCGCTTATAACACCATCACTGGTAGTAACCAATGAATGGCTGTTCGCATTAACAATCGATTCTGGTGGTTATTTCAAAATTACACGAATCGACAAAATAACCGGCATCACCACAACCATCGCGACATCAGTGAACTCCACTTCGATCCTTGGCAATATTGTCTCAGATGCTGGCGGAGTATATTGGTGGCAATGGCAGTCCCCGGCTATAGCTATCAATCTCAAGCGAATTGACAGTATAACCGGTCAGATAGCCACATTGGCTTCCGTACCTGTGGGATCTCCTAACACGATAGCCCCTGGCTTTTATTCTGATGGAACGAATGTCTGGTGGATTAGACAGCCAGCAGGGATCCCTGATTTCGATGAAATCCAGCATGTCTCGGTACAAGGTGGAACAGTAACCACCTTGGCAAGCCTCGATCCAAATGTTGAGGGCAACCCAGGGGTGCTCGTGGGAGACGCAACCGCTCTGTATTGGACAGGCCCAAACGGCTTCTGGAAGATACCAAAAACAGGTGGTACTCCCACTAACATTCCGTCCGGAATCGTTGGCAAATATATTGGCCCCAGCACCTTTGCCGTTACCGATACGCATTTTGTTTGGGGTGAAAATTACAGTTTGGATGCTGTAAGAAAGATGCCAAAAACAGGAGTCCCTGACCCCACTCTTCTTTGGCAAGTTGCTGACCGTAATTCATCTCCCACCGCTATCACAGCGGATGATCAAAATATTTATTGGACTACCGACGACTATGATCCGGCAACGACGAATTGGTCCATAAGCGTATATTCGCGTCCAATTTTAGGTGGCGCTACCCAGCTATTGGGTACCATCTCTTCAATAGGGCATGCAACGCGCATATTTGCGTACGATGACGCGCTGTTGATAGTCAGGGATAGCGTCACCGGAGGAGGAATTTCAACAATTCCTAAAGTCGGTGGTCCTGAAGTCGAACTTATAGCTACGAGTCCAGATGGACCAACGGATGTTTTCGTAAAGGGTGGCATTCTTTATTTCTTATATTCTGGACTATACGCATACGACGTTAACACTGGAAACGAAATCACGCTGAACACCGACTACTTTCCTGATGCGAATCGGTTATATGTTGACGATAGCCATATTTACTGGACCGAAGCGAGTAGAGGTTTCGGCTCCGGAGCGGTTCGTCGAATTCCCATATCTGGTGGTACGGCAGAAACAATATATTCGGGTAATTGGAGTTGGGACATATCGGGAGATGCTGGATCCATATATTGGGCAACGGGAAATGAAATTCTCTCTGCTAATAAATAATTAAACCGGGCTCAGATAACAGTACCCGCTAATACACCTGTTCAGCTTTCACTTCAGTCCAATCACGGTCTCGATTTCCGGATAAGCAACCCGGTCGCCGAGACGTCTTCGGATCGGTGTGACTTATCCCGTGGCCCGGACGTGGGGCGGCGCGGTGGCCGGTTTGATTTTGGCGAAGGGACTCAGCGCCAGCCACGAGTCGAGTTGGCGCGTGAGTTGACTCGGTCCTTGCACATCGATCAGGTCTTGCTTGATGGCATCGCGTAGGCTCATATCGCCGATCCAGACGGCGGCCAATGTTTTTAGTCGCGTGGTGATGGTCACGTCCACGTCGTAGCCCGGACGTTTCAGGCACACGTCCACCTCGTCGCGCTTGATGACCAGCCACCAGAAGCGTTTCGCGGTGTGCACGTCACGAAATTCAAACTGCAACACCGTGCGCTGCGCCGGCAGGTTCTCGGTGTTGAGCCGCCGATGCATGTCCCACATCAGTAGAGCTGGATCGAGATCCTCGCGCTTGAGTTCGCTGCGCGCCCAGCGTTGCCCCCAGTTGCCGAGCATCATCACCAACGGCATCAGTTCGTGGCCGGCGGCGGTGAGATGATAGGACACGCCCTGTTTGTTGCGCCGGTCAGGTTCATGCTCGACGATGCCAGCGCGCTCGAGCTGCTTGAGGCGCAGCGACAGGAGCGTCGGCGACATCAGCGGCACGCCGCGCCGCAGGTCGTTGAAGTGCCGGCTGCCGCACAGCAGTTCGCGCACCACCAGCAGCGTCCAGCGTTCACCCAGGATTTCGGTGGCCTTGGCCACCGGGCAGAACTGTCCGTAACCTTTCATGTGAATGACTCCATCAGTTTGTTCTTCCGGCTCCGGTACAGATGTTGTACTTGTTGAAACGGCTCCACCGTACCATCCTGTGCAGGCATTGAAAACTTATACCCGTACAGTCGTTGGGAGATAAATGAATCTTGGTTGGTTATTCCAAGTACTCTGCCCCCTTGATTCCTTGAGTAACGCTTGGTTCTCTTAGGAGGTGTTCGATGTCCCAGTCATACCGTTTCATGCAGGCCGCTGTAGCGTTTATGGGAGTTTTGCTTTGTCCGCTCGCCTTTGCTGAAGCGCCCGCACTGGAGCCGGCACTCTCGCACACCTTCAAAGACGCGCAGCTCAAGTGGGGGCCGTGCCCGCCCTTTATTCCGAAGGGATGCGAGATTGCGGTGCTTCACGGCGATCCCGCGAAGGCGAACGCCGACATATTCTTCAAAGTGCCCGCCAATTTCACGATTCCACGCCACTGGCACACTTCCGCAGAGCGCATGGTTTTGGTTTCCGGAGAGTTGCACGTGACTTACGACGGTCAGAAGACCGCGGTGCTTAAGCCCGGCAATTTCGCTTATGGGCCGGCGAAGCTGGCCCATAAGGCAACTTGCGCCAAGGGAAATCCGTGCGTGCTCTTTATTGCGTTTGAATCACCGGTGGACGCCATGCCGACGGAGAGCCCATCGAAATAGATGGCACTCAAACAAAACCGGAGTGCGGGCATGAAAGCTGAAACCCGTACATTGCTCAGGAGATAAATCATGAATGCACTGGCCATTACGCAACGCGACGGCAGTCCGGGAACATTAGCGATATCTGATATCGATGAATTCGCCAAGCATCTGCGCGGGCGACTGGTGCGGCGCGGCGACGCCGACTATGCCGGCGTGCGCGCGGTGTGGAACGGCATGATCGAAAAACAGCCGGCACTGATCGCACGCGTGCAAGGCGTGGCCGACGTCATCGAGGCGATACGTTTTGCCCGCAAACATGATCTCCTTCTATCGGTGCGCAGCGGCGGGCACAATGTCGCCGGCACCGCTTTGTGTGACGGCGGTCTCACGATAGATCTGACGCAGATGAAGGCGGTGCTGGTGGACGCCGGCGCGCGCGAAGCGGTGGTGCAACCGGGCGCCACCTGGGGTGACGTGGATCGCGAGACACAGATGTATGGAATGGCGGTACCGAGCGGCATCATCTCCACCACCGGCGTGCCGGGCCTGACGCTCGGCGGCGGCTTCGGCTGGTTGAGCCGCAAGCACGGTTACACCTGTGACAACCTGCTCGAGGCCGAGCTGGTCACCGCGGACGGGCGCGTCGTCCGCGCGAGCGCCAAAGAGAACGCCGATCTGTTCTGGGGCCTGCGCGGCGGCGGCGGGAACTTCGGCGTGGTGACGTCGTTCAAGTTCCGCCTCCAGCCGGTGGGTCCGCAGGTCATGGGCGGCATGATTTTGTATCCGCTCGACAAGGCCGCCGAGGTCATGCAGTTCTTCCGTAAATTCACCGCCACCTCTCCCGAGGAGCTGGGCGCCTTGCTGGTACTGCGTCCGGCGCCGCCGGCACCGTTCCTGCCGAAGGAGCTGCACGGCAAGCCGGTGGTGGCGATTGTCGTCTGCTATGTCGGCGATCCGGCGGAAGGCGCGCGTGTGCTCAAGCCGCTAAAGGAATTCGGCCAGCCGCTC
>JGI1358J11329_10001042_pt1 | contig 23378 bp, 18 predicted proteins | sample Subgroupgradi54m_FD_11329 | JGI IMG/M metagenome (IMG submission 11329)
GCCCGGAGCGCCGCCTCGTCCACGCTCTGGTTCTGCAGCTCGTTGGTGACCTGGCGGACCGTGGTGGCGTCGGTCATGCGCTGCATAAAGAGCACCATCGAGAGCATGAGGCCGACTTCCACGGCGACGGTCAGGTCCACCAGCACGGTCAGCCCGAACGTGGTTACCAGGACTGCCACATCCATCCGCGGTGCCCGCAGCAGTGCCCGGAAGGCGTGCCACTCGCTCATGTGGTAGGCAACGACCATCAGGATGGCGGAAAGAACGCACAGCGGGATCAATTGCGCCCAGCGGCCGAACAGCAGCATGATGAGAAGCAGCGTTAGTGCGTGGAGGATCCCCGCGACCGGGGTGCGGCCGCCGTTGCGGACGTTGGTGGCGGTGCGGGCGATGGCGCCGGTGGCCGGCATGCCGCCGAACAGGGGGCTGAAGATATTGGCGATCCCCTGCGCGATCAACTCCGTGTTGGAGCGGTGCCGTCCCTCGATCATCCCGTCAGCCACGGTCGCGGACAGCAGCGACTCAATCGCGCAGAGCAGGGCGACCGTGAAGGCGGGACTGATCAGCCCGCGCATCTGCGCCAGATCCAGAGCGGGCCAGACCGGCCGGGGGAGGCCGGAGGGGATCCCTCCGAAACGGGAGCCGATCGTCTCAACCGGCAGATGGAGCAGCTGCGCAAGCACCGTCGCGGCCAGCAGGGCTACGATGGGGGCCGGGACGCGCCGGTTCACCCGGGGCCAAAGGATGAGGATGGCCAGGGAGAGGGTGGACAGCGCCAGTGTAGGCAGCTGGGTCGTGCCGATGGTACGGGCGTAGAGGAGCCAGTTGTGCACCGTGTCGCCGGAGAGCGGCCCGGTGCTTAAGGCCAGGAAGTCCTTGATCTGCGAGGAGAAGATCACGACCGCGATCCCGGTGGTGAAGCCGACCGTCAGCGGGTAGGGGATGAACCGGATGAAGGAGCCCAGCCGCAGCAGTCCCATGCCGATCAGGATGAACCCGGCCATCAGGGTGCAGAGAATCAGCCCGTCCATCCCGTAACGCTGAACGATGTTGAAGACGATGATGACGAAGGCACCCGTTGGACCGCCGATCTGCACGCGGGAGCCGCCGAGCGCGGAGATGAGGAACCCCGCCACGATGGCGGTGATGAGGCCCCGCTCCGGCGGAACACCCGACGCGATGGCGAAGGCGATCGCCAACGGCAAAGCCACGATGCCGACAATGATGCCGGCGGTCAGGTCGCCCCAGAAGAGGCGCAGCGAGTAGGACTGAAGGCAGGTCCAGAGCTTCGGCAAAAACAAAGGCTGCCTGGCTTGGGTGTTGGTCACGGGGATCTGCGGTCGCGGGTCCGCTACGCTACGCGACGGTGACTTGCTTGCAGAGGTAGACGTCCTGAATGGCGTTGAGGAGCTTGACCCCCTCGGCCATCGGACGCTGGAAGGCCTTGCGGCCGCTGATCAGGCCCATGCCGCCGGCCCGCTTGTTGATGACCGCGGTGCGGACCGCCTCGGCGAAGTCGTTCTGGCCGGAAGCGCCCCCGGAGTTGATGAGGCCGGCCCGCCCGCAGTAGCAGTTGACCACCTGCCAGCGGGTGAGGTCGATCGGGTGGTCGGAAGTCAGATCCGAGTAGACCCGTTTGTCGGTCTTGCCATAGCTGGACTCCACGTTCAGTGCATTGTACCCGCCATTGTTCTCCGGCATCTTCTGTTTGATGATGTCCGCCTCGATGGTGACTCCAAGGTGGTTGGCCTGGCCGGTCAAGTCCGCCGAGAGGTGGTAGTCTTTGTCCTTCTTGAAGGCGCTGTTGCGCAGGTAGCACCAGAGGATCGCGGCCATCCCGAGCTGGTGCGCCTGGTGGAACGCGTGGCTGATTTCCTGAATTTGCCGGCCGCTCTCGGGGGAGCCGAAGTAAATCGTGGCCCCCACCGCCACTGCCCCCATCTCCTTCGCCTGCTGGGCGTTCGCGAACAGGATCTGGTCGAACTTGTTGGGGAAGGTCATCAGCTCGTTGTGGTTGATCTTCAGGATGAACGGGATCTTGGAGGCGTACTTGCGGGAGACTGCCCCCAGCACCCCCAGCGTGGAGGCGACCGCGTTGCAGCCGCCCTCCACCGCGAGCCTAACGATGTTCTCCGGATCGAAATAATCCGGGTTCTTGGCGAAGGAGGCTCCGGCGGAATGCTCGATCCCCTGATCCACCGGCAGGATGGAGAGGTAGCCGGTGCTGGCCAGCCGCCCGTGGTCGAACAGGGCCTTGAGGCTCTTGAGGACTGGGCGGGGCCGGTCGCTGGAGGCGTGCATCTTCTCCACCCAGTCGGGACCGGGTAGGTGGAGGCGGCTCTTCGGGATCTTGGGGGCCGAGAAGCCGAGGAGGCTCTCAGAATTTCCGCCCAAGTGCTGAACGATTTTGTCTATGCCCGCCACGAGAAAAGAACCTCCTGTTTAAGACGAAGCGGGCGCTGCTTCCTCGACGATCTGTCCCTTGGTGGTGGCCACGACCGCCAGCAGCTCATCCTGCTCCTGCTGGGGAACGTTGAAGGTGACGAGCGAGGCCTTGAGGTCCACAGCGATGGCATCGAACTCGTCGCTGGTGATTCCCATGTCGGCGTGCGCGGTCTTCATGTCCTTGCCCTCGTATTGCTGGGGGCCGCCGGCCGCCATGGAGATGAACTGGACGAGGTGCTTCTGCAGCAGGGCCAAATTCTCGGGGGTGGGATCCCACGGTTTGGCCGTCCCCTGCCGGGTGAAGTTAACCGCCGGGTCCGCGGCCGCGCGGCCGACGAAATCCGCCACGACAGCCGTGATGGCCGCCTCACCGCCCAGCCGTTCGTACAGGGACTTGGTCTTCAGAGTCGAAACATCTTCTGCTCGGGCGGGAAGAGAGAATAAGAAGGACGAAACGAGTGCAGCAGCGAGTGCAACAACAGACAGGGCGCGACGATTCATGGGTTTTTTCTCCTTTGTGGGTTGACCGTTCCACTATACCTGATTTTTGCGGGGAATCAAGTGTGCTAGAATTAACCCCATGGCGGAGAAAAAGTTTCGGATCGCGAAAGACAGCATGGGGGTGGTGCGCATCCCCGCGGGCGCTCTCTACGGCGCGCAGACCCAGCGGGCGGTGGAAAACTTCCAGGTCAGCGGCCACCGGTTTCCCCGAAGCTTCATCCATGTCCTGGGTCTGATCAAGGCCAGCGCGGCTGCCGTCAACCGGCGCCTCAGGCTTCTGGATTCACGCGCGGCCGGCGCCATCGAAGCCGCCGCTCTTGCCGTGGCGGCCGGCAAGTACGACGATCAGTTCCCGCTCGACATCTTCCAGACCGGCTCCGGTACCAGCACCAACATGAACGCCAATGAGGTGATCGCCACGCTGGCCACGAAGCGCCTCGGCGGCCGGAAGGTGCACCCGAACGACCACGTCAACATGAGCCAGTCCAGCAACGACGTGATCCCGGCGGCGATCCACGTCGCCGCCGCGCTGGAGACGACCCGGGACTTGATCCCCGCGCTGAAATACTTGCAGGCGGCGATCCTCCGCAAGGCCCGCAAGATGGACAAGGTGGTGGTGACCGGGCGGACGCATCTGATGGACGCAATGCCGGTGCGCTTGAGCCAAGAGATGGGGGGTTGGGCCGCGCAGATCGGAAAGGGGATCGAACGGATCGAATCCGCGCTTCCGCGCCTGGCGGAGCTGGCGCTCGGCGGGACGGCCGTCGGCACCGGCATCAACGCCCATCCGCGGTTCGGCCGATTGGTGGCTCAGGAGCTGGCCCGCAGGACGAAGTTCCCGTTCCGGACCAGCAGGAATTATTTTGAAAGCTTGAGCTCGCAGGACACCGCCGTTGAGCTGTCGGGCCAACTGAAGACGGTCGCGGCCAGCCTGCTCAAGATCACCAACGACCTGCGCTGGATGAACAGCGGCCCGTACGCCGGGCTGAGCGAGATCCGCCTGCCGGCGCTCCAGCCCGGCAGCAGCATCATGCCGGGCAAGGTCAACCCGGTCATCCCGGAATCCATGGCGATGGTCTGCGTCCACGTCATGGGCAACGACGCGGCGATCGGGATCTCCGGCGCCTCCGGCAACTTCCAGCTTAACGTCATGTTGCCGGTGATCGCCTACAACCTCCTGCAGAGCATCGAGCTGCTGGCCAGCGCCAGCCGCCTACTGGCCGACAAGGCGATCGCCGGCTTCACCGTGAACCAGGCCCGCATCAACGAGGCGATGAGCAAGAACCCCATCCTCGTGACCGCCTTGAACCCGATCGTCGGCTACGAGATGGGGGCCAAGATTGCCAAGAAGGCGTACGCTGAGAATCGCCCTTTGATTGATGTGGCTGTGGAAATGACAAGCCTTTCCCGCAAGAAACTCCTGCAAGCGCTCAACCCCGCCAAGCTCACCCGCGGCGGCATTCAGAAATAGTTAGTCGTTATCCAACCTAGATAATTTCAAGAAATCCCGACTCTTTTCGGGTATACTTTTAGGTAACTTCCATGAATTCTGCCTGGTTCTTACATCAATCCAACCGATGGATCGCGGGGCTTCTTGCCGCCGCGATCTTCATTCCTGCTCCCCCCGCTTTTGCCCTGCGCGCGGCCGGCGTGGAACAGCCCTCCGTGCGAGCAAAAATCCAAGAGAGGTTGGAGCAAGCCGCCGGCGCGGAGGAGACAGACCAGTTCTTCCGCACTATGGAACTATTGGGATTGGAGACCACCGGCTCGATTGTCGAGGCGCTGGTGGCGGCCGGTTATAGGGGGGCGGGCTGGAGCAGTCCTGGCGGTGAAGAACTTTCAAGCGTGATGGTCAATGAATGGCGGAGGGAAGGGCTACCCTTGGAAGTATCGAGGAAGCTGCCCGATATCTATAAATCCCGTGCGCGGAAATATTTTTTTCCCCGGATGGCGCTGCTGGGTTTGAAATCAGACGGATCGATTGCGAACGCGCTGTTGGAAGCTGGTTACACTGGCGCGGGACGAAGCGGCTCTCGCGGTGAAAGTCTTTCCAATACAACGGTGAACCAATGGAGGACCTGGAGAACGTCTCTTCCCTTGGAGGCGTTGGAGAAGCTGCCGACCATTGCGCGGGAGCGCTTTTTTCGACAGATGGCGCTGTTGGGTTTAAAAACCGACGGTTCAATCGCAGGGGTGTTCACAAGAGCTGGTTTCACAGGCGCTGGACCTGTTCTTACAGGGGGTATCGTGAGCCAATGGAGAACCGGGAGAACAACTCTTCCCTTGGAAGCGTTGCAGAAGCTGCCGATCATTGTTCGAGAAGGATTTTTTAGACAGATAGCGCTTTTAGGCATGGAGACTGGCGACCCAATCGCAGAGGCTCTGGTAGCAGCCGGCTATACGGGTGCTGGGCGGGGAGGCCTCCATAGTAAAGGCCTCAGGGGATTGACGGTGATTCAATGGTGGAAGGGTGTGAGGTCCTTTCCTTTGGAGGCCTTGGAGAAGTTGCCTGTAGTTTATGACTCTCGCGCGGCGGAATATTTTTTCGGACGGATGGCGCTGCTGGGGTTGCGGTCGAACAGAGCCATTGCGATGGCGTTGACAGCCGCTGGCTATAGGTGGCCTGCTCGGCGGGAAGGACATAGGGAAGTCCGCAACTGGCGGAAGAAGTCACCGCTTCCGTCTGAAGCGTTGGAGAAGCTGCCGATCATTTATGAATCGCGCGTGCGGGGATACTTTTTTGGACAGATGGCGTTCCTGGGTTTTAAAACGTACAGTTCGATTTCGAAGGCGCTGGTGGCAGCCGGCTACACAGGGGCCGGTCGGGGCCGTCAACGCGCTGAGAGCCTTGGAAAGACTACGGTGAAAAGATGGAAGGATGGGGCAGTATCTTTTCCTGTGGAGGCATTGGAGAAGCTGCCGATCATTGCGCAGAAACGCTTTTTTGGACAGATGATGCTGCTGGGGTTGCGGTCGAACAGAGCCATTGCGATGGCGTTGACAGCCGCCGGCTATAGGTGGCCCGGTCGGCGGGAAGGTCCCGATAATGGGAGGAGTAGTGAAGTCCGGAAATGGCGGGGGGACTCGCCGCTTCCTTCCGAAGCGTTGGAGAAGCTACCGATCATTTATGAATCCCACGCTCGGGAATATTTTTTCGGACAGCTGGCGCTGCTGGGTTTTAAATCGGACAGATCCATTGCGAGGGCGTTGACTGCCGCCGGCTATAAGGGGCCTAGGCAATGGGGTCGTCCCAGCAATGGTATTGGGCATCAGGCGGTCCGCAACTGGAAGAACAAGAAGTCACCGCTTCCTTCCGAAGCGCTGGAGCTGCTTCCCAGGATGATTGCCGCGGCAGCCGGCGCGGAGGAGGCGCCCCAGGCAATCTTGGAACGGGCTCGGCGGCTCCTGGAAGAGGGGAATATCCAGGAGGCCGGCCGGCTGGCGGAGGAGCTTCTTCGTCGGGACCCTACCCAGGTGGAGGCGGTGCAACAGCTGCGGCATGACATCGTCGCGGAGGTGGACCGCCAGATCCGCGAACGCCGGGAAGGGATTGTTGATCGGCTCGCGGAGGCGATCCACGATCTTCGGTTGCTGGAGCGGCCGCCGGCGGGAGAGGTCTCATCGGACGAGGTGGTTCGGGCGTTCATCCGGCAGATGTCGGCGGAGGATGGCGCGCCGCTGGATGGAGCTCTTCTAGCCGAGCTGACCGCGCATTCCCGCGCCCCCTATTCCGCGGGGCCGTTCGATCGAGGCGATGTGCAGGGGAGGCCGCAGGAGCAGGAGCTGCTGGAGGGGATGATCGGACAGGCCAGGAGCGTCCTCATCCATGCCGGGAGCCAGCTCGAGCTGAACGCGGAGCAGGCGCTGGCGAAACTGGGATGGGAATCTCTGGAGCGTTTCGAACGGTTCCTCTATCAAGCCCGGGACGAAAAGGCAGACCTGTTCTTGAGGGACATCCCGGCGGAAACGATGATCCGGTGGTTCTACCGGCAGATCCCGCAGAGGCTGATTCCGACGTTGGCGAACCGAACGATCGATCGCGCCGACCTGGCCGCGGCCCTGGCCAACCCCTTTCGCCTAATCAACGAGCAGGGGAACCGAGCGGTGACGGAGCTGATTCAGCGCTTGTTGGCCGAAGGGGCCTCGATCAGCGGAAGGAAGCTCACCGCCGACCCCGAGGAGCTGGCCAAGGACCCCTCGCTGGTTCTGCCCTGGATCCGCCTGCAGATGGCGGCCAACCTGGTGGATTACTCCAACCCGAAATTGCTGGCGGCGATCGACGCGGAAGAAGGGAAGGACCCCGCGGAGAAATTGACCCGCGCCCTCCAGCGCAGGGTGGAAACCCCCTTTGTCTGGGGAGCTTACAACGAGCAGGATCTGATGGGATACGTCCGATCGGTACTCCAGGCCGCGCGGCCCGCCGGAGAGTACGTCCAAGAGGTGGTCTTCGCGGACAACAACGGGCAGTTGGTGGCCACGCTCAAGCTGATCGAAGCGAAACTCTCGGCCAACCCGCGGCTGCGCGTCCGCCTGGTGCTCAAAGGGGACAATGGGGTGATGAACGACGCCTCGGTAGAGGATGCCGAGGCGCTGCTACGGGCGGAACCGGATTTCTTCCGCGTGCTGCTGGCGTACCGGGAGGGGCCCGAGCAGCGCTTCCAAATCCTCCGCGGACCCCGCTCGCACGGGACGCCGCTGGATTTGGTTTCGGCGGAGGTGGCCGAAGCACTGCTGCGGGCCGACGCCGTCTTCATCGAGGGGGAGGCCAACACGGTGATGCTCAACGGCCTCCGGGGCAACCTCTACCTGTCTCTGCGCCTGAAGGCGCCGATCGTCGTCCGGGACGTCATCGGGATTGAGCCCGAGGATTTAAAGGATTATCCTCCCCTGTTCATGGCACTGCGCGGCGGTCGGTACTACGACCGCGTCCTGGCTTCGCACGGGCCGGAAGGAGGGCGCTGGACGATCGAGGACCACTGGGCGCGTCCCCATCGCATCCGCTTCACGCTCCGACCGGGAGAAACGGTCGTCGGCCAACTGCCGACCGGGGAGAAACTGGAGATCTATTTCCGGAAGAGCAAGTCGAATCGCCGGGAACGGGTTGTTATGCCGGCGCCCATTGGGTGGGTCCATTACCGGGGCCGGTCGCTCCGCGGAGGCGCCGTGGGCGGGTATACGCTGGAGAAGACGGGAAAGATCCTGCGGATCAAAGAAAAAGAGGTTCAAAGCGGCCGGCGGGATCTTTACGAGCGAGAGGTGGACTTGCCCTCCCAGGGGGTTTATTTCCTGCCGCTTCAGACGGTCCGGGATCTCTTCCAGCGCCAGGCACTGATGCGGGAGTGGAGGGTCGCGGCCCCCTACATTTTCCGGTTCGTGCACCGGCTGCCTGACGGCCGCGTGGAGGTGGAACTGCAGTACCGTGAACCGGTGACGATCGTTTCGGAAACCGCCGCCGGCGCGGAGGAGGTAACGGTCCGGAGGGCTCTTTCAATCTCCGCGGAGGCGGTACAGGGTCCGGGGGTCGTGGTGATCGACGCCGCGATGTTCCCGCAACAGGCGGGATTGGAACAGTTCCTCGCCCACATGCCGCCAGGGCGGTTCATTGTGGTGGGGGCGGGGAGCGCCGCCGGATCGGAAGCTCACGCCCGCAACCCCGCGGTGATCTTGGCAGCCGGGCCGGTGGATGCGGCGACGGCTATTCTCGCGTTACCGGCGCGCGGAAAGGTGTATGTCTTCGGCGGCATGGATCTGACGCGCCTGTTACAGCTCTATTTGAGGGATTTCCTTATTGAGGTGTCCCAATTGGACCTCCGGCTTGGTCTCAAAGGGATCCTGCTCGCCCTGGGTGTTCCGGAAGAAGTTCTACGTCAGCTTGACTGGGCCTCCGTCGAGTCCACACTATCATCCCTCGAAGCCGCGTAAGTTCCATATTGTTCTGCAGAACCAGGTATGATATAGTGATAAAGGATGTTTAAATACTATGAAGTACTCTAAAGTACTATCAAATGAGGTGCTGACGGTCCGGGATGCCGCCCGGCACCTACGGGTGGTGGAGAAGACGGTTGTCCGTCTGATCCATCGAAAAGAGCTTCCGGCAACCAAAGTGGGACGGGTCTGGAGGATCAAGCGTTCTTGGTTGGAGGAGTGGTTGGAGAGGGGGGCAGGACACTCCGGGCAGGCACAGAAGACCGATGTGATGGAGGCGATTGTCCCCGTGCTTAGGGAGCGAATTCTGTCGGCCAGAAAAAACAAAATCTGCCGGGTGATACTCTACGGCTCTCGCGCCCGGGGGACGGCCCGTCCGGATAGCGATCTGGATCTCTTGGTCGTTGAAAAAGACCCGATGTCGAAACGACAGGAAAAGGAACAGTTATGCCAGGCGGTCGGGGATTTTTCAATCCCGATCGACCTCCGGGTGATGGGGGAGATGGAATTCCAAGAGACGAAAAACATCGTAGGGGGGATCGCCTATCCGGCCCACAAGGAGGGGATTCTCCTCTATGAGGCCGCCTGAGCAGGTTGTCCGGGATTTTGTCCTGCAATGGCTGGAAAAGGCAGGTAAAGACTTAAAAGCAGGGGAAATCCTTCTGGAGAGCGACTTGGAAGATTTCGACAGCGTGGGATTTCACGCCCAGCAAGCCGCCGAGAAGTTTATCAAGTCGGTGCTGGTCCATCATCAAATCCCGTTTCCAAAATCTCACAACATCCAGCTTCTGCGAGGGTTGGTGGCAGAGATAGACAAAACGCTGGCCGAGAGATTGTCCTCTGCCGATTCGTTGACTCCGTTTGGGGTGGAGTTCCGGTATCCCGGCGAATTGGAGCCGGTCTCCCGGGATCAGGGCCTCCAGGCAATCCAGCTTGCCAGGCAAGTCCGCGAACAGGCGTTTTCCCATCTCAAGGGATACCTCGGCTCGAAGTAGTGTGTTAGAATAATCCCCTTCTATCCACCCGTTTAACCCATAGGAACTCAAAAACCATGTCACTCCGAACAACTGTTGTTGGCAGTTATCCTAAAGTCACCGAATCCGGGTCGGACAATCTGCCCGGCACCATCGACAAGTGGCAGAAACAGCAGGTGAACGACTCCGGCTTAGCAGCCGAGATCGAGAAGGTGATCCGGCGGGTTCTTCAGGAGCAGGAACAGGCCGGCCTGGACCTGCTCACCGACGGTCAGATCCGGTGGGAAGACCTGCCGCACCTCATCGCTCGCAGTTCCACCGGGATCGGGCGGGGCGCCCTGCGCCGGTTCTTCGACAACAACGTCTATTACCGCCGGCTGGAGATGGCCAACGGCGTCTCCTGGCAGAAGAGCGCCGCGGCCGACGAGATCCGCTTCGCTTCCACCGTGACGAAGAAACCGGTGAAGGCGGCCCTGCCGGGGCCCCTGACCCTGGCATACGCCACCGAGGCCAAGCCGGGCCAGTCGTTGGAGAGCCTGCTTTCCCTTTACGCGGACCTGCTGCGGCAGGAGGTGCAGGCTCTGGAGAAGGCCGGTGTGAAAGAGATCCAGATTGACGAACCCCACCTCTCGGCCACGGAGCCGCTGACGGCGAAGGCGATTGAAGCGATCAACAAGATTTTTTCCGGCGTGAAGGCCCGGAGGTGGGTGGCGGTCTATTTCCAGGACGTCTCCGCCGTCCTGCCGGCGCTGGCCAAGCTGCAGGTGGAAGTTCTTAGCCTCGACCTGGTCTCGGCCCGGGAGAAGAATCCCGGCCTGCTCGCAAAGACAGTCGATTTCCTCAAGAGCGGTGCCTGGAAGGGGGAGGTTGCGTTGGGGCTAGTGGACGCTCGGAACACGAAGCTGGAGAATACGGCCAAGTTAAAGGAAGAGATGGCCCTCTTCACCCAGGCAGTCCCGGCGGAGAGACTCTGGCTTTCGCCCAACTGCGGGCTGGAGTTCTTGCCCCACCAGAGCGCGGAAAAAAAGATCAAGCTCTTGCGCGAGGCGGCCAATTAAGAATGACTGATTTCCAGAAGGTGGCCCGCGTGGAGGAGGTCCCCGCCGGGCAGGGGAAGGTGGTCGAGATTGCCGGGAGGAAGATCGCCCTGTTCAACGTGGACGGCAAGTTCCACGCTGTGGACAACACCTGCCTGCACCGCGGCGGCCCGCTTGGAGAGGGGCATCTGCAGGACAAGGTAGTCAACTGCCCCTGGCATATGTGGGGATACGACGTCACCACCGGCATCTGCACGGTCAACCCCGACTTCAAGCTGGAGACCTTTTCGGTGAAGGTGGAAGGGGAGGAGATCCTGGTTGGAGTCTAAGCCCGGGCAGCTTCGCTTGGGCGCCCACATGTCGATTGCCGGCGGGTTCGAAAAGGCGATCGAGCGGGGCCGGAAAGTCGGCTGCCAGACGATCCAGATCTTTTCCAAATCGAACAACCAATGGGCGGCTCCACCAATCACGGACGAGCAGGCAGAGTTGTTCAAGAAGTCCGCCGAGGAAGCCGACATCGGGCCGATCTTCGCCCACGCGGCGTACCTGATCAACGTTGGCTCGCCGGACAAAGCGACGGCCGATCGTTCCAAGCAGGCGCTGAAGGTGGAACTACAGCGGGCCGACCGGTTGGGGCTGGCTTTCTTGGTGCTGCACCCCGGCTCCCACAAGGAGACCGGCGAAGAGGCATGCATCAAAAAAATCGCGCAGACCGTCGCCTGGGCGTTGGAGCAGACCCAGGGGTCGCCGGTCAAACTGCTTTACGAGATCGCCGCGGGGCAGGGTGCCTGCGTCGGGCACCGGTTCGAGCATTTGGCGGAGCTGCTGCGGCTGACCGAGCATCCGGACCGCGCCGGCATCTGCCTGGACACCTGCCATCTGTTCGCGGCGGGTTACGATCTTCGGACGAAGGCGGCTTACGAGAAGACGATGGGGGAGTTCGATGAGGTGATCGGCCTGAAGCGGTTGCAGGCGGTCCACCTGAACGATTCCAAGAAGGAGCTGGGCTGCCGGGTGGACCGGCACGAGCACATTGGCAAGGGGCAGATCGGGCTGGAGGGGTTCCGCTGCCTGATGAACGACCAGCGCCTGGCGCATCTGCCGATGGTGCTGGAGACGCCGAAGGATGAAGAGTGCACCGAGGACAAAATGAACCTGAAGGTTTTGCGGGGGTTGATGAAGTGAATAAGAAAGCGGTGGCCATGGTCTCCGGCGGGCTGGATTCCACGCTGGCAGCCAAGATCATGCTGGATCAGGGAGTGGAGCTGACCGGCATTTATCTTTCCGCGCCCTGGGGCTGCTGCGACAAGACGGTGGCGATGAAGGCGGCCCGGACCCTCGGCATCGATTTCCTGGTGATCAAGATGACGGACGAGTACATCAACGTGATCCGTAACCCCAAGTATGGCTACGGGTCCAGCATGAACCCCTGCATTGACTGCCGGATCTACATGTTCGAGAAGGTGAAGGATGTGATGGCGAAGATCGGCGCCTCCTTCCTGGTGACCGGCGAGGTGCTGGGCCAGCGGCCGATGTCGCAGATGAAGAACTCGATGGCCCTCATCGAGGACCGGGCGGGCCTGAAGGGGTTGGTGGTGCGGCCGTTATCGGCCAAGGCGATGGAGCCGTCCCTGCCGGAGCTGGCGGGCGTCGTGGACCGGGAGAAGCTGTACGGCATTACCGGCCGTTCTCGCAAGGAGCAAATGGCGCTGGCGATACGGTTCGGGCTTCTGGATTATCCGAACCCGGCCGGCGGCTGCCTGCTGACCGACCAGGAGTTCGGCGTCCGGGTAAAGGACCTGTTCGACCACCAGGACAAGATCGACCTGGAGGACATGGAGCTGCTGCGCTGGGGCCGGCATTTCCGGGCGAGCCCTTCGACCAAGCTGATCGTGGGCAGGAACGAGCAGGAGAACGCCACGCTGGGGGAGTACCTGGCCCCCGGGCGGGTGCTGTTCCAACCGGACCAATTTTCGGCTCCGTCGGTGCTGTTGCTGGGGCCGCCGGATGAGTCGATGAACGGGCTGGCCCTCAAGATGATCTACCGCTACACGAAGCCGGAGAAACGCCCGGCGGAGGCCAAGGTGCTGGTGAAGATTGGGGTCCCTCGGGGAGAGGCCCCGCTGCAGGGGGAGTCGGTCACGTTGAAGGAATCGATCGCCCCGGAGGAGCTTGAAAAAATGAGGATCGGACTATGAACGAAGCGCCGGCGATTCCGGAGAACCCAACCTTTGTGGATTTTCCCTGCTTCGCGCTGGACCCGCTCTTCCGCCGGCTTCCGGTGGCTGAGCAGAGGGGAGCGATCGGTGAGTTCGTCGAGGTGCTGGCCAAACCGCGGGCCAACCTGCAGTCCCGTGCTTACCTCTCGATCGGACTGCGGCACGACACCGACCTCTTCTTCTGGATGATCGCCAAGGACCTGGCCCCGCACCAAGAATTCGCGGCGGATCTGATGAGGACCGGGCTGGGGCATTACCTGAAGTCCAGCTATAATTTTCTCGCGATGACGCGGCCTTCTCAGTACAACCCAGGCCACATTCCGGCGTTCGAGGCGGGGGAGGCCCCGAGGAAGTACCTGTTTCTTTATCCGTTCGTTAAGTCCAGGGAGTGGTACCTGCTGCCTTTCGAGGAGAGGCGCCGGATGATGAGAGGGCACATGTCCGTCGGGGAACTGTATCCGATGGTCCGCCTGAACACCACCTACTCCTTCGGGCTGGGGGACCAGGATTTCGTGCTGGCGTTTGAGACCGATCAGCCGGCCGCTTTTGAGGATTTGGTGCAGCGCCTCCGTGAGTCGGAGGCCAGCCGTTACACCGTACGGGACACGCCTTTCATCCTCGGCCAGCGATGCGCCGACGGGGAGGCATTAATAAAAGGATTGGGCTTTTAAATGTTAGAGACAACGACCGTTGGGAGCTTTCCGAAATCCGAAGAGTTGAAATCCGCCAGGGCCAAGGCGCGGCGCGGGCAGATCTCCGCAGCTGAGCTGCTAAAACTCGAGCAGGCCGAGACCCGGGAGTGGATCGGCATCCAGGAGAAGATCGGCTTGGACATCCTGGTAGACGGGGAGTTCTACCGCGGGGACATGGCCACCTATTTCGCGGAATATCTGGGCGGGTTCACCATCAGCTCGCTGGTGCGCTCCTACGGCAACCGCTACTACCGTAAACCGATCGCCACCGGCCCGGTCCGCTGGAAAGGACCGATTACGGTGGAGTGGTTCAAATTCGCTCAGGGGCTCACCCAGAAGCCGGTGAAGGGGATGCTCACCGGGCCGTACACGATGATGGACTGGTCCTTCGACGAGCATTACCCCAACCGCCGCGCCTTCTGCCTGGATCTGGCGCGGGCGATCCACGAGGAGGTGAAGGCGCTCGAGGCGGCGGGGGCCAAGTTCATCCAGATCGATGAGCCGGCGGTTTCCACCCGCGTGGAGGAGCTGGACCTGGCGATCGAGGCGATGAAGATCGTCACCGATGGCATCCGGGTCAAGACCGGCACGCACATCTGCTACGGGGATTTCGAGAAGGCCTACCCCAAAATGCTTGGACTGGCCGTGGATCAATTCGACCTGGAGTTCACCAACTCCGATTTCCGGCTGCTCGATGTGATCCGGAAGGTTCCGTTCACCAAGGAGGTGGCCTTTGGCGTGGTGGACGTCCACTCCCACCGGGTGGAGTCGGTGGAGGAGATCGTCAAGAACATCCGCCGAGCGCTGGAGGTCTTCTCGCCGGAGAAACTGACGATCGATCCGGACTGCGGCCTCAAAACCCGCTTGAAAGAGGAGTCCATCGCCAAGCTCACCAATATGGTGGCGGCGGTCCGCCAGGTCAAACAGGAGCTCGGTGTCCCAGTCTAAAATTTTGAAGGAGCTGGGAGGTCGCCCCGTCTATCTGGATGAGGCTTGGCATTCCCAGTCAGGGAGGGCCATCCGGGAGGTCACCTATGGTGCCACGGATGGCCTAGTCACGTCGCTCGGTTTCGTGATCGGCGTCTACGGGGCGCTCCACGACAGCCGACTTATTCTCATCACCGGCATCGCGGGGGCCAGCGCCGGGGCGGTCTCCATGGGGTTTTCGGCCTACGTCTCCTCAAAATCCCAATCGGAGTTCTTCCTGGCCGAGATCGAACGGGAGCGGCGGGAGATGAAAGAGATGCCGGAGAAGGAAAAGGATGAGATCCGGAAGATTTACCGGGCCAAGGGGTTTCACGGTGAGGAGTTGGAGATGGTGGTAAACCGCATCACCTCCAAGCCGTCCGTCTGGCTGCGCACCATGATGGAAGAAGAATTGGGCCTGATCGTCGAGAGTTTTGACAACTCGTGGGTGGTGGGACTCATGACCGCCGCCTCTTACGGAGCGGCGGCCTTTCTGCCGATCCTGCCCTATGCCGGCGTGGCCCCCCAGTCTGCTTTCCCGTGGTCGGTGGGGATCTCCATCGCGGCCCTCTTCGCCCTGGGGGCGGGCAAGACCCGGTGGACTCACCTCTCTCTCTGGAAAAGCGGCTTGGAGATCGTGGGCATCGGGCTGATCTCCGCGCTGATCGGTTATGCCATTGGGCGCCTGATCGGCGGTCTTTAAAATCGGTACCAGGTGCCTTTGTTTTTATTGACAAGGCGAAGCGGCGTTTGTATTATGCTTTACTTGGAGGGATTCGGCGCTATCGTCTAGTGGCCTAGGACGCATCCCTCTCACGGATGAAACACGGGTTCGATTCCCGTTAGCGCTACCAATACCGTTATGATCTGTATCTACTGCCAAAAAGAATTCGATCCATCCAAGTACCGGCGCACAAAACAGCGCGCGTGCGGTGATCCGGACTGCCAGAAGAAGCGCCAGCGGGATAACCTGACGGCGTGGCAGGGGCGGAACCCCCTTTATTACCGGATCAAACGGATGGATCCGGTCTGGCGGTCTAAGGCCCGCCAACGGGCCAAGCGCTGGCGGACAGCGCACCGGGACAGGATTCAGGCGTACCGCGTGGCCACAATGGATCAATACCGCGTCTACATGCGGGAATACATGAGACGTTACCGCGCGGCCCTGCGCGAGCGGCAGAAGGTTGCCGAAACGAAAGGGACTCCATGACAAACTCGTTCGGCCTATTGAAGAGCCTCTCGATGGTATTCAAGGTCCTGGCCTGGGTGGTCCTCCTTCTGATGATGATCGGCCTCGTTGGGATCCTGGTGTCGAACAAGGATCCGGTCTCTCCCGTTCCCATCCCGATGATTCTGAATATGGTCTTCAGCGGAATTTTGGCTTTCCTGATGTTGTTTGCCTTCGGCGAGGTTATCCGCCTGCTCTTGGCGATTGAACAGCAGACCCACAAGGAATAAGTCGAACCGTCTCACCCCAATCTCATCAGCTTGCTTGACTTCTCTCGTTTCGTTGTGTAAGCTTGCAACAGACAAGAGACGGTTTTGAGACGGTTATCCCCTTATTGGCTCTGTACTGCAAGCGGGTTCCTTCTCACCTGCGTCGCTGTGCTTTGCCCGGCTTTTGCAGCTGATCAAAGAATCCTCCTCGATTCTCTCCGGCTTGACCCGGATCTGGAAGGAGATATTCTCCGGATCCATTCCGACCGTCCGTTTGCTTTCGTCACCTATACCCTCACCAACCCCGACCGTCTGATCATTGATCCGGTCGAGCAGAATGTGGAGACTTCTCTCCAGGAATCCGGAAAGCTGTCCGGCCAGATCGTGCGGGGGTGGCGTGTGCTCCGGCCTGCAGGTAGATCCTCGGGTGCCCAAGTGGATTACCTGGAGATCCTGCTCACCGAGCCGGCCGAGCATCTGATCGAAGACACTTCCGGAAAACTGGTCCTGCGGATTCGCCCCAAGGAGCAACATCTCTTCTTGCCGGCCACCGGCGCGGAGCCGGCCTCCTCCCCGATCCACTCGGATCCCACGCCTCCATCCGGTCCCAAGGTTTGGGACATCAAGGATTCTCTGGCGTTTGGGTTAGCCCGGCACCGCCCGGTCCGGATCGCCCGGCAGGAGGTGGAGTTGGCGCAGATGAAGATGAGGGAAGCCAGGCGCGCCTTGTATCCGGTGGCCACCCTCAAATACAGTTGGACGGACGGCGTCGCCTCCAACGTGAACTTTCGGGAATACACCGCCGGTTTGCAGGTGGAACAACCCCTGTATTATTCCGGCCGGCTGATGCAGGCGTACCGGCAGGCTCTCATCAACATCCAGGTGGCGGAGAAACGTCAAGGGAAGGTGAAGGCGGAGTACGCGCAGGAGCTTGCCCAGGAATATTACCAATACATCGGCGCCAAGGCCAGCCGGGACACCCAGCAGGGGCTTGCCTCTGAGGCGGATGATTTTCTTCAGAAGGCGCAGATCCGTTTCAACAAAGGTTTATTGACGCGCCTGGAGGTCCTCAACATCGAGTCGCAGGTCAACCAGGCGAAGTTCCAGCGGGCCAATGCCGACAACGATGTGGCGCTGGCCCGGTTGAAGTTCGTCCAGAAGTTGGGCCTCCGGAGCAACACCGACTTTGTGGAGGTCCCTGGGGCGTTTGACGCCCCCTCGATGCGCCCGATTGATCTGGAGGAAGCAGCGGGGCTGGCCCTTAAAAACAAGCCGGATATCCTAGTTGACAGCCTCCTTGTCAATTTCCACGAATACGAGGAGCGGATCGCTGTCGCCAAAACGAGATTCAAGGTGGACCTCTCAGGCTTTTTCGGATCCTCGGCGGCGAACTTCGAGACGGAGAAGTTGGACTCCGGCGATGACTACTTTGTGGGTCTTAAGGCGACCCACAATTGGGGGCCCAACAGCACCACCGCCTCCGTGACGAAGACGAAAACCTCTCCTCGCCTGGGCCAGACCACGCGGACCGAGTCCACCGTCTACTCGACGGAGATGGGGATTATTGACCAGTTGCCGTCGCTCTCGGAAATTAAGCAGGCCCAGGTGAACCTGAACAAGGCCCGGCGCGATCTGGAGGAGGCGAAAGACGCCGCTGTTCAAGAGGTCCGAGAAGCACACATCAGTTATGAGAAGGCCCTTCTGCAGCTGGAGTACGCGCAGCAGAAAATAAATTTTAGGGATGAGCAAGTAAAAATCCTCAAGGCGCAGGCGTCGGTAAACGAGGCCCTCCCCTCGCAGGTTCTAGAAGCCGTGATGAGGCTGACGGAGGAAAAGGTCGGGCAGGCTCAGGCCTTGAGCAACTACTACGTGGCGTTGGCCAAGCTCAACAAGGCCGTCGGCCTGTCGGGTTACTATAAATGAGGCCCAAAAAGAGGTGTTCATGTTCAAACGTTTAAAAACCATCATCATTGTTGCCGTCGTCCTCATCGCGGGGTTCTTCTTCGTCACCGCCCTGCTTCCCTCGATGCTCAAAAACCCAAAGGTGACCCGCCTGCCGCCGGGGGTCAAGCCGAAGGGGGGGCCGGGCACGCCAGAAGAGAACCTGCCCATCCCGGTACGCACCTTCAAGGTGTCCAAGATCGAGTTCACCGATCTGCTCCCCACGCTGGGGACGGTGCGGGGACAGAGGGAGGTGGAGATGAAGTTCGAGGTCAGCGGGACAGTCAAGTCCGTGAATTTCCGCGAGGGGGATCTGATCAAAGAGGACCAGGAGCTGATCACTCTGGACGACCGGGAAGCACAGCTGAGGCTGCAATATGCCCAGTCCAAGCGGGACACCGCAGAAGCCCAACTCAAACTGGCCAAGAAGAGACTGTCAGTCAACGAGGAGCTGTACAAGATCGGCGCCATCATCCGGCCGAAGCTGGAGGAGTCGCAGATCGAAGTGGAGCAGGCCGAGACCCAGGTGGATACGGCCGACAAGGAGACGAATCTTGCGCGCCATGAGCTGGAGCGGACCGTGTTCAAGGCCTCGATGGACGGCGTGATCGGCACCCGCCAGATTGAGCCGGGCGAGTACGTGACGCCGCAATCCGTGGTCGCGACTCTCATAGACGTCAACGCCGTCTACGTGGAACTGGGGATTATTGAGCGAGACATCGAACGGATCCGGCTTGGCCAGAAGGTGAAGGTCAGCGTGGATTCCCTCCCCAATAAGACCTTTGAGGGAAAGGTGGATAACCTGGCCCCGGTTATCGAGGGGAAATCTCGAACGCTGACCGCCAAGGTGAAGGTGGAAAACACCCAGGGGCAGCTCCTGCCGGGCATGTTCGCCCGCGCGGAAATCGCGGTTTTCGAAAAACCGGATGCCCTCGTGGTTCCCACCTCGGCGCTCAAAGACACCGACGGGGATGGCAAGTTCGAGTCGGTGTTCGTAGCCGATGGGGAAAAGGCGGCGCTTAAAGCCATCACGCTGGGGTATCTCACGACCGATTACGCCGAGGTCACCCAGGGCCTGCAGGAGGGGGACCAGGTGATCAGCGAGGCCCGCGGCAATCTCAAGGACGGATCGGCCCTCTCTTTCCTGGAGAAAGAGGAAGCCGCTTTCGAACGGACCGAGCCCGGAGCCGGGAAGGAAGCCGCTAAGTAAGGAGGTGGTGGGGTGAGCTTGCCGAATTTCAGCATACGCAGGCCGGTCACCACCGTCATGATCTGTCTGGGGGTGATGCTCCTGGGCATCATTGCCTGGACCCGCCTGCCCCAGGAGCTCTTCCCGCCCATCACCTACCCGCAGCTCACCATCGTCACCCGCTACAAGGATGCCGGCCCCGAGGAGATCGAGCTCCTTGTCACCAAGCCGATTGAAGAGGTGGCCGGCACCGTCTCCGGTTTAAAGCGGATCAGCTCCATCTCCAAGGAAGAACTCTCCCTCGTTATCGCGGAGTTCAACTGGGACACCAACATGGATTTCGCCGCCCTGGGGGTGCGCGAGAAGATCGATCTGATCAAGGAGCGGCTTCCGCGCGGGTCAGAAGAACCGGTTGTCATCAAGTACAACCCCTTTGAGCTGCCGGTGTTGGTGCTCAACCTTTCCGGAGACCTCCACCCGAATGAACTCCTCAAGATCGCCCGGAAGCAGATCAAAAGCGAGCTGCAGAAGGTGGAGGGAGTAGCCGCCGTCAACATCTCCGGCGGTCTTGAACGGGAGATCCTGGTAGAGGTGGATCAGGGACGCCTGGAGTCGGCGAACATGCCGATCTCGCACGTGGTGGATGCCCTTTCCAAGGCCAACCTGAATTATCCTGCCGGGACGATCAAAGAGGCTTTCTACGAATACCTGATCCGGACGATGGGGGAATTCTCCCTGGTGAAGGAGATCCCAGGAATCGCGGTGAGTGTGGACGAGAAGAAGGAAAATCCCGAAAAGGAGCTGCAGCGCCAGCAGCGGGAGAGCCGGGGCGGGCCTCTGGAGAGGGAGAAAGGAGCGGCTCCGAGGCAGAGGCTGATCATGCTCAAGGATGTGGCGACGGTCAAGGACACCTACCGGGACCAGGATTCCATCTCCCGCTACCAGGGAAGGGACAACATCTCGCTCAGCATCCAGAAGCAGGCGGGGGCCAACACGCTTCAGCTGGTCAGCCGGGTGCAAGAGGCGATGAAGCAGATCAAGATGGGCCTCCCGGTGGGCGTTCAAGTGAGTGTGGCGTACGACCAGTCCATCTTCATTCGAAATTCCGTCGCGGGGGTGCGGGACGCGGCACTCGAGGGCGGGGGCCTGGCGTTCCTGGTCCTCTTCCTCTTTCTCGGTAATTTCTGGGCCGCCCTGAATGTGACCTTCGCGATCCCGATCTCGGTGTTGGCGACGGTTGGGCCGATGTATTTCTCCGGCATTACCATCAACGTGATCTCGATGGGGGGTCTAGCGCTCGCGATCGGCATGCTGGCGGACGCGGGCACGGTTGCCGTGGAGAACATCGATCTCAAGAGGCAAGTAGGAAAATCCTCCAAACAGGCTGCCGTCGAGGGAACGGACGAGATTGCCAGCGCCCTCTTCGGGACGATCAACACGACGGTCGTCGTCTTCCTTCCGATGGTCTTCGTGGTGGGCATTGCGGGGCAATTGTTCAAGCAACTGGCCTACACGGTCACCATTTCCAACTATGCCAGCCTCGCCGTCGCATTGACCTTGACTCCCTTGTTTGCTTCCAGGATCAAGTACGGGAGCGGCAAGTCGCCCATTGAGGGGGCGGTCGATTCCATGCGCCGGTTCGATACCAAGCTGGTGAGCTGGTTCCTGCGGCATCGGTCCGTGGGGATCGTTGTCGTGTTCCTGCTCTTTGTGGGGTCTCTGCTCGGGCTCGGGGCATTGGACCGGGAAACCCTTCCGAAAGTGGATCAAGGACAGTTCATCCTGCGGGCAAACCTGCCGCCCGGCACTCGGTTGACTGTGACGGACCGGGTTTCCCGGCGGATCGAGGAGGTTCTGCGCGCGATCCCGGAAGTGCAAGACGTCACGGCGACGATCGGTTCTTCCAAGGAGCGGAGGGCAGAGGAGCTGCTGGAGACGCTAGGCTCCCATCAAACACAGATCCTGGTCAATCTCAAGCCGAGATACCAAGGGTGGGGCAGGCCGCCGGATTCCAGCTTCCGGACGCGGAGGACCTCGGCCGTGATCCAGGAACTGAAAGACACCCTCGGCCGGGAACTCCTCGAGGGGGCCCGGATCGAGTATCTTCTTCAGGAGTCGGTCTTCAAGTCTTCCTTCTTGGGCGGGGCCCCGGTGGTGGTCGAGGTCAAGGGGACCGATCTGGTCCGGCTGGAGAAGTTTGCTTCCGATGTCGGCAAAGAGTTGGAGAGCGTCCCCGGTCTTTACGGGGTGCAGACGAGCTTGATCCCCCCCTCTCCGGAGGTCAAAGTTCACGTCATGAAGGACCGGGCCGCCACCTACCATCTTTCCGTCAGCGACATCGCCCTGACCGCGCAGACGGCGCTCAAAGGCTTCGTTGCCAGCAAGTTCAAGGAACAGGGAGAGGAGACCGACATCCGGGTTCGGCTGATGAAGCGGGACCGGTCCGACTTCAATCGGGTCCGGCGGCTGTTGGTTCACTCCCCACTGGAGCTGGACGTCCCACTGTCGGAAGTATCGTACTTCTCCATCGGCAAGGGGCCGACGGAGATCCGACGGCTGGATCAACAAAGGTCGATTCTTCTCTCCGCTCAGTTGTTCGGCCGTCCCTTGAATGACACCCTGCAGGATGTCTCGGCCCGGCTTGACAGGATGAATCTGCCCTCCGGCTATACCGTGGCTTTGACGGGTGAAAGCCAGCAGATGAAGGAATCCTTCCGGTCTCTCGCCTTTGCCCTCACGCTTTCGGTGCTGCTGGTCTATATGGTGATGGCGGCGGAGTTCGAGTCCCTCTGGCAGCCGTTCCTGATCATGGGGACCATCCCGATGGGAATCATCGGTGTCTTCCTGGCGTTGTGGCTGACACACACGCCGATGAGTGTCATGACGATCCTGGGGATCATCATCCTGGGCGGGCTGGTCGTGGACGACGGAATCGTGCTGGTGGACTACATCAACCTGGTCCGGCGGCAGGGGGTACCCCTGGAAGAATCGGTTGTGTTGGCCAGTGAGCGGCGCTTGAGGCCCATCATCATGACCTCGGCCACGACGGTGCTCGGCGTCCTGCCGTTGGCGTTCGGTTTTGGAGAGGGGGTGGAGCTTCAGGGCCCGATGGCGATCGCCGTCATAGGAGGGATGACGGTCTGCACCTTCATGACCCTTATTTTTCTTCCGGGCATCTACGTCATGGGGGCCAATTTCTTCGAGAAGCTGCCCTGGTTTGTGCGTTCCATTCCGGAACCCGAGATTGCGCTAGCCGGTGCCGCCATGGGGACCGGATTGTCCCTGCCGGCTATGCCGGAGCCGGTGCTTCCGCTGCCGGTCAGGCCTTCACTGCAAGCCACTCCTGAAGTTCCGGAGATCCCCGAGGGCTTCGGAGGGGAGGAAGCGGTTCCCGATAAGCCGGAGACGCTGATGCTGTTTCCCGGAGCAACAATGGGGGTGCCGGAACCGACTACTCCGTCGCTTGAAATTACTGAAGAACCGTATCAGCCTCTTCCTGCTCCGCCGGCTGCTTTGCAGCTCCCTGAAATTCCACCCCCAGTTGTTTCAGCTCCGACCCCTCCTTCTTCGCCTTCCCTCACTCCGGCTATCGAGTTGCCGAGTGCCGGTCTACTCAATCCGCGCCAGGAGAAATTGCTGCAATACTTGAAGAAACGGGGGCAGATCACCCGGAAGGAGTATGTGGAGCTGACCGGCGCCTCCGTCCCGACGGCCGCTCGGGATCTCAAGGAGCTGGTGGACCGCGGCTTGATCAAGGGGATCGGACCGCTGGCAAAGGGAAGGTACTATGTCCTGGCCTGATTTTTCAATTCGGCGTCCCATCACCATCCTGATGCTCTGCATCGGGCTGGCATTGCTGGGGGGGATCGCGCTCACCCGCCTGCCGATCGAACTGTATCCTAATTTCAGCTTCGGCGACATTCAGATCATCGTGGATGTCCGTGGCGGGATGCCTCCGGAGGAGGTGGAGAACCAGATCGCCAAGCCGATCGAGGAGAGCGTCGGCGATGTCAGCCACTTGAAAGACATGATCTCTATCTCCGAAGAGGCTC
>JGI1358J11329_10001054_pt1 | contig 23246 bp, 18 predicted proteins | sample Subgroupgradi54m_FD_11329 | JGI IMG/M metagenome (IMG submission 11329)
AGAGCCGGAATCCGCGCAAGCTTTACGACCGAAAATGTGGCCAATGTAAGGTGGATATTCAGACTACGTATGCTTCCGACCGACCCGAGATTGTGTATTGCGAGAAATGCTATCTTGAATCATTGGTTTAGATTCCCGTTTACACGGGAATGACACTGAGAGCGCTTTCTGTTACAATTTTCTCAGTATTTTTCCGTATGAAACTCCATTACCTCCACGTCATCGTCCCGCAGGGGGAGCAGGCGAATCCCAAAAAAGAGAATCTGTTTGAGCAGATGCTGGTGAACCTGCATAAAATGGCGCATCACCATCACGCGGTGATTTCGTTTGAGTATTTTGGGTTTGANCANTACACCTACTGCTACATGGTGGTGGGNGAGGAGTGGGTGGAAACCATTGAAGGGCTGATTTACTCCACGTTTCCCGATGCCGAAATCCGGCAAACCAAAGATTACACCATCAGTTTTAATCCGGCTCGTTCCGGCATCGCGGGCGCCACTCTTAAATTTGCCTTTCGCGATGTTTACCCCATCAAAACCTACGAGGCCTTTACGGAAGACAGCCAGTCGAACCTTTTTTCCGTGATCAGCAAGGTCAGTACGGGCGAACAGGTGTGGGTGCAGCTGGTCACCGGCCCCCGGCATGAAACGGCGGGGTATCACTTCCGCCGCACGTGGGCCATGCGGTTCGCGCGGCTGCGGCAAATCTTCCATGTTCGTGACTGGTTCCGGATGAAAACCGAACACTCAATCCGCCACCAGCGCAAAGAACTGGCCGAGCATAAATACAAAGAAGAGCCTTACCTCGTGTCTATTCGGCTTGGATATGTGGCTAAAGACACGGAAACGGCCGCCCGCAAGTTGCACGCCGTCATCAACAGTTTTTCCCAATTCAATCTCACCGACATTCAGGAATTTAAATCGAGTTCAGTGGTTACTAACGCCTCCTTTGCCGATCTTTTCCGTGAACGGAGTCTTTCGGGCGCCAAAATCTTCAACACCAAAGAGCTGGCCACGCTGTACCATTACCCGAATTCCGATCATACGCCGCACATCGTGCACGTTTTGGCCCGTAAATCCGAACCGCCGCAAGATTTGCCCTCGGGCGGCGGGCCCACGCTTTCCATGTTCGGCACTACCAATTACCACAATAACTTCGTGGATTTCGGCATCAAGCGCGAAGACCGCCGCCGGCATTTGTACGCGGTGGGGAAATCCGGTTCCGGTAAATCCAAACTTTTGGAACTCCTGATTCAGGAAGATTTGAAAGCCGGTCATGGCATCGCGGTTCTTGATCCGCATGGCGACCTCGTTGATAATATTCTTCCTTACATTCCAGAAAACCGGAAAAATGACGTGATTATTTTTGATCCGGCAGACATCGAATTTCCGATTTCCTTCAATCCGCTCGAAAAAGTGGACGAGGCCTACAAAATGCAGGTGACGCTGGGGTTCCTCGATATTTTCAAAAAACTCTTTGGCACGGCCTGGACCGACCGCATGGAACACGTGCTCCGGTACACCACGCTGGCGCTGCTGGATAGCCCCAACACCACGGTGCTTTCGATCCTGAAAATGCTCACGGACAAAAACTATCGCCAAAAAATCATTTCCCGCATCCAGGACGCGGTGGTGAAGAACTTTTGGGTGTCTGAATTTGCCGCCTGGAGCGAAAAATTCGACGCGGAGGCCATCACGCCGCTCCTCAACAAAGTCGGCCAGCTCGTTTCTACCAACATGATCCGCAACATCATCGGCCAACCTGACACCAAGTTTAACATCCGGCAAGTGATGGATGAGGGCAAAATTCTGCTCATGAAGGTTTCGAAAGGGCTGCTCGGTGAAGAAAATTCGGAAATCATGGGGGGCATGATCATCACTAAAATCTACCAGGCCGCCATGCAGCGGGCGGACACCAAAGAGGCTGATCGCCGTGATTTTTACTTTTACATCGATGAGTTTCAGAATTTTGCCACCGATACTTTCTCCGAGATTCTTTCCGAAGCCCGTAAGTATCATTTAAATCTCACTCTTGCGCATCAGTACATGGGGCAACTCTTGGAAGTGGTGCGTAAAACGGTGTTCGGCAATGTGGGTTCCATCATCAACTTCCGTGTGGGAGCCGACGACGCGGTTATTTTGGCCAATGAATACACTCCCATCTTCAAAGAACGCGACATCATCAACCTGGGCGTCCGCGAATTTTACATCAAAATGTCGGTGAATGGCGAAATCCGCGAGGCTTTTTCTGCCCGCACGCTGGGGGTCCCCGCGCCCGCCAATGACTTGAGCCAGGAAATCCAGGCCCTTTCGCGCCAAAAATACTGCACGCCCAAAAAGGAAGTGGAAAAAATCCTCAGCAAATGGGACGAGGCCGGCGAATTTACCGCCGAAAACATGGCGCCGGAACTGGAGAAGGATTTTGAGGAGCCGCTCATCTGATCCACCCCCTCATGAAAACGTGTCGCCAATGCAGCGCAGGTTTCGAGGTCACCGACACTGATCGGGCGTTTTACGAAAAGGTGAGCCCCACGTTTGGCGGGAAAAAATTCCTTATCCCCGAGCCGACGCTGTGCCCGGAGTGCCGACAGGTGAGGCGACTGGTGTGGCGCAACGAACGGAATCTCTATCATCGTCCGTGCGGGCTTTGCAAAAAATCCATCATTGTTGCCATCGCCGAAGACAGCCCGTATACCGTCTATTGCCGCGATTGTTGGTGGGGGGATGGTTGGGATCCTTTCGATTACGGGCGGGATTTTGATTTCAGCCGGCCGTTTTTCGATCAGTTCGGAGAGTTGATGAAAGCTGTTCCCCGGACGGCCCTGCTCTGCATCAACGTTGAAAATTGCGATTACACTAATTTTCTAAATGATTCCCGCGACAGCTACCTCTGCTTTGGGGCGGGCTTTATGGAAGACTGCCAGTACGCGGACTGGGTTTATTACGCCAAGAACACCTTCGATTGTTCCTTTTGCCAAAAATCAGAACTTGATTATATGAACGTGGACTGCAGTGAAACCTACCACTGTAAATTCCTCTACGATTGCCATAATGTGAGCGACTGCCTGTACTCCATTGATTGCCGGAATTGCAAAAATTGTTTCGGCTGCGTGGGCCTGCGGAACAAGGAATATCATCTGTTCAACAAACCACTGAGTCCAGAACAGTATCGGACGATGACGAAAAAGCTCAAAGACCCGAAACACCGCCAGAATATTTTTGAAGAAGTCGCTAAACTCAAAAAAGATCATCCTCATTTGGCCAGCCGAATACTGAACAGTGAAAATTGCACGGGGGATGACATTGAAAATTGCAAGGACTGTCATGAGTGCTTTGGCATCAAAGATGCCAGGGACTGCAAATTCAGCTGCGACGACATCCAAAATAAAGACACGATGGACGCGAATCGCACCGGGCTCAATGAGCTTTGCTATGAAACCGTTTGTGGGGGCTACAATCAGCAATCGCAATTCGTGAACCACACGGCGTACGGCGCTTTCATGCATTACATTTCCGAATGCATGCATTCCAAAGACATCTTTGCGTCCATTGGCCTTAAACACAAAGATCATGTAATTTTCAATAAACCCTACTCCAAAGAGGAATATGAGTCTTTGGCGGCGCGGATCATTCAGCACATGCGAGACACGGGGGAATGGGGCGAAATGTTTCCAGCCGCCCTTTCGCCCTTTGCCTACAACGAAACCGTGGCGAATGAATTTTTTCCGCTGAGTGAAGCGCAGGCCAAAGCCCAGGGATTTCGCTGGCGGCCAAAAGAAAAACAGGAATATCTGCCCGCTCATAGCGATATTCTGGCCTGTGAAGTGACGGGCCGCAATTTTAAGCTCACGCCTCAGGAAATTCGTTTTTATAAAGAAGAAAGCCTGCCAACCCCGACTCGGCATCCGAATCAGCGATACCTGGATCGCCTGAGCCTGAAGCTACCCCGGCGGCTTTATGATCGTCCGTGTGCCAAGTGTAAAGCGGGGGTTAAAACGCCGTATGCGCCGGAGAGGCCTGAGATTGTAGTCTGCGAAGCCTGTTACTTGAAAGAAGTCTACTGAGAGAGTATAATTTAAACGACAAATAAACGACATTTTAAACGACACATGTTTCAACCCCTTTTCAGCATCACACCGGCTATCCTTAAGCGACTCAATCGGATCGAAGTGATCAAAGAAAAACTCGCCTCTTCCCGCATTCATCCCCGGGAGGAATATCGCCTGAAGCGGGAGGCTTTGATCAGCATGGTCCATCACTCCACGGCCATCGAGGGCAATACGTTGAATGAACGGCAGATTGATCGCGTTCTTCAGGGGAAATCGGTAACCGCTTCCGCCCGCGAGATTCATGAAGTTAAAAATTACAAAAAAGCGCTGGACTGGATCGGTCGGCGAGAATCTTCTTTGATCACCGAAAAAGAAGTGCTCAAAATCCACGCTCTTGCCATGGCGAATATTTTGCGAAAAGAGCGAACCGGGCATTTTAGGCAGGAACCGGTTTATGTGGTCAGCCGCACGCCGATTTCCTATGAAGTCCGGTATACAGGGCCGGACCATAAGCAGGTCCTTAAGCTCGTCAAAGCGCTTTGCCGCTGGATCAATCAGGTCCGGAAAGAAGGGCTTTCCCCGATTCTCATCGCCGGTGCCGCCCATGCCGAGATTGCCGCTATTCATCCTTTTGTGGATGGCAATGGCCGCACCGCGAGGCTACTCGCGACATTGATCCTTTACACCGAAAAATACGATTTCCGGAAGCTTTTCGCCCTTGAAAATTTTTACAACACCAACCGTCCGGCTTATTACGAGGCTATTCACCTGGGCAAAACGTATGCGGAACGTCAAAAAAGTCAGCTCACGCATTGGCTCGACTATTTTGTGAAAGGATTTTTGGCAGAAATGGAATTGGTGCTGGATAAAATCAGACCTTTGCTTTATCTGAAAAAAGCTTCCCACGAAAAATTGGTACTCAGCCGCGATGAAATTCAGATTCTCGATTTTATTCAGGAAATCGCGAGCGCTACTAGTAAAGATGTGCAAGGTATTTTGAGCGTTACGCCGCGAACGGCTCAACGCGCCTTGGGCAAGCTGATTGCAAAAAAGCTCCTTCGGCGCCGCGGCGGCCGTAAAAACGCCCGTTATGTTTTGGCTTCATGACGAACGCAATCTGCAAACTCACCGGGCAGCCGTTTGAAATCTCATCGCTGGAGGCGGCGGTTTTGAAAAAAATGGGTCTCAAAGATCCCTGGTACTGCCCCAAAGTACGCCGGGCGATGGGATTGGCGTTCCGCAACGAGCGCAATTTCTTTCTTCGAAAATGCGACGCAACGGGGGAGCGGATCATCAGCGTTTTCAGTGAAAAAAAGCCGTTCCCGGTTTATAAATTTGAATATTGGATTACCGACCAGTGGGAAGCGCCCCAATTGGATTACGATTTTAATCGGCCCTTTTTTGATCAATTCATCGAGCTTTCCAACAAAACGCCCCGGCCGCATGGTTTTTCACCTTACAACGAAAACTGTGATTACTGCAACGCGGCAGAAAAGAACAAGAATTGCTATTTGCACATTCTGGGCGATCGCTGTGAAAATTGTTATTACACCCACGGCGTTTTTGGCAGTCGCGATTGCATTGATTCGGCGTATGTTATCGACAGCGAGCTTTGCTATGAATCGGTGGACTGCCGCAATTGCTATCACTGCCGGATGGCGCTGCTTTGCGACAATTCCAGCGATCTGGATTTTTGCTTTGATATGCGGGGTTGCCGGAATTGTTTCATGAGCTTTGGACTGCAGAATCAGCAGTATTGCATTCAAAACAAGCCGGTTTCCAAAGAAGAGTATGAGAAGAAGATAGGCGAAATCAATTTTGAGTCCCCCGAGGTTTTTCAGCTGCTGAAAGAAAAATTCATCAAAGAAGTTGTTCAGGGCAAACCCTACGTTCGCATGATCAACACCGAGAATTCAGACGGCAATTTCCTCATCAACACCAAAAACTGTCATCATTGCTACGATGTGGAAAACGCCGAGGACTGTGAGTATTACGTCATCGGCTCCAACGGTTGCAAGGACGTGGTTCACAGCCACGCGATTGTGGACGGTTCACAGCTGATTTACGGCAATGTGAGCACCACTGAATCGTTTAACTGCCACAATGTGATCGGTTGCTGGACCACCCGAGACAGCGCTTACGGCAATTTTCTGCAAGGTTGCCAAGAATGTATTGGCTGTATTTCGCTCCGGCATAAAAAATTCTGTGTGCTCAACAAGCAATACTCCGAACAGGAATATCAAAAGATCAAAGCGCACATCATGAATGAGCTGGGCGAATACTGGGGCAATCCATTCCCCTTTAAATGCGCGCCGCTTGATTACATGGAAAGCGCGTTCCGCGACTACGATACGTTCACGAAAGAAGAGGTGAAAAAGGTTGGCTGGCAGTGGGGCGAAGAAAAAGAATCCGCCCCGGCGGAGGGAAAGCCCTTCAGGGTTATTGAACAAGAAGCCGCGCTGCTGAAAAAAATCGGCGCGCCGCTGCCCACGATTCATCCTGAAATTCGCTTCCGAAATCGTGTACAATTTAGAAAAGCCCCCCATGCCAGCGTGTAAAAACTGCAATACCGGCTTTGAATTCTCCGACGCGGATCTGAAGATCCACGCGAAGATGAATGTGCCCGCTCCGACCCATTGCCCGGATTGTCGCCAGCAGCGGCGGATCGCGTTCCGGAACGACCAAAATTACTACAAGAACGCCTGCCACCTGTGCAAACGGGGCGTGGTTTCCATTTATTCGCCGGATAAAGGGGTGCCGGTGCTTTGCCCCGATTGTTTTTGGAGCGACCGGTGGGATCCCTTGGATTACGGCCAGGAATTTGATTTCTCGCGGCGTTTTTTCACCCAATTTGCCGAAATGAAGGCGCGCGTTCCCCGGCTGGCAATTTTTAATACCCAGAGTGAAAACTCCGAATTCACAGTGCACAGCTCCAAAAACCGCAATTGCTACATGGCGAGTTCCTTGGTGAATTCCGAAGATATCCTTTTTAGCGACTTTGCCCATTCCTGTAAAGATTCCATGGATTTACTCTTTTGTCATCGTTTAGAAATGTGTTATCAGTGCGTTGATTCCCAGGACTGTACTCTTAGCAATTATCTGGAGCTTTGCTACAACATGAGCGAATCCTTTTTTGCGTTCGATTGCCGGGGTTCCAAGCGGTTGGTTGGATGTGTTTCGCTTCGGAATCGCAAGAATCACATTCTCAATGATCCCGCTTCCAAAGAAGAGTGTTTAGCCACTATCCAGCGCCTCAAAACAGATCCCATTTTTTTTACCGAGTTCAAAGCCAAGTATGAAGCGCTGAAGGCCACGTTCCCCAAGCCTTATGCGTGGATGATCAATACCGAACGCTGCAGCGGCAATTACATCACGAACGCAAAAAACGCGCATTATGTTTATAATGTTGCGGATATTGAAGATGCTCGATACATCTATGAAGCTGATTCAGTTAAAGATGGTTATGATATTACCCGAGTTGCCCCTGGGGAGATGCTTTACGATGTGACGGCGGCGGTGGACCTTAAATTCGCCAAGTTTTGCAATCTCACGTATCAGTCCGACAACGTGGCCTACTGCGACAATTCCCAGAACTCCCACTTTTCTTTTGGCTGCATGAGCTTAAAGGGCAATCAGTTTTGCGTGCTCAACAAGCAATACTCCGAAAAGGAATACAAGGAGCTCGTGCCCAGGATTATTGCCCACATGAAGACGACGGAGGAGTATGGAGAGTTTTTCCCTGTGGAATTGAGTCCGTTTGGTTACAACGAGACCAAGGCGCAGGAATTTTACCCGCTCACGCGCGATCAGGCTTTGGCCAAGGGCTGGAAGTGGTCGGATTTTGAGCCCGCGCTCCCCGTGGACGTCAAAACCATTCCCGCGCGGCGCCTGCCGGACAACATCAAAGATGTGCCCGATGACATTCTGCAATGGGCCATCCTCTGCGAGCTGGATAACAAGCCCTTCAAAGTTGCGCCCCAGGAATTGAAGTTTTATCGCCTCAAGGGCTTGCCGATTCCACATTTAAGCCCCAAACGGCGGCATCAGGCCCGTGTGGCCCTGCAAAACCCGCGCAAACTCTACGACCGCACCTGCGATTTGTGCCAAAAGCCAATCCGAACGACGTACCCGCCTGCCGGACGGGCAGGCGCACCCGACCGGCCTGAACAAGTGGTGTGCGAGGGGTGTTATCTAAAAATTGTGTATTAAAAAGTTAACTATATTTTATAAAATTGAATGTTTTTTAGTTAACTCATAATGTTATTTTTTTGGCTTTTATAAGACATATCTATTGACTTTTACTTTTTATTTTTCTATAATTAGATTATAAAAATGCAATATTTTTAGTTAACTCAATTTAATGCAATTCATCACTAAAAAAGTTATCAAAGGCAATGATTATCATTACCTTCAATATGAAGGTTCTTCCATGCTTTTGGGGCGACTCTTGCCACCAGACCTCAAGGAGCAAATGCTTTATTTTTTCCAGGACGTTGGCAAAAAGAAATTTTCCACCTTTCCTGCCGATATAAAAAACTCTTTTCGCTATGGAAATTTAGAAATTCTGGAAGCATTCCATTATTGGTATATTTGCCTTAATCACGAGCTTTTTGCCCATGAACGGCAGGATTTCATGAAATGGTTTACCATTCTTTTTACTTTTAATTCCAATCGGGCTGAGGGTTCAAAAGTGAGCCGGCCTGAAATTGAAAAGTTTTTTGCTACCCATATCCGAAAACCGAAAACGAAGACGGATCAGGAAATTTTCAATTCCTTTTTAGCGCTTGAATACGCCTTGTCGCCCAAAATGAAATGGAATATGAAAAGTCTGAAAACCATCCATTTTTTGCTCCTTCAAAATCTAGATCCTCTCATCGCCGGTGACTGGAAAAAGGAAAATAATGTGGCTCCCGGCAGCCAACCCACCGCCCCCTTTTCAGAGGTTCCGAAAAAAATGAAAGTGCTTCTTGAATGGCTCAAGAAGGGGGCCCGAGAAAGGGTTTATCCGCCCCTCTTGGCTATTCGTTTTTATTGTCAATTTGAAGCGATCCATCCATTCCTGGATGGGAATGGCCGTGTGGGCCGGATACTCTTCAATGCTATTCTTCACCAGTTCAAATATCCGCCTCTGATCTTTTTTACGGGCAATTTCCGGGAGCATTGTAGTGCCATCACTCAGGCCATTGAAGGCCGATACACCAAGATGAATAAACATGTTTTGGGTCAGGCCAAGAAAACTTATAATGAATTGGGTCGTTTGTTTAAGTAGACGTGATATGCCCAACTGTCGCCAATGCAACACCGCGTTTGAAGTCACCGAGGAGGATCGGATTTTTTACCAAAAGATCAGCCCCGAGTTCGGGGGCCAGAAATATTTGATTCCCGAGCCGACCCACTGCCCGGAGTGCCGGTTGCAGCGGCGGACGGCGTGGCGGAATGAGCGGTGCCTTTACACGCGGATGTGCGACCGCTGTAAAAAGAGTCTGGTTTCCATCTATTCTCCGAATTCCGGCATTCCGATTTACTGCAATGCCTGTTGGTGGGGGCAGGGGTGGGACGCGCGGGATTATGGCCGGGCGTTTGATTTTTCGCGGCCGTTTTTTGACCAGCTCCAGGAATTACTTCGCTCGGTGCCCCAACTCGCCATCCAGAACGACGACGGCGTGGGGAGCCAAAACTGCCAGTACTGCCAGGATTTTGCCTACGGCAAGAACTGCTATTTTGTGATCGGCAGTTGGTACAGCGAGGATTCTTTTTACTGCAACATTAACGCCTCGTACAATCGCTGGGTGTGCGATTGTTCCAACGTTTCCCACTCGGAGCTGGCGTACGAGTGCACGGATTCCCGGTCGCTGTACCATTGCGCTTTCCTGGCCGATTCCGAAAACTCCAGCGACTGCTTTTTTGGGTTTGACTTGAAGGGCTGCCGGAACTGTTTTGGATGCGTTGGTTTGCGGCAAAAACAATTTTATTTTTTCAACCAGCCGCTGAGTGAAATCGAGTATAAAAAGAAGGTCGCTGAATTCCGGCTGGATTCTTTTGCCGCCCTGGAAAAAATCCGCGCCGATTACACCCCGTGGTCGCTCCAATTTCCCCGCAAGCACATGAACCTGCAGAATTGCGAGTCGAGTGAGGGGAATCACCTTTCTAATTGCCGGAACACCTTTGGTTTCGCGCTTTTGGACGCGGATCACGCCCGCTACTCGGCCCAGAGCGACATCGCCCAATTCAGCCACGACATCTTCAACAGTGGCCGACCGCAATGGTGTTACGAGGGGATGACGCCGGACGATTCGTACATGACCCACTTCTCCTGGTTTTCATGGAAAAATAAAAATGGCTTGTACGCGTTCAACTGCCACAGCAGCGACTCTCTTTTTGGCTGCGCTTCGCTTCACCGGGCCAAGCATTGCATTTTGAATAAACAGTACACTCCGGCAGAGTATGAGGCGCTGGTTCCCAAAATCATTGATCACATGCGATCCGCCAAAGGCGGAGGGGAGTGGGGTGAATTCGCCCCCGTCCGGATTTCCTTTTTTGGCTACAATGAAACCGTGGCTCATGAGTATTTCCCGCTCTCGCGCGAGGAGGCGTTGGCGAAAGGTTGGAAGTGGCATGAGCCGAACCCCAAGGAATATCAGCCGCAGACTTTTGCACTGCCGGACTCGATTCACGAAGTATCGGACGATCTGGTGCGGGAGGTGCTGGCTTGTGGTTCATGCGGAAAAAATTATAAAATTGTTCCCCAGGAACTCGTGTTTTACCGCAAAATGGGGCTCCCCGCGCCGCGCCGATGCCCCGATTGCCGCCACCGCGCCCGCATCGCCTCCCGCACGCCCTACAAGCTCTTTGAACGCGTCTGCGCCCAGTGCCACGCCGCGATCAAAACGCCGTATGCCCCCGACCGTCCGGAAATCGTGTATTGTGAAGCCTGCTATATAAAGCAGGTATATTAGCCAAGCCCTTTCGGGCCAATATCAAAAATGATGTCTTAAAGACAGCAAAAATGATATTGATCCAAACGACCTATGCCCCACTGCCGCCAATGCAACACCGGCTTTGAAGTCAACGACTGGGATCGCGATATGTATGCGCGTGTGAGTCCGGTGATCGCGGGGAAAAAATATTCGGTTCCCGAACCAACGCTTTGTCCGCCGTGCCGGGTGCAGCGGCGCATGATTTGGCGGGCGGAATTGAACTTGCATAAGCGCAAGAGCGACTTTTCCGGCAAGTCCATCCTTTCAATGTATCCGCCCGAGGCGAAATGCAAAGTGTATGGTCATGATGAGTGGTGGGCTGACGACTGGGACAGCCTTAAGTACGGCCGTGATTTTGATTTCACGCGGCCTTTCTTTGAGCAGTATGCAGAACTCATTCGTGAAGTTCCTCTGGTGGCTCTTTCGGCTGAATCAAATGAGAACAGCGATTACGTGAACAGCGTTTCGTGGAATAAAAACTGTTACCTCATCGCGGGCGCCAATCACAATGAAGATTGTTATTACGGAAATTACATCAACTACTGCAAAGTGTCGGTCGACAACAGCTTCCTGGACCATTGCGATTTTTGCTATGAATGCGTGGACTGCAAAGGCTGCAATAATTTGAAATACTCTACCAATTGCCAGAACTGTTCGGATTCATATTTCCTCTACAATTGCAGGAATTCTCATCACTGTTTTGGCTCAGTGGATTTAGTCGGAAAAGAATACGTGTTCATGAATGAGCAACTCACGCGCGACGCGTACCTGGCCCGGATCGCCAAATTACAGCTCGACCGCCGCAGCCGCATCGAGGAAGCCAAAGGATTTTTTGAAAAACATCGTCTTAAATACCCCTACAAACATCTGATCGGCGAAATGAATGAAAATGTCACCGGCAACGCCATCAATCAATGCCGCAATATTGATGAGTGCTATGACGTGAGCAAACTGGAGGAATGTAAACACTGCACCTGGTTTAATGAAAGCAAAAACTGCATGGACATTTATGCGTGGGGCTTTGGCGCGGCGGAATGTTATGAGTGTCTGGAGGCGGGGGACAACAGCTACCACACGATGTTCAGCGTTTCGACCTACAACGGCAATGAGGTGTATTACTCCTATTACTCGATGGGATCCAAGCACCTTTTTGGCTGCGTTTCCTCAAAAAAGAAAGAATATTGCATTCTTAACAAGCAGTATACGCGTGAGCAATGGGAGGCGCTGGTGCCACGGATCATTGAGCATATGCGCAAATCTGGTGAGTGGGGCGAGTTTTTCCCGATGTCGATTTGTCCGCTCGCCTACAATCAAACGGTGGCGCAGGATTACAGGCCGATCACCCGAGAGGAAGCTCAAAAACTTGGGGCCAAATGGGCCGAAGCACCCGCGCCTGTTTCGCCGGTGGAAAAAATCGAATTGCCCGATTCCATCAACGCCGCCGACAAAGGCCTTTGCGAAAAAGTTTTCACCTGCGCGCTCACGGGCAAACCCTACAAAATCATCGAACAGGAATTCAAATTTTTTAAATCTCAGGGCATTCCGCTCCCCTCGCTCAGCTGGGAAGCCCGTCACCGCGCGCGCCTGGCCCGCCGCAACCCCCGGCAGCTGTGGGATCGGGCGTGCATGAAGTGCGGGACGGCGATCCGCACCAGTTATGCGCCAGAAAGACCGGAAATTGTATATTGCGAATCCTGTTACCTGAAAGAAGTCTATTAGGCACTCTGAACCAATATAAAAAATGATGTCTTTAAGACATCAAAAATGATATTAGCGCGCGACGAAGCTTGTAGCCCCCAGCCACGCCAGGTTAAAAATCGAGTGCTGGGTTTTGGCGTAGAGCGGGCTTTCCATAATAAGCCCCACCAGCTCTTCTTTGCTGAGCGATATCAGCGACACAAAGTTGTCGTAGATGCTGATCTCATACTCAAAAGGGTATTCATCCGGATTGATGAACAGGATTTCAGTCAGGCTCAAGTCGTAATCAGAAGGGTAAAAGCGCTTCAGGTAATCGAGCGCCGTCGGCGTGAGTGGGGAAAGCATGCGCGTGCGAATACTTTTGCCGATTTTTCGTTTAGCGAAATCTCTCAAATAATCTTCGGGAATGATTTTGGGCAGTTCTTCCAAGTTCGTGTAGCCCACAATTTCCCCTTTGGCGTCGAGTGTGTCCTCCAATAAATTTTTGATGCCCTGCAGGCCTTCGTAATACTGAATTTTAGGCTTGTAGGCCATGGTGCTCGTCAGGGACAAAAGCTCCGGTAAAATCATTTTCGCGCGGGCTAATTTGTCTTCCATCTGGTTCACCAGGATTTGCGGACTTTCCACCGCAAAATAACGCACTTTGTTTTTGGAGAAACTACTCACGAGCCCTTTTTTCACCAGATTCCCCAGCGTGTGGTAACACCCCACCCGGTTCACTTTGGCTTTTTTGGCAATCGCGCTCACGTACGTTCCACCGAGTTCCAGCACGGCCAAATAAACCTGCGATTCTTCCGGAGTCAGCCCCAATTCTTCAAGGTCAGAAATGAGCATGTTGTAAAATTATTTCTACAGATATTATATATCATTTTTTTGTTTATTTCAAGCCTTAAAATCACTATTTTATTCACTTATTTATTTGAGTTGTATAGACGTAATTACAATAAGATGATACATTGATAATCCATGAAAACCTGCACGCTGTGCCAATCATCGTTTGAGGTGTTGCCGGATGAAACGGCGTTCCTGAAAAAAATGGATTTTAAGTTCGGGGATCAGGTGATTCGCTTGCCCGAGCCGACCCAATGTCCCGATTGCCGCAATCAGATCCGGACGACGCATCGCAATGAGCGGAATTTTTATCACCGCAAATCGGATTTTTCCGGCAAACAGCTCATCTCCATTTATTCCCCCCAGGCGCCGTGGGGCGACGATTACAAAGTCTATTCCCAGGAAGAATGGGAAAGCGACCAGTGGGACCCCTTAAGTTACGGCCGCGACTTTGACTTCAGCCGCCCGTTTTTTGAACAGTTTGCCGAGCTTTCCAAGGCGGTTCCCCACCGTTGCCTGATTACCGTGACGAATGAAAACAGCCCCTACACCACGGGCACCGGCTTCTGCAAAAACTGCCATCTCATCAATTCCTCCGAATACTGTGAGGATTGTTATTACGGCAAACTGCTTCAGCGCTGCCGGGACTGCGTGGACTCGGATTATTTATACGATTCAGAGCGGTCTTACCAGTGTTTCAACTGCCGAAAGTGTTACCACTGTGTTTATGTCTCGTACTCTCAAAATTGCTCCGACTGCTGGTTTTCTGAAAATCTCACGGGCTGTAAGAATTGCTTTCTCTGCACCAACCTTTCGAATAAACAGTATCACTTCATGAACCAGCCGCTTCCGAAGGCCGAATATGAAAAGCGGATCCGGGAATTCAAAGGATCCCATCAGAATTTTGAAAAAGCCAGAGCTATTCTCCAGCGCCTGCGCACGGAACGCATCCACCTGTACGCGACGATCACGAATTCGGAAAACTGCACGGGGGACTTCATCCAAAACTCTAAAAATTGCCTGGATTGTTACGACGTGAATGACAGTGAAGATTGCCGCTACGTGTGGGTGGGCGTTGAAAACAAGGATATTTACGACTGTTCCAATATCTTCGTAAAATCCCAACTCAATTACCAGGTATTCGGGACGCTGGAAACCTTTCACGTGGCGTTTACGCTCTACGCATTCAACAGCCAGAATGTGCTTTATTCTGAGCTGATTTATAACTCCAGGGATCTTTTTGGGTGCGTAGGGCTTAAGCGTAAGCAGTACTGTATTTTTAATAAGCAATACACCAAAGAAGCTTACGAAAGGCTGATCCCCAAAATCATTGAACACATGATGAAAACAGGGGCCACGCCTGGCGGCGGGCAAGAGTGGGGACAGTTTTTCCCGCCCCGATTTTCGGCTCATGGCTACAATGAGACCGTGGCGCAGGAATATTATCCACGGAATCGCGAGGAGGTCGAGGCTCGCGGCTGGCATTGGAAAAAAGAGGATAGTGAAGCGGCCTACCAGGGGCCCACGGTCGATATTCCGGACAAAATCGCGGACGTGCCGGATGACATCACCCAGCGGATTTTACGCCGTGATAAGCTTTATAAAATCATTCCGCAGGAACTCAAATTTTATCGGAGCCTGAGCCTGCCCATCCCCCGGTTCAGCCCGGATGAGCGTTACCTGCAACGGCTCCGCCTTCGCAATCCGCGCCGACTGTACGCCCGTTGCTGTATGAAGTGCGGCCAGAAGGTTAAAAGCACTTTTTCCCCCGACCGTCCCGAAACCATTTATTGCGAAAAATGCTATTTGCCGACTATTCATTAGCCATTATAATGACGGCGCTCCATTTATTTGATCTTCTTCAGTCTTAACTTAAACTTTTAATTCTTTAATTTTTATTTCTATGTTTAAAAAGATTTCTTTCATCGCCCTGGCGGTGCCCCTGATGATTTTGGCGGCTTGCGCCCAGGGTCAGACCGGCGGAGGAGCCGCGGCCACGCTGCCCGACGTCATTAAAATTGGGTTCATTAGCCCTTTAACTGGCAATGCCGCGGCGTATGGCCAGGATGTAAAACACGGCATTGAGATTTATGTGAGCGAACATCCCGCCATTGCCGGTAAACCCATCCAAATGATTTGGGAAGACGGCAAATGCAATGGCCAGGATGCCGCGAATGCCGCTCAAAAACTGATCAACGTGGATAAAGTCCAGGTGATCATCGGCGGCTCGTGCAGCGGCGAAACACTTGCCTTTGCCCCCATTGCGGAAGCCAATAAAGTGCTGGTGATTTCTCCGCTCTCCTCTAGTCCCGCCCTCACAACGGCCGGGGATTACATTTTCCGCAATTATCCGTCTGACATGAAAGTCTCGGAAACCATGGTGGATTATGTGATCAAAAATCACAAAAAAGTAGCCATGATCACGGAACAGACCGATTTTGGCCAGGGTTATCGAAAAGCGGTCAACGAACACCTCACCAACAAGGGCAAGAAAGATATGCTGGTGCTGGATGAAGCTTACCCCGCCGATAACACCGACTTCCGCACGTTACTCACCAAGGTGAAAGAATCCGGCGCGGACGCTTTGATTGCCATTGTGCAGGCTCCGGTGACGGGTGGATTTGTGACCAAACAGGCCGCCGAACTGGGTTTGAAAGTTCAGATTTTCTCCGGTGACGCGCTTCCCGGCCCCGACTTCTTTTCGACCGCCAAAGACAAAGCGGAAGGCGTGAAGGTGGCCGTGGTGAGTGAAGACCCCTCCCGCAAAGGCTATACCGATTTTGCCACTAAATTCGTTGCCAAATACGGCAAGCCCGCGGCCTCGAATGTATTTCCGGCGTTTGGCTATGATGCCGCTACTATCGTTGCGAACGGCATTGCCGCGGTTGGGTATGACGGCACCGCGCTGAAAGATTATTTGAAGGGAATGCCCACCTTCAAGGGAATCGCCAGCGATGTGACCTTTGATGAAAACGGCGACAACAATGTGCCCGCCTTCATCAAGGTGGCCAAGAACGGAGAGTTTGTGCTTGAAAAATAATGCAGATCATCGTGAATGGCATCATCATCGGCGGGGTTTACGCGCTCATCGCGCTTGGGTTTAACCTGATCTATTCCTCGGCCCGGTTTTATCATTTGCTGTATGGGGTATTGGCCATTTTGGGCGTTTATTTTGTCCGGGAAATGGGCCTGCTCTGGAATGTAAATTTTTTTGTGGCCACCTTCATCGCGGCGGTGTTGGTGGGGTTTTTGGGCATGATGGCCTGGCAGTTTTTGTACCGACCCATGCGGAACCGCAAGGCGTCGGATCTGGTGATGCTGGTCACGTCGTTCGGGGCGGTGATTGTGCTCCAGAACCTGATCGCGGCCATTTGGGACAACAATACCTACGCGATTTCAATCACGGACACCATCAAGCCAGGGTATCAATGGCTGGGGCTCACCATCACGTTCAATCAGCTGGTGATTTTGGGGGCCAGTTTGGTCATCATGATTCTCCTCGAACTTTTTTTGGGGAAAACCAAGTGGGGCATGGCGATCCGCGCCATCGGGGATAACCCCGAGCTCACGACGGCGCTCGGGCTCCACACCAACCGCATTATTTTGATCGTGTTTTTCATCGGCTCCTTCATGGGGTCGCTGGCGGCTACTCTCGTGGCTTTGGAAATCGGCGTCCGTCCCACGTACGGCATCACGCTGGTCTTGGAAGCCATCATTGCTTCCATCATCGGCGGCATCGGCAGCATGCGCGGGGCGATGCTGGGGGGGCTGATTTTGGGCATTGTGGAAAATATCGGCATTTATTACTGGGGAGCCGAGTGGAAAGAGGTCACGGCGTATTTGCTTCTCACCCTGTTTTTGCTGTTCCGGCCAAAAGGCCTGTTCCAGAAGATACAGACAGCTCAATAACCCAATGTCACTCTGAGTACAGCGAAGAGTCTCCCGGATTACTCGTAACGAGGAGACTCTTCACCCCTTCGGGATTCAGAGTGACATAAAGACTCATGGACTACGTTCTTCATCTCCTCATCCTCATTTCTATTTTTTCCATTCTGGCGATCAGCCTGAATTATATGGCGGGATTCACGGGGATTGTTTCGGTGCATCATGCCAGTTTTTACGGGCTGGGCGCTTACGCCACGGCGATTCTGACCAGCCGTTACGGGTTCACCTTCCTCCCCAGCGTTGTCGCGGGAGTGGCGATCACGGCCCTTTTTGCCTGGCTGGCCTCTTACCCGATTTTACGCCTGAGGCACGATTCGCAGATCCTGGTTTCCATCGGGCTTTCCTTCATTGTTTTTAACCTGATGCTCAACTGGACAGACCTCACCGACGGTCCGCTTGGCATCAAGGGGATTCACGCCCCCACGATTCTGGGGTTCAGCTTTTTCCAAAAACCTTTATTTTTACTGTTGGTGCTGGCGGCCCTGGCCCTCACGTACTGGTTTTTCCGCCATCTCACGCTTTCCCCGTATGGAACCATCCTCAAGGGCATCCGTGAAAATCCCACGGTGGCCAGCGTGAATGGGCACGCCGTCACCCGCTACCAGCGCAGTGTGTTTGTGATGGGAGCGGTGTTTGCCGCCCTGGCCGGGTCTTTCATAGCTACGTTTTTGACCTTCATTGAGCCCAAACTCTTCGACCTGATGCTTTCAGTGTTCATTCTGGTCATGGTGATTTTGGGAGGCTTGGGGAACCTCAAGGGCTCCATCGCGGGCGCGGCGATCATGATCCTGATTCCCGAACTCCTGCGCTTTGCCGGTTTTCCCGCCTCCATCATCGGGGAGCTCCAGCAGATGACGTACGGGCTGATCCTGATGCTCCTCATGTTCTTCCGTCCCGAGGGGCTGTTTGGGGAGTATAAAATATAACCAAATGTCACTCTGAGCGCAGCGAAGAGTCTCTTCGTTACCAGTAATCCAGGAGACTCTTCACCCCTTCGGGGTTCAGAGTGACACAAGACTCATGCTACAAGTACGAAACCTCAATCTCCGGCTCGGTGGACTGCACATTCTGAATAATTTGACGTTTGACGTTCGGGAACAGTCCATCACGGGGCTGATCGGGCCGAATGGCGCGGGGAAATCGAGTTTCTTCAACGCCGTGTTCGGGCTTTTCCCGGGCGCGACGGGATCGGCGAAACTCGAAGGCGTGGAACTTTTGGGCAAAGAACCGCATGAGGTGAGCCATTTGGGGATCATGCGGACTTTTCAGGACGCGCGCCTGTTACCGCAGATCACGGTGCTCGAAAACCTGCTTATCGGGGCGCGGTATTCGGAGCCAGTGACTTTGCGACGTGTGTTTTTTGACTCCCGGAAGCTGGATGAAGAGCGCCAGGCCCATGCACATCGCGCCCTGGAACTCCTCCGCACCGTCGGACTTGAAGAGAAGGCCCACGAACTCGCCAAAAGCCTTTCGTACGGCCAAACCAAGCTCATCGAGATCCTTAAACTTTTTATGACTGACAGCCGCGTCATTTTCCTCGACGAGCCGTTTGCCGGGCTTTTTCCGGAAATGATCAAGCTTATTTCGAAGCTCATCCGGGAACTCACGGCCAGCGGCCGCACCATCATGCTGGTGGAGCACAACATGAAGCTCATCAGCGAGGTGTGCGACCATGTGATCGTGCTCGACGCGGGCGCTAAGCTGGCGGAGGGGACGTTTGATGCCATCAAAAAGAAGCCCGAGGTGATTGAAGCGTATTTAGGTGATTAGTAATGCAGCAGTTCAGTTAAGGGCAGATCCTTCGTCGCTACGCTCCTCAGGATGACAAGTAACCACACTATGATAGAACCCCTTCTCAAAGTCCGGAATCTCGACGTCCACTTTGGTCACACCAAGGTGCTGCACGGCGTGAACATCGATGTAAAGCCCCATGAAATTCTTATTTTGATGGGGCCGAACGGCGCGGGCAAAACCGTTTTGCTCAAAACCATTTTCGGCATTTTCCCCAAATCCGAAGGCGAAGTGCACTTTGACGGCCAGCTCATCCATCCCGAGCCCTCGCGCATGGTGGAGGCCGGCATTTCTTTCGTGGGCCAGGGCAAACGCGTGTTCCCGAGCATGACGGTGGAAGAGAATTTGAAGATGGGCGCGTTTTTGTGGACGGACAAACGCATGATCGCCGAGCGGATGGAGGAGATTGTCCATTTTTTCCCGGTTCTCCATCACAAATTCAAAACCCTGGCTTTCAACATGAGCGGCGGCGAACAACAAATCCTTTCGCTCGGACGGGCGTTGATGATGAACCCCAAGCTCCTCATTCTCGATGAACCCTCGCTCGGGCTCGCCCCCAAAATCGTCCAATCCGTGTTTGAAAAAGTGGCGGAAGTGAACAGGGCCTTCGGCACCGCGATCATCATCGTGGAACACAATCTCAAGAGCCTGCTTGGCATCGCCCACCGCGGTTACATCCTGGCTCAGGGCAAGATCGCCCTCGAAGGGCTGGTGAGCGAGCTTTCGCAAAGCTCCGTGCTCGAAAAGGTGTTCTTTGGGGAGCTGGCCTAATGTCACTCTGAGCGTAGCGAAGAGTCTACCCTATTACTCGTTACTCAAATCCTTCCAGGATGGGTTCAGCTGGGCGATCAGGCTTTCCTTCTTTATTCGTAACCATCCTTTCAGTTCCTTTTCTCTGGAAATCGCTGCATTGATATCATCTGTTTCTTCGTAATAGACGAGCTTGTTACAATTGTATCGTTTGGTGAAACTACCATCGCTGTTACCTTGCTTATGCTCTTGTACCCGACGTTCAAGATCATTGGTGACTCCTGTATATAAAACAGTGTTCCATTTATTCGTCATCATGTAGACGTAATAACATCTCGTATTCATTGGTAGCGGGTAATTGGGGGGATCCTTCGCTTTGCTCAGGATGACATTGGGTCACATCTTCCGTACCACGGCCACCACTTTTCCGAAAATTTTGAGTTCCCCGCGGGGGACAATGGGGGAAAATTTGGGGTTGGCGGGTTGAAGGATGAGGTGGCCGTTCGGGCTTTCGTCGAGAAACTTTACGGTGTAATCGCCGTCGACGACGGCCACCACGACGTTGCCCACCTGGGCGGTGGCGCCGATTTCAACGATCACTTTGTCGCCTTCATGGATGCCAGCATCGATCATGCTTTCGCCCCGAACATTGATGAGCACGGTTCTCCCAGGTTTTTTGACGAGATATTCATTCAAATCCACATGGTCGATCAGGATTTCTTCCTCGGCGGTGGGCGCGCCGGCCTGGACGCTGGCGAACAAGGGCAGGCCCAGCAAGTGCGGCCCGGGTTTTAGGCGGCCTTTCTCCATTTTTTCAATAAAACCCTGTTCCACGAGTTTGCCGACGACCTTGAAGGCCGCGTTTTTGGATTTAAATCCGAAGAGTTCGCAGATCTCTTCGTACGTGGGCATGATTTTATGCTCGTAATAATAGTTGCGGATCAGGCCAATCCGCTTGGTGAGTTGATCTTTCATTATTGTAAGTGGTTAATGATAATAAATGAGCTGAGACTGATCGAAACCAGAAACAGGGCGAGTAAAAATGTACTGAGCATGGCCGTGAAATTAAGAGTAAAAACTGATCCCAGTATAGTAAACTCGCGTTCACTGGTCAAGCATAAGTGAACAAAAATTCTTAAATTGAATAGACCGTAAAATAATTTTATCGTCTAATAATAGTTTGGCTGGGGAGGAACCCCGCTTAGCGGGGGAACCTTCGCATGCCCCGCCAGAGGCGGGGTGCCTTACCACTTGGTAAAATCATTATTATTCCAATCCATTATTTCTTATACATGCTTTATAGTTTTTGTCCGTATTTTCTCCTATCGTTGATGGAGCGATTTTCGAACAATTTTTTCGAATTTCAATGTTTTTTATTGTTTCTTTGTAGGGCAAATATCCTACAATAAAAGAAACGATCAAAGCTATTATCGAAATTCCAATCGCAATCCAATTTGGCAATTTAGTTTTCCAACTCTTTAGCTGCTCCAGAGAATCAAATTGTAATAAGCTAGATAATTCTATTGTAAAATGGTTCGAGCTCCAGCAATTAGTACAAGAAGCATTAGCTGGTATCCAAACACCACCTAGTAAGTTAGCCGGGCTGATTTGCCATTTGCCCGAATTCCTACATTTAGGACAATTTATGTTCATTTTGGCGATGTTAATGATGTGCTCGCAGGTGCTGGACAGGTTCTTTAAAAGCTTTGTGCATTCTCATGGCCGCATCGGTAAGAAAGTTTTTCATTTTTGACCAATCTTCCTCGTTGAAAATATCCACGCCATCTAATTGATATTTGATTCGAGATGTGACGCGGTCTTCCATGCGTTCCCATATTAAGGAGGTTCCAAAATTTTTCTCGATCTCGTCTTTAGATTTTTGGAAATAATCAAAAGTCTCTTTATTCTTTATTATGTCCCCTCGATTGATATAAATTTCAGAGCGGACATAATTTTTTGTAGCGACTAAATTCATATTTACCCCTGATACCCCCAAGGAAATGCCAATCCACGCATCTGTGCCGGGGCTTATATTTTGGCATAAATTATTTTGCTTGTTCATTTCTTCAATGAGCTGCGCCCAGAATTTTTCCCTTACAGTGTGCCGCTTTGCGTAATCCTTTTTTTCTGCACCTATTTTTTTCCTTTCTTCGGTCGGTCCTTCAATAACGGTAAAAAGAGGAGCAACTGATGATTGTCCTTTTATTCTGATACCTTCAACTTTGATCAGATAAAAACGCATGTTGTCTGGCGTGGTTTCATTGAGCCACTCAATTACCTGACGATGCTCTTCTACTGGATTTGCCGTAATCCAGATAGCGATATTCGCATCAAGATTTACAAAATAGGTCAGTATTTGTCCGAGATGTCCGTGATCGGTTTTTTCGAGCTGGTTTTCAATTATAACTTTGTTCCCCGCCCCATCTTCACCATAAATATCCACTCTATAAGGTCCCACATTGCCCTCAACCCCTTGTACTGCTATATCCAAATCAATCACCTCATTCAGGTAGTCGATATTATTTGCCAGCCATTTTGAAAAGTCAGTTTCCCCTCTCCAAGGCATTTTTCTTAAGTCAATTTTTTCGATTTTACCTATAGCTGAGTCCATAATAAATTGTTTAAGTTTGGCTGGGGAGGAAGGGGTCGAACCTTCGCATGGTGGATTCAGAGTCCACTGCCTTACCACTTGGCTACTCCCCAACGTTTGAACTGTTTCCCGATAGTTATTGTTGTGAACCTTCGCATGCCCCGCCAGAGGTGGGGTGTCTTTTCCCGCTAAGTGGGACTACTCCCCAACGAGTTAATATCTTCTTGAATTCATTACCGCCTTTTAACCGCTTCAGATACTTTTCCATCTTCATCGCCTCGGCTCTTGTCTCATAACTTTGCGATGCGATCAGAGTGAATGGCCTTCTGTTTCGGGTGATTTCGACCATGCCCTGATTATGTCTGAACAGGCGCTTTTGTAAATCTTGTGTCTGGCCGATATACAAGCGGCTGTCCTTTTCGCTTTTTAGGATATAAACGTAATACATTAAATCTTTTTTTACAATAATTCCTGATCGAACCTTCGCATGGTCCGCCAAGGCGGACTGCCTTATCCGCCGCGGCGGACTACTCCCCAACAAGAAAGCCCATTCATCTTATTATTTTGTGGGCCGAATTTCAACTTTTAAATAACTACACCATACGGTTACGGCCCT
>JGI1358J11329_10001059_pt1 | contig 23167 bp, 24 predicted proteins | sample Subgroupgradi54m_FD_11329 | JGI IMG/M metagenome (IMG submission 11329)
TTTAGAGCCATCGACAGAAATAGCCCCACACTTACATGGGGTTAAATTACCGTGCGTAATAGAAAGAACCTCAGTGCCACACTTCTTGCACTTGATGCCTGCCCCGTTAGAGGTGGCAGACTCTCTAACGGGGTGAATTTCTTTCTCAGTTTTGTTGGCGATTTCCTTTGCCATACATTTACCCCCACACCCCCACACCAAAATTTGGTAGTGGGGGCACACCAAATTACTTGGTGCTTTCGGTTATACGTTTCTTTAATTGCGTGAATGCTCGACTTCGCAACTTTAAACTAGCCTCTCTTTTTCTGGCATCGCTTTCTGACTTGTACGCTTCATAGTATACAAGTTCGAACGGCTTTCGAGATTTCGTTGAGAATACTTTACCTTCGTTGTGTTCCTTAAAGCGCTTCCTAAGATCAGTGGTTGATCCAAGATAAAATTGCGAATCTTTTTTGCTTTTCAAAATGTAGGTGTAATTCATAGAATTTGGTGTGGGGGTTTATTTTTCCTTTTCCAAAGCCAGTCTAAGCGAAAACAATGCCTCTGACTTAAGCTTTGCCTTTGCCCACGATTTCTGTTTCTCGGTGAGTAATTCACCCTGACCTGCGAGAATGTTGTTGTCATCAAATTTTTCCATCACATCAATGCACTTTTTCAAAAACTCTGCGTACGACACACCCATACGGTCCTCAACAATTTTCTTATTAACAGGCCAGTCGTGAGAAAGGAAAAACTGAACATCAAAAATATCGCGGTTCGTTTTGCCGATCCGCTCATACATAGCACAAAGCTTATGAGCAACCATGTCTTCCTTGACCATTACCTGCATGGAAATACCAAGGAATGATTCCACTGCGTACTTTGAGCCAAACTCCCGACAATTTATTTCCACCTTAACATTTTGAGCATTGATGTCCTTGTCGTCATAAGAGAGAACATAGAGAAGATTGAATCTTTTTTTCCGTGCCTCTTTTAGCGTCCCATAATTCTCAATAATTGTCTTGACTCGCTCAAAAACATAGTCCTCCTTTTCCGGATCAAGCAAATCAAAATCCAAATCCACTGAAAAGCGGTCCAGATCATAGAAAAATGTAGCGGCTGTCCCGCCTTTGAACCCCAAGATCGGACTGATGGTTGCATCAGTGTAGATATCCTTGAGAATCTTTATAAGAATGTTTTTATGTTTTGAAGTATCAAGAGTCATATGATTATTATTTTAGATCTTTCTCAAATGCTTTATGGTACATTTTCACCATCTTTGCCATGCGTTTATTGCCACCATAAATGGGTAAAATTTCATGTACTTTTTCCCAATTCATAGCCGAAAGATTATCAAAATGATAATCTTTGTTGAGATAGATAACATCCAAAAATGCTCTCTCTGGCGAAGCGATACTGTAATTTTCTCTTGACTCTATGCCAATCTGATTGGTAAGAATGGTATCCTTTATTTTTTTATAAGAATATTTCTGTCCATCACACTCAATTTCTTTTGTGGTATACGACGCAACAAAAATATGACCGTACAACTGGAAAGTAATTCCAGCGGCGCCTAAAGCCGTCTCCATGCTGATATATGAGGGAGTATATATTTTTGTAGCCAACTCATATTTATCGTAATTCTTGTCTTTGGAGTAAATGCCCCTGCGTACAGCATTCATTTTACCTGCCTTAACATAACGGTGAATCTTCTTCTTAATGAAATTCACATCAGATTCTGCCCAAAGCAAAATAAGGTCTTTAAAAGTAAAGACAGTTTTCTTGGATCTCATTAAGTCTAAAATGTAGTCTTTTTCCATAAATTTACCCCGTTAGATAACTTTAATGTACCTCGTTCAACACCGCACCAAAATGCTCACATATCTAACGGGGTGAATGGTTTATACCCTATTGGTACCCAAATATGGGTACCTTTGGTTTAAATTATATGCTATACTGCAAATAAGCGCAAGGGCTTATAAAGGTAAGTAGGGCTTCCTTGAGCGAAAAAGCTTTTATTGTTTTTCTTGACTGGTACTCCTTCATTTCATCATTCACCAAAGCATCCGCTTCTTCCGCGTCTTTGCCTGTGAGACAGGAGGTGGGTACGGCTCGTTCAGTGAGCTTGCAATATCCCGTACTTACAAATTCCGTCCACAGCTCAAATTGTCAAAATCACCCCTTGTAACCAATTCCCCAGTCGCACGGCTTCATAGTTGAAACAAAACAATGTATAATTCATTGCAGTCGTAATTTTATTAGAAAATATTTTTATTATGGAAAAAGATAAAACAACAAAGCAAATTTGGATTGGAGTGATAATTGTCGTGGTGATTGGTTTGATTTTTATATCGCAAAAAAGTAATAAGAAGGAATCTGTAAACAGCGGGGCAAATGAGCCTACAAAGGAAACCTCCGCAACCGCTCCGGGAGGACAAACCACCACGGTTAAAACCACAACGACAACCACCTCTGTCAAAAAGCCGATGGTTAGCATTGTTCAACTGACTGACACGCAAGGCTTCAAACCTTTTCTTGTTGAAATCAAGCGAGGCGACAGTGTTGAATTCTTAAACAACAGCAACAAGGCAATGGTTATCCGCTCTAACGACACACCACCAGAAAATTTTTATCCGGGATTTTCGCAATCGGGAGCGCCTTTGGGCAAGGGGGGCAAATTTATTTTCGCTTTCACCACGCCGGGCGCTTGGTCTTACTATAATCTCAATAGCAAGAATGATGTGGGCGTGATTATTGTGAAGTAGACGGATTATAAAATTAGATTTCTCAATAAAACTCCGCCCCGTCCCGCGAAGCGGAACGGGGCGGAGGTGAAATTTTAATTCAATTCCTTCAAAAGACTCGCCATGTTGAGCACCTCGGTCGCCATCTCCACTTCCCCATCGTTATTCACCTTCCATTTTGAACGCGGACGGTCAGCATAAAGCTCCACTCCTATATTATCGGGGTCATTGAGATATAGAGCTTCAGAGACACCGTGGTCGGCCGAACCTGTCAGCGGATAATTGGCATCAATAAGTTTCTGCAAAACTTTTGCCAGCTCTTTGCGTGATGGATAAAGAATTGCAAAATGGAAAAGTCCCGAGTGTCCGGCTGGTGGCGGTTTGACTCCCTTGCCTGCCCAAGTGTTGAGCCCAATGTGATGATGATAGCCTCCAGCCGAAAGAAAAACTGCCGAATCTCCATATTTGGTAGTCACTTCAAATCCGAGCAAATCGCGATAAAACGCAAGCGACCGTTCTAGGTCGGCAACGGTTAGATGAACATGGCCAATGGTTACTTCGGGATGGATTTTCATTTTAACTTCGGGGTCAAACTTCGGTGTCAGACCCCTCACAAAAAGGTTACTCATTGTATAATTTAGTCCTCCTTTTTTACCAAATTGTTTTACTAATTTTTTCACGCGCATGGCTAGGCTAACCGTGTAGGACGATGTTGGAAACTATTTCACTTCCTCCCATTCATTTTTTTGATACCCGAAAATAGCAACTCTATCTCCACCTACAATCTCTCCATCTTGATAATATGAAACCTCAATAGAAGTCTCAAGAGTCATTACCTTATTGGGAAGTAGACCTTTCCTTGTGTATAAGTATTCACTCATCTCGCCAGGTTGTTTCCCCTCAATTCTTAAATCAAGTAAACAAAGCCCTTGTTCGTCATACAGCTCTCGAAGGGTGGTAAATTTTTCCGGAGGTTCCATCCTTCGATCAATGATCTCCATTACTTCTTCTTTCGTTGGGATATGTTCTGGTTCTTTTTCAATTTCGTTTTCCATTAAGTCATAATATCATAGAAAATAATTTGCTGGGGGGGAAGGAATCGGACCTTCATACACAGCTCCAAAGGCTGTTGTCCTGCCGTTAGACGACCCCCCAATATTTTATTAGCTGTCAACTATTAGCGGTTAGGTGTTAGTTCCGACCTAAAAACTAACAACTACAAACTTTGACCATTTTGTCCCAAAATGCGCGCCAGCGCAAGCTCTATAGGCAAAGCGGGAATGTAGGCGCGACCGACGGCGTCGGAGGCAACAAGAAGTTCAAAGAGAAGCGCGGAAGAGATTGCCGAATTTGGCGCGACAGAGAGCTTTTTTATAAAAGCAAAATCCTCGGGCGAAACTTCCTCGGCAATTTCCGCCTCCATTTCCTTGGCGTATCGCAAAAGCAAAACGAAACGCAATTTCAAAAGCGCGAGCTTCATAAAAACTTTGGCATCAACATTGGCGTTTAGGGCTTCGTGGAGAGCTGTCAAAGCGCTGTCAATTTTTTTGGCTTCAAGCGCCTCAATAAAGCTATTTACGATTTCCGACCGAGGCGCGCCAGTAACCATTTCCACTTCGGCAAGCGTAATTTTTTTGTCTTTGGAAGCGCTGATTATTTTTTGCAAAATCCCCTGCGTGTCCCGAAAAGAGCCGTCGCCTAACAGCGCTACAAGCTCGGCCACGCCAGATTCCAAAACAAAACCTTCTTTTTTCGCAATAGCAACGACGCTCTCCCGCAAAATTTCCTTCGTCGGTTTTTTGAATTGGAAAACTTGGCAACGCGAAATAATGGTCTCCGGCACTTTGTCGTATTCGGTCGTAGCTAAAATAAAAACCACATGCGCTGGCGGTTCTTCCAAAGTTTTGAGAAGAGCGTTAAAGGCGGATTTGGAAAACATGTGCACCTCGTCAAAAATGTAAACTTTATATTTTGAATTGAAAGGCAAAGTGCTGACCGCTTCGTTCAAGGCGCGCATTTCGTCCACGCCGTTGTTTGAAGCGGCGTCAATTTCGTAAATATCTTCTGGGCTTGCGCCGATTTCCTGCGCCACAATGCGAGCGACCGTCGTCTTGCCTGTACCCCGTGAGCCCGTCAAAAGATAAGCATGAAAAATGTTGCCGAGTTTCAAAGCTCCTTCAAGCGTCTTTACAATATGTTCCTGACCAATGACATCCTTAAACGATTTTGGCCGGTATTTGCGATAGAGGGCGGTTATTTCTGCAGAAGACATCAAGGTAGTATAACAAAATTTTTAGAGAAAAAGAAAAAATTAACAAACGGAAACGGGTTACCTTTTACACAACTATAGCAAGTAGTGTTTAGATAACCCGTTCTTTTTGCTCTATAGACATACCCAGAGAAGGAGCTGGGAAACGACCGTCTGCGGGGGATTATAGGTGGGATGGAAACTTGGTCGTTGGTAGAGCAATTTTTACACACAGACCTTAGATAGGCCGACCTTAACAATAGCACTATTCGGCAAAAAAGAAAAGTGCTGATAATCAAATCAGCACGGGAAACTAGATGAACCTAGAAAAAAGACGAGAAGCGACGGACTGCGTTAGCAATCTTAGACTTTGAGAGTGGGCTAAAAATAGGGGTGTCAACTTTATCTTGCGGTTTAAGAATCTTTCGCAAAAAATCGTTGAGGGCAGAATCGCCGTCCTCAAAAACTCGCGCGAGAACCTCCCAGAAAGCTTGGGCGCCTTCTTCATCGTAGTTCACCATCCAATTGCAAAATTCAGTCAGTTCGTCCTCCGAAAAATGGAATTTTAAATCGTTTTGGTGGAAGAACGAAAAAAGATTGCTGATCAACTTTGTCTGGTCGGGAAAACGGTGGAGAAGCAAATTTTTTTGTATTCGCATAACACAATTTGGGTTTTGGGTTCAAGGTTCAGAAAACTAACTTTAATACTATAGTATAACTCTGCCCGTAGCAATAGTTTTTCGTTCCGCATAAGATGCTCCACCGATACCAATATACCTGCCCGCCATTGCCTAAGACGGCTTCAGGCTTTGGCAGGCGGGCGAATGATACGAATAGCTACGAATAAATACCCGAAGGACTATTTTCTTAGATACCCATTCACAATCGCTTCAACCTCGCTCGCGCTATTTGTTTCCATCAACTTCATTCGCAATTCCCTCGCTCCATCAAATCCTTCCACATAAGCCTTGAAATGTTTTTTCATAATGGCAAAATTTTTGATTCCGCCCAAAAGTTTTTCAAAAAGTTTGGTATGTTCAAGCATGATTGCGAGTTTCTCTTTGACCAACGGGGAAAGGACGAACCTTTCTCCCGACCCAAGGTTCGTCCTTGAGGAGCTGGCAAAGAGCCATGGATTGCCGAAAATGGCGCGACCGAGCATCACGCCGTCAGCGCCAGACTCCTCTGCTTTCTTTCGCGCGTCAGCGAGGTCAAGCGCGTCGCCATTGCCAAAAATTAAAGTTTGAGAGCCTAATCGGTCTCGAATGGCCACGGCCTCGCGGACATGTTCCCACCGCGCCGGAACGAAGGACATTTCTCTTCTAGTGCGAGCGTGAATGGTTACGACGCTCGGCTCCTCTGCCAAAAGTTCTGGGAGCCAGATGGCGAGTTCATTTTTGTTATAGCCAATTCGCGTTTTCACTGAAACCGGCAATCCGAGTGCGCCAATTTTGGCGCAGCGGATAAGCTCGCGCGCGAGCTTTGGATTTTTCATCAGCGCCGCGCCACAACCTTGTTTTTCAACTCCCCTGTCGGGACAGCCCATGTTGATATCCAAACCGTCAAAGCCGAGTTGCCTTACAAGCGCGGAGGCCTCGCGCATCTTTTCCGGATTCGCGGTAAAAAGTTGCGCCACAATCGGTCGTTCGGCTTCGCTGTAAAGCAAGTCAATCAAAAGCTTTGTCCGACCGACTGGATGACACAAACCGTCAGCCGAAACAAACTCCGTAAAGGAAACATCCGGCTTGCCGTACTTGGCGATAACTCGCCGAAAAGCCACGTCGGTAACATCCGCCATCGGCGCCAAAACCATAATTGGTCTTTTCAGTTTTGTCCAAAATCCCGGGTTCATTCGGACAACTGTAGCACCAGTCTAGAACTTTGACAAAAAAGACAATTTGTCCTAAAATTTCGGGAGTTGAAAATCGTACAAATTATGAATAAAACCCTCTCGGAACTGTTGTTGTTGGGAAAAAGCCTGCGAACATTTGACACCGAGCCGATGAACTTCAGAAACTTCAAACTTCCGCGCCTGTCCAAACCGAGACCGCAAAAGCAAAAAGAGAAAACTTTCCGCAACCTCTGGACTGGCGATTAGCCGGAAAAAGAAAAACATTTCAATCCGTCTCTGCCCCCGATTTTCGCGGCGAAAATCGGGGGCTTTATTTTATTTCAACTCCTCCTCCGTAAGCTCAATTGATGACCCCGACTTCACCTCGCCCGAAATAATTTTTTGGGCAATCACCTGCTCCACTTTTTCTTGGATAGCGCGATTCATCGGCCGAGCGCCGAACTGCGGGTCGGTGCCAGCGTCCATCACGGCTTTCAAGAGCGCATCATTTATCACAAGCTCAATGCCCTTCTCCGTCAATCGTTTCTGCAATTTCTTGAGCATCAGCATGGCGATTTTTTGCAAATTTTCCGTGGTGAGCGGATGAAACAAAATCACGCCGTCAAAACGGTTGAGCAGTTCCGGTTTGAAAATCCCCCTATTGATAATCTCCGCGATAATCGCATCTTTATTCGCGCTCAAGTCCTTGCCCTCGCCGAGCATTTTCCAAATCATATCGCTACCGGCATTTGAAGTGGCTATGATAATCAAGTTTCTGGCGTTGACTCTGGTGCCAGACATATCGGAGAAAAAACCTTCATCCAAAATTTGCAAAAACAAGTTCAAGACTTCAGTATTGGTCTTTTCAAATTCGTCCAAAAGCAAAACGCCGGTAGACTCGTCCCGAAGTTTTGACGACAGCACTCCCGCCTTGCCGTCTTCAAAAGAACCGATGAGACGAGTCAGCGCGTCATCCGTCTGATACTCCGACATGTCAAAACGAATGATTGATTCTTCCTTGCCGAAAAAAACCGAGGCGAGCGCTTTGGTGGTTTCGGTTTTGCCGACACCCGTCGGACCCAAAAACAGAAACGAGCCCATTGGTCTTTCAGAATTTTCAATATCCGAACGCGCCCGACGCAAAGCGCCGGAAATGGCTTTCACCGCTTCATCTTGGCCGATAATCCGAAGGTGCAATGTGTCCTCAAGGTGAAGCAATTTTTCGCGCTCGTCTTTACCAATCTCCCCCGTGGCAATTCCCGTCTTGCTTTCAATGACGGCTAAAACATCGCCCCGCTCCACAACGGTTTTTTTCTTGGCCTGCGCTGTTTGCGCCACTTCCGCCAAAAGGTGGATAGCTCTGTCAGACATCACGCCGTCAGTGAAATAGCGTTTCGCCCCCTCCGCCACGGCGGACAAACTTTGATAAGTGAAAAACACTCGGCTCCCGCTCTCCTCAACAAGCGAATGGTCTTCCAAAATCCGCATGGTGGAAATGATGTCTCGCGCCTTGACCAAAATTTTCTCAAACCGATGCAGAATTTTGCTGTCTTCCTCAAGGCTTTGGTGAAAGGCTCCCGGATTGGCCATGGCAATCATTTGAAAATCAGGTGAAGCGAGATATGGGTCGGCAAGGGCGATAATGTCCGAGCCTATGGCCTTGGCGCTTCCGATAAAATTCGGCAAGTCGCTCACAACCAAAATGATGTTGCCAGCGCGGACGATTTCGTTAAAAATGTGAAGCAGTTCGGATTCAAACCTTGCTTTGTCTTTTTCGGCGGCAATGAAAGCGTTTTCGTCAAAAAGAAAAATTCTTTTGTGTTCAAGCGACGGCAAGACGCTCCCCTCCGCGATGCGCGCGCCAAGCGCCATCACGATATCCAAGCCGCCGGCTCCCGGTTCTGAAACCAAAAGCGCGTTTGATTCCCCCGACCGCGCCAAAACCGCTTCAAGCGTATTCAACTCTGAAGCGTACTCGCGCGAAGCATCGCTAGTATCAAACTTCCCCCGCTCCGTAATATCGTGAGCGAACCTTTCAAGCGTGTAAGCTCCGCCGTACGACCAGTTTTTGCCGACGCCGGAAATTCTGCCAAGCTCGTCCCTGCCCCAAAACCGCGCGCGGTTTCTAAAAAACATCTCGGTGCGCTCCACCCACTCCGAAGCGCCGACCAAATCTTTTACCGAAATGTCGTGAAGGGACAAGAATTTCGCAAAAGCCGTATCAGAAGCAACCACTGCTGAAGCGACATCCGAAAGTTTTGCCGTTTGCCCCGAAATGCCGACCGAAAACTTATCCGCCGAAAAGGAAACGACAGTCCTCATCGCCAAAAACTCGGCCAAAAATTGCTTGGCCAAACCGAGGCGGGCTAACGCCCGCCGTCCCAATTTTGAAAAAATAAAAGTTCCGGTTAAATCACCGCTCCGAAAAACCTCGCTTAAAACGCCCGCGGTCTCAAATGTGATTTCGGACTTCGGCTCGGACAATCCCGCTTCGGGCAAAACCGTGGCAAGGCCGGTAAAATAATAGGAATCGTAAAAAGCGTTGAGAGCGCGAAACAAAAGCCACAAGGCTGTTGCTATAAGCAAGAGTCCGAGAACGGCCCCGCCCAGAGCTTGCAATTTTCCAAACGCAAACGACACATCCGGAGAAGAAAAAGAAAATCTTTGCGTGCCGAAAGCAAGGGCGGTGAGAATGAAAAGCGTCGCCAATAACACATTAAGCGCGGTGAGAACGCCGGCGCGCGTTTCGCGGGAAAAAATCCTATCCAAAACAATGGCGGGAGCAAAAACAGCTACGGCTTTTTTTAGTTGTTCTGAATTCATCCCGTTAGAGACAGGTCGCGGTCAACCCGCGCTCTGTATAATTATTGTTAATTTGATAATGATAACCCATGTTGCAAACTTAGTTATTCTTAAACCGTGACCACGGTCTCTAACGGGATCATATTGATTTGATAAATTGCGCCGTGCCAGCAAGAAACAAAATGAAAATAATAAACGGCAAAAACAACCAAAGAATTATAAAAATAAATCCGAGAGCAAAGGTTGCCAAGAGAGATAGCGCGCCGAAAATAATCGTCACCGAGCGGATGAGAAATCCGACAAGCCGCATCAAGGTGTTGATAAGAAACGCGCCGAAAAAACTGTCTTCTTTGCCCTTGCCTCCGCTAATGGAGAGCCTCCGCCACGGCGAGATGAGCGTCCGCATCAAAAGATTGATTGAGAAAAAATTTTCTATAAACCAAAGGTAGTTGAGGGTAATCCGAAAAATATCCCGAAATGCTTTCGTGTAGTGCCAGACAATGTAGTACCAAAAAATTTGGACAAATGCCATATCCATAAGTATATCCTAACAGTTGATTTTTGTAGCGTGCATAACTTACGCTTGCCGGAGTTTGTAGTTTATAGTTTTTAGAGGGGAAAAAAGAAGTAGAGAGAATGGCAAATTTTGCTGAAATACAATAAACTTGCTATCATTTCGTTTATGAAACAAGAAGATAAACTTTCCCATATTCGCCACTCGCTCGCCCACTTGTTGGCCGCGGCGGTTTTGGAATTTTGGCCGGACGCCAAACCGACCATCGGCCCGACGATTGATAACGGATTTTATTACGATTTTGACTTTCCGAGCGCAGACTCACGCGGACTAAACGCAGACCAACGCGGACTGTCGGACAAAGATTTGCCGAAAATTGAAAAGAAAATGCGAGAGATTTTGAAGTCGTGGGAAACATTTTCCGAAATTAAAGTTTCGGCCGATGAAGCCAAAAAGATTTTTGCCGGCAACTCCTACAAGCTTGAACTGATTGAAGAAATTGTCGCGAAAGGCGAAAAAATCACTCTCTACTATTCCGGCCCTAAAAATGGATTCAAGATTCACGATTCACGATTCAAGAACGAATTGCTAGAAACTAAAAACTACAAACTACAAACTGGTTTCTTGGACTTGTGTAGAGGAGGACATGTTGAAAACCCGTCAAAAGAAATTAAGCCCGACTCTTTCAAACTTGAACGAACCGCTGGCGCCTATTGGCGAGGCGATGAAAAAAACAAAATGCTCACGCGCATTTACGGCCTCGCCTTTGAAACTAAAGGGGAACTTGAAACTTATGAAAAGCAGATTGAAGAAGCCAAAAAACGCGACCATAAAAAACTGGGGAAGGAACTTGGGCTTTTCATGTTCCACGAAACCTCGCCTGGCATGCCCTACTGGTTGCCAAACGGTCTTAAACTTTATAACGAACTGGTAAACTACTGGCGGACAGAGCACCAAAAACTCGGCTATCAAGAAATCTCAAGCCCGCTTGTCAATAAAGCTGAACTTTGGAAAACTTCCGGCCACTGGGAACATTATAAAGACGATATGTTCATCGCGAACATGGGCGAAAACGAAGTTTACGGCATCAAGCCGATGAATTGTCCGAATGCCATGATTGTGTTTCAGTCCATGCAAGTAAGTTACAAACAATTACCGCTTCGCCTTTCTGATGTTGACCGCCTTCACCGCTATGAACGCTCCGGCACTTTGAACGGGCTTTTCCGCGTGCGTTCTTTTCAACAGGATGATTCGCACAATTTTATTTCCGAAGAGATGATAGCCTCGGAATATAATCATATCTTCGCTGTCTGCAAACAATTTTACGGCATTTTCAAGATGGAGTATTCATTTCGTCTCGGCACGCGACCAAAACAATTTTTGGGTGATGAGGCGTTATGGGACAAGGCGGAGGAAACTCTTAGAAAAATTATCAAAGAGTCGGGCATTCCCCACGCTGTGGCGGAAGGCGACGGCGCTTTTTACGGACCAAAAATTGATATTCTGATGAAAGATTCTCTCGGACGCGAATGGCAGATGGGAACAATCCAACTTGATTTCCAGCAACCTCGGAGATTTGAACTTTTTTACACGGACAAAGATGGCTCGCGAAAAACTCCGGTCGTTGTCCATCGTGTCATTTACGGTTCATTGGAAAGATTCATCGGCATTTTAATTGAACATACTGCTGGCGTCTTCCCCCTCTGGCTCGCGCCAGTGCAGGTGAAGGTGATTCCGATTGGCGAGGCGCACTTCAAAAAAGCGGAGGAGACGGCGGTGGCGCTTCGCGCCACCGCAATCCGTGTTGACCTTGATACTACCGACCTCGGCTTCGGCAAAAAAGTCCGCGAAGCCAAACAGATGAAAATCCCCTACTTCATCATCATCGGCGACAAAGATATTTCGGCTGGAAAAGTTACGCTTGAAAGTCGGGACAAAGGCAATCTTTCACAACTCTCGGTTGAAGAGGTCGTGGAGAAACTTGGTATCGAAACCCGAAATAAAAAATAAAAAACCACTTCTAAATAGAAGTGGTCGGCATGTGATACCGAAAAAATCGAATGTTCTCCGCTAGAATTTTAATCTCAACATAAACATCTCCCGCAGACAAATACATCAGCCGGGGGGAACCATTGGGCAAGGCTATTCCAGTCTTTTCTTTCAAAAACTTCCCATGTATTTCGTCTTTGGGTGAATACCTAGAATGCCATTGGCTATTCTCAAGTAAGGTTTGAAATTGGGCAAGCGAAACTTCTTCTGGAGAAGGTCTTGGGCCGATGAACATTTCATCGGCATTGAAACCGACAAATATTTTCGGCATAAAAAAACAACCCTGTTACTGCTCTGGATAAGAGAATAACACCTTACAACCTTTGTGTCAATTTTTTGGCGAATCCGGTAACACGCTCTCCAAATTATGGCCAGTCAAAAACCACTCCTCAGCCGTTTCAATTTTTTCACCATTTTTGTCATAAAGTGGACTTTCAATGAGCTTGCGCGCGCTGTCCGAAAGTTCCTTAAACTCCTTGATGCTCAAAAATCCTTTGAAAACGAGAATGTGTGGTGGCTCTTCGTTGATTTTCTCAACCATTGCATCAAAAGTAAGTGTTGAATCTTTTCTCTTGGCCAAGTCAATAAGCCTATTGAGTAATGTGTTATGGTCTATCCTTCCCTCGCCATAAAAACCTTCTTTCTTTACAGCGTCTATCATCACATAAAATGCCCGAAGCGCCCGTTGTTCTTTCGCTTCTTTAGGGGGGGTTGAATCGTGAATGTAAACATGTTCCGAATCCTGTGGAATACCGAACGATTCGCAAACATCTTTTCTGACGGTTTCAAAATCGGCTATTTCTCTCCGCGAATCCAACACTTTTTTCTTGTGAAGCTCCGTGCTGAAAGAAGGGTCTGGGACAACATAGCGAACTTTCTGTTCCATGTCATTTATAATGTTGAGGATTGTCGTGTGATAATCCTCGCGCTCTTTTGTTTTTACAGCCTCAAATGAAAATTGTTTGTCCATATTTTTTTATATTTTAAATATCCAAATTCGCCAACTTGGCGTTGGATTGAATAAAACTTTTTCTTGACGGCACATCCGTTCCCATGAGCATGTCAAAAACTTTGTCGGCGTCTTGGGCGTCCTCAATTTTCACTTGCTTCAAAATCCGCCGAGCAGGATCCATTGTCGTCTCCCAAAGTTCTTCTGGATTCATTTCTCCCAAACCTTTGTATCTCTGAATGGAAATTTTAGGATTTTTTCTCGGCGTATTTTCATCTTCTTCTTCAGTGCTTTCTGTATTGGTATTTTGACTTTCCTCCACCCTATTCTCCATGAGATTGATGTCTTCCGCGTCTTTCCCAAGATATTTTACCTTTTCCTCCTCTGTATACACATAGGCTATCTCTCTACCTTTTTTAATTTTATACAAAGGCGGTTGAGCAATGTATATAAAACCACCTTCAATAATCTGGCGAAAATGCCGATACAAAAGCGTCAAGATAAGAGTGCGAATGTGCGCTCCGTCAACATCGGCATCGGTGGCGATAATTATTTTATGATAACGCAGTTTGCTAATGTCAAAAGTATCTCCTATAGCCGTACCAATGGCAATCACCATATTCTTAATCTGCTCCGACGCGAGCATTTTATCCAGTCGCGCTCGTTCAATATTTAAAATTTTTCCTCTAAGTGGTAGCACCGCCTGAATTTTTCTGTCTCTTCCTGTTTTGGCGCTATTGTGTACAAAAATCCCGCTCGCAAGCGCAAAATTGTGAGTTTCCGGCACTTCAATATCATAGACATCAATCCTTTCAGATAATTTTTCTATCTTTTTTACCCTATGATTATAATGTGTTACCGCTTCAAATAATCTGTTCGTATCGCCCTCAAAAAACCTACTGCATACCGTTTCCCATTTTATAAGTGATTTGTCATTGGTTTCTTTTCTGATGGCATTGTACGCATCCGCATCAACTGAACCATGTTTCAGATATACACCGTGCAATGTCTTAAGAGCCTTATTCAGATAAGTTTGATTGTATGAATTTTTTCTTTTTTCACGAAATTCTGGTGTCCATTGTTTTTTTGTCTCCTCGCTTCTCCATGCAAGAAGGCTTTCGTTGCTCCATTCTTTTCTGGCTTCTTCGCGCAACCAGATTTTTCTTTCCGGATGTTTTAGGAAAGAATCAATCACCTTTCCTGATTGTTTTTTTCGGTTTTCCAAAGATGACCAATACGCTTTCTGATTTTCATTCAAAAGCTTATTATTTGCCAAGCGATATTCATCATTTGAATGATAAAACTCAAGAAACTTCGTCAACATAAATTTCTTATAGAATTCGTTCGTCCATTGTTTTTTTGCTCTTTCCGAAAGCATTATCCTTACCCCCGGTTGCGTTGCCCAAGCCTTGATTTTTTCTCTAAACTCTTTTGTCTTGTGCAACTCGGCAACTTTTTCCTTTACATCTTTTCTGTGAAGAGTTTTAGAAACATTTTCCCGATGAATAGCAAGATGCTGTTCCTTACTAAGTCTGGTGATGTTCGTTGGGTTGTTATTTAACTTGTTGAAATCAACATGATGACGCATGACACCTGAATCTTTAGTATAAATCCCTCGTTCTAAGTTATACATGTCAGCAAGCATGTGAGTAAAAATCCATTGCTTCGCCTGATCCCAAATCATCTCATATCCGTCAATCGTTATTTTACCAGTTATTTTAGAAACCTTCCGATATAGTGGCATAAGGGAATCTTTTTTTGTAAGAAATTGCGCCTGCGTATAACTTCCATTTCTCAACATGAAAAGGTGGTCTGGGGTGCATACGAGTTCCTTACCATTATCTAGGGTTATTTTTATTACTTCCGCATTGCGCTTTGTAACACGGGGATGAAGAATTTCAGCGAACGCGATATTTCCGTTCGCTTTTGTTGTGTAGCAAAAATTTTGTTTTCCGTTTTTATCTTCTTCAACGAGTTCCTTAAAAGACAAATTACGGCCATCTGCTAATGCTATTGAAGTATCTCCATGGAAACAGCCCCCGGCGCTGTCTCCCTCAACTATAAAAAGTTCGGACTCCGACGCGTCCTTGCTTTGGCAATCGGCAAGCTTGCCCGGAAGAGTCATGCCCTCAAGCGCGCCTTTGCGAAGCACGGAATCTTTGGCGGCCTTTGCCGCTTTGCGCGCCTTTAGCGCCAGCACAACCTTGTAAACAATGGCGCGAGCGTCGTCGGGATTTTCTTCAAGAAACGCCGTAAACGCCTCGCCAAAAACGGTCGCCACCGCGCCTTGAGCTTCCATGCTTCCGAGCTTTGCTTTGGTCTGACCTTCAAACTGAATCTCGCGAAGCTTGACCGAAATCACCGCGGTCAATCCTTCCAAAACATCATCGCCAGTAAAATTATCTTCGCTCTCTTTGACAAGACCGCCCTTGCGCGCGTAAGTGTTGAGCGTTCTCGTAAGCGCGGTTTTGAAACCGGTGATGTGCGTGCCTCCCTCGCCGTTGTAAATGTTGTTGGCAAAAGGCAAGATGCGCGAAGCGATATCGTCAACATATTGAAGCGCCACTTCCACCGACTCCACCCCTTCCACTTTTTTCTCAACATAAAAAATATTTTTGTGAATCGGCTTGAGAAGGTGGTTTTGAAATTTAACCAGAGAAAGCAAACCGCCTTCAAAGTAAAAAGATTGGGAGGGCAAATCCAGCCCGAGCTCGCGGAGATAAAAAATATCGGCGGTGTCAACCCCGTTAGAGGCAGAGGCGCGCTGCGAGCCCTCGCGGCCTCTAACGGGGTCAATCGGGAATTTAACCTCGCGCGCGTCCATAACGCTGATTCGCAAACCTTTGACCAAGTAGGCTTGCTGACGCATATGCGTTACGACTCTGTTGAAATCAAACGCAATGCCTTCCTTGAAAATTTCAGCGTCCGGCTCAAATGTCACAATCGTGCCGTGAAGTTTTGAAGAGCCGATTTTTTTGACCGATGCTTTGCGTTTGCCCTGTTTGTATTCCTGCGCGAAAACACCGCCGTCGCGATGAACCACAACTTCGCAATAAATTGAAAGAGCGTTTACAACCGACGCGCCGACACCGTGAAGCCCGCCGGAAACTTCGTAGCCGTCGCCGCCGAACTTGCCACCAGCGTGCAGTGTCGTCATAATGGTTTCAAGCGCGGAGACTTTTGATTGCTTGTGCGTGTCAACAGGAATGCCTCGGCCGTTGTCCACTACTCGCACGCGATTGCCCGGAAGCAAAACAATTTCAATATCATCGGCAAAATCGCCCATGGCTTCGTCGCGAGAGTTATCAAAAATTTCAGTGATGAGGTGGTGCAAACCGTCCGGCCCCGTCGTGCCGATATACATTCCAGGGCGTTTCCTAACAGGCTCCAGACCTTCAAGCACTGTGATGGACGAAGCGTCATAAGCCCTACCCAATTTCTTTACTTTTTTAGCATTCTTTTTGGACATAAAAACAAAAAAGCCGAAGCTTTTAGTTCCCAAAGTATAGCAAGAAACTGTGCAAAATGAAAGCTTTTTCGCGTCCTTGCGGTGGATAAAACTCGTTGCGCTACTGTGCCACTAGGATTGACAAACGGAGTTGATAAATGCTCTAATATCGCTAGAAAAGAATGCTCAACCAATACCCCCAGCCCCAACCGAAAATGTTATGGAAAAACAGAAAATTGACCTCCCCAGTGGCAACGACAACCAGCAGGAAAAAATAGCCCGCCTACAAGAACTGTTCAAAAAACTCAACAGTCAAGGCGCGACCGACATTATTTCAACCTATCAAACCGCAATAGGTCTTAAAGGCAACGCCAAAACCTCCACTGAGCTTGTTTATCTTACAACTATCCTAAAGGCATCGAAGGCTAGAATGATAGCGTTAATCGCCGAAAGTAACGAAGAGGCTGAAAGACAGCTCTTAACGGATAAATTTCGAGTGGTAGTTGACGAGTGGTGGTTTGCCAAAGAGCTCTGGGACAGGTGGGAAAATGAAAAGCGGGCGAAAGCCAGCAGAGAATTCTGGGATAAAATCCTCTCGTTTTTTAACAGAAAAAAGTGACAAAAGGAGTTTACTCCTTTGACTAGGATTTTAGCATAGCAAGGCGAGGCCTTGCTATTTTTTTATCGCTTATATTTCCTAGCGAGTCCACAGGCGAAAACTTGTTTTCATCTGGAGCGAACGACGGAAATTCAAGCGATTCACGCTCCGTGACATCGCTTATAATTTCTACTACTATCACACCGCGCGCATCACAACACAACATCACATTGTCATCACATTGTCGTCACATTGTATTGTAAACATTACAATTTAATTTGCGACCGCAAGATATATCGTAATAAACTCCACAATAACAAACTTAAAAAAATAAATGGGTATCGCAATAAACCACACAACGACAAACTTACGAGATAAATTGTAAATAAATACTTTTAACAATTACTGTTTCATTCTACCTTAAAATGTCGTCTCAACAGCCCATCGTTTTCTATGTACTCCGAAACAATATATAAAACATCATTCCCGATTTCGTAATCGGCTTTTAGCAAGGTTATCAAATCATGGCAATCATACGGATAAACCCACACACTTCTGTGAAGACGGACAAAGCCGATTGCTGTAAGTGTTGTACGAAGTTGCTCTCTTACCCCCTTTTTCTTTTCTTTGATATCAAAACTCACCACTCTCCATTTTTTATCCCACCGCTTCGGTTTTTTAAGATGAAATCCTGTAAGGCCAAATTCAGAAATGCGTCTCTCACCTTTTTCTGTCAAATAAAGAAAGCCTCTGCTGTCTTTTCTGACAAAGCCGCCTGTCTGCAATCTCAACACAGATTCATTAACTGTGTAGTAAGGGTTTCGCTTTGTCTTTATCCAACCAAACTGCTTCAGTACTTGGAGAGCGTTGGGCGCGACAAGCGCCATGGTAATACCCCCGGATGCGGCAAGCGCATATAAAATCGCTTTTTGCACTTTTGCAATCCGAATTTTTCTCCTCTTCTTAAAACCTCTTAAGTCAAGCTCTTTTTTCATATTCTTCTGTTACGACATATTTTGCGGTCGCTGATTATATTGTAATACTTGTGATAAACATTGTACACTGTAACATTGTACATATTGTGTTGTACGCTGTAATAATTAGAACATTTGCAGAGCAGACAGGGACGGCCTTACACGAAAGTTGACTTATGTAAAATTTAATAATAGTGTTATCGGAGAAAAGTTGAAAATGTGAGAAATATGAAAACAAAACAAAACACAGTGGATCAACAAAACATCCTACCAGAAGAAGTTCCCCTGCCCATGGCTCAATGTCCGAAGTGCGACGAATACACCGTTGTCGCCCTCACCAACAAACCGCGGACACTTCGCTGTAAATCATGTTGGTTTGAGTACCAAGACCCTAAAAAAGCTCTTGTTGACCTCGGCAAGGAACATGTAGCGTCGCACTTGTTTGCCTAGCTTACCTCACCTGCCAACCAAAAGCCTGAAGCGCATCCTGAATGCGCTTCATTTTTTTATTTATTTCCTCATCAGTGAGAGTTTTCTCGTACGATTGAAACACAAGCCGAAACGCGTAGGAAAATTTGCCATCTTTTTCAAATGTATCAAACTGCCAAGAACGGGCAACGCAATCGCCAGCTTCTTTAAGAATAATTTTATACACCTCATCGGACTCGGTGCCAGCCGGAACAAAAAGCGCGATGTCGCGGACAATAAATGGGTATGGAGAAAACGGCTGGTACTTTTCTGTTTGCGCGGAAGAGATTGTGATATCCCAACTCTTCGGCTCCGGTAGTTTTTCAAAAATTGAATCAAGAGAACACTCAAAAATTCCATCTTTAACTTCGCCCGCAAATGGAACACCGAGTCTTTCTGAAAGAAGTTTGGTAACAACCGTAAGTTCGGCTAGAGCATTTTTCTTTGAGCCACCCGAACCGATTGCAAGCGCCGTATGCTCGCCGTCCTCTGCGAACACACGACCGATTTCAAAAATCCGCGCGTGGTCAGCACCGAAAAGCGGAGCGTGGAGCGAATTGGCCTGGAGCGCGACAGCGAATCCGCCACGCAAATCCGCCCTAGCAAAACTTTTGTCCTCCGCGAGCGGTTTTTCAATTACTATATCCCCATGTGAGGCAAACGACGAAGTCATTACTTCCGAAAAGCCGGCATTTATCAAAATTTCCCGAACCTTCCACTCATAACAAAATTGTTTTGGAATTTCTAGCAAATCTCCCGACTTCGGCGGAAGCACTGATGGAATTTTATCGTAGCCGATAAGTCGCCCGACCTCTTCGGCAATGTCTTCGGGAATTAGAAGGTCGGCGCGAAAAACTGGCGGAGTAATGAGCCATCCGCCTTCTTCCTTTTCAAACGAAAACTTCAACCGAGAAAAAATATCTTCAATTTCTTTTTCGGCAATCTCAATCCCGAGTTTTGTGTTAATCTCTTCCTTTCTAACTTGTAACTTTCTAACTTGTAACTTTTCCGGATACCAATCAATAGTCTCTCCGAAAACGCTTTCTTTATCCATCTCAAAAAGATAGGCGCTAAAGTCTTCCATGCCTTTCCCAGCAAGCGCAGACGAAAATCCGTTTTCAAACCGCTTTGAAGCATCGGTTTTGATGCCGAGGCGTTCGGCGGTTTTTCTGATGTATGAAGCATCAAAACTTGCGGACTCCAAAATTAAATTTCTTGTTGAGGTCGTAACTTCCGCCTTCTTTCCGCCCTTAATCCCCGCAATCGCAAGCGGGTCTTTCTCGTCCGCGATAACCAACACCGATTCGTCCAAAACAACCTCGCGACCATCTAGCGTCGTAATTTTCTCGCCCTTCTTTGCCATACGCACAACAATTCCGCCTTCCACTTTGTCAGCGTCAAACGCATGTAAAGGTTGTCCTCTATCAAGCATCACAAGATTCGCGCCATCAACAATTGGGTTGATTGACCTTTGTCCCACCGCCGACAGATGCTCGGCAACCCACGGCATTTCTTTCGGCGTTACATTTTCAACAACCCTCGCCATGTACCGCGGGCACAAGTCCGTCGCTTCCACGCGCACCAGAAGCTCTCGTGTGTTTTTCACCGACGGCATTGGATACTCAACCGCTTTTTTCTTAAGGCCCGTGATGGCGGAAACTTCATACGCCACACCTCTGTGCGACAGCGCGTAGCACGCGCGGTCGGGCAATACTTTTATATCCAGTATGGTATCGTCGCCTTTCTTCTCCACGCCTTCAACCTCCGCGAATGAAAATGTGATTCGCTCTGCCAAAACTTCCGGCGAAGGAAGTTTTTCTTCAAAATATGATGAGAGCCATTTGTAGGAAATGAGCATATTTTTTCTATTTATTTTTCTCCAGTTTGACAGAATTTTTCTCCAATTGGTAATAACTTTTCTACTTGTTGAGCTAATTTTTCGAATTGGTTTTCATTGTTAAAATTTTTATAACTAAACCAATGTGAAAACAGTTGATTTCTTGGCTTCAGTCTTATTCTATTTTTAGCAAATGAGAAATAAGCCCCTTGAAGATTTTCAAAAGGTATGTTCTCATTCTTGGCGAACTCAGGAAGATCTTTGTCAATATCATTTGTACGAGCAAACTCTACCACAAAACTTCCTCCATATTTATTAAACTGAAAAGAAACGAAGCTTAATAAACTTTCCTGCTTTCTTCTAAAGTTGGGAAAGGTTCCTGTAAACCCAATATTTACCAATTCTGGTACAACAATTTTACTTAGATTGGCAATTGTTAATTGCTTCGGATTTTTGACTTTTATTTTTTTTTTAAAATAATTAAACATATTTATTTTCGTTTGTTTACAATAGTGATTCCTACACTAAATTTTACTTGACAAAAAAAACTGACTTGCTAGTATAACACTATCACCAACGGAAAAGATCACCTCGTAAGGCCCGTCCTTACGAGGCCTTTTCTTTTTTATACTCCAAGAGTTGCTGTAGGTCATTCATGTATCGCAAATAAGGACGGCAAATCCTGAAATAAAGTAGCGCGGAAAACTTGTGTTCGTTTGGAATCAAAAGAGCTTCTAATTTTTCTTTCTCAATCAAGTATTTCACCAAACAATAAAAGTCACCGTCCCCTGTAACAATTACCGCCTTATCGTAATGCGGATACTCAATCATCGCTTGCAAAACCAGCTCTGCATCGCAATTTCCCTTGGTGGCACCGTCTTTATATTTCAATGTCGGCTTGAAGATACATATGAATCCGGCATCTTGGAGAGCTTTGTATAGGTCGTTATTCCCCTCAACAAAACCGATAAACAGAAAAGCTTTGGTAACGGAATAGTTCTCTTTAAGGTAGATACGAAAACGCCTAAAGTCAAGTTTCCACCCCTGCTCACGAATGGCAAGATTCAAATTCTGGCTGTCTATAAATGCGTAGTTGTTACGAGTGGGTTTCATTTTTTGTTTTGTCCAACTCTCCAGACCACTTCTCATAATTCTCTCGTGCAAATTCTTTCCTTTCCGGCAAACTGATCCGATCAAACATCCAGTCCAACTTTGCTTTTATCTTCTCGTACCCTTCCTTTTCCGCTCTTTCACGAACGAACATTTCCACATTGGTCTCAAAATAACTGACCGAATCCGCATCCATAAGCGCATTTTGATCCTCATCTCCACCTACTTCATGCTTGCTAATCAAATTCTCCACTGTCTTTATGGTTTTTTCATCGGCATTCTGTTTTGTCAGAAATTTCTGCATAATCTTCGCGCCTTCTTCCTGATGACGGGTCAAAATATCCGTATTCAAATAATCTCTATCCTTTTCTCCTTTGATAGCCCGTTCAATGTCATGCGCATACGCGGCAATGCGATGAGCGTCGGTCACATTCGGCAAAAACTTTTCTAACCAAAAAACCGTTCTCTGAAAATGAGCTTTTCTTCCCTTAAAAGATTTATCCACAAACTGAACAACTTTATCGTATAAGCTCATGTTTTTTTCTTATTCATAAATCTTGAATCCTGAATCTTAAATCTATTCTAGAATTGATTCACCACCCTCAAATCGCCATTATAAAACATCCGCACATCGGGAATGCCGTATTTAATCATCACGAGACGGTCAATACCGCAACCGAAGGCAAACCCTGAATACTCGTTCGGGTCAAGACCTGCCGAGCGCAGGACATTCGGATGCACGAGCCCAGAGCCGACCATTTCTAACCATTTTCCCTTCCATCGCATGTCCACCTCCACCGACGGTTCGGTAAACGCGAAAAAGCTCGGACGAAAACGAATCTCCACATCGGGGCCAAAAAATTTCTTGAAGAAAAATTCAAGCGCGCCTTTCAAATGCGCCATGCTAACTTCTTTATCAACATACATCCCTTCAAGCTGAAAAAATTGCGCTTCGTGCGTCGCGTCCGTCGCTTCGTTTCTAAACACTTTTCCGGGCACCACGATTTTGTACGGCGGTTTAATCCCCGCTTTCAATTTCTCCTCCATGTACCGAATCTGCACGGGACTCGTGTGAGTCCGCAACACCAAACGATTGCTTCTCTCTTCATTTTCCCCTTTTGTAATTTGTGATTTGTGATTTGTTTGGAATTTGGGATTTGTGATTTGTGATTTTCCTTCTGGCTGTTTCAGCCAGAAGGTATCCTGCATATCCCTAGCCGGATGGTCCTTCGGAATATTCAGCGCGTCAAAGTTGTACCACTCGGTTTCCATCTCCGGCCCCACCGCCACCGCAAAACCGAGTTCGGCAAAAATCGCGCGAATGTCAAAAATCGCCCTTGAAATCGGGTGCAAATGTCCTAACGCGGAAATTGTCTCTTCTGTCATAAAACCATTGTATCAATGATGGTGAAAATACTCCAGCGGACAGTTCTATATAATCCATAACTTTATGTAATTAAAAGACCATGGTTTTTTAATTACATAAAGTTATGGAGAAACGAGAATTTCGTCAACACATTTCTTTATTCTACGCTATAGCCAGATACCCCACGAAATTCTGTTGGCAAGGTTTTGAAATTATGTTTATGTACAGCGACATAATTGTCGTTTAAGAA
>JGI1358J11329_10001069_pt1 | contig 23055 bp, 30 predicted proteins | sample Subgroupgradi54m_FD_11329 | JGI IMG/M metagenome (IMG submission 11329)
AAATCAAACCAGCCACGCTACGGAGCCTACTTGGGTGGGTTGAAAATGGAAAGCGTGATCATAAATTTGTGAGAAGCCATCCTATTTTATCACAAAACCACCAGACGGATCTGGCGGCTTGGTGGCAGGGGCTGGCGAGCGAGATTAGAACCCTTGCCCTCAATAACAAACTGCCGTATTTGGTTAGGTAATCTCATGATCCTACCAGTCTTCACCATCATCCCATACCCCACCCTCCGTTTCTGTATCAGTTTGTTCGTCATCCTCAGAGCCCCACTGACTACGTGATTCGGTTTCTGCTACTTTTGCTATACGCTGGTTCCATCGACGTTTAGATTCCGCAATATCTCCTTCACTTTTTCCAACGTAGATGCGCACCAGATGCATGGGTTCACCGCCAAGAGAACTGACTCCTTCCTCTACCATCTCCACCTGAATGCCGCTTCGTTGAGATAGATTCTGTAGCTGTCTTACGAGTAGCTTATAACTCGTATCCTCACGCATTTGAGCAAAAATTGACGGGAAGGGTTCGTTACGAGATTCGTAATGTCCCACATAACGGTCGAGGAACTCATCGAGGATTCTGGCTGCGTGTCGGGCCGCAAGAAGATTCTTTGACCGATCGACGGCAAAATCATCTATGAATACCTCTGGAACATCATTCGTTCGACCGACATACGCAAGCATGTAGCCAGTTGGCTCGCCTTTGTTGTCACGAGAAATGAGCGTAAGTGCAGGATCTCCATGCTGCTCACGTGAAATCAACGCAGCTGTTACGCGTTGTTGACGATCGTAAAGACCAAACACCATCTGTTCATTATCTTGGAATCCTTTCCCCTCCATGTAGGCCATGGCCATAATATCCGCACCTGTCGCTTGCGAAACCCCTGAATCATGTCGGACTTCAACCGACGGTAATCCAGTTTCTATTACATACGATTCCGTTGCGTTGTTATCGGTATAGGAAATAGGCGCAAGTGGAACAAAGACGTTAGGGGTCTTTGGGAAGGATAATCGATCCTGCGGAAGATAGCTTTCCTTGCCAATGATTACGCGAGTTGGATCAACACCCATTTGCTGCGCATGCTCTGAGAGATAGGAATGGAAAAAATTACGATAAGCAGCCTCGACTATGGGCATCCGTCCTTCCTGTACCTCATTAGGATTCGGCTCCACGTTGTCACACAGAATGACCGATGGTCGAGCGAATTCTCCTCCCTCAAATACTCCATTTACTTTTTCACCGTAAATCAAACGCGAAAACCTTTCAGGAGCAGGTTTATCTCCAGCAAGCGTGGGCATGACGACGCTTTGCGCCATTGTACGCCATGAACCATCGGCCATTTTTCGTTCTACAACCATCTGCGCGCAGGACGGACTCCAAGAATAGACATTTGTTTTTCCGTCACCAAATGGCATACATGATGCCGTGTCATTACCGGCTACGATGAGTGAAGGATCAGATTTTTTACCGATGCGTGCTCGTACTTCAAGGGTGGATGGTGCATTAATGCCGATTTTCTTGTCGTAAACTGCGTCGTACAAATCTTTTGCCAGCGCATCCGTCCAGTAGGCAGGCACCATTATCGCCTCACCAAGCAACCACGGTTTCCGATTCTCTTGTGCTATGCCGTGACGTTCAAAAGCTGCCTGAATCGCCGCGAATAATTTCTTTGCCTCACGCGCTTTCGGAACTATCGCGGCCGCCTGTCCTTCGGGGGCTTGTTCAGTGGAACGCTCCCTGCGGCCAAGTGCGGAAAGTAATGCGCCTTGTAATGCATCTGGAGAATACGGATCCACCCCACGAGTATCCAAAATGAATACGCGTTCAAATGCTGGTAGCACCTGAAGACGATCGAGCGATCCATCGGCGATAGCGTCACGTACCTCTGCTGCCGAGAGCCCAAGACGCTCAACCCGAGCCAAGTTGATCGGTGCCATATGCGACTGTTCACTGCCCGTATAGCTTCCCTCCGCAGAAAGAAACGCGGAAGGGTTCGTCAAGAATTTCAATACCTCGTTCGCTGGTACATTTGGATGTTCGAGTAGGGCATGACCAAACTGCTTCGTCGATTCAGGAGCGTTCGAATCTGCTAATTTTTCAAGCGTCTTGTTCTTATTAAGAAAATCAACGACTGATGCGAATTCCCTCATCCCTTTCCATGTTTTGTATGGATGAAAACGTGGATCGTCGCATAACTTGGCTACACGTTCAGCAAGTGATGGAATGTTTAATTTTTCCACTCGCACGAGCACATCCTCTATTCGTGCCTCGCCAATAGTGTCGAGAACAAGGCGAAATTGCGTCTGCGAAGGTTGTCCGTCGTACTTCACGTCGTCGCGCGCTACCTGATCGAGCATGAGGGCAATATCTTTTTTGGTTACGTCCGATCGTTGTGAAGCAAACCGTTCGAGTGAATCCACGCACAAAAACGCATCGTGATAATTTAGTTCCATTCTATTTGCAAAACGGAGCGTTGCCGTCCAGCCAAACGTCGTACCGAATCGCTCCATGCGATCAGCGATCTGTGCTGTCGTATTTCCCGCAATGAGTGATGATTCCGTGTCTACAGCTCCCCACTCAGCAATTGGCCCACCTGCATAATCTTTTTCTTTTGCGGCATCGCGTCGAAGCGAAGCAATAATGGCCGAACCTGTTCGATCATCGTCAGGTGGCTGATCAAGAAACGTAGAGTCATGTTCTACAATATCAAAGATTGCACTCGGGCCTACCTTGTATTTTTCCCGAGCAAATGCTCCGGCACGGACGAGATCGCTAGAAACCGGCTTTCCATCGAGTGTCGCTGTAACGACTCCTGCATCCATGGCCCGCACGAATTCCTGAGATTTTTTTATTACACTCGGCAATACCGGATCGTCTAAAACTTCAAGCAATGCAGCAATACCTTCTCCTCGCATTGGTAGCGCCGCAGCCCAACTTTCGTCTGGCATAAACCCATGCAGACGCATCATAGCAAGCGCACTCTGATCGAGATGCGCCATTTCCGGCAAATGATCTGAAAGTTCTTTGTCGTACTCCTCCTGATTCCATCCCTGCTGGTCTCGACCAGAGAGATAGGCATTCACTATCCAATTTTGAACACTTGGATCAAATACAGAGACGTGCTTGAGCGCATGATCCGGGCTTATGAGCTTCAAGTTTTCCAAGGTTAATCCCGAAAAAAACTCCATTACTATTCCTCGCACAAAATTCCTCTTCTCAACTTGAAGTTTTAACGCCAATTCCGGGCTGAGACGCCCCTTAAAATGAGTGATGTTAATGCTTTCAATGACTTCACAGGCCATTTCTCCATCTCCACTATCGACCATCTTTGAAAAGACCTCGTCTGCGATCGTTGGCACGTGATCAAGTATTGCACCAATCGTGTTTCGTAGCTCTCGGCGATTTTTTTGTTGATCGAAAGGATTTACCTTTGCTGTTGGCTTGAGGATTTCTCGCTTTGTCTTTATGAGATCGTCGATGTACGACGAAATTGCACTTTGCACCCGTTCGTCGGAAAAGACGGACTCGTCCTCACTGGCAATGGCCGACCAGTCGATATAAGACGTTTCTTCGGGATCGTAGTATGAACCGGTAAGCTTAGCGACCAATGCCGGAATAAGGGCCTCACGCATTTGACGCTCACCAAACGGAAGAGCGTCAGCAAGATGTTTAAGTCGTTCATGTTTCGCCCCACCGATGAGCAATGCCGCATAATGGTATGCGACACGCTCATCTAATTTGAACTCAAAGTACTCATCCTTTGTGGCAAGATTCCCCTCGGGGGCCTCACCGCGATCGATCGCTTCAAGCGTACGCGACAATTCCTCAAGCGCGTTTTGTTCAGGAGTGGTTCGTTCGCTCTCGGTAGATTGTTCGGGCTCATGTGCGACCTCTGGTGTGAATCCGGCCCCTCTTCTTGGATCTCCCATCATATTATACTTGATAATCAGGCAATTCCTTGGATTGAAGTATACCTTATTTAGACCTCATCAACCTGCCCTTTGAAACAATCTTCTCCAATTGATTCTTGCGATTGCAACATACTACATCAATAAAAAGTACGAAAATGGAATCATCAAAACATTTTTATCCTTGGAAAGCGAGAGCTCACGCGAGGAGATAACAACACCACGGTTAATACCACGATCCTTCATCGATTGCGCGACTTGGGCCGTGCCTTTCTCTCCACTTCCAACCTCAATAGCGACCTCCTGTCCATTGAGCATCTGGAGGATAAAATCTGCTCCCCCTTGGGAGGGATCATAAAGAAGTGTCCCCGCACGCTTGGAAGCAAATTCTCGATAGAGGTGCAACGCTACGATGTCCTCCCAATACTTGCCGCGACGAGTGGCCATCGTGCCATCTGATCCAGCGATGGAAAGAAGCGAGGCACGAAGGGCAGGGCTCATGAAGCAGTACTTCGTCGGCTTCTTTACGGAGCTTGTAGCAGAACCGTAGGGAGGGATCTTGATGAGACATTCAGCATCTTTCAAAACTTCGAGAGCACCCGCAAGCGTTGTACCGTTCGCTCCGATTAAGACAGCGAGCTTAGAAACTGCCAGCGTGTCGTTTGCATCTGCCAAGAGATACAAAAGCCGACGCATCATCGCAATCGTTTCGATCTTCAAACTCCCGATACGTGGAACATCCGTGTTGATGATTTTGTCGATCAACGTATTGAGTGCCTCATACACCTGATTTTTGTCTGGATAGTTGAGAGCAAAAGGAAACGTTCCAACCTCAAGATAGTGATTGATGTCCAGTTCATCCACCTTCGACCAGTACTGTGCGATCTTGCTTTCGATGGACTTCAGGAAGGCAAACGATTCAGCAACAGATGCGGGGCCATAAACCGCGCTTCGAATTTCTTCCTTCAATCCCTTTACTGGAACGATGCCATGGTGAATCATCTCATATTCCGTGAAGTTCATCGGGTATAAGCGTTCGAGCGTTGAACGGCGAGCCACGTCTGGATTTGATCGCAGCTCCAAGGCAGATGAACCAGTACAGAAAATGAATACCTGCTTGGACTTATCAAATAATGCTTTAAGAACGACACCCCACTTCGGGTCATACTGTGCCTCGTCAATGAAAAGCAAAATTGGCTTTTGTTGCTTCTCAAACGATACGCCTAAAACTACCTCATACGCTTCAATGATTTCTCGAAGTGAGAGATCAAGGTTCTCAACCGCGTCATCGAGCGAAACAAACAGTGCATGGCTTTTCGGCAAGCCCATCTTTTTAAACTCGGTTAGCACTTCAAAGTAGGTTTGCGCCATGATCGTTGTCTTTCCAACTCCACGCAGACCCGGCATGATTACCCATCGCTGATCAGATTTCCCACCGAGAAACCCTTTGTAGTATTGGCGGATCTTAACGATGATGTTGCGGGTATTGTTTCTCGTCCCCTTGGGATTCTTAAGATAACCCTCTAAGCGGGCTTCGGCTCGAACGAGTTGATTTTGGACGTAATTTAAGGCTTCTTGGCGCATATCCAGTGTGGTATAAACAAACAACGGTTTATTTATACCACACTTGGAATAAAGTGGTAAGGGCTAATACTTGCCGTGTTTAAAACCTATTTTGGATCATTTTGTTTTTGATCCCATGCACAGGAAGGTGGCATTTTGCCCCCACCCTTTCCAATCAAAAATCCTCCACGAAAACGCGTGAAGGACATTTGGCAGGGGCTAGCGGACGAGTTCGGAACTTTTGACTGGCCTGCGCTGTATCAGGACATGTGCGTTTTTCCAAGTGTTGCGTTTAGGGTGCTGGGGTGGAAAGCTGCTGCACTTAGCTAGGCTCACCGCTATGGAATGATATTAATGCCTGTTGGCAAATCACGATCAGTGACAGCTACAACTTGAACAGGCTTCTGATTGAATTCCGACCGTCGTTCCATTTCTTGATCATCTCCATACCTTGGTGCAAATGCCGACTTTAGGAACACGTAAACATAAGCCGTATGACCTTTAGTCGCATCTAAAACGGCTTGCGACGCTTTCATTTGTATACTTCCATCATCCTTTGTGCCAAAGCCTGTATCACCCTCACCTCTGCCTTTAGTGAGAGCATGAAAGATCGCCAAATCAGCACGAGGCGTAGTAGCAATGCCGATGCCGTCTTCAAGGTCATTACCATCAACACGCGTGGTCATCTGACGCGGTTCAAATTCGGCAATTTCACCATCGGGCGATCCATGAAATACATACTCGCCAGATCGTTCAAGTTCATGCAAAATGCGAGCACCTTCTTCGCCTTCACGGTGTTTCTGATCCCCTTCAAATCCGCTAAATCTTTCTTTCATACAAAAATATTTTACCCGACTTTAGTATTACGCAAAATACCTGCTCATCAATTAACAAAGGGAGGTGACGCTTTGTCCCCTCCCTTTGCGATCATCGACCAAGAAATTGCAAAAGCTTCTCTTTAGTCACTCCCAACACACGCAAGTTATTCAAAATAATGAACGGGGGAAGCGGATCGTATTGCGGGACAATCAATGATCGATTCAAGCCTGATTTTGTATACACCCGATGATCCCCTTTCATTCGTTTGAAAACGCATCCTTGCTCGAGCAGAAACTTTTCAAACATCTTCCAATCAACCGCGCCAAAATCCCCCATAACATTTTAAGCCACGCAGGGCACCATTACATTGACGACGGACTGTTCTACAACTTCTGGCGGATGAAACTGACCCTTGGCTTTCGTCCACCCCAAATCTTTCAAGACTGAATCAACTGTATCCATTTCCATCAACTCCTCAAAAAAGACTTCCACTGCTTCACCGAACATTCTCTTAGCCTCTTGTTCAGAAGAACCGGAAGATGATAAATCTAACGCTGGCGAATAAGCAACAAACGCCGCCCCCTCGCGAAAAATGGTAACTGGAAGACCGCAAGAAATTGATTGATTCATAGCTATTAGAGCTTATCAGAAAGGTAAAGGCTTTTCAACCTCACAGCTTCCCACCCAAACAAAAATCCTCCACGAAAACTCGTGAAGGGAATTTGGCAGGGGCGCAGAGATTCGAACTCTGACGACAGGTTTTGGAGACCTGCATGCTACCATTAACATCACGCCCCTATGCCGCGCCACTATAACGATTTCTGATAGGAAAATCAAGAGCCGCCTCGAGCATGTCGTGGGCGGCTTTTAATTTATTTCGTCTCTTTATGTGGCGTGTGGATGCGGCACCACTTGCAAAACTTTTTGAGCTCAAGACGGTTCTTGATGATCTTCTTGTTTTTGCGCGTGTTGTAGTTTGTGCGTTTGCATTCCGTACACTCCATTTTGATCATGGCGTCTTGGGACATAGAGGAAAGGTTACTGGATTGGATGAATGCCTGCAGAGTACTCGGTTGGGTGGATTTCGTCAAGATCGATGGAGCCGATGGTCGGATTCGAACCGACGACCTTCACTTTACAAAAGTGTTGCTCTACCCCTGAGCTACATCGGCATGGCTGATTCTTGTTCCAGTTGCCCGTCGCCGAAGGCGAAGCGAGCGGCAGATTGGCGCAGCGAGGGTGAGTCCAACCGATTATGGACGAACCCGAGTAAAAGCCAATCTGGCAAGCGAGCTGGTGGGCAGAGAAGGATTCGAACCTTCGAAGGCCGGAGCCGCGACGTTTACAGCGTCGTGTGTTTGACCACTTCACATATCTGCCCATGTTCGGCGTTCAAGATTATAAAGGAACTCTCATCGATTGACAAACGGACTCGATTATGATAGTTCTGTGCTGACACAGCCACAACCATGGAGGGCAAATGTCAATCATTGATCCTTGCATCGAAAGCCCCAACTGGAAAAATCGTTCACAGTTGGAGTTCTTGCCAAGCGAGCGCATCCCGGGCTTTCCCTACGACGAACCGTGGCCTCCGCAACGTGGCGTCGTCTATGAGATCGTGCTCAGCGATGGCTCGCGACTCGAGGCGACGCTTGATTTGTCGAGGCAGTACTCTGCCGAGGGGATCCAGTGGTCGACGCGTGCTGGCATCTTCCCAAAGTCAGCAGTTGCCTGCTGGCGACGTGTCCTGCCCTAACGCATCAAAACTCACGACCGAGACTCACGACCGCTCACATCTGTGGGCGGTCCTTCGTTTATACGTGCTCTTCCCACGAACATACAGATCACAACGGCGAAATTAGCGATCATGATGTAAAGCGGATAGGCAAGGAGGATTGGATAAAATGCACCAACTGATAGCATGCCGAAAAATCCTGCGATTCCCGCCATCACCCACGAGCTCATCGTTTCGTGAGCTGGATCTTCATAGGCTTTGATTGAGGTCAGCAGCGAGCCGATGGCATCAACAAAAATCGTAATGAGGAGCGCGTAGGATGCTTCCTTGGTGAAGTACCAGAGAGTGAGGCCGATCGCAACAGCCACGAGCGCTCGTTTATCACGTTTGGTGAAACCACCGACGCCGTATTTTAATGAGAGTAGAAACACAACAATCACGTCAAATTGTCCAACGTTCAACCAGAGTGAATGTGTTGCTCCTTTGGCCATTTGGCTAAAAAAGGCGATGAGCACGAGAACCGTCCAAATGAACCACGACGCTCGTTCGGGTTTCGTCTTCAACAACAAAATATCCCTGATGTATGGGACGACTGCCAGAAATTCCAACGCACCAGCAATGTAGCCAAAAGTTGCGAGCATGTGGCTAAATGATACCAACCCATTGCTAAAACACGAAACCGCCCACCAGAGATGAGCCAGATGGCGGCTCGTGGTGGGCGGTGAGAACGACGTACTTGCTCACTTGTCGGCAATGCATCGCCAGGTGTTGGGACTGACCTGTTCGATATCGAGTCCGGCCATCGTAGCGAAGAGCGTGGCGATGAGATCAGTTTGTTCCTTTTTCAGGTAGTAGATCTTCATGGCCTGTCGCGATTCATACGTCGCGGCATCCATGAAGAGAACCACGATTTCTGTGTCACCGTTGTAGCGCCGCACCCGCCAACCTTGACTGAACACATGCTCGATCAGATCGCCGATCTGGAGGGAGGTACGTGCGCCGTTTTGGAGAACAAGTTTGAGTCTCATCAGTTCACCGCGACCCGTTCCAGCCAGTGCTTCTGGTGGAACATGCCTTCGACGCTGACGTTCTCGAAACGGGTGCCTGCCTTGTACGGAGCGAGGCCGTAGTCGCCCCATGGGTAGGCATCGTCTCCCCACTCCGTGAACTTGAAGGTCTCCTTGGCTACGTCGATGTGCGAAACCGTGGCCGTGCTGTCGACCGGCTGGCCGTCGTACACCAGGTGAACCACGACCGTGTCGCCGACCTTGAGCTCGGTTCCGGTCTTGATGTGGTTCGGCCCGTGATCGGCCTGGCTCTTGGCGAAGACGATATCGCTGTTTACGTGAACTCGCTGCATGGGAATTCTCCTTGAAATGAGCTCAAACCGGCAGTTGCCAGCCTGGTCGTTGGACGACGGTGTAGCCTAGCAAATTTAGCCTAAAAAGCAAGAGCGCACCCGACGGCGAGCCGAAGGATGGCTCAAGCCGCGCGGATGCGCGAGTGTTGTCGTGCTGGACGATGCGTTGGCCCCGTTTCCGCATAGACGATCAGCCCGCACTCGGGTGCGACGAGAGGAACGTGCGGCAGCCGAGGCCGAGGTAGTAGTGGTTCTCGCTCTCCAGCGCGATTGGGTAGGCATCCTTCTGCGAGAGAAGTCCGAGCATGATCGCGACGTGGAGCATCACCGCCTCGTCGGCCTTTTCCGGGAGACCGGAGAAGGAGAAAATGTAGTCACGAGCACGAATGGCGCCACCCCACTCATCATCTTCAGGGGCTCGAGACTGCCAGCTGGAGAAGTGCCCATCTGCGACATGGCGCCGGAGACGATCGGCCTTTTCACGCGAGAGGGTGCGGTAGCGCTCCGACTTTTGTACCGGCATGATCCCGATCGGGACGTGGTGGATGATCGTTCCGCTGTCACGCGACATACAGAAGTAGCCGCCCTGCCTTTCTGCGTCTTTCCCCCTCAGCTTGTGAATGATGATGGCGAGCGAATGGTTCACCTGATGGATGGCACGATCTTCAACGTTGATTTCCAAGACATTTCCGGCCGTCCGAAAGTACGAACAAGCTGCGCAATAATTACCATATTTTTGCCAAAAAAGTCAACCCCGCCGGCACGGTTTATGATCTATTTTGCATTAAATCATCTGATTCAATGGATTCTTTTCCATCGACGCCGCCGTGTGTTTTGGGAGGGTGTGGGCGTAGATCATGGTGGTGTTTAAATCCTTGTGACCGAGGATTTGCTGGAGTCCAGCAATGTCATGGCTCCCGGCATAGAACTGGGTGGCGAAAGTGTGGCGAAATTTGTGGTTGACAAAATCAAGCGTGATGGTATCCTAAATACCATAATACTATCTATTTGGTATGGCTCAAGCAACCTTGATTATTAAGACCGACGCTAACGTAAAAAAAGAAACGGCCCGCTTAGCGGAAACGTTTGGATTATCGGTGAACGCTATCGTTAATGGATTTTTAAAACGATTTATTCAAGAACAGACGATCAGTTTTTCCCTTGCTGATCGTATGAGTCCCTCTCTTGAAAAATTCTTGAAAAGAGCCTTGCGTGAAGAACGGATAAAAGGAAAAAGCGTGTTACACCGCGTCCAAAATGAAAAGGAGCTAGATGCCTATTTGGATAGTCTGGTATGAACATCGATTTTCATCGCCTCTGGAAATCCTATTACAAAAAACTTCGTCCGGCGCAAAAAGATCTTTTCCGTGAAAGAGTGAAGCTCTTTCTGCAAGACCCGCACCATGCGTTATTAAATAATCATTCTCTTCACGGTTCGATGCAAGGTTTCCGCAGTATTAACGTGGGCGGTGATTTGCGTGCCGTGTTTCGTCCAACACCAGAAAGTTACATTTTTTATCGTGTTGGCACGCACCATCAACTCTACGGAAAATAATTTTTAGAAAATGGGGTCAGGCCTGGAATCAGGACTTTTCTGAACACACTTTGTATTCAATAAATCCCACATCCCAGACCTGACCCCATCGCTGCTATATGAAAAACGACCAAGACTTGCTTGATCATTTTTCATGGAGCCACGGTCGGGAATCGAACCCGAGACCTCATCCTTACCATGGATGCGCTCTACCAGCTGAGCTACCGCGGCATGTGAGAACGGAGCATTTTGGAACACTGCGTTGTTGCGGGCCCCTGTTCGTTCGTCAACGTACGGCTTGCCAGCACGTCTCCTCACTCACTGTCCCGCGCCTCGCATTGTCCTCAAAATTCTCCGTTCTCGACACGTGGCGCGTGCACTTTACTCAATCACCCTGCTCCTGTCCAGAATTGTTTTCAACAGCGGACGGCTTATTTTCGAGCTCAATAATGCGCTCCGCGAAATCAGCCAGTTTTTTATTTTCTGGATTGACCGTCCGCAACTTCTCAAGCCCTCGACGTGCCTCTGCTCCTACCCCGGCCTCAATTGCCGCATCAATATAAAAATCCAAGTAGCGTGGATTGTTCGGCCGCTTCTCAATCGCTTTGCCAAAATACTCCTTCGCCTTTGTGTATTGCTCTCGCGCCATTTCAACTTCCCCAAGCCGTGTGAGCACACTTGCGTCCTTGGCATGAATCTTGAGCGCAAACTTCAATGCCTCTTCCGCTTGCTCCAACTGCTTGGTGAGCAGATATAACGCCCCAAGCTGTTCATACGCAGACACATTTTTTGGATCGTGACTTAACACTTCAATGAACCTCTTTTCTGCCTCGCCATAATGCTCTTCCTTCATGAGCTTCACGCCCTCCTCAATAAATTTTTTGATCGAGATCGGATCTGTGGCATGTGGTCCTTCGGCTTGACGTTTGAGTTTCTGATAATGCTCTTCAATGGACGCGAGTTTTGCAACCGCTGTATGCATTCCTGTTTTGAGCGCGCGACCCGCTGGAGTGAGCAAGCCTTTCAGTGCTCGTCCATACTGTCCACCCAACCGCTCAAGACGCTGTGTGAGAAGCGCCTGCTTGAGTTGTTTCGTGCGCGTTTTTGCGAGCGTCTTTGGATCCAAAATGCGCAGTTGCGGCAACTTGCGAATTCCCAAGCTGATGAGAACGGCTAAGGAAACGAGAAAAAAGAATAATGGGAGATAAAATGTAAGCACATCAGCGCAGGATAGGAGCAAATGTACGCATCGTCAAGCTAGCGCCGCCGACAAGCAAGCCGTCAATTTGAGCTTCTGCTAAAAATGCCGGGGCTAATTTTTCTTCCATGCCGCCGCCGTAAATCACCCGTAGTTGTTTTGATTTAAGCCCGGGCAGAAGTTTTCTCGTGAGTTCACGCATTACCGCGTGCGCTTTAAGAACCGAGGACAACGGCGCAGCTTTTTTTCCAATCGACCCCTCCGGCTCATACGCAATCACGATGCTTTCTTGATGACGCAAGTGCAAATCTGCGAGTCCTGCCGTGAGTTGTTTTTTGTAGGCCTCGCCCACACATAAAATGGGGACGAGTTTCCCACTCAAAGCCGCGATCATTTTTTTGTTGATCATCGCCTCTGTCTCTTTAAGATTTTTTCGGCGCTCTGAATGTCCAACAAGGACAAAGGAACAGCCAATCTCGTGCAGCTGCTTTGCAGAAATTTCTCCTGTGTAGGCACCCTTCTCCTCCCAAAAAAGATCCTGTCCTCCAAGCCTTATCGAATGCCCCATCAACAATTCATGTAAAGGAGCAATCGCCGTAAAACTCGGACAAAGAACGAGCTCGTGAGCAAATGGCAAGCCTTGCATCAAGCGGTGCGTGAGAGCAACGGACTCTCGGATATCGAGCTGCATTTTCCAATTAGCGATGATGAGTTTCATAAAGTTGTTTGGCATTTTCAAACGGACCGATGCCAGCGATTGCCATGCGCTCAAAATCCACCACTTCTTTTGCCACATGAGCAATATCGGCTCGAGTCACCGCATCAAAACGTGTCATGCGCTCTTGCGGAGTGAGCGCTTCGCGTAAAAATAATTCTTGCCGCGCAAAAAATTCCGCGGTCGCCGAAGAATCCTCAAGCGATAACATCATGCCGCCGCGCAGGTTGTCTTTGGCCATCGCCAGTTCCTTGGCCGTGACGCCGCTCTTCGCGACTTTTTGCAGCTCATGCACAATAACCTTCGTCGCTTCCTTCAAGCGCTTGGCATCAAGCCCGGCGCGAACGGAAAAAACACCTACGTCATCATAGCTGTCAAGACTTGTGCGCACCGTATAACAAAGCCCGCGCTTTTCGCGCACTTCCACAAAAAGACGCGAGCTCATGGTGCCGCCCAAAATGTTGGCCAAAAGTTTAAGCGCATCCATGTCTTTGTGCGAACGCCCCGGGGTTGGAAAGCCAAGCGCGAATTGAATCTGCTCCAGGGGTTTTTTTTGCATGCGCACACGAGGCATTTTTTGTGGCGACACTCCAGCGAACGGCTCATCCAAACGCTTAACGGTCTTTTTTGTCACGCGTCCAAATGTGTTTGAAAGAAGCGTCATCGCCTGCGCCGGCACTTTCCCCGCCATCACCACGACCATGTTTTCCGGCGTGTAATAATTTTTATGATGAGTCATCACGTCAGCGCGTTTCATCTTGGTCATCGATTCCGCTGTCCCCGCAATGTTGCGTCCAAGCACGTGTCCGTCAAATAGCGCTTCCTCGAGCAAATCCTCAATGTGCATGATCGGATTCTCTTCGTACATTTTGATCTCCTCAATGATGACTTGCTTTTCGCGCGTCATTTCCGTCGCGTCAAACACGGAGTGAAACACCATGTCATGTAATAGGTCGACGGCGACGTCCACATGCCCACTCTCAATTTTCACGTAATAGCCTGTCAGGTCTTTGCCTGTGTAAGCGTTGTACTCTGCGCCATAACGATCAAGTTCGCGGCTGATGTCGATCGTTTTTGGCCGACGCTTCGTGCCTTTGAACATGAGGTGCTCAACAAAATGAGAACCACCCCACACAGGTAGTGACTCATTACGCGAACCGACTTTGAACAACACCAGCACCGTTGTGGCTTGCGTCCCTTCGACTGGCACAAGATGCACGCGAGCGCCATTTTTGAGTGTGTGAACTTTTACCACAATTTTGTTTTGAAAAATTGGACGAGCTCTGTGACTTTTATCCGCTCCTGTTTCATGGAATCACGATCACGCACAGTCACTGCGTTGTCATTGAGCGAATCAAAATCCACGGTCAGGCAAAACGGCGTGCCGATTTCGTCTTGGCGGCGGTAACGTTTGCCGATGGACTGCGTTTCGTCGTAGTCGCAAGCAAAGTGCGGCAAGAGCAGATCGAGCACTTCTTTGGATTTGCCTGAGAGCTCCTCTTTTTTCGACAATGGCAAAACAGCGATCTTAAACGGCGCCAACTCTTTCGGCAATTTCAACACCACACGTTTGTCCATCTCCCCTTCTTCAGCCGTCGGCGCTTCTTCTTCGGTGTATGCTTCGAGCAAAGTGACTAACAAAGTCCGATCAATCCCAAAGGTCGGCTCAATGACGTGGGGAATATATTTTTCTCCACTGACCGGATCGCTAAACTGTAAATCCTTGCCCGACACTTCCATGTGACGCTTCATGTCAAAGTCGGTGCGATAGGCCAAACCGTATAATTCTTTTTGACCAAATGGATAAAGATACTCAATGTCGACGGTGCGCTTGGAATAGTGGGCCCGCTCGACGTCTTCAATCTCGTGGAACACCAGATGCTCACGATTGACGCCGCAGAAGTCCAACCATTTTTTCATTTCTTCCAACCAGTATTCAAACTGCTTCTCCCAATCTGACGGATGAATAAAATACTCAAATTCCATTAAGTTAAACTCACGGGTGCGAAAAATAAAGTTGCCCGGAGTGATCTCATTGCGAAAACATTTGCCTTGTTGAGCAATGCCAAAGGGGATGCGTTTGCGCGAAGCCTGTTGCACCAGAGGAAAATCGACGAACATGGCTTGAGCGAGTTCGCCACGCAAATAGGCCACCGACGATGTGTCATCCGTGGCTCCCAAAAAGGTTTTGAACATCAAATTAAAATTCTTGGATTCTGTAAACTCACCCTTTGTTCCGCAATGAGAACAAGCCGCTTTGATATCGATTTGATCAGCGCGATAACGGGTGTGACACTTTTTGCACTCCACCATCGGGTCGGTAAAGTTGGCCAAGTGACCAGAAGCCTCCCAGACTTTTGGATTCATGATGATTGCCGCGTCGAGGCCGACCATGTCGGTGCGCGACGTCACAAAACGCTTCCACCAGGCGTTCATGATGTTGCGCTTCAGCTCCGTGCCGAGCGGGCCGTAGTCCCAACTATTAGCCAGGCCGCCGTAAATGTCCGAACCTGGGAAAACAAACCCACGGGCTTTGCACAGGTTCACGATTTTTTCCATGGTGACACTCATACTGTCATGACTTCAGCTTCTTTTTTAGCCCCCATCGCTGTAATTTCACCGTCGAACTCTTTCACCATTTTGTCGAGCTCTTCCTGTCGTGAGAATCGTTCATCCTCTGCAATCTCGTTTGCTTTTTCGCTTGAGGCAATCTGCTCACGCACTTTCTCGCGAATTTTTCGCATAGACACACGTGCATCTTCTAACTTTTCTTTCATCATCTTCACCATNTGCTTGCGCGTCTCCTCGGTCAGTTGCGGCATGATAAGGCGTATGACCACTCCATCGTTCACCGGATTCATTCCAAGGTTGGCGGCCGCAAGCGCGTGCTCAATCGGCTGTAAGTTGCTTTTGTCCCATGGCTGAATCTGCAGTGTGCGAGCATCAGGCGTGGAAATACTGGCAATACTTTTAAGCTCCATCATCGAGGCATAGACATTCACCTGCAGGCCATCGACAAGCGCTGGACTTGCGCGACCAGTGCGAATGGTAGAGAGTTCGCCTGCCAAATGCTCAAGGATCTTCTGAAATTCAGGTTTTTTGGAAATGATATAGGCTGATGGCATAAAGTGGTGCTACATAGCGTCCGATGAGTGTACTAGTTCTTCGACAATGTTGCCACTCCAAGGAAAAAGTTGGCGGTTTTGTTCGGATCAATCGCCAGCGCGGCCGCGGCGTGATCAGATGGCAACGTTTGCGTCGCCCAAGTGCTCCCGCCGTCGGTGGTGGCATAAAAGGTGTTGTCCGTTCCGTAATAAATCACATTGCCATCATCGGGACTCGTGGCCAGCGCATAAATATGTGTGCTTCCCGGAGCCGTCAAAAGCGTGAGCGCCGACCAGGTGGCTCCATGATCTTGTGAGCGCAAAATTCCATACTTGTTCGCATAGTACATCAAACTCCCATCGCTGTTTTGCGTGAATGCATACCCGACGTTTGCGGATTTGAAATCTGCAAGCCCCTTGTCCAGTTGCGTCCAGGTGTCGCCGCCGTCGCTACTGCGCCACAACCCTTTCGCTTCTGTGACGACAATCAGAATACGGCTATCAGAACGATCAACAATAAGATCAACGACTTTGTCATTCACCCGCTCAACGGTCGTCCACTTGGCGCCTGCATCCACGCTTTTCAAAATATCACCACCGGCTGTCGCCGCCCAAACCGTATTTGGCGTATACCAATCGAGCTTCAGGGCCCGCACGGCTTTGCCAGCCGACTCCACAAACGTTTCCGTGTCAAAAGTGCGATTACAATCCGTTGATTTCATGATGTGGCTATCAAGCGCGACATAGATCGTGCACTTGTTACGTGGATCCACGGCAATGCTATAGACGTGGCCGGTCCGCACTTCTGCCTGTCCAGGCAGTTGCCACGACGCGCCGTTGTCATAGGAAAATAGCATACCATCCTCGACGGTGCCGACGTAAAGCGCGTCTGGATCGGCCGCGTCAAACACTGCCGTGCTCATGTCTACGCTGGAAAATGAACTAAGACCTGTCGGTGTCGGAATGACACTCGTGCTGGTCCAAGTATTACCGGCGTCCGCGCTCTCCCATAATCCGCCTTTGGTCGACACGCTTGTTTTAGCAGAAAGGCATCCCACGCCGAGCAACGGAAGAAGTAAAAAAAGAAATAATTTTTTCATAAAATAATTTGTTCAAAAGCTAAATTGTTATTTACATTTCCCATGATGGCTTTTCGCGTAATCGCCATTTTTTGCAAAAGCTGTGCACGCATAGCGGTCGGTTGCTGTATGAGCTCCCTATGCGCTTCCGCTTCCCACGCGTCGAGCAGTTGCAGCGGCTCCCATTGCTTTAAGCTTTTTTGCATCAGTCCTAATTTTTGCGAGAGCGAACTGCGTCCAAGTTTTTGCCATGCGCCCGCTTGCTCATCTCTTCGCTGTGACAACGTATCATCTGTTTTGTACAACTGAGCGAGTCCTGGTCGGCCATCTGCCTTACGCGCAAGCACCTCGCCAAATGCGGCTGACATTTCTTTATGACTGACGAGCGGCACGTTCACAATCTGACAACGCGAAGCGATCGTCGCTGGAACTCCGCTTACATGTGAAGCAAGCAAAATGAGTTGAGTCTTTGGCGTCGGTTCCTCGAGCGTTTTCAAAAGCGCATTGGCGGCTTCAAGCGAAAGCAACTCCGCTTCATCAATCACTGCGACCTTAAAACCACCAAGCGAGCTCAACTGCAATCTGGACCGAAGCGTTCGTACTTGCTCAATAGAAATATTCTGTTTGAGCTTGCCTTTGTCGTTCTGTTCACGCTCCAAAAATAAAAAATCAGGGTGCGTTGGGGACAAAGCGTAAATCGCAAAGACCAACTCCTCGGCAAGCGTGCGTTTACCAACGTGTTTTGGCCCTACAAAAAGCAAGGCGTGGCCAAGCCGTCCGCGCTCATGCATTTGCTGGAGCATCTGAAGGATATTCTGGTGACCGATCAGTTTTATCAACATACCGCCATGATACCACCAAAACGTAAGGCCTACAATATGGCTCAAGTTAGCCAAAATACCACCTCCCCCTCTTGACAAAATCCTCAAAATGTGGTATTGTAATTCTCCTGTATGGCAGCGGAGTTACGACCGCCGCCAAATGGGACCTCTGAAAAACGCGATCTCTAAAAATCAAATTCTCTGGGGAGAGAAGTAAACAGGAAATGGCCATAAAGGCTGATAGGGCTGAAAAGCTCTAAAAGCTGAAGTCATTTCAAGGCTGTTTGTTGAACTCAAATCCCCATAGATTTGAACTCAGCAAAGAGCCTTTTTGTTTACACAGATCGTGGAATTTCAGCGATTTGTACTCGGCGATCTGGAGGAGAGAGTACATCGAGCTTAGGAGGAGCTTAAGCTCGATCGGATGATTGGCACGATGACTAGGAGCAATCTTACTCATCGTGATCGGTCTTCCATGCCACATACTAGCTTTACGCAAGTCACTGTGGTCCACTTCTCCAGATCGCTGGACGCAAAGCAGCAAAAATCAATTCACCACTCACCAAGGGAGTCAGTCATGGAACTCGTCGCTACCTTGCAACACATCAACCAGGCGGCAGATCCTGCCGCCGCCACGACGATCGCAATCGTCTTTCTGGCGATCATCGTGTCAACGGCGGCGAAGATCCACGTGATCTTCTACCGCTAAAACCCATCACTCCGAGCGCGCCGTGTCCCTCGCGGCGCCTCTGGAACTCAGCGCTCAATCTGTTGAGCCTTGAGTTCTGGAGCAATTCTGCTTCGGAAACTTGCGAGGGTCTTCCCTCAAGAGTGACATCCCAACATTCTACGCTTTCAGAGTCGCTGAAAGCATGGAGTCCAAAATGACCAATCACATCCTCCCGTCCACCTGCTACCGTTCGCAGGCCGTGGCGAGCCGCTCGTGTCTCACCCAGGACATGAGCGAGCTCGCGAGCTCCGGGGTCGAATTCGACAGCCCCATCTGCGGCAGTACCCGCGCCGCGCAGGTCGATGACAACCTGCTCGTCGGGCACGGCATCTACGTTCGCCCGAGCCCGATCCGGATTCGGCTCTCCAAGTACGACGAGGAGAGCGGCGTGACCAAGTTCTGGACGGAGGCGATCTCGCCCGAGGTCTCGGAAGAGTACGAGCAGATGGAGGTCGATCGCCTGATGGAGGCGACGGCGAAGGGCGGGACGTACTCGGACGCTGGAGTCACCTGCTGGCGGAGCGAGACCTCGATGGGAGATGAGCAGCAGTTCAATGACATTCGGGCGGGCAAAACGCCTTCACGTCGTTTCAACTACGACGCCCAGCCGAAGGTCAAGGTCCCAGCGATCAAGGTCGAGGCTCCCAAGGTTGAGGCCAAGTCCACGGTGATCGTGATCAACCAGGTCGTCCTGCACAACTTCTGCCGCGAGATCGAGGATCGCGGCGCGAAGTTCTGGAAAGGTCTGCCGAAGGACTGGAACGACTTCGTCGAGTGGACCAAGTCGTTCAAGGGCGGCCAGTTCGTCGGCCGCCTGCCCGAGATTCGCAAGACTCTCGAGCGTCGGACGTTGGACCGCATGACCGGGTAGTTCCTTCATCGTGAACGTGGAGTGGGGTCGAGACAACATCGACCCCCTCCTGAGCAAAGTGAATCTAGGGACCTGAGGTCCCAACAAAGATTCCCTTCGCCCAGGAGCATCCCGCACCTGGTCATTCACCCAAGCACTGGAGTCAACCATGCGTTCCTACCCCCTGAACCACCCACTCTTCGGCGCGTCCGAAGAGATCATCGCCATCGTCGTGATCGCCGAGAGGATCGGTACGCACGTCGCCGAGTTCGCCCTCTTGAACCGCCTCGGGATCCTCGCGGGCAACGGCGACCGCCAGGCCGAGGCGGTCCTCAAGATCGCCGAGTACCTGAAGGTCTCGCCCCAGATGATGAACGAGTTCTGGGACCGCGGTCAGCAGACCCCTGTCCCCGAGACGCTCGAGGAAGTCACGAGGCGACTCATTCTCACGGCGATCGACCTTGCCGAGCTCAACGCCAAGATGATCAACACGCTCTTCGGAGTCGGGTTGATCACGAAGGCGGATCGCGACGAGATCGTCAACCGCTACCGCCTGGCCGCGTAGCCCACCGAGGACGTAAGGGGCCGTACTCTAGCCGGCCCCCCTCACACAAGATCATGAGCATCGCTCGTGAACTCATGTGAGGGAACGTGTGAGATCGGCTGATTCTCCTTCAGTCAGACGTAACATCGTCTCCCTCAACTTTCATTCCACCGGCCAAAAGGCCATCACCCCCACAGGAGCTACATGCCCAAGTTCGTCCGTATTTCCCGCAACGTTGTCCGGCGCGGCAACGTCACCGACGAGGTCGAGGTCGATTTCGGCGAGCGGATACTGCAATTCCGTACCGCCCAGGCCGCACCGGTCCAGATCAATGGCGACCGTACCGGCGCCGATCTGCTCGAGGCGATCGGCGTGCCGGTCGAACGCGACGGTGGCGTGGCTCACGGATGGCGTGCCGGCTTCGGTAGCCACAACGCGCGCAACGCCGGGTAGCCACCCTTCAACATCAACTGGAGCCCGACCAATACACGTTGGTCGGCTCCTGAGCAAAGCATCTTGTCGGCAAACAGAAACGTCACCGGGTGACGTTTCCTTGAACACAATCTGTGTTCTACCAACAACGGATTCTTCGCCCAGGAATAATCTTTCCTGGCCAACTCAACCCCCGCCCCTCAAAAGGCATTCACTCAGGATCGATCATGTCCAACGTCCTCTACCTCCTGCCGTCTCTCAGCAACGGCTTCGCCACCCGCCTCGAGGCGATCGAGCAGATCACGAAGAGCGGACTCGTGGTCTTCCCGAACGGCGACACGTGGGCCAAGTCCAGCCTGTGGGTGGAAGGGGCAAACGGCCCGATCATCGACCGCCCCTGCCGCGGTGCCTACAAGCTCGCCCAGCACATCGAGTGGTTGAAGAGCCACGTCGCGACCTCGGCGAGGCTCAAGCAGAACGAACAGCCCCAGCGCAAGGTCTTCACGCCGATCAACCTGCCGAGCAAGGAGTTCGACAAGCAGGAACGGCTCGACGTGATCAACAAGTTGATCACGTACAACGAACACAGTGACAAGGACTCGATCAAGTTCAAGGAGGGCCTTGTCTCGTTCGATGGCTGCCGCGTCCTCGGCGACCAGATCGTGACCGAATGGGAAAACGGGAGCGGCTTCCGGATCGAAACGGAGCTCGCGTACCTGCTTAAGGGTATCGTGTGGGAGAAAGAGCGGGCCAACCGGCCGGCGTTCAGTGCCAAGCCGGCGCCGCGCTCGATCCACCCGAACCGCCGCCTCTCGGACGAAGAGAAGGCGGCCGCAAAGCGCAAGCAGGCCGAGCGCAATGCCCGCGTGCGCGCCGCAAGCATGGAGGACCTCGCGATCCGTGCCCGGCTCCCGCGCCCCGGCGCCCAGGCTGGCAACAGCAAGGGCAAGAAGGGTCGTCGCGCCGCGTAGTCGTTCTTTCATCGTGATCAACGTGGTGGGGATCGAGTTCATCGATCCCCTCCGCAAAAGAGCTTACGAGGCAACTCGCCATCTCTTTCGCGGAAATCGTCATCCGACGAACCGTACCACCCACCATGGAGCCAATCATGACCCCAAGCATTTTCAGCAACGAAGATCTCATCGCTGCGCTTATCCTGGCCGCTGCAGATGCTGGCTTCGATCAAGGGAGCATAAACCCGCATAGCTCACATCCGAGCCGTAGCGGCATCGATCGCTTCCTGCATCACCGCAATCTTCGCTTTCATGACCTCAAGCGCGAGCTCGAACGTCGGCTGAACGGACAAGGAGTCGCTATGTAACCCGCCCTTCCATCTAGAGCCGGCGAGGAGATCACTCTTCTCGCCCGCCGACCAGAAGCTACGAGGAGCCTCCCCCTCCAACTCCCCTCGGAAAGGGGGAGCGAGAAACGCCTCGCGAAATCTGGTCGGAGGTAAAACTCTGAAATGAAAACGGCCCTTAACTCTCCCCAAGGACCGTTTTTATATTTTCCACGCTATCTCAAACAACGCCCTCAGCGTATCTGCAAGCACTTTAGATCTCACGTCAACGGCAAGTGGACCCTTGGCATACGAAAAAAAGTAAATATGATCGTCGCGTATCGTAATTTCGCCCTCAACGGGAAACGCAAACTGCTCGGGTGATACCACACGCCACTCAAAGCCACCCCACAAATCAAACGTCGCGTCTTTTTCTTTTGTCACAAAAATCGCTCGCGTTGGAACAAACTGCCGCGCAAGCTCTTCGCGATGTTCCTGCGTCGCTGGAAAATTCACGGCCGCGCGAAACGCATCGTATCCAATTATCTGCACTATGTCCCCTTCCAAATGCTCAAACTCGGTACGCAATGCCGAAAGCCCCATAGGCCCATCAAGGTAGCGAATTTCCGGCTTCTGCCACTTATTGTGAAACACGGCCGCCAGCTTTGGCAACAACTCGCTCAACTTGCGCTCACGATTTTCCAATTCCTGTCTCTGTAATTGCAACAATAGGAGGAGTCGGTCTGGTGCCTCGGCAATGAACAAACGTTTATTTTCCTGAACCGTTGTCGAAATGAGTCCACGTTCAGACAAAGCCTCAATGAGTACGTAGGCATTTGGACGATTGACTTGCGCATGCTCTGCGATTTCCTGAATAGGCGCAGGGCCAAGCTGTAAGGCCGCAACATAAATGCGCGCCTCTTTTTCTGAAAGGCCCATGTGGATGAGGTCGCGTATTAAAAAATCCACACTCTAATTCTTAATGATGCCTTCCGGAATATCACATTCGCGCAATGCCTCCAAAGTTTTCTGCGCCGTTGCATCCCAAGAAAAAAGTTCTGCGCGTTGCAAACCCGCGGCGATCATCTGTTCACGCCGCGTCGGTTCATCCACAAGATAACGCAAAATTTCCGCAAGTTTCTCGGGCTCATCTGGCGGAAAAAAAATTGCTGTGTCAGTCGCCACCTCTTTAAATGCAGGAATGTCTGAAGCAATAAGTGGCGTGCCTGCGGCCATCGCCTCAATCGCACTGAGCCCAAACCCTTCATACCAAGATGGATAGACGTAAGCAAACGCGCCTTTCATGAGAGCAGGCAAATCGTGCTCATCAACGAAGCCAAGGGAACGGATGAAATCTTTGGCAGATGAGGCGGCAAGAAA
>JGI1358J11329_10001078_pt1 | contig 22962 bp, 16 predicted proteins | sample Subgroupgradi54m_FD_11329 | JGI IMG/M metagenome (IMG submission 11329)
TTAAAGACCAAATAAAAAATCAGAAAATAACAATGGCAAAACAAACAGTAAAAATTATTGTGGCTGGCGCAGCAGGGCGGATGGGGCGTACTATTCTCAGTTTGGCTCATCACGATCCGGAAATTCGAATTGCCGGAGCTTTTGAACGGGCCGATAACTCAACAATCGGCCGTGATGTGGGCGAACTCATTGGTGTTCCGTCCATTGATGTTCCAGTCCATCCCGATATTAGAGAATGCATTAAGTTTGGGAATGTTATTATTGATTTTACCCATCCTGCAGCAGTTCCTGAAAATCTTGAAGTTGCTCTGAAAACAAGGCGTGCCATGGTCATTGGAACTACCGGCTTGTCGAATGCGTTCATCGATAAAATCCATTTAGCCGCAAAAAAAATTCCCATTGTTCAAGCTCCCAATATGAGTGTTGGAGTCAATCTATTATTTCGTTTAGCGTCGCTCGTGGGAAGCATTTTGGATGACCGATATGATGTCGAAATCGTGGAGGAGCACCACAAACATAAAAAGGATGCTCCAAGCGGGACGGCGCTTGAATTAGCTCGGCTCATTGCAAAGGCGAGAAAGATCGACTTTCAACAAAACGCTGTTTATGGCCGAAAAGGGCTGACAGGCGAGCGTAAGCGCGGTTCTATTGGTGTTCATGCAGTACGCGGAGGAGATGTAGTCGGAAATCATCAAGTTTCGTTCATTTCGGAGGGCGAGCGGGTTGAATTGATCCATAAAGCTTCCTCCCGAGATGCGTTTGCCTACGGTGCTCTTTTAGCTGCGAAATTTGTTGCCAAAAAGAAGTCTGGTTTCTACAATATGCAGGAAGTGCTTGGACTTTAGTTCCACATTTCTCTTAAGTCGTTTGAAAGTTTAAGCGGAAAGGCGCATGAAACAACTAAGACTGAGAAAATTAGCGCAGTCTCTTCTAATTGCCTTTCTCATTTTTTCTCCCGCATCTGAACTTTTTTCTGTTCCTCTGCCGCCGACTCAAGAACCTCAAGTTAACTTTCTTTTTCGAGATTCTTTCTATGCCTCTCCAACCCTAAAGCTCAAATATGACGTTTATGAAGCAAACGGGTTTCTTTTGGTTCGTGACAGCAAAAGGGGAGGCAATTCAGAACTTGCGATTGTGACAGGATTTCAAGATCCAATTCTTGAAAGCCGGGTTTTAAAAAATATACGAACGGTTGAAGATGCCAATAAATTTCTTGAAAAAAATACCCGCAAAATTATTTTTGAGCGAATCCCAATTAGAGAACTCCCTTTAATTTCAAAAAATGGAAACCCCGCTTCACGTTTTTGGGTAGGCCAGCGTGCATTCAATTCATTGGAAGAAGCTAAAGCAAAAATTATCGAAGTAAAAGCGGCAATTGAAACCAGCGGCGGAGATTTTGATAAAGCGCTCACTCTTATTGCCGAGTTTTTCCCGGAAGAACCCGCCCCCACTCCTCAAGCCGTTCATGCCCGTTATCAGGCAGAAGAAGATTTAGCGCTTAAAGTTTTGGATTGGCTTGATGTGGGTGAAACGAATTATGGACCCATGACATTAGTTCCCGGTCATTTTCTTGGAGCGGCGCCGGGAGAGTCGATTTTGTGGCAGTCCTTCGGTGAAACTAGTTTCAGAACTTCAAACCTTGAGCGCGGCGGATTTAACGGCCAGGTTGGTTTTCTGTCCAATCGTTTGGTATTTAGGGGATTGCGGTTTTTAGGAGAGCCGACCATTGATCCTTATGTTGAAGTCACAGGAGCTTTGGAAACTCGAGGCGCAAATTACAAAGATCATCTGGATTTAGTTGCCGGTCTCGAATACCGCCCCTTTAGCCGCGTTAATTTTCTCGAGAATTTTAATTTCGATGGTTTTTACTTTTTAAAGTTTGTTCGTAGTTTACGTTTCTATGTTCAATATATGGATCAGAAAAACTTGACGGATGAAATTACGGGAAGTCCCGATACCGACTTCCGGGCTGGTGTTGATATTTATTATGAATGGGGCGTTGATTTACCGCTTCCTTGGGTGGTCCCTCAGCGTACCCAATTATCAGATTGGATTCATGATTTTGTATGGGGTGAGTATTTTGGAAATTATCGTTATGAAGTGACTGATTTTTCAGCGATCGACGGTTTTAATGCAATGGTTTATAACTCTTCTCTTACATTGGGCATTAAATGGCCCTCGATTCCGCTTCCCAAAAATCCGATCAATGATCAATTGACGCTCATGCCTTATATTCGATTTGAGCATGTGACAGACCTGCGCCGGCTGGATCTTGTTTATCAGAATCGTCTACTGATTATTCCCGGGATCCGCTGGATGCCGTTCCGGAGTTATCAATTTGAGCACAATGAATGGTTGTTTAAAACGAAGATTTTCGCTGAATACGTTGGAATTGGCGGCACGATTCATCCGTTTGCCGGAGATGATAGTCTTCCCAATCATGATTGGCGTGCCGGAGTGGCTGTTTCATTCAAACGATATTAATGAAAACAAAAATCGCTAAACTTACCTTACTTTTGTTTTTCACATCTCTAATTCTTTCTGCCGCCCCCACTCCTTCTTTTTCTATTGTCGAGCCTGATCTCGAAAATTTTCTTGGCAACCCAAGCTTTGAACAAAATCTTGGCAGTCCGGTGGTGAATACGGCAGAAAACAGCGTCAATAACACAATCCCTGGCGGTATTTTTCATGTGAATTGGGATAACACACCTAATCGCGGACTCAGCAATCCGGTTGTGAACGGAGCTCCGGATGGATCAAAAGTTTTGCAAGTAAGCGAAACAACGCTTACCGCTGGTACAGACGGTGCGTTTACGTTTCAATCCTATACTGGTTCCACTATCGGCGAGGGAGATTTTGTGACGTTTAGTGCGTTTGTTCGTTTTACGGCCCAAGATGGTGGAGATGATGCACAAGTCCGAATCGAGTTTAAGGATGGTGGCGGTACTCTACTTTCTGCTACCAATACTTCATCAGGGCTCGGTGCGGGCGGCCCTTTCACTCAAGTTACCGTTAATGCAAGTGCGCCAGCAGGTACAAAGGAAATAGTTTTTGTCATTAGGTTGACAGGAACAATCGGAGTTGGAGGGGGCACGATTGCTCAATTCGACAAGGCAGTAGGCGCCATTTCCAAATTTCCGATTGTCATGGATGTTTCTGCCTCAAAACCAAATATTACTAAAGGAAGTGCTACTTTTATCAGTAGCCGAATCAAGAATGCATCTGCTATTTTGTTNACGAATCTTGAACTCGTAGCCAAAATCCCGGAAGGTTTCAATTTTGTTGATTCAGCTTCTCGGCTCGATGGATCTCAAATCAGTGCAAGAGAGGGGTCTAAGATTTTTTCTCTTGGCACTATTTCTTCCGGAGAAAACAGGCAGCTTGGTTTTCTTTTAGTCGCTTCAAATGCAGTTCAAATTGGAAAAAAGTATGAAGTATCCTTTTTGGTTCGCCAAACAACAACAGGAACAGTTGAATCTGCCACAAAATTGCTGATTTTAACGGTAACAGCCGATCCGCTTTTTGATGAAGGAACAATTTTAGGCAAGGTTTTCGACGACCGGAATGAAAATGCGGTTCAAGACAAAGGGGAACACGGAATTCCGGGTGTCAGGCTAGCCACCGAACAAGGAATTGTGGTGACCACAGATCCTTACGGGCGTTTTCATATTCCAGCCGTCAAACCCGGTCGTCACGTTGTTAAAATTGATGGTCATACGCTTCCTCAAGGAACAAAATTTGTCAGCGAGGAATCCATTTTAGTTAAAACAACAGACGGCATGCTTAGCGTTGTCAATTTTGCCGCAAAGCTTCCAGAACCCCAAATTCCAAAGCAATATCGGGATCAGCTCAACGTTTTAGTTACACAGGGCAATGACACTTCTGTGCCGGAACTTTCCATTTCAATTGATCCTGAAATTCTTCGGATGGGAGTTGGTTTTTTCGAAAAAGACCCTGTTTTTACCGTGAAAACCAATTATGCAGAATTAATTTCAGGTTGGCGGATCGAAATGAGAGATGAATTTGGAGATGAAATTTGGACAGGTTATGGTTTAGGTTCACCGCCAAAAGAAGCGCCCTGGGGCGGTAAAACGAAATCTCGAGAGCCTGTGAAAAGCGGAGTTTATTCCTACCGTTTAATTGTCCGTGACCGCGATGGTCATGAAGATTGGACGCCGCTTAAATACTTTCGAGTGGTCAGCAAGTTGGATAAATATGCGCCTGAAGAACCCAAGATTGATGTTCCGGCAATAGGCAATATGTCCATCGATCGAGATGGTAAGAGAAGCATCCCAATCTCCGCGAGGCCAACACTTTATGTGCGAGGGACTACCGTTCCTTGGAATAAAGTGATGGTGAACGGTGAATCTGTCGGCGTTAATCTTGATGGAACATTTCAAACGGAGCTCTACACTCAACCGGGAAAACAATCGGTTCATATTGCTACGACAGATCCCGAAGGAAATTCCGTTTCTTATCAAGAAGAAGTGGTGGTGAAGGACAGTTACTTTTTTATGGTAGGCCTTGGAGAAGAGGAGCTTGGAGCTAATATCGTTAAAGGAAATGTGGAAGTGGTGGGGCGAGATGAAAAGTTTCATCACGATTTCTATCAGGACGGGAGGCTGGCTTATTATTTGAAAGGGAAAATCAAAGGAAAATTTTTGGTAACGTCTCGTTATGATACCGGAGATCCCAAGGGCGAACTGTTCACTAATTTAGATCCGGATAAATATTATCCCGTTTACGGAGATAATTCAGAAATTAATTACGATGCTTACAATACAAAACAACGGTTTTACATTTTGATTGAAATGGACCGCTCTTCTTTAAAGTGGGGAAGTTTTAATACCAATTTTACCGATACAGAGCTTGCCACCCACAACCGAACCTTTTCGGGACTTAAGGTAAAACATGAAACACTTTCGAGCACAAAGTATGGAGATGCTAAAAGAGGTTTCGCCGTTTATTCGGCAAAGAATGATCAACTGGCAGATCATAATGAATTCTCAGGAACGGGAGGCTCGCTTTTTTATCTTCGAAATAAAAATGTGATTCAAGGAAGTGATAAGGTAAGGATTGAAGTGCGTGACAAAATTCAGGGGATCACCACTTACAGCCGCGACCTTGCCTACGGAACCGATTATGAAATTGATTATCCCGCCGGCCGCATCATTTTAAGGAAGCCGCTTTCCGCAGTCAGTTACAGCGACACCATCATTTCAAACGATATCTTAAGCGGAAGCGATACTTATTTAATTGTCGATTATGAGTTTAATGCACAGGGGATTTCGCCGAAACAGAATTCCGGACTTCGCGGGTTTACGCATCTCGGCGATCACTTTCGAGTGGGCGGAACGGCCATTGAAGAAAAACGGGACGGGCAAGATTATGATTTGCGCGGCGTGGATCTAGTTTCAAAATTTGGACGTAATACCAAAATAACAGCTGAATATGCAAAGACGCAAAACAGAACACAGCGAAATGCTGTTTCTTTCAACGGTGGAATTACGTTTACGGATATTCAAACCGGAAATAAAGTGCTTAAGAAAAGTACTCAGCATTTTGACGACGCTTATTTAATTAAGGCAGAAACAAAAGCCAAAACCGGAACGGAAATTTCAGGATATGCCCAACAAATTAATCCCGGTTTCGCAAATTCAGATTTGATTCGCCAAGCAGGAGACCGCAAGGCGGGTGTTGAACTAAGGCAAAAAGTGGCTGAACATGTTCAATTAAGTTACCGTTTTGACCGTCAGAAAGCGACCGATCCTGATAATACGGCCGGTATTTTTATAGCCAGTCCGAGCGAAAGTTGGAATCATACGGCCCAAGCCAAAGCGGATTATGATCGTTATCTCGGCATTCTTGAGTTCCGTCATCAAAAAGTAGGGGTTTACCCGCCCGATCTCAGGAGTTTAACCACCGCTTTAGATGAATCGCAATTCGGAGATGCAGCGGCTGCAAAATTAGGCTATCGAGTTGATTCAAACCTGATGCCTTATGCGAAAGTTCAATCGACGTGGGGAGGGCACGGCCGGCCAAATCATCAATTTGGCGGTGGCGTTGAAGCTAATGTATTAAAAGGCAAAGGAACCGTCCGGTTAGAAGAACTTGCTGGCACCATCGGCGATTCAACCCAGCTTGGATTTGACGTTAAAACTTCAGATACTCAAAATGTGTATACCGTTCTCAAGACAGGTCCGGATCCTGAAAGTAGCGGACGCGTGATGAGCACGACGATCGGAAGTTCAAGTCAGGTAAATTCAAAGAGCCGTTTTTACAGCGAACGCGAACTTGCCAACTATCATGAAGGCGAGCGGCTTGCTAATATTTTAGGCTATGACACTAAACTGACGGATAAGTGGGGAGCGGGTTTAAGTTTTGAACGAAGCCATGTTTATGACATTAGAGAAGTTAATTCCAATCGAAATGCCGGTGCTCTTGAAATTAGTTATTTGGATCATGATTTTCTAAAAGTAATCAGCCGCTATGAGTTGCGTTATGACGGACAATTAGCAGATCGGATTCAATGGCTCTTTAAAGATACGGTGGATTGGAAAATCAACAAAGATTATAGCTTTGGAGCCAGGTACAATCGATCCGACACAAATCAATTTCTTGACTCCACATTGCATACAGATGCAGCTTTTACGGAATTGAACGCCGGAGTGGCCTATCGGCCTGTGGACCACAATCGTTTAAATGTTTTAACACGCTATACTTGGCTGGATGAACTTGGCGCAAAAAGTCAGTTTAACACTCCTGATATTTTCGGCATTCCTGTAAAAGAATCATCTCATATTTTCGGAGTTGAGTTTGGTTATGAAGTTCTGCCGCCTAAATTAGGTTTAGTCGAAAAATTTGCTTACCGGAGAACATCACTTGGAGCCGAAGGTTTTAATTATCACATCGGAAATTTTATGTGGGCGAATCGCTTGAATTTTCATATCATTCGAAAATGGGATTTGGCTTTGGAATATCGCATGCTTTGGGACACGGAGCTTTTGGAAGCCATGAAACATGGCGCGTTAGTTGAAATCGACCGCGAAATTGCAGATTATATTCGTTTCGGGATTGGCTATAATTTTACTGATTTTGGCGATGACTTGCGGTCTTTGAATGATTTGACCAATCATGGATTTTTCACCCGTGTTAGCGGGAAATTTTAGTTGCTCGTTTCGATACTTTGAGATAAACTTTATTGCTGGCAATCAAGAAAGAGGTCGACCTTGAAAAAAGACTATTTTCTCGTTGTGTTAAGTTTTATTTTTCTGGCATTTTTAAACGGCTGTTCTTCGCTTAAAGATTTTCCCGCTTATGATCAAGTTCTTGTTTATGATCGTCCGTACGATTACACATTTTTAAAAACATTCGAAGCGCTTAATACTTTTCATGATTGGACCATTGAGGAGACCGATAAAAATAAAGGCCTGATCGCCATGCGCAATACTCAATATGGACATATTTTCGACCGGGATAAATTAGTGGCGCGCTTTATCGTAAAAAGCTTAGGTCGAAGACAAACATCCGTTGCGTTAGAACCTTCATCTCAACATCTGGTCCAAGGCGGTGACTTGCTCAAGCGGATTGATCAAGTGATGGCGACAGCCATGACGGTTAAAGGAGAAAAGCAGGCCCAGCTCGTTAATTAATATTTCCGTAAAACCTTACTTAGGGCGGGGAAGAAAAATCACCCCGCCTTTTTCATTTCACAGAAATGTTTTCCAAACCTTGAAACCCTCATCGGAAAAAATCATGCAGAATGAGATTGTCCTTAAAGGAGTTAAAACACATAATTTAAAAGATATCAACGTTATTATCCCGCATGGTACGTTTGTTGTGGTAACCGGTGTGAGCGGTTCCGGAAAGTCGTCACTTGCCTTTGATACGCTTTATGCTGAAGGAAGACGCCGATATGTTGAGTCTCTTTCTGCTTACTCAAGACAATTTCTCGAACGCATTGAAAAACCCGATCTTGATTTTGTCAGCGGGATCCTGCCTTCCATTGCCATCGAAGTCAAAAATGTAATCAATAATGCTCGGTCTACGGTCGGCACGCAAACAGAACTCAATGATTATCTAAGGCTTCTTTTTGCGCGTGTCGGCGTTACATATTGTTCTTCATGCGGAAAACCTGTTAAAAGCGACTCTCCACAAAATATTTTAGATGCAGTCAATCAAGACTTTTCCGAGCGTCAAGTTACCATAGCATTTCCGATTGAAATTAATCAAAAAACCAAAGACTTTAGTCACGAAATATTTGATGAATTGGAACGGCAGGGGTTTTTGAATTTTCTGATCTTAGGAAAACAATTTAATTTAGAAGAAATTCGGAAATACGGTAAGAAAAAACTTGGCCGGGTTTTGGTGATTGCGGATCAACTTATGCTCAATACGGAAAATCGGAGCCGGTTTTTAGATTCACTTGAAAGCGCACTTAAACATGGAAAAGGTCTGGTTTCGATTATTTCAGAGAAAAAAGGGAAGACGGTCGAGCAAAAATTCTCAAGTCGTTTCTACTGTGCAGAGTGCAACATTGAATACCGTCTGCCTAATCCCAATAGCTTTTCATTCAACAGTCCCTTAGGAGCTTGTCCGGAGTGCCAGGGTTTCGGACGTGTGATTACGATTGATTGGAATTTGGTCGTTCCAAACCCCCGGCTTTCGATTGCAGAAGGAGCGATTGAACCATGGACTAAACCGAGCGCTTCATGGGAGTTGAAGCGGCTTAAGGAATTTTGTAAGCGAAAGAAAATTCCGATGGACCGGCCTTTCTCTCAACTGAAAGAACAAGAACAGAAATGGATTTTACACGGTGCAAACGATAAAAACTTTTTCAGTGTGCATGATTTTTTTAAGTACCTTGAGAAAAAAACTTATAAGATGCACATCCGGATTTTCTTAAGCAAATACAGAGGTTATATTATTTGCTCCAAGTGCCATGGCGCACGTTTGAAACCGGAGGCTCTCGCGGTTAAGGTGAGTCAGAAAAACATTTCAGAGTTAAGCATCCTTACCATTGATTCGCTAAAAGAATTTTTTGATTCCCTTACGCTTTCGGAACATGATCAAGCGGTAGCTGAATCGATTCTGCTTGAAATTAAAAATCGCCTGTCCTTTTTGGCGGAAGTTGGGCTTGGTTATCTTACTTTAGATCGCCTTTCAAGAACACTTTCAGGTGGGGAAGCCCAGAGAATTCATTTGGCAGCTTCTTTAGGGTCTGCGCTTGTGGATACGCTTTATGTGTTAGATGAACCTAGCGTAGGCCTTCATGAGCGAGACAATTCGCTTTTGATTCGATTGCTTGAAAAATTAAGAAACCTTGGGAATACCGTGGTCGTTGTCGAACACGACCGAACCATGATTGAAGCGGCCGATCAAGTCATCGATTTAGGACCTATGGGGGGTGAGCACGGCGGAGAGATTGTTTTTTCGGGACCTTTTTCTGAACTTTCGTCCGCCTCTCATTCATATACGGCGCAATATTTTCGAAATGAATTTAAAATCGAACGAAAGTATGTCACGAAAAATGGACACACTCCCAAAAAAATTAGAATTTATCAAGCAGCTGAACATAATCTGAAAAGCATTTCCCTTGAAATTCCATTGCATCAATTTGTAGTGATTACCGGGGTTTCCGGTTCCGGTAAAAGTACATTAATGTATGACATTTTGTATGCCAATTACCTCAGGTGGCGGGGTCGTTCAGTACAAGATGTTGGCCGTGTCAGTGCGATTGAGGGTTTGGAGCAGGTGCAGGATCTTTTGTTAATTGATCAATCCCCAATTGGAAGAACGCCGCGTTCTAATCCTGTAACTTATGTGAAAGCGTTTGATCAGATTCGAAAAGTTTTTGCTCAAACACGGGAGGCAAAGGCACGCAACTTAACCGCGAGTCATTTTTCATTCAATGTGCCAGGCGGACGATGCGAAAAGTGTGAAGGAGACGGTACCGAAAAAATTGAAATGCATTTTTTAGCCGACATTTACATTACTTGCGAGGCCTGCGGCGGCTCCAGGTTTCAATCTTCCATATTAGACATTCGTTATCGGAGTGAAAATATTCGAGATGTACTGGAAATGACTGTTGATGAAGCGCTTGATTTTTTTAAGGACGAACCCAAAATTTGTAAGGCGCTTTCAATTCTTGTCCAAGTTGGTCTTGGTTATCTCAGGCTAGGACAATCGGCAATCACGCTTTCAGGGGGTGAGGCGCAAAGGTTGAAGTTAGCGTTTGAGTTGTCATCTGCAAGCAATGATAATCTTCTTTATCTTTTTGATGAGCCAACTACAGGACTACATTATTATGACATTGCCACACTTCTTACCGCTTTTGAAACTCTTCTGAAACGCGGACATTCGCTTTGTGTCATTGAGCACAACATGGAAATCATCAAGTGTGCCGATTATATTATTGATTTAGGACCCGAGGGAGGAAGCCGTGGAGGTGAAGTGGTATATGCAGGACCGCTCGAAGGGCTCTTGAAAGAGCGTCGCTCCTACACAGGTGTCGCTCTTAAGAAGTATTTAAGTCATTCACCTTAATTTGTACTTTGTAAATTGAGATATGACCCCTTTCTCCTGGCTATTTGACTTTTTCAAAATATAGGTTATTAGTTTAATAAGAGGAAGAAGCGTGTGTTTATATGGATAGGAAGAAAAGAATTTTAAAAAACATAGAGTTCTGTTTTTTAGTGTGCTTTTTGTGTATTCAAAACCTTTCTATTGCTGGACGTGAACAAGAAAAAGATCCTATCGGAAATACCCAAACGGGAGTAGTGCCTGTTACTAAAGAGCTCTTAACCCGAGAAGGTGAACCAGGCCCCGCTTCACCCACCTTTAAAATGGATAATACATCCGATTTTCTAGTTAAAAAACCATACGAAGAAGTCGAAAAGTATATTAAGGGTGAAGCAGTTGAAGCCGAAGGAGAATCTTCAGATAGCTTATGGGATAATTGGTTTCTTGAGGAAGAAGGAAGCAAAAGCACTTCTGTATCGGAACCTGTTGATAAAAAATGACTTAGGTTGTTTTTCAGCATCTCCACCTTCCCTTGACAATCACGAGCTTTAGCTGTATTCTTCTCTGCTGGAGTTTGTTTTTCAAAAAGGCTCAAACTAAACATAGGGCATAATTCTTAGATAGAACTAGCAAAATAGATCGGAACCAAGATGAGTAATTTCTTCCGCCGTTTCAAAATGCACTTCCTCAACTATCGAACAAGGATTCTTATTATCCTTGCCTCGAGCATTCTTGTTATCCTCGCGATATGGGGCATGATGTCCCTTGAATCTTATTACCGGAATATCACTCTAGCCACCATGCCGCTCCAAATGCTGATGGTGGCCTTAAATGCCATTATCTTCGTTTATATGTACCTTAACGTGATGCAAGGTGGTTTTGCTAAAGTAGATAAGAAAATGATTAAGGGAGCGGACGTCAACGTTCGTTTTTCCGACGTGGTTGGCATTGATGAGGCGAAAGAAGAAGCATGGGAAGTAGTTCAATTAATTCGAGATCACGTCAAACTTAAAAAAATCGGCGGGAAAATCCTTCGCGGTATTTTAATGTTAGGTCCTCCAGGCTGCGGGAAAACGTATCTGGCAAAAGCCATTGCAACAGAAGCAGGGTTTCCATTTTTATCCATGTCTGCGAGTGAATTTAATGAGATTTTTGTCGGTGTTGGGGCATCCCGTGTCCGCAAATTGTTCAAAAAGGCGCGTTCGCTTGCCTACGGATTTGGCGGTTGCATCGTGTTTATTGATGAACTAGATGCGATGGGGCAGCGCCGCACATTCAATCAATTTGGAAGTGGCGAGGGAAATACGACTCAAAACCAATTACTGGTTGAAATGGACGGTTTGCAAGGGAAAGAAGAAAGCGTGATTGTTATTGGTGCTACTAATGCTCAAGAAGATATTTTGGATCCGGCACTCTTGCGTCCCGGCCGGTTTGACCGGAAAGTTTACATTACTCGTCCTGGCCTTGAAGGCCGCGAGAAACTATTTCAGTACTATTTGGGCAAAGTGAAACACGAGGCTTCTATTGATGTCGGTCATCTTGCTCGGAAGGCGGTAGGAAAGTCGCCTGCTGAAATTGAAAATATTGTTAAAGAATCAGCCCTCATCGCCACTCGGAATGGCAAAGACGTCATTTCTTACAAAGAAATCACAGAAGCGATCGAGAGGATTGAGCTCGGAGTTAAAAATAAAATTAAGATGCAGGATTCTGAAAAACAGATGACCGCTTATCACGAGGCGGGGCATTTAATCACGATTTATTTCCTACATCCTACAGATGATGTGTTCAAGGCGTCTATTATTCCTAGAAAGACAAGTCTAGGCGTTGTGCATCATCAGCCTCGGGAAGAATATTATTCCCAAGATCGGGATAAGTTACTTGCCGACATTAAATGTGCGGTAGCAGGTTATGTAGCAGAAAAAATCAAAAAGGGCGTTACTACCACTGGTGTTTCAGCTGATTTTGCGAACGCGATGAAAGTTGCTCATTTTATGGTTTGGAAATTGGGAATGGGTCCATCCGGTTATATTGGAGATTACACAGTTATTCCTGAGAATGAACTGTCAGAAACGGTAAAGACAAAATTGAATGAGGATACCAATCTTATCTTAAGAGAGTGTATGCGTGCCGTCGAAGAACTTCTCAAATCTGAGAAAGTAATCTTTGAACGTTTTGCACATGAACTTTTAGTTCGACAGGAGCTTGAGTTTGATGAAATTGAAACTATTTTCGCTGAATATGGGAAAGCTAATCCTCGTGCTTTCGCGGCAAAAACTGAAAATTCTGGAGATCAAACCTCTGGATCTACTGGATCTAAATAAGATCATTGATTCAATAGTATACAACTGAGAAAAGGCGGGGCATTTTGCTCCGCCATTTTTTTATCATGATGAAAAAAACAAATAAATCTAATAAAAAGTTTAAAACGAATACAGTAAACCTTTGTCTTTTAGGGTTTGTATTGGCTAGTTTCTTTGCCGGTTGCAATTCAGTCAGTTATCCGGAAAGTAAAATAGAAAGCGCCATTAAAGAAATTTGCAAAAAGGAATATAAAGTTGAGGATGTAGAAGTTAAGTTCGCCGGGAAGACCATCGGAGTCTTCCTTCCTCTGAAAAAGTTATTTGCGACTGATGTCAGACAGGAAATTTTGTCGGGTCACGTTGCCAACCTCGAATCCCTCTTTGAACCCGAACAGGAAGCCATGGAGCAGCTTGAAAATGTACTCTTTACCATTTCTAGAGTTTTGTTGAGCTCGGATAAACCCATTGATTTTTATACACTTCAAGCAACCGATGTAGAATCGACAGGACTTCAATTAGTCCTCATGGGTTATGTTCCCGATGTCAGACGGGTTCGTTTATGGGATATTTCACGCAATGAATACCGGAAACGTGTACTTCACGAACTAAAATTTAACCGTTCTGTACTTTGGGAAAAGCCGGTTCGCGAATTGTTTCACAATGTGACAAAACTTAATTCGGATGAAATTGGAAAGCGTTATTTCTCCGCTCCGCCAACGCTTCAAACTGCATCTCCTCTTTTTTATAACTTTCTCTTAACTCTTAAAGATAAGCAAAATCTTAGAATTGAAATCAAGGAATTGAAAAGTCGTTCTTATCACGATGCGCAGGCTTTGGTCTATGTTAAGCTGTCTGAAACTTACGAATCAAAACCAGGGATTCCAAAAGATACTTTCTCCTATCCATCCGGGACGGAGTTTGAATATATTTTTATTGTGGAGCCCTCGGATCGGCAATTTAAAATTGCTCAGGTAGTTCCATTCAATTATTTGGATGAAAGCAAACAGTTGAAAAAAGTTCCAGTGCCTCCTGAGTTGAACCTGGATAAAAATTTGGATACCTGGCCCGAGCGATTTACTGTTGAGGAAATTAAACTTGGAGATTTTTTAGCGCGACAGCTGAATCGTCGGGTGCAAGCCCTTTTGTTAGCGGATGAACGAATTCATCATACCATTCGGCATGCACAGGTCAATTTTGCTTATCGCGATGAACCGGAAGGCGCTAACACTTCCAAGGCTCAGCCTCATTTTGCGCTTTATTTTGATTTCCTGACAAAGGATATGAAAAAAACTTCTCGAACAATTGATCAAGTAATTGGTGATGAAGATATCCTTTATTTGTTTAATTTAATTCTGCGCGAGTTTGCTGATGTCATCCGGAGTTACAGATTTAACGAATACAATTATTTGGGTCTTGTTTGGGAACCGGATAATGCTTCCGCCGTACTTAAATTAGCACCAGACCGTCTCGATCTTTTTCGCACCAAAAAACTTAACATCGGAGCGCTTCTAGAATCTCCTTCAAGAACCCTGCTTAAACCGTCCTGACCCTTTTTATCTCCTTATTATTTGTACCTTTCCTTGAACCACTAATTTTTTCATGATACAATCCTAGCGCTCTAATCATTAGAGTGCTAATTCTTAGTTGTTTTGCATAGGAGTTTTGTAATGGAAGATTTAAAAGAACGTCAAAAAGAAGTGCTTCGAATTATCGTCAGTACGTACGTGAAATCGGTTAACCCGGTGGGGTCGAGAACGATTGCCCAGCATTACCGAAATGAACTTTCACCGGCTACCATTCGGAATGAAATGCATGACCTCGAAGAGCGGGATTATATCCAGCAGCCTCATACTTCTGCGGGGCGTGTACCGACCGACAAAGGTTACCGTTATTTTGTGGATCATTTGATGTCGGAATCTAAAGTTCCGCCGCATGTTGCGGCTCTTGTCGCGCGCGAGTATCGAAACCAAATGGACAATGTCGAAACATTGATTGAGCGCACTTCGCAAATTCTTTCTACTCTTTCCGAACAAGCAGGGCTTGTGATATTTCCGACGTTTGAAGGTTTGGTGCTGAAACGTCTTGAACTGACTTCATTGGGCCGGCAGCATCTGTTGGTTGTGTGGGTCACTGATAATGGTTTTGTGCAGAACCGTGTGATCAATATGAAGGAAGAAATTCCTGAAGAAGAACTTACTCGAATTACTCGTTTTCTCAATCAAGAGTTGAAAGGGTTGCTTTTAGAAGAAGTTCAACCTCATTTAGCTAAGAAGTTGGAAGAGGTACAAGATTCACTTCGCGCGATTTGCCACATGGCACGCTCCATTGTGATTGAAAGTTTTCCGAAAACAGAACAAAGACGGCTTTCTGTTGAAGGGTCGCGGTATATTTTAGAGCAGCCAGAATTTCAAAACTGGGAAAAATCTCGTCAGCTTTTTAAGACTCTCGAAACCAGGGAATTTTTAGCAGATCTGGTAGAAGAAAGATTAGGAGAACAGTCTTCCGGGGTTCAAGTCAAAATTGGGTTGGAGCATCATTGTGAAGACATTTGGGATTGTTCTTTCGTTACAGCTCATTATCGAGTGAATCAACGTACGGTTGGAACGCTTGGCATTTTAGGGCCGAGACGAATGGAATATGACAAAATTATTTCGTTGGTCGATTTTGTTTCCAGACGTTTTGGCGAGGCATTGGAGCAGTGGTTGTAGCCATGACGCATCAAGAAAAACAAAAATTTGATCACGAATCTTCAGGACACGGAAAAGGTACTGAAAAGTCCAAAGACCCAGCTTCTAGCGAAACTGAATCGGTACAAATCAGCCGCGCTGAACATGAAGAACTTTTGCGTAAAGTAGAAGAGTTTGCTCATGCTCAAGATCGGCTCCTTCGTTCGGCTGCTGATTTTGAGAATGCAAAAAAGCGTCTTATAAAAGAACGGGAAGAATTCTTAAAATTTGCGCTTGAAGGAACGATTCACGATCTGTTGCCTGTCTTGGATCATTTTGAATTAGCTCTCGCGCATCTTGACGCGAGGGATGAAAAGATCAAATCAATTCGAGAAGGTTTCTTGCTTATTCAAAAACAGTTGCTTCAAGTTCTCGCGGAACGCGGACTTAAAAAAATTGATGCGATCGGAAAATTATTTGATCCCCATTTGCATGAAGCGGTAGGACATACGGTTTCAAAAGAAAAGCCGGAGGGCACCATTTTAGAAGAAATACTTACGGGATATCAATTGAATGGAAGATTGCTTCGTCCAAGCAAAGTTAAGATTTCAACAAAAGAAGAAAAGGCTTCTGATGAAAAATCGGAAGAATTAACTTAAGATGGCAATGGGTACAAACAAACGAGATTATTACGAAGTATTGGGCATCTCCAAGACTGCTTCTGCCGATGAAATTAAAAAGGTGTACCGAAAGCTAGCGCTTAAGCACCATCCTGACCGTAACAAGGGAAATAAAGAAGCTGAAGAACGTTTCAAGGAAGCGGCTGAAGCCTACGCCATTTTGAGCGATCCTCAAAAGCGGTCTCAGTATGACCAGTTTGGTCATTCGCTAGGCGGAAATGGTTTTCAAGGTTTTGAGGGATTCGAAGGATCGTTTCAAGGGTTTGGCGATGTCTTTGGAGATTTGTTTGAAGATTTTTTTGGAACAGGCTCCAGGCGAGGAACTTCACGAGGCGGTAGCCGCGGCGCAGATTTGGAGTATTCCGTTGAAATTTCCTTAGAAGAGGCGGCTCGCGGAAAAGAAATCACTGTTGAATTTCCACGTGCAGAACGTTGTGAGGTCTGTCAAGGAAGCGGAGCTGAACCCGGAAGCCAGCCGGTCATTTGTTCTGACTGTGGCGGGCATGGGGAAGTCCGGATTTCACAAGGTTTTTTTACGATGCGAAGAACCTGTCCCCGTTGTCACGGCGAAGGAAAACAAATTACAAAACCGTGTCACAACTGTCACGGAAATGGGCGGGTGAAAAAAACTCGGAAATTAAGCGTGAAGATTCCGGCAGGCATCGATGATGGTTCTCAATTAAAAATTACCGGTGAGGGAGAAGCAGGCGAACGAAGCGGTCCGCGCGGCAACCTTTATGTTTATGTGTCTGTAAAGCATCATGCCATTTTTGAACGTGCTGGGAAAGATCTCCTTTTGGAGGCAAAAATTGCAATTCACGAAGCAGCTCTTGGAATTCAAATTGAAGTACCTACTTTAGATGGAAAAGTACGGCTCAAAATTCCGGCCGGAACCCAACCCGGAAGTGTATTCCGCTTGAAAGGAAAAGGTCTTCCGGATTTGCGTAGTTACGGGGGAACGGGCGATGAGCTTGTGCGGGTTGATATCGAGATTCCGGAGCATCTTTCGTCAGAAGAGAAAAAGCTCTTGGAAGAATTTGGAAAATTAAGGGATGGTTCCAGTGGTCACGGTAAAAATCTATTTAGCCGTTGGAAACATTAAGGTTCTTTATGCCAACTTATGAATATCAGTGCAACTCATGCAGCTATAAATTTGAGCAGTCTCAATCCATTAAAGCAGAACCGGTTAAAGTGTGCCCTAAATGCCACGGCGATGTTCGCCGTTTGATTAGCCACGGCGCGGGGATACTTTTTAAAGGTAGCGGGTTTTATCAAACAGATTACAGATCGCCTTCCTATCAAAAAAAAGCGGAAGCTGAGAAAAAAACTTCTACCCCTGCAGATTCTAAGCCTTCAGGGGAAAGCAAGACTCAAAAAAGTCCTCCCAATTCTTCTTCAGACTCTACAAAGGGAAAATGAAAAGTTTTGATTACAAAACCCGTGTTCGTTATGCGGAAACGGACCGCATGGGAATTAGTTACTATGCAAATTATTTTATCTGGTTTGAAGCAGCTCGAACCGAATATTTTCGGGCGCTTGGGTTTGTTTATTCAGAGTTTGAAACTCAAGGAATTCTTCTTCCTGTTGCCGAAGCATTCTGCCGTTATCAAGGGCCCAGCTCTTACGATGATGTCATTACAGTTCACACAGTAGTAAGTCAAATGCGTCAAAGTTCAATTCGTTTTGAATATCATGTGCTCAAAAATAAAGATCCAAAACCAATCGCGACCGGATATACGGTTCATGTTTTTAGTGGTAAGAATTTAAAACCCATTCGAATTCCTGAAATTTTAAAATCAAAAGTCGAGCTTACCCAGCTTGAGTCTTAACCCTCCAAGAATTTCTAAAATGGTCTAAGCTATGCGCATTTTCTTGAAGAATTTATTGTTCTCATTTATCTTATTTGGTTTATTTCTTCTTGCGCTTGAGTTTGTTTTTAGACTTCTAAGACATGAAGATGCGCTGAAACTTTCAATGGGGCATCCTGATTTTAAGTACCACCATTCGCTTACCCCTAATTCGGAACTTCATTTGGTTTCATCCGTTCCCGGAGAGTATGATGTGACCGCTCACATCAATAATTATAGTTTCCGGGGTTCTAACATTGAAGCTGAAAAAAAACTGGGCCAGAAAAGAATATTTATTGTCGGAGATTCCTTTGTGTTTGGGGTAGGGTGCGGTGATGATCAAACGATTCCCATGCATGTTCAAAAGATCCTCGATTCAAGCACTCAATCGATTCAGGTCATCAATGCCGGCAGGGGTTCTTATTCGCCTGTTACGTATTATCTTAGACTCCGTGACGAAATCCCAAAGTTTAAACCGGACTTGGTCATTATGATGTTGGATTTTTCAGATCTTCGTGATGATTGGGATCGGGAAAAGAATCTGGTTTATGATAAAGCCGGAAACATCGTAGGCGCAAATCCCTTTTATGAGAATGGTAAGTTTCAATTGTGGAGTTTTTTACGCAGTAAAAGTCTTTTATGTATTTATCTTCATAATAAAGTTGTTCGCACTTTTGATAAATTGCGTAAATTGGGTTTCCGAGAATATGTTCAGACAGTGATTCGCGGAAAAAGGGCCAAGGCGGTAATTGCAATGACCAAAGAAGATACGATTAATTTTGACGGGCGGCTTTTTATGCGCGGAAAAGCCAAGGCCGATGAAATTACAGAACATTTTAAGAGAACAGGCAAATATATTTTGCTGAGCCAAAAACTTGCTCAAGATGCACACGCAAAATTTATTTTGGTTATGTACCCTTATGGAACTTATGTTGGGCCTGAGCAATGGGGACAGGGGAGAGCGTTTTGGGGATTCGAACAACATAAAGTCGATACGGATCTTTTTGCATTTGATTTGGTTCAGAAATTTGCAGAAGAAAGTAACATTCCATTCATTAATCTTTTAAATGATTTTATTCATCACAATAACCAGAAATTATTTTTCCCCTATGACGGTCATTTCACCCCGGCCGGGAATCAAGTAGCAGCCGAGGCACTCACGAATCACCCAATCTTCAAAGAAGCTCTCAGTAGCCTTGACCAATTGACTTAAACTGCTTTACACGAAAGCCAAATCGTTTCACCCCACCATTTTTGAGTCGCTCGGCTTAATAAATTGGTACGCCGATCAACGCATTCCAGCGAAATTTGAAACCCTTTTTGCTCCATAAATTTTTGGATAGAATCAGGTGTTTGCAGATTAATGTGGAGGCGTGTGTGCTCACTTTCGGGGTAGCGGATTTTAAAAATTTCTTTAAAGAATGCTTTTAGAGAGGAAACATGTTTGCTCTTTCCGCGTAAAACCCGCAGAGTTTCCTTAATGATTTTAAACGGCAGCTGTAAAATTCTTTTAAGAGGAAAGAGATAGCGGATATAATTTAAATTTGGGGTACTGATGACCAAAATCCCTCTCGGTTTGAGAGCCTGTTTAAATTTTGGAATTAAATTGTCAAGTTCCCAATCGTGCAAATGTTCATAAACTTGATTAAAAACAATCACGTCAAACTCTGATTCAAAATTTAAATTCTCCGTTTCCATGCGTTTCAATTCCACGCGCTTTTGAATGTCTTCCGGAAAACGTTTTAGATATTCACATGCAAAATCAATCGCATCTTGGCTGAAGTCGACTCCAACCGTTGTACAACCTTTCTTGGCAAGGGCAATCACGAGGGCTCCGCGACCGCAGCCAAAGTCTAGAATATATTGGCCTGGCCGGATAGCCCCAAAACGAATTGTGTCCGTAACAACCGGATCAACTGCGTCTATTTTGTCTATGTATTCGATACCAGGAAGGCTATGAAGGTAGTAGTCTTTATCATACAATTCGGGTCCTAAAGGGGGTGGTTTTTTCATAAGCGTTTTGTAGTATACTGTTTCTACGGAGGAAATTCAAAATGAAGTCGTATCGGGAATACCTGTGGATGAATACCAAAAAGAAACGAGACTACATCAATATTACTCCAGAAGTTGAACAGGTTATCAAAAAATCCGGAGTTAAAGAAGGTCTTGTCCTGGTCAACCCAATGCATATTACGGCAAGCTGTTACATTAATGATGACGAGTCAGGCCTTATTCAAGACTTCGACGAATTTTTAGAGAAAATTGCGCCTTATGATGTTAAAAAGTACCGTCATCATCAGACGGGAGAAGATAATGGGGATGCTCACTTGAAAAGGCAGCTTTTTGGTCGCGAAGTGGTAGCGGCTATTACAGAGGGCAAATTGGACTTTGGCCCATGGGAACAGATCTTTTATGCTGAATTTGACGGTCAGCGCAAGAAAAGAGTGTTAGTGAAGGTGATTGGCGAATAATGAATCTAACGTGTATAATTTTAAAATGACCATAGTTCTCCATATTTTAAGGAGATGGAACTTATGAAATCGGGGCGAGTCCAAGTCGAATCACCATTAACTATAGAACCCATTGGCAAGCTAGGATTGCCAAAAGGGCCCAATTATTTTTTAATTGCACTTCTTTTTCTAATCCCAGTTTTGATTTTTTCAGCCGGCGTTGTTTTATTTTTAATGGGGCCTAGTTCGAAAGAAATTTATGGATACAAAATCGGACGATTTTCGGGCACTACTGAAGTTTATTCTCGCAGGAACCACGCGTGGTCCACGGTGAGCAGAGCAACTCAAAAACAGATTGTATTTCAAACAGGCGACAAAGTAAAAACAGCCAAAGGTGCCGATGTTGATTTAGGAGTTCCAAAGGTTCTGGATATACGGCTTAAGGCTTCTTCAGAAATAGAAATGTTGCGGAGCGGGGAAGCAGTGCAAAAATTGCGATTGAAACTTCATCACGGTGCACTTTTGGGGATATCAGGTGAAGAATTTAAAGGTCACGAGCTTGAAATCGAGACTCCTGCATTAATTGCTGCTGTCCGGGGCACTGCCTTTTTGATTCGTTCGGATCCGTTAGGCGCTTCCTCCGTTACCGTGCTTGAGGGAATAGTGGAGGTTCGTTCCCGTTACTCAAAAGAGATTGTTATGGTTAAACCTCTTGAAATTTTAACCGTAACCCCCAAGGATAAAGGTGTACTTAAACCTAAGCGCGTGAACTACCAAGAATGGAGAACAGCTGCTGAAGCACGCGATTTGATTTCAGTATCAGCCAAAGAAGAAGCAGAGCAGGTAGATCTTAGGAAAAAGGCAGGTACTCTTTTTAATTATGCGTTTGATGAAGGAGTTTTCTTCAAGCCCGATTGGGGTTTCGCCGATCGCGAGTTTTACAAAGAAGAAGAAACAGGCGCTATCCTTTTGCGCATAGATTACGATGTCTATCCACAAGATTCTTTTTCAGGTATGTACTTTAAAACCCGAGATTTAGATCTTTCAAAAGTACATCACATTAGTTTTGATTTGAAAGCGCACCCCGGCAAATCAATACCCGATCAATTCCGCATTGAACTTAAAGATGAGTTTTCCACAGTCCGCGGTTTTTCTGTTAAGTCTATTTCCCGCGATTGGCGTCATTATACGTTTGAATTTAATGCTCAAAAACCGACTCCGATTTCAGAAATAGTTTTTGTATTTGAGAATTCAAGAGTAGGCCCGCTTAACGCAAGCGGTACAGTTTACGTTAAAGATCTAACTATCGAATAAAATTGATAGCCACCTCTAAGTATTTTATCGCCCGTTGGACTTTTCTGAGATGCGTTGCCTTAATCTATCTGATTGCTTTTGTATCTTTGTGGGTACAGATTAATGGTCTGGTAGGTTCCGGCGGCATTGTACCCGCGAAAGTTTTTCTTAATGCAGTGAGCCGCCAAATGGGCCCTGAACGTTACTGGCTGCTGCCGACTATTTTTTGGTTTAATGCAACCGACGGTTTCTTGAATTTAGTATGCGGTGTTGGGACAGCTTTTTCGCTTCTGGCAGTTCTAGGTTTACTTCAAGGGCCTCTATTTTTTTGTTTATGGATTTTTTATCTCTCCTTGACGATTATTTGCTGGGACTTCCTAGGGTTTCAATGGGATAATTTATTGCTTGAAATAGGTTTTCTTTCCATATTTTTTTCGCCATGGAAACTTTTTACGAAAACGTCTTTCAAATCACAACCTTCAGATGTCGTTCTTTGGTTATTCCGAGTCCTGCTTTTTAAATTAATGTTCTCTTCAGGCATCGTAAAACTTTCAAGTCATGATTCAGCATGGTGGAATCTTACCGCCCTTACGTTCCATTATGAGACCCAGCCCCTTCCAACCTGGATAGGCTGGTATGTGCATCAGCTGCCTGCATGGTTTCAGAAAATCTCAGCTGTCGTCATGTTTGGAATAGAACTTTTTGTTCCGTTCCTTATTTTTTCACCGAAGCGTTTCTTACGCTTGTTTGCTTGTTGGGCATTGATTGGATTTCAAATTTTGATCCTACTGACTGGCAATTACTGTTTTTTCAATTTGTTGGCCATTGCACTCTGCGTTTTGTTAATCGATGATGAGTCGTGGCCTGCCTGGATTAAGAAACGCTTCCAAATGCCAAGCGAAAGCACTTTAGTTCATTCCAATAATTGGTCAAAGGTTATCGTCACGCCTATCACCATCATGTTTATTTTAATTTCAACCATGCAAATTGGGGGTGTTTTCAGGTCTCATATTCCTTGGCCTAGATCTCTTGTTAACTTTCACCGCTTGCTCAGCCCGTTTCGTACTGTTAATAGTTATGGATTGTTTGCCGTTATGACTACGAAACGGTCTGAAATTGTTGTGGAAGGTTCGAATGACGGTCAAACATGGCTTGCGTATGAATTCAAGTGGAAGCCCGGTGATTTAAAAAGGCGCCCGGCTTTT
>JGI1358J11329_10001090_pt1 | contig 22818 bp, 26 predicted proteins | sample Subgroupgradi54m_FD_11329 | JGI IMG/M metagenome (IMG submission 11329)
CACCGAACATCAACACTGCGGTATGGCGCAACAGCTCGCCGAGAACGGTATGGAACAGGTGCCGCCAGACATCACCGGCGGGCGTGAACCACGCGAGCGTCACGATCAGTATCGGTGTCGCCACCACGCCGGCGATGACGAAACTCGCCATGCGCCACAGACGGACGTTGACGTTGAGCCAGGCGGAAATGCCGCTTTCCGGCGGTGCCTGGCGGAGATTGTCTGCGGTGGCGCTCATGTCGGCTTGGTCTTTTATTCATGTTAACCCAAACCCGCCACGCAGAATCTTTATTTATACCCCGCCCGGTCCATCAGCATGACGGCCTGTGCCTGAAGTTGCCCGGCCTTCGACACATTAATAGTGTCCTGCTTGAACTTGCCCCAGGCCGCGACGCTCGCGTGCGGCTTGATCCTGGGATTGGCCGGGTACTCGAGGTTCTCGTCCGCGAACAGACTCTGCGCCTTTTTTGAAGACAGCCATTCGAGGAATTTCACCGCCTCGGCACGATGCCTTGCGTGTGCCGTGACCCCTGCACCCGAGACATTGACGTGCACGCCGCGGTCTTTCTGATTGGGCCAGAAAAGCGCGATCGGCGCTTCAGGCTGCTTCTGCTTGAGACGGCCGTAATAGTAGGTATTGACGATACCCACGTCGCACTGGCCGGCGGCAATGGCTTCCATCAGCTTGGTGTCGTCCGGGAATACATCCGTCGCCAGGTTGACGACCCAGGACTTCACGATTGCTTCCGTCTTCGCTTCGCCGTGGCGCGCGATCATCATCGCCACCAGCGACTGGTTGTAAACCTTCTTGGAGGTACGCAGGCACAGACGGCCTTTCCACTTTACATCGCCCAGCGCCTCGTAAGTCGAGAGTTGCGAAGGCTTCACGCGCGCGGTGCTGTACACGATCGTGCGCGCACGCACCGACAGTCCGAACCAGCGATTGTCCGGATCGCGCAGGTGCGCCGGGATATTGGCCTTAAGCACCTTCGAATTAACCCTGGCGAGCACGCCTTCCTTGGCCGCGAGCCACAGGTTGCCGGCGTCCACCGTAATAAGCATGTCCGCCGGTGTGTTCGCCGCTTCGGCCTTGAGCCGCTCCAGCAGCGGACCTTCCTTGTCGGTGATGAACTTGATCCCGGTGCCAGTTTCAGCGGTGTAGGCGTCGAACAACGGCTTGATCAGTTGCTCGTTGCGCGCGGAATAGATAACCAGGTCATCGGCGGCAAACACTGCGTTCGTGAGCATTGCCGACAGGATCACAAACACACCCAGACAATTGTTTTTCAACTTGCTCATGTTTTCTCCTGAAATTTTCACGTATCAAAAGCCGCGCTCATGCCGGTTAATTATGGGGTCACGGCAGCTATGCTACGCCGCTTCTTCGCGCCAGGGTCTGCAAACGTGACTAAAATTCCCATTCAATCCGCGCGCGCACCAGCTGCTGCTCGCTTGCTTTGGTTTGTCCATAGGCGACACCGAAACTGGCGGATAATCCATGTCCGAACATGATGTCCACGGCGGGAGATATCAGGTGTTTCTGTTCATCCCTGCCTTCAAAATCCCTCAACAGTCCAAAGTCGCCGAAAAAATCAAGACGCGGGTGCCAGCGTTCATTGAAACGGTAGATTACGGAGGCCGCGTACTGCAGTTCCCAGCCTTCATTCTTTTCCACTCCCTTCAGCACTTTTTCAAAAATAGGATTGATGTCGAACGTCCATTTGCCCAGGTCCTTCTCGATAATGCCGCGTAACTCAAACTCAGCGTCGTTGTCATCCTTCCGGGGGAATTCGACTTCGGCGTACAGGCCGAGGTCCACCGGCAGTTCGCCCTTTTCGGCAAAACGTGTGCGTACGTGCCAGCGGCTGCCCTTGAGATCCCAGTCGCCTTGGCCACGTGCGCGCGAATAATCGACGTAGCCGGCGACGTCGGTTTTTTCGGTGACACCGTAACTGACTTCGAACGAACTGCGGGTCAACCCCTTGTGGTTGTCAGGCACCGGCATGTCCTGGCTTCCCCGGCGCGTGTAGGTCGTGAAGTTTTCCAGCTCCACTTCGCCTTGGGCGGCAGTTTTATAGGGATAGACTTCGAGCTCGAAATAATTGAGTGCGAGGGCAGCCTGGCTGACCAGCAGTGCCGTGCCTCCCAAAAGCGTCCGGCGCGCGAGCCACGGGATGGATTTCATCTTGCTGAATTTCATGATTTTTTCCTTTATAGTGAAATGAGAATTATTTACATTTGGAAGGCAAAAAATGCCGGCAGAATAAACAAACTTCTGCTCGGCTATGTTTCGATGGCGTTTACCGGCTGAACTTTCGAGGAAGGGGCGCTGCCGTAAAGACGCATGAGCACGGCGATACCTGCGAGCGTGGCGACGTAAAACAGCACCTGCATGCCGCTGGGATGGTCGGCATAACCGATCAGCGTCTGCAACACGCGTCCAAAAACGCTGTTCTGTGCCACGATCCCCGACGTGTCCCACATGGACTGCACCAGCGGCGGCAACAGGTCTGCCTGCGTCAGGAACCCAGCTGCCTGCGCGGCCATGCCGGCCGCCAGCAGCGTGATCATCCATGTCGTCACCGTAAACAAATACCTGCTCGAGATGCGGACCAGACCGCGATACATGAGCAGGCCCATCATCGCGCCTGACAACAACCCGAGCACGCCGCCGGACAACATCAAACCGGGTGAATCTTGTTGCGCCACGGCAATGCCATAGAGGAACAATACGACTTCCGAACCTTCGCGCAATACGGCGAGACCGATCACCACCGCCAGCATATACATCGAACGGTTGCCGAGCTTGACGGCCTGACCCATGTCGCACATTTGTTGCGCCATTTCACGTCCATGACGTTTCATCCATACGTTGTGCCAGCCGAGCATCAACACGGCGAACAACATGATTCCCGCGTTGAAGACTTCCTGCCCGACACCGGCGAGCGCTGAGGAAATCGCATCCGCGAACCATGCCACCAAGCCCGCTCCAGCCACGCCGGCCATGATGCCCATGCTGACCCAGCTGACGCGCCGGGCAAGCCCCTGAGTGGCGGCGAGCACGATACCGATAATGAGCGCCGCTTCCAGCACTTCACGGAACACGATAATGGCGGTTGCCAACATGACGCTGAACTCCTGAACTGATTTACGTTTACTTGGCTACGATCCGGCCTTGGGCTGTCTTGGGATGAAACTCGCCGATAAATTTGTATATGCCGGGATTGAGAGGACCGATGGTGACCTCCGCGGTCTTCCCGGCCTTGATGAGCTTTTCCCGGTTGAGATCCGAACTTTCGAATTCTTCCGGTCCGGGCCCGTCGTTCTTGATGACCAGTTTGATCTTCTGGCCGGCCGGGATTTCCACCTGCTCCGGCGAATAACGACCGTCCTTGATGGTGAGATTGAAGGCCGGCAGGTTTTCGGCGTGCAGCGGCAGCGCAATCCCCAATGACAGCGCCGGCACCAGTACCCAATATTTGACGATCATGATCTCTACCTTTTCTTTGGTTTTAATGTCACGCCAGGGATTGTTTCATAACATTAATCTTAATGCAAATCGTTCTCAGTTAGATTCAGGCGCTATAGACGCGCGGTCTTCGCTGCCGGAAAACCGTATTAACTCATTGATCTGAATTATATTTACTGGCCCTGCGGAGGTGGAACGGCGAACCAGAGTTTTTCCATGCCGGGCGAACTCCACAGCTGACCCGCCTGATCGACGATGAGGCCGGAGAACCCAGGTGTCTGCGCAATCAGGGTACGGCCCCACTCCGTCCCGCGGACCATGATGGCGAGAGAATAGCCGTTGACCCGCCCGATGTCGTTCGCCACCAGCGTCACCTGCTGCGGGCCTTCCGTGGGATAACCCGTGCGCGGGTCAAGGATGTGGTGATAGCGTTTTCCGTCCCTGAAAAAATAGCGCTCATAATCGCCGGAGGTCACCACCCAGCCCTGCGTCAATTCAACGGTGCCAAGCAGCACATCTCCGCGCCGCGGATGGCGAATACCGATACGCCAGGGACGTCCCTGATGACTCCCCATGACAGCAACATCACCGCCGCCGTTGATCATCGCGTGCGTGATACCACGCTGCTTCAGCACCTGCATGCCGGCATCCAGAATATAAAGCTTGGCGATGCCGCCCAGGTCGATGCGCATGCCGTGTTGCTTGAGCAGCACGGTCCGGTTCTTTTCATTCAAAATAACATGGCGGAAGTTCACGAGCGGCAATGCATGCCGGATCTCGTCCGGCGATGGCATAGCGGGATTTTCCGGGTTGAAGCGCCAGACCTTGAGCGAGCCGACCGTGATATCGAAAGCACCTTCGCTGCGCTCCGACACCCGCCGCGCCATGGCCAGTACTTCCATCAGTTCGCGCGGAACCGTAACCGGCTGCGCGCCGGCCTGGCGGTTGATCTGGCTCACCACGCTGTCGGGGTTGTAATGATTCATCATGTCCGACAGGCGCGACATCTCGCGGTACGCGTCGTTTACGCCCTGCTCCAGAACGTCGCGTCGGGGCCCTTCGACCGTCATGCTCACGAGCGTGCCCATCAGAGGACGGGTGTCGGCGTATTGAGAAAGCTCCGCGGCCACGTCGCCCGAGCGGATCAATACCGTCACGAACACCGGGATGGCAACGACAAAAACGGACAGCCAGCGCTTAGGGTGCGGCATGGAATTCGGCGACGACCGGGGCATGGTCGGAAGGCCGTTCGTGTTTCCGGGGCTCGATGTCGATGCGGCATCCACGACATTCCGCCGCCAGAACGGCACTGCACAGGATATGATCGATTCGCAAGCCGTGATTGCGGTGGAAGGCCGCGGCGCGATAATCCCACCAGCTGAAGCATTTATCCGGCTGGTCGAACTTCCGGAACACATCCTGTAAACCAAGCCGCAACAAGCCCTGAAAAGCGGCGCGCTCCTTATCGCTGAAAAGCACATGGCCCTCCCAGCGTTTCGGATCGTGCACGTCGCGTGCTTCCGGCGCAATATTGTAATCACCCAGTAGTGCCAGCTTCGGATGGGCTTTCAATTCTTCGGCAAGATATTTTCCCAGCGCCGCGAGCCAGGAAAGCTTGTAGGAGTATTTCTCCGATCCGACCTCCTCGCCGTTCGGCACGTACACGTTGACCACGCGCACGCCGTCGATGGTTGCCGCGAGCAGACGCTTCTGCTCACCGACCGCGTTGGGCAGCGAGGTGATGATTTTTTCGGCCGATGTTCGACTCAGCGTGGCGACGCCGTTGTAGGTTTTCTGGCCGGCGTAGACGGCCTGATAGCCGATATCGCGAAACGCCGCGGCGGGAAATTCCTCGTCGGTGATCTTGGTTTCCTGAAGGCACAGGACATCCGGAGATTCCTTCTGCAGCCACGCCAGGACCTGCGGCAAGCGCACGCGAATGGAATTCACATTCCATGTCGCGATTTTCATGGACAGGAGTATCCGGCCTTCGGCTTCAGGCCAGTTTTAGTAACGGCGGGTGGGCCGGTAACCGGAATCGCCTGAAGCCGGGGCCTTATCATTTCCCTGGCTCTCGCTCGCGGAGGATTCAGATGTCTCGATTTTCGGATAGCCAACTCCGTCCAACTCTCCTTCCAGCACGGATTCCACATAACCCTTCATGACTTTCTCACCGATCATGAGCGTGGGTGCCGACAAGGATCCGATTTTTTTCTTGAGGGTCTGCTGCAGTTCCGGATTGCTGTCGAGATTCTGCTCGGTGAACGGAACCTTGCGCTTCTGCAGATAGGCACGAGCGAGGTCGCAGGAACCGCAGGCCGGAACGGAGTACAGCACGACCGGATACTTTTCGACGACCTTGGCGAGCGTGTCGTCCTCCTTGTGCTTGTTGCCGGTGCCGAGCACCTTCTCCTCGACGCGATAGCCGGCACCGTCCGGCGGCGGCTGATCGTGATAAGAAATACGTCCCTGGCTGTCCACCCATTTGTACAAGGTATCCGCCTGCGCCGCGGGAATTCCGATCGCCATCAGCGCCGTGACAAATAACAGGTTTATTCGTCCCATGGGTCAAATCCTCAAATACATGCCGCCTGATCGTTTGCGTATGGACTCGCGCAGCCACTTAACTCCGGCGGCAAATCCAATCCCTAGCATAGCAAAGGAAATTCCCAGCCACAGGTAGCTGAAGCTAAAACCGGCGTCCTTCGATGTTTTGCCGACCGGCGGCGGCGCTACCGGCGCCGGGGTCGCCGAAGGCGGCAAGGCCGGTTTGTCCGCGGCTTCCTGTTCAAGTGATTTAATTGTCGCCGCCTGTTCTGCCGCGGCGGTCTGGGCTTTTTTGAGTTGAGCCTGCGCCTCCACCGTCTGAGACCGGCTCCGGGCCAGATCTTCCTGCAGCTTGACCAGCTGCGACCGGGCGGGAAGTTCGGGGGTCAGGTAACGCGCCTCGGCCCAGCCCATCGTTCCCTGCGGATCACGCACCTGCACGAAATTCTCCACCCGCTCGATCATCTCCAGTGGCGTCCCGGTCTCGACGGTTTTCACCACGGCAGCGGTTTCCGTGGCTTCGGCGCGCAGGCCGATCCGCATCCGCTCGGCAACATAGAGGGTTTCCGCCCGAGCGCTGGTGAAAATACCCAACATGGCCAACACCAGCAGAGTGCGATGACTTCCTGTCATGGTTCCTCCCGTCAAACCGTCAAACCGGAATGCCGCAGCAGCGCATCGATCTTCGGCGCGCGGCCGCGGAAATTCACGAACAATTCCATCGGTTCACGCGACCCACCCTGCTCCAGAATATTCTGCAGGAATTCGAGGCCGGTGGCACGATCGAAAACGCCGCGCTCCTCGAACTTGCTGAACGCGTCCGCCGACAGCACCTCGGCCCATTTGTAACTGTAGTAACCGGCGGCGTAGCCGCCGGCGAAAATGTGTGAAAAACCGTTCTGAAAACGGTTGAACGCGGGTGGGATCATCACGGCCACTTCCGACCGCACCTCATCCAATACCTGCTGCACGCTTTTTCCGCTCTCCGGGTCGTAGCCGCTGTGGAGACGCATGTCGAACAGGGAAAATTCCAGCTGCCGCACGAATTGCATTCCCGATTGGAAGTTTTTGGCGGCGATCATTTTCGCATAAAGATCGGCTGGAATCTTCGCGCCGCTCTGGTAATGCCCGGCGATGAGATCCAGCGCCTCGCGCTCCCAGCACCAGTTCTCCATGAACTGGCTCGGCAGTTCGACCGCGTCCCAGGCCACGCCGTTGATGCCGGCGACGCCCACGTAGTCCACCTGGGTGAGCATGTGATGCAGGCCGTGTCCGAATTCATGAAACAGCGTGATGACTTCGTCGTGCGTGAACAGCGCCGGGCGGCCTGCGACCGGCGGCGAGAAATTGCACACCAGATAGGCCACCGGCACCTGCACGCCGGCGGCGATGCGCTTGCGATTGATGCACTCGTCCATCCAGGCGCCGCCGCGCTTGTTGGCCCGCGCATACAGGTCCATGTAGAACCGCCCGCGCACCTCGCCCGCGCTGTCGCGGATTTCGTAGAAGCGTACGTCCGGGTGCCATACCTCGACGCCTTTGACTTCAGTAATCTTCAGGCCATATAGCCGCCCAACCACCTCAAATACACCGGGCACGACCCGAGTTTCCGGAAAATAGGGACGGACGTCTTCCTGCGAGAAATAGTACTTGGCTTGCTGGAGCTTCTCGGAGTAGTACCCGATGTCCCAAACCTCAAGCGGTTCCACGCCATGCGCTTCGCGGGCGAAGCGCTTGAGCTCATCGAAATCCTTCCGCGCCGCGGGCCTGGCCCGCGCCGCGAGGTCATTCAGGAAATCCATCACCTCGGGGACGGTCTTGGCCATGCGCGTTTGCAAGGCGTATTCAGCGTAGCTCGCAAACCCTAGCAACTGCGCCGACTCGCGGCGTAGCTTCAAGAGGCGCACGATCAGTTCGCCGTTGTCCCATTGGCCCGCCGTCGGTCCCTGGTCGCTCGCGCGCGTGCTAAAGGCCTCGTACATTTGCCTGCGCCGCTCGCGGTTATCGGCATACGTCATGAAGCCGATAAACGACGGCCCCTCGAGCGTGAAGCGCCATCCTTCCAGATTTTTTTGCTGTGCGTCCTGCCTGGCCATGGCGCGCGCGGTCTCGGGCAAACCGGCCAGATCTTTTTCGTCGCCGAGGCGCAAGTCCCAGGCCTGGGTGGCGTCGAGCACGTTTTCCGTGAACTTGCTGTGCAACGCCGCAATCTCCTGCTGCAACTGCTTGAAGCGCGCCTTGTCCTTCGGCGGCAGTTCCGCGCCGGCGAGACGAAAATCGCGCAGGGTATTCTCGATGATCTTTTTTTGCGCCTGGGTCAGTTTTGAAAATTCCGGGTTCGCGGCGATGGTCTTGTAACCAGCATAAAGCCGCTCGTCCTGCGCCAGTTCCGTGAAGTAGTCGGTGACCTTCGGCAGACCGGCGTTGTACGCCGCGCGCAGCGGCTCGCTGTCCATGACCGCGTGCAAGTGTGACACCGGCGACCACATGCGCACCAGCCGCTCACGCATATCCTCGATCGGCTGGGCGAAGCTGTCCCAGCTGCAGAGCGCCCCGGCCGCGAGCAGGTTTTCCAGCGCACGGCGGTTTTCCGCCAGTACCTGCTCCAGCGCCGGGCCGGCGTGTTCCGGCAGAATGGCGCCGAAACGGGGCGGTTGCGTGAGGTCGAGCAGGGGGTTGGCGGTCAGAGAGGTGTTTTCCATGTCGAACTATTATAACGTGCCGCCCTGATGACCGCCCCCGACTCTCAATCCCATCCGTACGACGCGCTGACGCCCGAGATCATCCTCGAGGCCGTGGAAACCTATGGCATGCGCTGTACCGGGGGGCTGCTCGCGCTCAACAGCTACGAAAACCGTGTCTACCGTGTGGATACCGAGGACGGCGGACCCTGCGTGGCCAAGTTCTACCGCCCCGGCCGCTGGGACGAGGCCACCATCCTCGAAGAACATATCTTCGCGCAACAGCTGGCCGAACACGAAATCCCCGCCGTGGCGCCGCTGGCGCGCCGCGATGGCGCGACGCTCAACCATTACGGCGGTTTTCGGTTTGCCGTCTTTCCGTGGCAGCCGGGACGCGCACCGGAATTGAACTCGCGCGAGGACCGTGCCCTGCTCGGGCGCTATCTCGGACGGCTGCACCGGCTGGGCGCGGCCGAACCGTTCCGTCACCGGGCGCGTCTCGGCATCGAGGAATTCGGCCACCGGTCGGTGCGCTATCTGAAACAGCACGATATCGTGCCGGAGGAATTGCGCGAGTCGTTCTTCGCCATCACGACTTATCTATTCCCGCCCATCGAAGCCGCGTTTCGCGCCGCCGACGATGCCGCGTGGATACGCCTGCATGGCGACTGCCACCTCGGCAATATTCTCTGGACCGACACCGGCCCGCATCTGGTGGATTTCGACGACTGCCTCACGGGCCCGGCGGTTCAGGATTTGTGGATGCTGCTTTCCGGCGAGCGCGAGGAAATGGAACTCCAGCTGGCCGACGTGCTGTCCGGCTACGGCGAGTTCATGGAATTCAATCCCGCCGAACTGCGCCTGATCGAACCGCTACGCACGCTACGAATGCTGCGCTACATGGCCTGGCTCGCGGAGCGCTGGGACGACCCCGCGTTCCCGCGCAACTTTCCCTGGTTCAATACGCGGCGTTACTGGGAGGAACAGGTGCTCGCGCTCAAGCAACAGGCCGCGGCGTTGGATGAACCGCCGCTGTCGTGGATGGCGTAGCACGCCGGTTTTTTTCTATAATCGCGGCCATGGCCATCCGTCCCTACAAGAACATCCTGCCCACGATCGGGCCCCGGGTTTACATCGACGAGGCGGCAACCGTCATCGGCGATGTCGTCGTCGGCGCGGACACGTCCATCTGGCCCATGTGCTCGGTGCGCGGCGACGTGAATTACATCCGCATCGGCGTGCGCACCAACATCCAGGACGGCAGCGTCCTCCACGGGACGCATGAGTACGAGGGCGTGCCGGGAGGCTGGGCGGTGGTGGTCGGCGACGATGTCACCATCGGCCATCAATGCATCATTCACGGCTGCACCGTCGAGTCGCGTTGCCTCATCGGCATGGGTTCCGCGATCCTCGACGGCGCGATCCTGCGCGCCGGTGCCTTCCTCGGCGCCGGCAGCCTCGTCACCGAAGGCAAGGAACTGGAAGGCGGGTATCTATGGATGGGCCGCCCGGCGAAGCGCGTGCGCGAGCTGACCGCGGAAGAAAAGGCCTGGTTCGAGTACTCGGCCGGGCATTACGTGAACCTGAAAAACGATTACCTGAAGTAAGCGGCGGCGCCCTTCCGTTTCAGCGTTTTGCGCGCGGCTTCCGCCGCGCCGGTTTGCTTTTCCCTGCTCCCTCCGTCGAAACCAGGGTGGACACAATCGCCTGCGCGTGCGTGCGCTGTTGCGGCTTGAGACGGCGGTATTTTTCCAGCAGTCTTTGCTCTTCCTTTGACAGCGCGGCGGACCCCTTCCGCTCCACCCGGTAGGTCCCGGCCTCCTCCGCCACCCGGTTCATGTTGGCAGAAGCCACGCCGGTGAGGATGTACTGCACGTCCATGCCCAACCGGGCGCAAGCGGAAAGCAGGTCGGCCGGGATCGGCGTGCCGCGGCCGGCCGGTCTCTCGTAGTTGATCACCGTCCATTTGGTCACCCCCAGCGACTCAGCCAGTGCCGACTGGCTCAGGCCGAGCCGTGTGCGCTCTTCCTTCAGACGTCCCGGTGATGAACTTTTTACACTACCTGTATTGACAGGTGTAATTTTTTGCACCATGCTTTCTTGACAAGAACATGAAAAGGTAATGCTGAATAACTTCAGCTAAATCCTAACACAAGGAAGAACAAGAATGGATTATCTGGATATGAAATACGCGCTCGCCAAGAAGGGCTACACCCTCACCCGAGTGGCCGAAGAGCTGGGTCTGTTCGGACCGCAATCCGTGCAACAGGTGCTGACGCGCAAATACATCAGCGCCCGCGTCGAAAAACGCGTTTCCGATATCACCGGCATTCCGCTGGAAGTTCTTTTCCCGGCCCGCTACCTGCTGACAAAACCGCTCCGGCGCGCGGACGTTTCGAATCAGCTTGATAAAAACCGTAACAGTGGGCGGGCGTGAAGCGCGGATCAAACTGAACATGTATAGCGAATTTCACTCATTGCCTGAACCAGGGAGAGACCATGTCCAGACCGTTCCGCAAGCTTGATCCCGCGAAAGTCGTCAAACTCAAACGCCAGGGTTTATCGAATGCCCTGATCGCCCAGCGCCTGGGTGTGACACAGGGCGCGGTTTACCACGTGCTGCGCAAAATGGATTCTCGCACGCCACAACAACTACCAGAAATACCAGCGGCCATTTAAATGGCATACCAAACCATGTCCGCGCCATAGGCCGGCGGATCGAATTTTTTGCTTGACGCCAGAATTAATGTAACTACAATTAATAGCGTCGATAGCGCGTGAAAATCAGCTACGACCCGAAGAAAAACGCGCGCAACATCGCCGAGCGCAGATTGAACTTCGAGCGCGCGGCCGATTTCGAGTGGGAAACGGCATCCATCACGGAGGACGACCGCAAGAACTACCCGGAGAGGCGCTTCGTGGCGGTAGGGCACCTCGATGGCAGATTGCACGTGTTGTGCTTCACGCCAGCGACGGACGGCATCCGGGTCATCAGCTTTCGCCAGGCGAACAAACGTGAAACGAGACGTTATGAAGAAGCGACGCAAACCTCTCATCGGTCCTGACGGCGAAGTCCGCGAGCTGACGAGGGCGGACATCGCCCGCATGCGTCCCGCGATCGAGGTGATACCCGAAATCGTGGAGGCCTATCGCCGCTCGCGCGGCCGGCCACCGAAGGAAGTCACCAAGCAACAGGTGACCTTGCGTCTGTCGCCGCAAGTGCTTGAGTTTTTCCGCAAACAGGGCCGTGGCTGGCAGACGAAGATTGATAAAGTGCTCAGCCGTTACGTGACGAGAAAGAAAGCGGCATGAACCGCAAACGCGGACGGGCCGGGCGGGGTGCAAGCTCTGTAAGCCGTGGAAAATCAATGGCGTTGCCACCGCGTCACACATGGGCGAAAAGTTTTCGGATCATCGGCGCCGCCAAGCAGCGGATGCTCAGCTGCGCAAAACAACTCTTAAAATTACGCTCGCCGTATTACCTCTAAATCGCTATCCGCCCTTGCGCAAGGCGGCAATCACGTGTTTCGTCTCCGGTCGCACGCCACGCCAGAGCATGTACGATTCCGCCGCCTGCTCCACCAGCATGCCGAGGCCGTCGGCGGCGGTCGCGGCGCCGTGCAGCATGGCCCACTCGAGGAACGGCGTGGGCTTGTCGCCATACATCATGTCGTAGGCGACCGCCCCGGAGGTGAACAGGTTCACCGGCAGCGGCGGCACCTCGCCTTTCAGGCTGGCACTCGTGCCGTTGATCACGATATCGAAACGCTTGCCGACCAAATCGTCATAGCCAACGGCCTCGACCTTGCCGATATGCGCGAAAGTCCTGGCGAGCTCCTTGGCCTTGGAGAGCGTGCGGTTGGCGATGACAAGCACGGCGGGATTCTGCTTGAGTAGCGGCCCGAGCGCGCCGCGGGCGGCGCCGCCCGCGCCCAGCACCAGAATTTTTTTGCCTCTCAGGAGAACGTTCAGGTTCTTCGTCAGGTCGTGCACCAAGCCAGTGCCGTCGGTGTTATCGCCGAAGATTTTTCCGTCGGGCTCGAAACGGATCGTGTTGACCGCGCCGGCGAGTTTCGCACGATCGCTCAGATTGTCCGCGAGCCGATACGCCTCGAGCTTGAACGGCACGGTGATGTTGAATCCCTTGCCGCCCTCGGCGCGAAACTGCTCGGCCGCCTCGGCAAAGCCGTCGGTGTCGACCCACAACGCGGTGTATTCGATGTTATGACCGAACTGGTGCGCAAACTGTTTATGTATGACGGGCGACTTGCTGTGGGCGACGGGATTGCCCATCACCGCGTAACGCGCCGGAGCCGTGTCTTTATCCGCTTTGGTTGCCACTGGTCCGCCCTGAAAGTGCATGCGCGCCTATTCTAGGCGATTGCCCGGGGAACGGCACGCGGGTCTAAATGAGGACGCTGATCAGATACGCGAGATAGCAAAATCCGTTGAAGAAAAGATGCACCGGGCGAAGATTCCCGCGGCGCAACATGAACAACAGATAGGCGCTGGCAACGATGGTCAGCACCAGCCCCGCCATCACCTCCCGGCGTGGCTCCCAGGGCGTCAGCAGAATGCCGAGCGCCGGCAGGAGCGAGCCCTGGAACACCATGGCGCCGGTAATGTTGCCGAAGGCGAGCGTGTCCTTGCGCTTGCGGATCCAGAGAATGCTGTTGACCTTCTCCGGCAATTCGGTGGCGACCGGCACGATCAGCAGCGCCAGCACCAACGCCGAAATGCCGAGCCAATCGGACAACTGCTCCACGCCCTGCACGAAGCCATGCGCGCCAAAGACGATGAGCGTCAATCCCATGCCCAGCTGCACCAGCACCGTGAACAGGTTTTCCGGCACGTTGATGCGTCCCATCAGCCGCACCAGGAACAGCGGCTCGCCCGCCTTGGTGGCATGTCCGTCTGAGACCAGCAAAGCCGAAGCACGGATGGTGAGCATGAGGTAAATGAAGTACACCAGCACCAGTAACAGCGCGACAAGAACGCGCACCCAGGTCACGTGGTGTGGGACGAAAATCGCGGCCGTGCTCATGCCGAAGGCGAGCAGGAACCATTGCAAGTCGCGGGTAAGCCCGGTGCGCTCGGGATGGAAACCGTCCTGCCAGCCGCGCTTGTGAATGGCGAAGACCGCCATCAGGAACAGCGTGAGCGTGGACAACATGAGCGGCGCTCCCAGGATCGCGCCCACGCTCACCTCCTCGCGCACCGCCTGGGTACTCACGGTGGAAAGAATCGCCACGATCGGCACCATGGTCTCGGGCAGTGCCGTGCCCACCGCCGCGAAAATGGAACCGGTCACGCCCTCGGAGATTTTAAGCCGTTCTCCGAGGTGCTCGAGGGCATTGGTGAAGATTTCCGCGCCGATCAGGATAACGAGCAGCGCGATGACAAGAATGCCGAGGGTCATATCTGGAATTCCGCTCTGATTCCTACTTCTTTTCCATGCCGGGCGGGCGGGTTTCGATCAGCGACGGACGCGCGCTCACGCCGGCCAGCCACGGCGCCAGCCGCGGATGGCGGCTGCGCCAGTCGTGCGGATAGCGAAAGTCGATGTATTCGAGCGCCACCGCCATGACCAGGTCGGCCAGGGTGAAACAATTCTCCATAAGCCACGACTCCCGGCTTAGGCGTTGCTCGGTGTATTCAATCGAGCGCGCGATCTTGTCTTCCTGACGCCGGATATTTTCCGCCGACTGTTGTTCAGCGGGCCGCCTCGATTCGAGCAGGCGGCTCACGGTGGCGTCCAGCATGCCATCGGCCAGGGCCTGCCAGCGCAGCATTTCCCAGCGCGCCGTGTCCGAGCCAGCAAGCAGCGCCGGCGCCTTGAGCGAATCGAGATACTCGACGATCACCGGAGAATCAAACAGGACATCGCCATTGTCGAGCGCCAACGCCGGCACCTTGCCGAGCGGATTGAGCGCGGGAATCGGGCTGTCCGCGGCCCAGGCATCGGCCACGACAAATTCGCACGCGAGATTCTTTTCCCGGATCAGGATGCGGACCTTGCGCACGTAGGGCGAAGTGAGCGAACCGTAGAGTTTCATCGTTTCATCTTCCGTAGTAATGCCACAGCAGTCCGGCGAACACCGCCGCGCCGAACCAATTGTTGTTCAGGAAAGCGCGAAAGCAACCGTCACGCGTCCGCTCGCGCATCAACTGTTGCTGATACAGGACGAACCCGAACGCTGCCACCAGACCGGCATAATACCGCAATCCAAGGCCGGCGAGCGCGCCGGAGTACGCCAGCAGCGACAGCGTGACAACATGGAAAAGGAACACCATGGCGCGGTCGTGGCGGCCGAACAGGATGGCGGTGGATTTCACCCCGACCTTGTAATCGTCGTCCCGGTCCACCATGGCATAGGCCGTGTCATAGGCCACCGCCCAGCACACGTTGGCGGCGAACAGCGCCCAGCCCACGGGCGGAATGCCGCCGGTCTGGGCGGCAAACGCCATGGGGATACCCCAGCCAAATGCCGCGCCGAGATAGAACTGCGGCAGGTGCGTGAAACGCTTGACGAACGGATAGGTCGCGGCAAGAAACGCGCCGGCGAAAGAAAGCAGGATGGTCAGGCGGTTGAGCGTGAGCACCAGCGCAAACGCGATGAGACACAGCGTTGCAAACAGCACCAGCGCTTCGCGCGGGCTCACTCGCCCGGCGGCGATCGGCCGGTCGCGCGTGCGTTCCACGTGCGGGTCGAAATTCCGGTCGGCGTAGTCGTTGATCACGCAACCGGCGGAGCGCATCAGCACCACGCCCAGGATGAACACGGCGAGCACGCACAGATCGGGCCGGCCCTGTCCGGCGATCCACAGTGCCCACAGCGTCGGCCAGAGCAGAAGCAGGATACCAATCGGCCGATGCAGACGCATCAGCCGCGCATAGTCTTTGAGCCGTTCCGCGGGCTTCATTCCATGAATTCAGGAATATCCGGCAGAAAGAATTCGCACACCAGCAGCGGCTTGCCGCCTAGCCGGAACAGCGAGCGCCGCCCCCAGATCACCGCGGGCTTCTCGCGCAGATCGCGAGCGACCAAGTGATAGAGTTGATCGGAAGGGGTGAGGCAGGCAATCTCCACTTCGCCGCGCTCCATCGACGGATCGGCAAACAGCACCGCTCCGAGGGAGCGTGAACCCAGGCGCGTGAAACGGTGGAATTTACGCGCCAGCGTCAACGGCGGGATAATGGTGCGCGCATAAACCCACGGCGTATCGCCGCACATCAACCGCACCTGGCGCACCACGGCACGGGTGCCGCGTCGCATGCCGACCGCCATCGCCTCGCTGCACAGCGGGCGGGCGCGCCGCTGGTCGAGCAATTGGACATGAAAATTCATGCGGCAATGGCCAATCAGGCGCTCGGTGAGCGAGGCCGGATCGAGCAGCCATGGCCGGTATTTTTCCGGGATACCGGCGCGGTTCAGCCGCCGTACCGGCCGCCACAGCGGCTCCATACATCGTGGCGACACCGGGTTCACCATAGCCATGTAATGTTATCGATGTTTTATGGGTGCCGAATCGTAGCAGAAACGACCCACCCGGTCAGCGGAAGCCGCGGCACTAAACATGACACCGTCACCCGGGAAATCATATTGGAGACGCTGGCGCGCGAATTATAGCGTTCCGGATTTTCATACGTTGCCGTAGGTCTCGGCGCCGCTGAGCCAGCGCCGCACGATCGGGTCCACGCTCGCGGGATGTTCCTTGAGGAGCAGATCCGCCAACTGCTGCACGCGCGGCAGCAAGGCATGATCCCGCAGCAGATCGGCGATGTGAAATTGCGGCATGCCGGCCTGGCGCGTGCCGAGCACCTCGCCCGGACCGCGCATCTCCAGGTCGCGCCGCGCGATCTCGAACCCGTCGCTGGTCTCGCGCACCGCCGCGAGCCGCGCCCGCGCCATCTCCGACAGCGGCGCTTGATACAGCAGCACGCAGTGGCTTTCAGCCTGGCCGCGGCCGATGCGCCCGCGCAGCTGATGCAATTGTGAAAGCCCCAACCGCTCGGCGTTTTCGACGATCATGAGCGAGGCGTTGGGCACATCCACGCCGACTTCAATCACGGTGGTGGCCACCAGCAGGTTGATGTCGCCGCGCTTGAACGCGGCCATGATTTTTTCCTTTTCCAACGGCTTCATGCGTCCGTGGATCAGTGCCACCTTGAGTTCAGGCAGGGCTTCGTGCAGCGCCTGCGCGGTATCGGTTGCGGTTTCCAGTTCGAGTGTCTCCGACTCCTCGATCAGCGGGCAAACCCAGTAGGCCTGGCGGCCGGCGGTGCAGGCGTCGTGGATGCGGCTGACGACATCGGCGCGGCGTGCGGCCGGCAGCGCCACGGTCTCGACCGGTTTGCGTCCCGGCGGCAGCTCGTCGATCACCGACACGTCGAGATCGGCATAGAGGCTTTGAGCCAGGGTGCGCGGGATCGGGGTGGCGGTCATGATCAGCTGATGCGGACGGCGATCGCCGCGCCGCCCCTTCTCGCGCAGCGCGAGGCGCTGATGCACGCCGAAGCGGTGCTGCTCATCGACGATGATGAGCCCCAAGTCGGCAAACTCGACGTCTTCCTGAAACAGCGCCTGGGTGCCAATGACGATGTCGGCCTGGCCCGATCCGATTTTTTCGAGCGCGTTCTGGCGCGCACGGCCGTTGAGCTTGCCGGAGAGTCCGACCACGGAAACACCGAGCGGTTCGAGCCAGCCGGAAAAGTTGCGCAGGTGCTGATCGGCGAGCAGCTCAGTCGGCGCCATCATCGCCGCCTGCAAACCGCTTTCGACGGCGGCGAGACTCGCGCACGCGGCGACGACAGTCTTGCCCGACCCGACGTCGCCCTGCACCAGGCGCTGCATCGGATGTACGTTTCGCAGATCGTGCAGGATTTCATCGAGCACCCGCTGCTGCGCGCGCGTGAGTTGAAACGGCAGGCGCGCGAGCAACTGCGATATCAGTTTTCCTGCTCCACTCATGGCCGGCGCGCTTTCGGTCTGCACTCGCGCACGCAGACGCTTCAGGCTCAGGTGATGCGCCAGCAGCTCTTCGAAGGCGAGGCGCATGACCGCCGGGTGTTTTCCCTCCGCCAGCAACTCCACCGGCGTGTGCGGCGGCGGCTGATGCACCAGTGCCAGCGCCTCGATCAGCGTGGGCAGACGCAGCTCCTGCAACACGGCGGGCGGCAGTCGTTCCTCGATTTTTTCGAGATATTTTTCCAGCGCCTGGCGCGCGAGTTTGCGCAGACTCAGCTGATGCACCCCAGTGGTCGCCGGATACACCGGTGTCAGATTTTCCTCGGCCTTCGTGGGCACGGCGCCATCGGTGAATTCGTACTCGGGATGAATCATCTCGAGCCCCGCGGGACCGAAGCGGACCTCGCCGAACAGACGCAGACGGCGGCCGCGCGTGAGGTTCGCCTGTTGCGCGGCGCTGAAATAAAAAAACCGCAGATGCAGATGGCCGGTGCCGTCGCTCACACGGCAGATCAGGCTGCGCCGGCCGCGGAACACCACGTCCGCCAGCTCGATCTCGCCCTCGACCACGGCCTCCATCCCGGGCCGCAAACCGCCCATGGGCAGGACACGCGTGCGGTCCTGGTAACGCAGGGGAAGATGGAACAGGACGTCCTGCACGGTGTGCAGGCCGAGGCGTTTAAGCTTTTCCGCGAGCTTGGGGCCGACGCCTTTGAGACTGGTCACCGGCAGTAAGGCAATATCCATAATTATCGAATCACGCCGGAGGGTGCGGCTGATAATGGCCGAAAGCGCGGGAACGTGCGGCGGTCAGCGGCGATTTTTCGTCTTGCTGCTTTTACCTGCCTTGGATTTTTTTGATGCTGTGGCAGGTTTATCCAGAACCAGAATCGCGTCCATCTCCACCGCCGCGCCCTTGGGCAGCGCGGCGACGCCGACCGCCGCGCGCGCCGGATAGGGTTCGCGAAAATACTGCGCCATCACCTCGTTCACCAGGGGAAAATGCGTCAGATCGGTGAGATACACGTTGAGCTTTACCACGTCCTGCAGGCTGCCGCCGGAAGCCTGGGCCACCGCGCTCAGGTTTTCAAATACGCGCCGGATCTGCGCGCGCATGTCGCCGCTCTCCAGCGTCATGGTTTCCGGAATCAACGGAATCTGGCCGGCGAGATAAACCGTGTCACCAGCCTTGACCGCCTGGGAATAAGGGCCGATGGCCTGAGGAGCATTATTCGTTTTGACAATCGTTCTTTTCACGTCTGTTCCTTGTAGTGGGCATTTCTGATTTCAGAATCCTGAAGAGAGTCAGCCCTTCTTCCGGTTGATCCGCACCACCGATTCGATCGCGCGGATGCGGCGCATGATCTGGGCCAGGTGCCCGCGACCGCGCGCTTCTAGCGTGAAGTCCATGGTGGTGTACTGGCCGTCGCGGTCATCGAACGAGACGGTGTCGATATTGGCGCCCTGCTCCGCGATGGCCGCCGCGATCGCCGCGAGCACGCCACGCTGGTTCTTGACCTCGACCCGGATGCTCACCGGGAACACGGTCTTGATGTCCTTCTCCCACTGCACGTCGATCCACTGTTCCGGGTGCTTGCGGAACTTGACTACGTTCGGACAATCCTCGGTGTGCACCACGATCCCGCGCCCCGCGGACAGGAAACCGAGAATCGGATCGCCCGGTATCGGCCGGCAGCAGCGCGCATAGGTCACCACCACGCCCTCGGTACCGTGAATGGCGAGCGTCGGCGCCTTGTCGCGCGCCGGCCGGCGCTTGAAGAGGCTGAAGAAACGATTCTCCTCCCCGGCTTCGACCTTGGGTGCCTCCGGCACGAGTTGACGCGCCACCACCGCCGCCAGGCGGTTGCCGAGTCCGATTTCGCCGAGCAGCTGGTCCCAGTTGAGTAGCTTGAGGGATTTCAGCAGCGCCTGACGGCTTTTCTCGGGCAGCTGTGATGAATCGACGCCGAGATCCTTGAGCGCCTGGTCCAGCAGCCGCCCGCCGAGCTTGGCCGATTCGTCGAGCTTCTGGTTCTTGAGGAAACTGCGGATATGCGCGCGTGCCTTGCTGGTGACGACGTATGTGAGCCAGGCGGGATTGGGGTGGCTCCATTCCGCGGTGATGATCTCGACGTGATCGCCGTTGCGCAAGGTGGTGCGCAACGGCACCAGCTGATGATTGACCTTGGCGCCGATGCAGCGGTTGCCGATGTCGGTGTGCACGTCGTAGGCGAAGTCGATGACCGTGGCCTCGCGCGGCAGCTTCTTGATTTCGCCGTTCGGCGTGAACACATACACCTCGTCCGGGAACAGGTCGACCTTGAGGTGCTCGAGAAATTCGCTCGGGTTCCCCGCTTTTTGCTGGGTTTCCAGCAGGTCTTTGAGCCACTGCAGCGCGCGCTGCTGCATCGGGTCGGTGGCGGTGTCACCGCTCTTGTACAGCCAGTGCGAGGCCACGCCGGCCTCGGCCACGCGATTCATCTCGCTGGTGCGGATCTGCACCTCGATGGAAACTCCGAAGGGACCGAACACCAGCGTGTGCAACGACTGGTAGCCGTTGGCCTTGGGGATGGCAATGTAGTCCTTGAACCGGCCGGGGATGGGCTTGTAAAGATTGTGAATCACGCCAAGTGCGCGATAACAGTTGTCCGCCTTGTCCACGACCACGCGAAAACCATAAAGGTCGTAGACCTGGTCGAACGACAGGTGCTTCTGCTCCATCTTGGCGTAGATACTGTAGAGGGTCTTCTCGCGACCGACGACCTCCGCGGGCAGGCCTTCGTGTTCCAGCTGGTTGAGAATGGCGGTGCGGATTTTTTCGATGATCGCCTTGCGATTGCCAAGACGCTTGCGCACCGCCTCGGCGATGATGCGATGGCGCATCGGGTGCAGCGCGGCAAAGGCCAGGTCGCCCAGCTCCATCGCCCACTGGCGCACGCCGAGACGGTTGGCGATGGGAGCGTAGATGTCGATGGTTTCGCGCGCGATCGTGCGGCGGCGGTCGGGATTCAACGCGCTGATGGTGCGCATGTTGTGCAGACGATCGGCGAGCTTGATGAGAATGACGCGGATGTCGCTCGCCATGGCCAGCAGCATCTTGCGGAAGTTCTCCGCCTGCGCCTCCTCCTGCGACTGGAATTCGATGCGGGTGATCTTGGATACGCCGTCCACCAGCGCGGCAACGTCCTCGCCGAACTCCTCGGCGATGCGCTCCTTCGCCGTGGGCGTGTCCTCGATCACGTCATGCAGGATGGCGGCGGCGATGCTCTTGGCGTCGAGATGCATGCCCGCGAGGATGCGGGCGACTTCGATGGGGTGGTAGATGTAGGGCTCGCCGCTGACGCGCTGCTGCCCGTCGTGGGCCTCGGCGCCGAACAGATAGGCGCGGTAGACGTCCGCGACGTCCCTGGGTTCCAGGTAGGTTTCGAGGATCGCGCACAGGTCGCTGATCTGAAACCGCTGGCCGGGAGACGGCGTCGCGGCAGCGGACGGCACCGACTCAGACTTCGGTTCCGCCCTCTTTGCCGGCGGCGGGGACGATGTCGGTCCCGCCGGTCTGGATTTGGTCGGTTGTGTCTTCATCGGCCTCAAGTCCGGCTTGCGTTGCTTCCTCATCCAGGATGGCATTGGTCACGAAACCGCCGGCGATCTCGCGCAGCGCGAGCACCGTGGGTTTGTCGTTCTCGCGCTCCACGCAGGCTTCCGCGCCATTGATCAGCTGGCGCGCACGACGTGTGGCCACCAGCACGAGCTGAAAACGGTTATCAACGTTGTCCAGGCAATCCTCTACGGTAATACGGGCCATACCTATACCTCAGTCATCAGACAGGAAACGCGGCGGTGCCGCAGGGTTTAATACTATATAAAGCACGCGCCCGAGCCAGCGGTCCGGGCGGGTCAGGGATCGATCCATCTTACTGATATGCGGCCGGTTTTTCCAGCAGGGGTCAGTTTAGCAGGGCCTGGATGTCCACCTGGAGCGGCCGGGGCGTGCCGTCTCCGCGAATGACAGTCTGCAAGTCCTTCAGGGCAGCCTCGAAATCATCGTTGACCACCACGTGATCGAATTCCTTGTAGTGGCTCATTTCCGACACCGCCTCGCGCATGCGCCGCGCGATCACCTCCGGCGTGTCCTGGCCGCGACCGGTCAGGCGCTGCTCCAGCGCGGCGCGCGACGGCGGAAGGATGAAAACGCTGACCGACTCCGGCATCTTTTCCTTGATGGCGCGCGCGCCCTGCCAGTCGATGTCGAGAATGATGTTCTTGCCCTGGCGCAACAGGTTCTCGGTCGCGGCGCGCGAGGTGCCGTAGGAATTGTCGAAAACTTTGGCGTGCTCGAGGAACCGGTCGGCCGCCACCATCTCGTCGAACTGCGCCTGGTTCACGAAATAATAATGCACCCCGTGCTGCTCGCCCGGGCGCGGCGCGCGCGTGGTATGCGACACCGAGAACGCCAGGTCCGGCAGGCGCTCGACCAGCGCCTTGGCGAGGCTGGTTTTGCCGGTGCCGGAAGCGGCGGAAAAAATAAAAAGTCTGCCTTTGTTCATTTCTTGACAGCCGGGATGTCGGGAAAGAAAAAATTGGACAGGATTTACAGGATTAAAAATCAGGATTAACAGGATTTTAATATCTTGAAATCTTTAATCCTGTAAATCCTGAAGAATCTTGTTAATCCTGTCTATTCTTTTTTGTCAGGGATTCTTATTCAATGTTCTGCACCTGCTCGCGCATCTGTTCGATTAGCACCTTGAGTTCCACGGCGACATTGGTCAGGCGCGTGTCGGTAGACTTGGACGACAGGGTGTTGGCCTCGCGGTTGAGTTCCTGCATCAGGAAATCGAGGCGCCGGCCGGCGGGGCCGGCCTGGCTGAACACGCGGCGGATTTCGGCGAAGTGCGCGGTGAGCCGGTCGATCTCTTCGGTGACGTCTGACTTCTGCGCAAACAGCACGATCTCCTGTTCGAGGCGCGCGGGGTCGAGCTGTTGTTTGATTTCTTTCAGACGCGTCTCCAGGCGTTCGCGAAATATCCGCACCGCCTCCGGAATCAGTTCCTTCGCTTTCACCACCAGCTGCTCCATGGCCTGCAACCGCTGCAACATGAACTCCTGCAGGCGTGCGCCCTCGCGGACCCGCGTGGCCGCCAGTTCGTCG
>JGI1358J11329_10001092_pt1 | contig 22791 bp, 26 predicted proteins | sample Subgroupgradi54m_FD_11329 | JGI IMG/M metagenome (IMG submission 11329)
CTCGCCGACCAGCAGAGCTGGAGCGAGTACCAGGCGGGGCAGAGCTTCTCGGTGCCCGGGAATTCGCACTTCGAAATCGAAGTCACCGATCTGTTCGATTACGTCTGCCACTTCGGCTGACAGACGGCGAGGAGGCCTGATATGCGCGTCCTGCACACCATGATCCGGGTCGGCGATCTCGATCGCTCGATCAAGTTCTATACCGACGTACTGGGAATGAAGCTGCTGCGCCGGAAGGATTATCCTGACGGCAAGTTCACGCTCGCCTTTGTCGGTTACGGTCCGGAAACCGAACACGCGGTCGTCGAGCTGACCTACAACTGGGGCACCGGGAAATACGATCTCGGCAACGGTTTCGGCCACATCGCGCTCGAGGTGGAAGACGCCTACAAAGCCTGCACGGAAATTAAAAACCGCGGCGGCAAGGTGACGCGCGAAGCCGGGCCGATGAAACACGGCAGCACGGTCATCGCCTTCGTCGAAGACCCGGATGGTTACAAGATCGAGTTAATCCAGAAGGGCACGCAGGGCGCGAAATAGGCATGCAATGGCTGGATAGAATACCGCTCACGGCGTTGGTGATCGCGGCAATCGCCTTGGGGCTGGCCCCGTTTACGCCGGAGCCGCATCTGTGGCAGAAGCTCAAGATGCTGGCGAATGGTACGCTGCTGCGACCCATCGATATTTTCGATCTCATCATGCATGCCTCCCTGCCATTGTTGCTGGCGGTCAAATTGATGCGCAACAAGCTGCCAGGAAAGAATCCGCCCGGTTCCGCCTGACGGCACCTTGTCATGATCGCCTCGCCAATATCTCCTGCGCCCGGGTCCGGGAATGGCGCGTCGTCGCCCAAAACAGTAGCCCTACTCCGCTTCGCTCCGTTCGTCTTGTCATGAGAATTGCGGTCATCCTGCCGGTGTTCAACGAAGCCAAGCATCTGGAAAAAACCCTTTCTGAACTGCTCGCGAGCCATCCGTTTGACGAAGTGATCGTGGTGGATGGCGGCAGCACCGATGCGAGCGTCGAGATCGTGTGCAAGCTCATGTCGGCGGATGCGTCCGGCACGCAACCGGTTCCCTATCTGATCCAGGCGCCGCGCGGACGTGCCCGTCAGATGCACGCGGGCGCGCAAGCGGCCAGCGCCGATGCGCTGCTTTTTTTGCATGCCGATACCACGCTGCCGCCGGATGCCGTAGAACAGATTCGGAACGCCATCCGCGGCGATTACCCGAGTGGATGCTTTGACGTAAGGCTGTCCGGGCGGCATTTCCTGTTTCGCGTTATCGAACGCCTGATGAACTGGCGCTCGCGTATGAGCGGAATTGCCACCGGCGACCAAGGGCTGTTCGTGCGACGCGATGTTTATCACATGCTGGGAGGGTTTGCGCCGATCGCGCTGATGGAAGACATCGAATTTTCCACGCGGCTGAAATGGGTCGGCAAGCCGGCGCGTTTGCGCGGGCCGGTCGTCGCCTCCTCGCGGCGCTGGGAGGAGCGGGGTATCTTGCGCACTATTCTGTTGATGTGGGCGCTGCGATTCCTCTACTGGCTGGGTGTTTCGCCTGAGCGTCTTGCGCGCTGGTATTATCGTTTCCCATGATGACAAGACGAACGGAGCGAAGCGGAGTAGGGCTACTGCTCTTATGACAGGACGAACGGAGTAGGGCTACAGTTATGACCCAGCCGGAACTCATTCTTTTTGCCAAGCAACCGTTACCCGGCGAGGTCAAGATCCGCCTGCAACCGGATTACAGTCCGGAGCGAGCCGCGGAGATCGCCGCGTTTCTGATTCGCGCCACGGTCGAGCTGGCTGTTTCCGCCTGGCCGGGCGACGTCGCGTTGCATGTCTGGCCCGATGTTGATCATCCCCTGTTTCAGGAACTCGCGCGCGAATTTCACATCCGCCTCGCGCCGCAGGCCGGCGGCGATCTGGGCGCCAGGATGCTGGGCGCGCTGCGCGAAAGCGTGGAACGCCACGGATGTGCCGCGGTGATGGGTTGCGATGTGCCGCACTGCGCTTGGAATGTCCTCGATCAGGCCAACGGCTGGCTCGCGCGCGGAAAGAACGTCCTTGGGCCGACCGAAGACGGCGGCTATTATTTTATCGGCTTGCAGGAAGCGCGGCCCGAACTTTTCGAAAATATGCCATGGGGCAGCAACCAGGTGTTGCCCATGACACTCGCCCGCGCCGAAGCGTTGGGCATGGAGTTCGATTTGTTGGCGAAACTCAGGGACATCGACACGGCGCGCGATCTGTGGCTGATCGCGCAGAAGTACGGGCCGTTAAAGCAGTTTCTGTAAGATCAGGCCAGCGCGCCGCCGCAACTGCTGCCGGCGCCGGCGGTGCAGCCGAAACAGTGGGAATCCACCGCGACCGGTGTAGCGTCGAGGTCCCGGGTTTCGATGTCCCACAAATACCGCGGTGGCCTGTCGCCGAGCGGAAGGTCGAGCATCTGGTTGAAATCGCAGTCGTACACCCGTCCGAGCCAGTCCACGCTGACGAGATGCCGGCACATGAGACCCGGCACGGTCGCGGGGTTGAAATTTTCCTCCAGTAATTGCATGTATTTTTCATACTGGCCGGTGCGTTCGAGAAAGTGCGCGAAGCGGTTGATCGGCAGGTTGGTGAGCGTCCTCAGGCGCGAGAAGACGATGCCATGATCATCCTGTAGCCGTTGCTTGTAGTCCGCTTCGAGTTTCTCTTGGGCACCGGGGAGAAACGCGCCGCCGGGGTTGTAAACCAGATCCAGCACCAGCGCCGCCTCGCGTCCGTAACCCGCGTCATTCAGCCGTCTCAATGCCTCGATGCTTTTTTCGAAAACGCCGTCGCCACGCTGGGCATCCACGTTTATTTGCGTGTAACACGGCAGGGAGCAGACCAGACGGATTTTCCGCTGCGCGTACCACGACGCCAGATCGTTCTGCCCGGGTTCAAGCAGCACGGTGAGGTTGCAGCGCGAGGTGATCTGCATGCCGCGCGCCAGGAAACTGTCCACCAGGCAGCGAAAATGCGGATTGACTTCCGGCGCGCCGCCGGTGATGTCCACCTCCGTTATGCCCGCGTCCTTCGCCCAGGCAAGAATCTTCTCCATGGTTTCCCATGTCATGATCTCGGTGCGCTTGGGACCGGCATCCACATGGCAGTGGTTACAGGCCTGGTTACACAAGCGCCCGACATTGATCTGCAACTCACGCAGCCGCTCGCGGCGCAGCGGGCCCAGACCATGCGCGCCCAGGGCGCGGGCGAACGAAGGCCCGGCAGCAGGTTTGAGTTTTACGGCAATCCGGTTCATGGCGGGGATTATTTTCCCATCCAATGGCGACGGATGAAATAGTCAATGGAAATTTTTCCCGGCCCGTGCAGCAATGGGACCAGCAACAGAATCCCCCAGTAGACATGATCCTTGAGACCGACCTCGTTGAGGGCGGGATAGGAAATAACCGCCATGATGTTGAAAATGAACAACACCCCGGCGCTGAAACGACCAGCGAGCCCGAGCGCCAGGAATGCGGGGAAAATTAATTCCACACCGGTGCCCAGGATCGCGGCCGCGTACGGCGAGAGCAGCGGGACATGAAATTCACTGGTGAACAGGTCGACCGTCATTTCCCAGTCTTTCAGGGATTCGACGCCCGATTTCCAGAAGACGTTGGCGACCCACAGGCGCACGCCGAGATCTATCAGCGGTTGCAGGGAATCGAGCCACTTGATGACCGGCACAATCCATTGCGCGGTTCTTTGAACCAGTGTCATGACTCCTCCATGCGACGAGATGCGGTTGTTGGAGAACCATTCGCCGGGCAGCGGCCGATTTCCTGCTTGGGGTGTCCCGGCCACCCATGAGACCCGACCACCCTGCGAAAGTTTCACGCCGGTTCCGTTCGGAGCGAGGCGATCAGTCATTTGAGGGGCTGCCCAGCAACCGCTTCAGGCAATCGAGATAAACCGTTTCCTGGGGCGCCGTCGCCTGCCGGCTCGCCTGCCACAGCATCTCGCCCAGGCATTCCATCATATGATGCTGCGCCGCGTGCTCGTCGGGAAGGCGCATGAGCATCTTCTGGTAATAACCGCGGATACCCCGGGGCTGGTCGATCGACAGCTGCTCCTCGATGGCGATGTGCATACCGAGATGCAGGAACGGATTGGTCTGGCCCGATTCCGGAAAATAATCGCGCTCGCGCGCCGGCTCGGGATGTTCGAGAAGCGAATGATATTCGGGGTGCCGCAGGACCACCTGCACGATGAGCTTTTCCACGCCCTCCAGCGGCTGTCCCTCGCGGTGCGCGCGCCAAGCGCGGAAAAATACTTCGCGCGTCTGTCCGCGATCCTGCCCCGTGAACATGTTCAGAAGGCTCTAGCCCGGTCGCTCCCGGCATCCTGCCTCTCGCGACATTTGCGCGTCCCTGCGCAGCAAAACAGGCCAAATACGACGGAATACTGGTAGAGGTGATTGATGCCATCGAGCGGTCCGAGTTCGCCGTTGCCGTACATGCCGATAATGGGCAGGCCGGGGAGCTGCGACCGCAGCGCATCCAGATCGCGATCGCGGTTGCCGAAGAAATTCGGGCCACGTCCTATGCACGGGAACAGCAGGGCAAAGTCAGGCGCCCCCGGAAGCGCCTGAACGCTGCGCGCCACGCAGGCGCGCATGTCGCGCTCGGCGGTGAGGGCATCGCGCATCGCCCAGAACAAGCGCTCGCCGCGCGCGGGTCGTTCCGACAGCGTGATGGATTGGTCGCGCAGGTTGGCGGCCACGATATGGTTGAGGCGATAACGGCCCTCGCGAATCGCCGTTTCCGGATCGCCGATCGCCACGCCGCCCATGATGAGATGCAAGGGCACGCGCTCCATCTCGCGCACGTTCGGCGGAAGCGACTGGATGAGCACGCTCAGGGCCGGGTAATTGCCGAGGCGCATGATGTCGTAGCCTTGCACTTCCGCCACTTCGATGGGCGAGGTCAGCGCGCGCACTCCCTGCGAGGCGCCGATCACGCTGTCCACGCCGCTCAGGATGGCATCCACCTGCTCGGATTCCGCCACGCGCGCGCCGCTCCAGACTTTGAACGGGCCGTGGCCGAAGAGATCACCCGACACCGCGCCGAAGCGCCTGGCGGCGATGTCGATCCATCCCGCCGTGAGCCCGGCGGGGGTGCACAGGCTCAGCACGGTATCTTCATCGCTCAGCTTTCCCTGGGGAGCGATACTCAGATGAACGTTCCCGCCCAGCACCATGGCCGCGGCGCCGGGACTGTCGAGCACCCACTCGTCTTCGGTGAGGATGCCGGCGCCGGTGCAACCCACCACTTGCATGCAACCGCCGGCGCGCGCCGCCGCGCGCAGCGCCGGCTCCGGATTGGCGGCGTACTCCGGCGTGAGGAACAGTAATATGGCGTTGGCACGATCGAGCCCTGCTTTCGCGAGCGCCTGCTTGACCGCTTTTTCCGCGTGTTCAGGCAGCGGGCGGTGACCGTGGCTCAGTCCAGAGGCAGCAGGTTTGAGGCTCATGCCACTACTTTAGCCCGGTACTCGCACAAATCATAGATAACGCATTCGGGACAACGCGGTTTGCGCGCCGTGCAGGTGTAACGACCGTGCAGGATCAGCCAGTGATGCGCGTCATGGCGGTACACTTCGGGGACCGCCTTCAGCAGTTTTTTTTCGACGATCAATACATTTTTTCCCGGCGCCAGCCCGGTACGGTTGGCCACACGGAAGATATGCGTATCCACGGCGATGGTCGGCTGACCGAAAGCGGTATTGAGAATCACGTTGGCGGTTTTGCGCCCCACGCCCGGCAGCGCCTGCAGTTCCTCGCGCGTCGCCGGCACCTGTCCGCCGTGTTTTTCGAGAAGCATTTTGCAGGTCTTCTGAATATTGGCCGCTTTGGTGTTGTACAGGCCGATGGTCCGGATGTAGCGCTTGAGCCCGCGCAGACCGAGGTCGAGAACCTGCCGCGGCGTGCGCGCGACCTTGAAGAGTTCCGCGGTGGCCTTGTTGACGCTTTTGTCCGTGGCCTGCGCCGAGAGAATAACCGATATCAGCAACTCAAAGGGCGTGCAATATTTAAGCTCAGTCGTTGGGCTGGGATTCGCGCGCTTGAGCCGCGCAAAGATTTCCTGTCGTTTGGATGCATTCATGAATGAGTTCTTGGTAGGGTGTGCTGAGCGACAGCGAAGCGCACCGCACAGGTTGTTATGGTGCGCAACGCTTCGCTTTTGTTTGCAGCCCGGGGTGCAACAAAACTCGTTGCACCCGTTCGGCGGCGTGAACACACGTTAAGTGTGTTCACGAAAACCCCGTCTCACCCTACGAAAAATGCGGGAAAGTTTCATTTTGTGACACCCTCTAAAAATCTCTGTTGGATCGACGTGTTTTTTTAGCCTTGACTCGTTCGACCGCGGCGCGTATCTCGGTGCGGATTCGCTCGCGATCGGGAGGGAGTGGCGCCGCCGATTCGGTGGAGTGCGGTGTCCCGTGCCGTGTGCGCTTGCGACGCGCCAGGCGGCGCAGGCGGTTTTCGGTCCGCGCGCGCCAGCGATCCGCTTCTGCGCGCGTGTACTCCGGCCACGGTCCTGAATTGGACGCAGGGTCGACCGGTTGCATCACGATGCAATCCACCGGGCAGGGCGGCAGGCACAGTTCGCAGCCGGTGCATTCACGGTCAATGACCGTATGCATCAACTTGCGCGCGCCGAGGATGGCGTCCACCGGACAGGCATCGATGCACTTGCGACAGCCGATGCAAACGGCTTCGTCGATGACGGCGCGGGCGCGCAGCTTGTGAATCCCAAAGCGCGGGTCCAGCAGTTTGGGTGAGGCGTCAAGTAATTCGGCGAGTGCAACGAGGGTGACTTCACCGCCCGGCGGACATTGGTTGATACCGGCGGAGCCCACGGCGACAGCCTCGGCGTACGCGCGGCAGCTCGGGTAACCGCATTGCGTGCATTGCGTTTGCGGCAGCCATGCGTCGATCCGGTCGGCGGAAAAAACATGTCGGGCGTGTGTGAACATGGCCGGAGAGTATGGCCGCGCTTTACGCCTCAGGCAACAAGCGTTACCGTGCGCTGGTCAACCGGAGCTTCAGCCGCATGTCGCAGAAAAATTCATTCGTGTCCCGTGGCGGAATATGGGTATTGGCCCAGGTACCGATGATGCTGCTCGCGATCATGATTCCGGTGTTACATGGCCGCGGACATCTTACCCCCGCCGGTTTGGTGCCCATGGGAGGTGTGGCGGTCACCCTGCTGGGCACCCTGCTGGCCGTCTGGGGGTTTGCGAGTCTGGGCAAAGCCCTCACGCCTTTCCCCAAGCCGCTCGCCGACGCCACGCTGCATCGGCAAGGCGCCTACCGGTTAATGCGTCACCCGATGTATACGGCAGTAATGTTGGTGAGCCTGGGGTGGGCCTTGTGGTGGTTGTGTGAGATCGGTGTTTTATATGTGCTGGTCCTTGCGTATTTCTTCGATCGCAAGGCGGCATACGAGGAAATCTGGTTGCGGCAGAAGTACAGTGAGTATGCGGACTACGCGCGGGCGGTAAAAAAATTCATCCCCGGGGTGTACTGACCCGGGGATGATGGGCACCCCCCGCAAAAGGAAATCGTTAACTACCAAGAACTCCTGGTTTACGCGGTCCGTTTCCGGCGCCGCGCCGTGACTCCCAGCACCGCCAGACCGGAACCCAATAGCCACGAAGCACCGGGGAGCGATACCGCCACCGGTCCCGCCATCATGCCGTCGTATTTACTGCCCCTGATTTTAAGCAGCGCGTGCGCGTCGGCAATGCCGTCGAGATTGAGGTCCCAGTTCAGGCTCAAGATCTGGTAGTAGGGCTCCGTCACCACCGGATGGCGCGACCTGTCGGGATCGATGGCCGCAAAATAATGTTGCGAGGCATATCCGGCGCTGTCGGAGAGACGATAGATCAGGTCATCGGCGGTGCCGAACAAACCGTCACCGCCCTTGTTGCGCAGCGCGAAATCGACGATGGAACCGCCCGCGAACGTGTAATCGCCCTGTTTACGTGATTTGCCGGTAATGGCGAGAAAACTGTCGTTACGGATGAAACCGAAATCAAACGCCGACCGGTTCGGCGAGTCGAGCCGGACCCGAATCGAGACATTGGAATCGCGGTCCTTGCCGTCGACCATCAGGACTTGAGCCGGGTCGTTGACGAACAATTCGGAAGGTGAAACCGAGGAAGCCTGGATGTCGTGGATTGAAAATCCGCCGTTGATGGCAACGGTAAAAATCAGCGACGGAAGAAATTTCTGGTTACGCATTTACTCCACCTCATCTTGTATTAACCTGCCCGCACCTCCCTATGAATTTTTTGTCGATGTTCTGTTTGCCAAAATAAAAGCGGGGCACATCATCTGTGCCCCGCTTTCCATGCTTTCCCTTCCCAAACCACAACTAATTCAAGCTTAGTTGCCGATTTGCGCTTCGTCCATGTAAGGCAGTACCCCTGTACTAACAGGGACTTGGCCTTTGTCTAAAAGCTTAATTCGAATGGAATTTCTGATACTGACGGCGGAATGAAGCGCGGGTTATGCCCTGTTTCGGTGCAATACCGGGATGTCGGCAGCGCACAGATGCATAAGTATTACTTAACCCGCATCCCGGGTTGTGCGCCGCTATCCGGCGAGAGAATCCACAAATCTTTCTTGCCGGGACCGGCGGCGAGTACCATACCTTCGGACATGCCGAACTTCATTTTGCGCGGTGCGAGGTTGGCCACCACGACCGTGAGCCGTCCTTCGAGATCTTCCGGCTTGTAGGCCTCCTTGATGCCGGCGAACACGGTGCGCGTGATGCCATCGAGGTCGACGGTCAATTCCAGCAATTTGTCCGCGCCTTCCACGTGGCTGGCCTTGATGATGCGGGCGATGCGCAAATCCACCTTGGCGAAGTCCTCGTAACTGATTTCGGGCAGGATCGGATGCCGCGCGAGGTCGCTGGTCTGGGTGATGGTTTCGGAAGTTTTTTCAGCCATGGTCTTCATGTCCTTCTGCGATTCATCGAGCAGCGCGGGGATGCTCTTCGGGTCCACGCGCGTGGCCAGATGCTGGTAGGGATTGATGGTATGGCCCGCATTTAGGGTATTGCGAAGATCTTGCCACGATTGCGGTTTAATATTCAGAAAACGCTCTGCGTTCTCAGCCAATTGTGGAAGGATCGGTTTGAGTAAAATGGTGAGAATGCGAAACGATTCAATCGCTGCACTGCACGCGGTGTGCAGAGCGGAGCGACTGGCCGAGTCTGTTTGTTTAGCTTTCTCCCAAGGTTTCTGTTGATCCCAATATTGATTGACTTTATCGGCAAGCGCCATGATCGCGCTAACTGCAAATCCGTAGAGTCGATTTTCGTAATGTTCGCGTACGATTTCACTTTCCTCGAGTAGCTCATCAATCAAATGGTGCCCTGAAAGGCTGTCTATTCGACCATTGAAATGATTTGTAATAAATCCTGCTGCTCGGCTGGCAATGTTTACGTATTTACCGACTAAATCACTGTTGATGCGCGCAATAAAGTCATCGAAATTTAGATCAATGTCTCCTATTGTCGAACCCAGCTTAGTTGCGAAGTAATAGCGCAGGTATTCCGGGTTGAGATGATTTAAATACGAGCGCGCGGTGATGAAGGTGCCGCGTGATTTGGACATCTTGGTGCCGTTGACGGTGAGGAAGCCGTGCGCGAACACCGACGTCGGTTTGCGGAAACCCGCGCCTTCCAGCATGGCCGGCCAGAACAGCGTGTGGAAATAAAGAATGTCCTTGCCGATGAAATGATAGAGCTCGGCGCTACTGTCCTTGCCCCAGAAGTCGTCGAACTTGAGGCCTTGCTTCGCGCACAGGTTCTTGAAGCTCGCCATGTAACCCACGGGCGCGTCGAGCCAGACGTAGAAATATTTTCCCGGCGCGTCCGGAATCTCGAAGCCGAAATAGGGCGCGTCGCGCGAGATGTCCCAGTCCTTGAGACCGGCGTCGAACCATTCAGAAAGTTTGTTCGCCACCTCCGGTTGCACGTGACGCACTTTCGTGATGTCCGGGTGCAGCCATTCGCGCAGCCAGGCTTCGAAGTCGCCGAGTTTAAAGAAGTAATGCTCCGAGTCCTTCTCCACCGGCGGCACGCCGGAGAGCGCCGAGACCGGGTTTTTCAATTCGGTTGGTGAATAGGTTGCGCCACAGTTCTCGCAGGAATCGCCGTACTGGTCCGGCGTGTTGCAGCGCGGGCAGGTGCCCTTGATGAAGCGGTCGGGCAGGAACATGTTCTTGACCGGATCGTAGGCCTGCTTGATCGTGCGTTTGGAAATATGCCCGGCATTGGACAGCCGCCGGTAAATTTCCGTGACGAGTTCGCGATTTTCTTCCGAATGTGTGGAATAGTAGTTGTCGAACTCGATTCCGAATTCTTTGAAGTCGCGCTGGTGTTCCGCACTCATGCGGGCGATCAGGCTTTCCGGGCTGATGCCTTCCTGCTGGGCGCGCAGCATCACCGGTGTGCCGTGGGTGTCGTCGGCGCAGACGTACCAGCACTCGTGCCCGCGCATTTTCTGGAAGCGCACCCAGATGTCGGTCTGGATGTATTCCACGAGATGTCCGAGGTGCAGCGGGCCGTTGGCGTAGGGCAGGGCGCTGGTGACGAGGATTTTGCGTTTCTTCTCAGGCATTAAATTGCAGTCGCGGTAATGAATAAGCTAACCTGCATGCAAGCATATGCGCTTGCCTGGGTAGTATGTAGCCAGGTTTCATCGTGTTTGTTCAACGCCGTCACTGTATTTAACCTCTGTAACGTCCTTGTCACCGGAGCAGAAGAATTCATCGCGCTTTCGAGACTGTGGATAAATAAATGTGCCATGCTCCTTTCCGTTCTTGAATTCGCCTTGCCAATGGATCATTAGTCTCAAGAACAAACAGGAACAGTCATTACCACATACGGTCTGATAGGCTTTGCCCGTGTAAGGCATGTCGTCCGCCTTCCGATATACCAATCCATCTTCTTTTCGGGTCAACTCTATATCGTAGTCAGCGCCTTGAGGCTTGCATCCGGTCAGCATGGAGGCATATAGCCCCAGCGTGAGCGCGATAATGATATTGCATGAAGAAGTCCTTATGCGCCTATGAAACATTTTTTGCTATTGTGCATTCGAAACTTGACATGGTTGGCGGAAATCGTCCGTTTGACCCCGATATCATAAGGGAATTCGCGTCTTTATGCCGCCCCTCTCATGACTTTTATCGGTCCCCGGTGTAGCATGTGCGCCCCCTGACAGACCGAATCTGGAGTGAGCTTCATGGCCGACGTTTCCCAGCAGCAAGTTGAAACAGCGCTCAAAGAGGTGATCGATCCCTACCTCGAGCAGGACATGGTCGCGGCCAAGGCCGTGAAAAAAATCACCGTCGACGGCGGCAAGGTGACCGTGGATGTCGTTCTCGGTTACCCGGCCAAGGGGTATGTCGCGACGCTCGCCGCCAAGCTGAAGGAGAAGGTGTCCGCCATTGCCGGCGTCAAAGACGCCACGGTGAATGTTTCATTCAGCATTGCGGCGCATGGTGTGCAGAAGGGCGTAAAGCCCATTGAAGGCGTGAAAAACATCATCGCCATCGCCTCCGGCAAGGGCGGCGTGGGAAAATCCACCGTGGCCGTGAACCTGGCGCTGGCGCTGTCCGCGGAAGGCGCCACCGTCGGCATTCTCGATGCCGACATTTACGGCCCGAGCCAGCCGACCATGCTCGGCGCGAAGATGAAGCCCGAATCCAAGGACGGCAAGTCGCTCGAGCCCATCATGAGCTATCACCTGCAGTCCATGTCCATCGGTTATCTCGTGGACGAAGAGACGCCGATGATCTGGCGCGGTCCGATGGTGACGCAGGCGCTGGAGCAGTTGCTGCGCGACACCAACTGGAAAGACCTTGATTACCTGATCGTGGATCTGCCGCCGGGCACGGGCGACGTGCAACTGACGCTGGCGCAGAAGGTGCCGGTCACCGGCGCCGTCATCGTCACGACGCCACAGGACATCGCGCTGCTGGATGCGCGCAAGGGCCTCAAGATGTTCGAGAAGGTGGACATCCCCGTGATCGGCGTGATCGAGAACATGAGCACGCACATCTGCAGCAAGTGCGGGCATGAGGAGCACATCTTCGGCACCGGCGGCGGCGAGCGGATGTCCGAACAGAATGACGTCGATTTCCTCGGCTCGCTCCCGCTCGACATGCGTATCCGCGTGGAAACCGATTCCGGCAAGCCCACCGTGGTGGCCGACCCCGAGTGCCGCATCTCGCAGATCTACCGCGATATCGCCCGGCGCGTGGCCGCGAAACTGTCGTTGCGCAAGAAGGACTTCTCGGCCAAGTTCCCGAGCATCGTCATCCAGAACACCTGATTCCCGTTCTCCGGTTGCGGGTTTTGCGTCTCGTGTTGTATGTTACGCACGAGACGCTCAACCACATTAGAAAACACATCCATGGGAATCAAATCAGACAAATGGATCCGCCGCATGGCGGCGAGTCACGGCATGATCGAACCGTTCGAGCCGAACCAGGTCAAGCGCGCCAACAACGGACCCATCGTTTCCTACGGCACCTCGAGCTATGGCTACGACGTCCGCTGCTCGGACGAATTCAAGATCTTCACCAATATTAACTCCACCATCGTCGATCCGAAGAAGTTCGACCCGAGCAGTTTCGTCGACTTCAAGGGCGACGTGTGCATCATCCCGCCGAATTCCTTCGCGCTCGCGCGCACTGTGGAGTTCTTCCGCATCCCGCGCAATGTGCTGACAATCTGTTTGGGAAAAAGCACGTACGCACGTTGCGGAATTATCGTGAACGTAACGCCTTTGGAGCCCGAGTGGGAAGGCCACGTGACGCTCGAATTCTCCAACACCACGCCGCTGCCCGCGAAAATATACGCCAACGAAGGCGTGGCGCAGGTGATCTTCATCGAAGGTGACGAGGTCTGCGAGACTTCTTATAAGGATCGCGGCGGGAAGTATCAGGGCCAGCAAGGCGTGACGCTGCCGAAGATTTGACGTCTTCGGCCCGAGCCGCTTCCCACGCGAGCAGGACTTTCTTGCGAGTTTCTCCCCAGCGGTAACCACCCAACGCGCCGCTCTTGCGGATCACGCGATGGCAGGGAATCAGCCAGGCCACCGGGTTGTGCGCCACGGCATTGGCCACGGCCCGCACCGCGCGCGGCGCATGGATATGTCGCGCCAGATCTTCATAAGACACCACGCCTCCCGGCGGAATACGCAACAGCGCTTCCCACACCTTGATCTGGAAGTTCGTCCCGCGCACGTGCAGATCGATGCCGGGTGCATGGCCGTTGATGCGCGTGAACAGCTGGCGCGCAACCGGGGCGGTCATGCGTGGCGCTTCCTCGATATGCGCATGTGGCCATTCAACCGTGAGTTCCGAGAGCGCGCCGCGACGATCCGCCGGCAGCAGGAATCCGAGATGGCAGACACCGCGCGCGGTTACACCGATGAGGCATTCCCCGAACGGGCTCGGGTGAAAACCATATTGAACTGTCAATCCCTCACCGGCGCGCTTGATTTCGCCGGGCGTCATGGCGTGAATATTCACCAGCAGATCGTGCAGACGTCCGCCACCGGAAAGCCCAGCATCATGGGCCGTGTCGAGATTTGTTCGTGATTCACGCAGCATTCGGACGGCATGCCCGGCGGTGAGATATTGTACAAACCGCTTGGGGCTGATGCCGGCCCAGCGACGGAACAACCGCTGGAAATGGAATTCACTCAGACCCGCGCCCCGTGCTATTTCCTTCAGGTCTGGCTGCTGCCGATAGTTCTCTTCCAGATAACGGATCGCGCGCTCGATACGCTCGTAATCCGTGGTGCGCGGTGAATGACCGTTAATCCTGTTCATGCGTGCAGGATAAGTCGTGCCAGTCGCTCATGACAACCCGATTCTTGCGGTGCACTGTCCAAGGCGCAAGATCCGGTTTCGAGGGATTCCCCAAGCCACATCGGTGGTATATCGTTAATAGCAGTCAATAAGTCGTTTAATCATCATTAGGAACCTATTCATCATGCGTATCCCTCTTTTCGCACTTTCAATGCTTCTGGTCATCTCTCTTGCTCATGGGAAGGAGTATGGCAACTACGATTCAAAGCGCATGCTTACCGTTTCGGAAGCGCCATCCGGCACGAAGTATGGCATCGATGGGAAGTATCTGGATCAGATGCTAAATGATTTAGCTCTTCACGCGAAGAACTATCCGCCTCGGTTCGATACGAACCAAGATCGACAACGCGCCGTCCAAGACGTAAAGACGCTGTCGGGCATGTTGGACATCGTGGTTAACGGGCCAAGCCCCGATCCTGAATTTCTTTGGCGGGCGGGTTTCCTAAACAGCATGGGACACAACCTCGATATTCCCGGTTCAGCCGAGAAGACTTCTGCAATCTTCAAGAAGTTGCTCGCTGCCGCCCCTGCCGACCCCAGGGGTAACTACATATATGGAACGTTCCTGGCTGGGGCCGGCAAACCGAAAGAGGCTCTCCCTTTCCTCGAAAGAGCTCTTTCTGTAGGCGTTGCAGATGCCGCCTACGCTCTTGGAATGACCTATCTGTCACTCGGAGACAAACAAAAAGCGTTGGAGAATCTCGAAGCCTATCGGAAACATAGTCCGAGTGACGACAATATCGCGAAGCTCATCGACAGCATTCGGAATGGGAAGGTGGAAATCAAGAAGAGCCCAAATTGAGCTCGTACCGCAAAAAGTTACCTGGCTTTTCGGTCAACCGGACCGGTTACCTCCCCCAATAAAGTGGACACTTCCCCCAACGATTCAGTACACGCGAGGAGTAGTTATGAGCCATGAACATGCTGTCCAAGGGGCTCGATGCAAAATCATCGTCCTCGCACTGGTAAGCGTGTTGACGCTCGTCGGCGGGTGCGCAACAGTGGCACCTTCCGCGGCTGGGCCGAGGCCGGTGAAATGGGCCAGTCCGGTCGCAGCAAATCCTGGACTGCCAAATCTTCATCGCGTCAACTCGTCCCTCTATCGCTCAGCGCAGCCGTCGAAAGAGGGCTTTGTGTTTCTAAGCACGCAGCCGAGTCTGGCGAACGCAGATCTCCCGATCAAAACCGTTGTCTCGCTACGCGCCTTCAACGATGACGTACCTCTGGTTCCAGCTTCCTCACCATTGCGGCTCGAGCAGATTCGGTTCAAGACGTGGCATCCTGAGGATGAGGATGTGATCAAGTTCCTGCGCATTGCAACCACCCTCGCTCTGCAACCCGTGCTAGTGCATTGTCAGCACGGCTCGGATCGCACCGGGACAATGGTGGCAATCTATCGGATCGCCTTCGAAGGTTGGACCAAGGCCCAGGCGACGGACGAGATGATCAACGGGGGATTTGGATTCCACCCGATGTGGCAGAACCTGCTTCGCTACATCGAAGAACTGGACGTCAACGCCATCAAGTCACAGGTCACGAAGCAAGGGGCTTGGCAATAGCCGCCTGACCCTTCCATCAGGTTGGCAGTAACCGCGCGAAGAAGGCCTTGAGGTACCCGGTTTCCGGAATCGCCGGATGCATGGGGTGATCCGGCCCCTGATGGCCTTCCTCGATGATTTCGAGAAAACGATCGATATGCCGGCTGCCCTTGAGGAGGATGTCGCGCAGCACATCGCGGTGCAGGTGATACGAGCAGGAACAAGAGACCAGGATGCCGTCCTTGGACAGCACCTGCATCGCCATCTGGTTGAGCCGCTGGTAGGCCTGGGTTCCTTCCTTGATGTCTTTCTTGCGCTTGATGAAGGCGGGCGGGTCGAGCACCACGACATCGAAATGCTCGCGCGCCGCGCGCAACCGCCGCAGGATATCGAAGGCATCTTCGCGTTCCACCGTCACCTTCGCGCCCACGCCGTTCAATTCGGCGTTGTGGCCAATGCCTTCGACGGCCTTGGGTGAACTGTCCACGCACAGTACCGACTCGGCGCCAGCGGCCGCCGCCTGCACGCCCCAGGCACCGAGGTAGCTGAATATGTCCAGCACGCGCAGCCCTTTGACGTAGTGACGGAAGCGCGCGCGGTTCGGCCGCTGGTCGTAGAACCAGCCGGTTTTCTGGCCGGTGTGAAGCGGCACGGCGAATTTCACGCCGTTTTCCTCGAGCGCGATGGATTCCGGAACCTCGCCCAGCGCGGTTTCGACATAACTCGTCAGGCCTTCCAGTTCGCGGCTGGAGCTGTCGTTGCGAAACAGGATGGCGCCCGGGCGCATGACTTTTTGCAGCGCCGCGACGATCTCGGCCTTGAGCTTTTCCATGCCGGCGGTGGTGATCTGGGCCACGACTATGTCGCCATAGCGGTCCACCACCAGCCCCGGCAGGCCGTCGCTGTCGCCGAAGGCCAGCCGGTAATAAGGAGTGTCGAACAAGCGTTCGCGCAGCGACAGCGCGATATTGAGCCGGTGGGTCAGGAGCGACTGGTCGAGCGTGTATTTCGGATCGCGCGACACCAGGCGCGCGCAGATGAGCGCATGCGGGTTCACATAGCCCGAGCCGAGCACGTGACCCGCCGCGTCTTCAATCAGCACCGGCTGGCCGGGCTCAAACTGCGTGAGCGGCGTGAGCTTCGTGTCCACCTCGTTGCTGAAGACCCAGACGTGGCCCGCGCGCAGGCGACGCTCTTCGTTTTTGTTAAGACGTAGTGGGGCGAGAGTCATGGTGGCGATCCTTTTGGGGCGGCAAGCATAGGGGAATTCACGGCAAATGGGAATTGCGCAAACGTGTTTTCGGTGGCGGAAGCTGCGGAGATTCGTCGGTTTTGCTATCATCCGCGCCATCTGCTTCGGCAGATGACTATGGATTCTTTCGTTACTTTCATTTCCACCTACTGGCGCTATATCGTCGACCTGACGGTGTTTGTGCTGAGCATTCTTATTCTGGGCGGGTATCAGTGGCGCCTGGTCCGGCGCAGCCGTCACAGTCCCACGCTCACGGTGCGGGGTTTGAATGCGCTGGCGCGCGCCGCCTGGGTCGAGCGCGTCATGACCGAAGACCGCGACATCATGGCGGTGCAGACGCTGCGCAACTCTACCATGGCCGCCACGCTGATGGCGTCCACGGCAGTGATTCTCATCCTCGGTATCCTCAACATGCTCGCGAACGCCGACAAGATCGGTCCGGCGCTGCATGTATTGAATCCGGGCGGTTCACACGAGCCGGGCATCTGGATATTAAAGCTGATGCTGATCCTGGTGGATTTCTTTGTGGCGTTTTTCAGTTTCTCGCTCGCGGTGCGCGGTTACAACCACGTCGGGTTCCTGATCAACGTGCCCATGGGCAGCGGCAGTCACGGCATCACGCCGGCCAAAGTGGCGCTGCATCTCAACCGCGCGTCGGCTTATTACGGCATCGGCATGCGCACTTATTACTTTTCCGTGCCGCTCGTATTATGGTTGTTCGGTCCGGTGTGGATGCTGATTTCCACGATCGGCCTGCTGCTGATCCTGAGGCACCTCGATCATCTGCCGCAGCAGGAAGACTGATCTTATCTCGCTTTCTCGCGCCACTTGGCGGCGAGCTTCGGGTTCGGCTTCACGCGCAGCAATCCTTTTTCGTAGTTCGCGTAGGGCGCAATAGGCGAAGCCGTATTGCGCCGAATGGAGCTACATACGGCGGAATACGCTATCGCTATTCCGCCCTACGAGCTGCGCACCGAACATCGAATTATTCAGGGCTTCCCTAAGAATCAATTCCTGGGACTGTTTTTTTGTGGATTGATCTGCACCCAGCGCCAGAATCCGGCCGTGGCCAGAAAAGCCAGTCCGCTGGAAACCAGAAACGCGGTTTTGACGCCGTAGACGGACCAGAGCCCTCCCAGCAGCAGACCGGCCGGAATCGCCGCGGTTCCCACGAGCATGTGAAACCAGCCGAACGCGGTGCCGCGCTCGGCGGGCACAGCAAGGTCGCGCACCAGCGCGCGCTCCGCGCCCTCGGTCAGCCCGAAATAGAAACCGAGCGCCAGACTCCAGCTCCAGAGCATCAGCGGTTGAGTGACAAAGGCCAGCGCGAATAATGTGATGGCATAAACCATCCAGCCGGTCAGGATCAGCGGCCGGCGCCCGACGCGGTCAGTCTGCTGGCCGGCCTGTCCGGACACGATGGCTTTCACCACGTGCATCGCCGCCCACAGCAGCAGCAACTCGACCACCGGCATGCCCAGCTCGTGGCCGCGCAGCAGCAGGAAGGTTTCGGGAATTTTTCCGAGCGTGAAAAACGCCAGCACCGCGAGATAGCGCCGTGTGATCGGGCTCAAGCGTGACCAGCTCAGCGGCGCGCGCTCGGCGTTGACGTCATCCGGGCGCGCCGTCTCCTTGATGCCGAAGACGACAAGGCTCACGGCCAGCAGCCCGGGAATGGCCGACAGTGCGATCACGACATCGAGCCGCTGCGTGCCCCAGTACACGATGGCCGCGGCCGCCAGTGCGCCGAGTACCGCGCCGGCGTGATCGAGTGCGCGGGTGAAGCCGTAGGCACGACCCGCAATGCCGTCGTGGATTGCATCCGATACCAATGCATCGCGCGGCGCGGTGCGTATGCCCTTGCCGATGCGGTCGGTGACGCGGACCGTGAGCACGGTGAGCCAGCTACCGGAGATGCCGATCAGCGGACGCGCGATGTTCGACAGCAAATAGCCGAACACGACATAGGGTTTGCGTCGGCGATTGTAGAGATCGGAATGCCGCCCGGCCCAGAGTTTGAGCAGATTGGAAACGGTATCGGCCACGCCCTCGATCAGTCCGAGCGCCACCGGGCCGGCGGCCAGCATCGTGGCGAGCAGCAGCGGAATGAGTGGCACCACCATTTCGCTGGCGAAATCGTTGAGCAGGCTGACCAGGCCGATGACGACGACGGTGCGGGGCAGGCGGACGGGCTTGTTGGATGGATTCATTATATTGGAAGAAAATCCTCGTGCGACCCGGGGAGAAACCGGCGATGGTGTTTGTTGTGAATTCTATCGCCGAACTACTTATTGTCCATCAGTTCGCGTATCTGCCGCAGGAGCTGCGGGTCGTCCCACTCGCGTCCACCGACGGCGCGATAGACGATGCGTCCCTGCGGGTCGATGACGAAGCTCGTGGGGAGCGCGACGACCGGCCAGGCCTTGATGACATGCGCGTCGCGGTCGAGCAGGATCGGGAATGTCAGCTCGACGCCGGTGGAGAAGGTAAAACCGAAAATCGTGTCCTCGTCCTCGCCGACGTTGACCGCGTACATTTCGAAATTCCCGCCCTGAAGTTTCTCCCACGCGCGTTGCATCGATGGCATCTCGCGGCGACAGGGCGGGCACCAGGTGGCCCAGAAATTCACCAGCACCGCTTTGCCACGCTGTTCCGAGAGCCGGTGAAGCTTGCGGTCGGCGTCCTTGAGCGTGAAATCGGGCGCCGCCGGCTTGTCCGGCAATGCCGTCATGGTCTGCGGCGTTGAATCCGCGCGCGCTACCTGCAGCAGCAATAGCGCGAAGACAAGGACAAAAGGCGCCGCCGGTTTCACTTGGCTGTCTCTTTAGCGCAGCGCATGCCGTGAAGCACCGCTTCGCGGCGTTCGCCGTTTTCACGCCAGACAAAGCGCAGATCAAAACGGCTCCCCAGGGGGAGCGCATAAGTGGTCATACCCATGTTCCAATCGCCGATCTCATAGTGATGTTCCGTGGGATACAGTGCGAAGTGGAAAGCCGTGCGCGCCGATGCGGACACGCGGCGCTTTGCCCATTCCTGCTGCCAGTCGCGTTCCAGCCGGAGCGCCTGTTCACCCTTCGCGGTCAGGATGCGCCAGTCGGCGAGATTGAATTCGATGCCACGCTTGGCGAATTCATTGCGGAAGATAGTCTGAAACACGCAGGCGCCGGTCGCGAGGAGTTCGACGGATTCGGCATCGAACCCGCGCGCCGAATAAAACCCGCGCACCTGGTCAGGCAGGATTTGCGCTAGCCGCAGGCTTACGCCTTGTGTGTGAATCTCCCAGGATTCGATACCGGTGTCAGCGTCCGTGGTGTGGACCGATTCCGCGCCGAATAGCGGAACAGCAGGCATCATGCAAATGGCGATGACGCCCGCCAGGACATGCCGTGATAGCAATCAACCTCCTCCAAGTAAACATCGTTCAGGCGCGACCATTAAAACATATACCCGGGCGCGGAGCAGCCGCCCGGGTTCTGTTTTTTTTTCAGTCCTTGATGGCCAGGAGAGAGACGCTTTTAACGCCATAGGTGGCGCAGGCCTTCTGCGCCGAGGCAGTGAGGAAGCGGTATTGCGGGTTCGAGCGCAGCGCGACGAGGCGCAACCCCGCCGCGCGAATAGCGTCGGTATAACGGTCCTGTTGCAAGGCGCCGCCGATACACGCGGCCCACAGCGTGGCGTTGCAGGTCACGCCTTCCGGCAGTTCTTTTTCCGTAATGATGTCGGAGATCGCCAGACGCGCGCCGGGCTTGAGCACGCGCGCGGCCTCGCGGAACACGGCGTCCTTGTCGGCGGCGAGATTGATCACGCCGTTGCTGATGACGGCATCGATGCTGTTATCGGCGAACGGCGTGTGCTCGATGTACGCCTTGTGGTAACTGATCCGGGTGAAGCCGTCGCGGTCGCGCAGGCGTTCGGCCTTCTCCCGCTGGGCGTCGGTCATGTCCACGCCAAGGACTTTTCCGTTCGCGCCGGTCCTGAGCGCGGCGATGAAGCTGTCCATGCCAGAGCCGCTGCCGAGGTCCAGGACCGTCTCGCCGGGTTCGATCGCGGCGAGGTCGAAGTGAAAGCCCACGCCGGCGAACGAGTCCACGGCTTCGCGCGGGATGCGGTCAAGATCCGCGGACGGGTAACCCAGCCGCTCGGCGACCGCGCGGCCCAGCTCGAAATGAAATTCGCCGAATGGATCGCGCGCGACCTGTTCGTACATGTCCTTCACTTTCTGCTCGAGCTCGATGCGGTTGACGGATTTTTCGACGACAACGGTGGCGGTGGTCATGTTCTCCTCCTGTATCTGGGACGGGATGCGATGGACGTTTGTCAACCAAGACGCCGATGCACCCAAAAGAGTTCCCGCGTTAGCCTTGCGCGGGATCGGCCGGCGAGCCCTTGAGCGGCACGCCGCCTTTGTCGGTACATTCCTTCGACGAGATATGGAGAAAGCCCTTGCCTTTGCATGAATTCTGTCCGGGGCACGCGTTCCAGGCCGTGGCGCAGGCGGTGGTGCCTTGGCAGCCGTTGATACCGAAGCACGCGATCTGTGTGGCTTCTGCTTTCGGCACGAACGTGTCCACGGATTTATACATCCCGTAGAACGCCGCGGCCGCCGCCAGCGAGATTGCGGCGCCGCGCGCGAGAGCGGGCATGTCCGGTTTCGCTGCGACGTGCGCGGTTTCGCGCCGGATTCTCACGATGCAGTCCTCGTAATAACGCGCGCCAATCTCCCACAGGCTGCCGGCGATGAGTGCGCCGAGCGCGCCGTAGAGCGCAACGCCGGGCAGCGGCACGATGCCCGTGACCATGAGCCACAGGAACGCCGCCGCGGTGACGCCGCCCGCGAGCCCGAGCCAGAAGGGCCGCGAATTGCTGCGTTCGCGCGTGGAGCGGTGAAGTTGCCACAGGCTCAACGCGATCGCGCCGACGAAGATCGGGTAGAGCGTGGCGTGCTCGGTGAGCGCGGTGGCGCCGATCGCGGTGGCCGCCGAGACCAGCACCGGCGCGCCGAAGCAGGCGGCGCTGGCTGCGATCGCGCCGCCGATGCCGGCCAGCTGGCCGCCCGCGTTGCGCGCTACGCGCACGACCGCAGCGGCGTCCGCCGGCGCCCTCGCCGCCTCGAAGGCCTCGGGGCGGCGCGCGCGGAAGGTGATCGAGTGCGCCCCGAAGTAGCCGGCCATCAAACGCGTGTCCTCGCCGCTCGCGTGCGCGAAATAGTCGAAACTTGCGACGTGCTCGATGTGCTTGAACCCGATCTCGCGCAGCATCTCGAAGTAGGTCTCTTCCTCGACTGCGCCGACGATGCACTCGGCCCAGAGCTTGGGATCGCGCTTGGCCTTGCCGGTGACCGGTTTGGCGAGCGCGATGTCACTTACCTGGAGGCGTCCGCCGGGCTTGAGCACGCGCAGGATTTCACGGATCGCGCGCGTCTTGTCCGGCACCAGGTTCAACACGCCGTTACTCGTGACCAGGTCCACCGATTGGTCCGGCAGCGGGATATGCTCGACGTTGCCGGCGATGATCTCGATATTGGTAACGCCCGCCGCAGCAATGTTCCGCGCGAGTTTCGCGCGCATCGCCTGAGTGAGGTCCAGGGCATACACCTTTCCCTTCGGGCCCACACAGCGCGCGGCGGTCAGTGCGTCGGTGCCCGATCCGCTGCCGATGTCGAGCACGACATCGCCCTCGCGGATGACGCCGGCGGCGAAGGGATAACCCACGCCGGCGAAGGATTCGAGCGCCGCGGGCGGTAAGGCATCGAGTTCGGCCGCCGGATAGCCGACCAGCTCGGCTGCGCGTCGCCCCGTGGGAAAGTGGAAGTGGTGCGCCGGACAGTCGGCGACCTCGGTGTACATGTCCTCCACGGCCTTCAGGATTGCCTCGCGCTTGTTACTGACGATGGCGACCATGTTTCCTCCTCGCGGTTCTCAGAACCGACGCAGCAGTCCCTTGATGTGTTGCGCGAATTCGGGCGGGGCCTGCTCCTGCCCGAGCGCACCGAGCCGGCCCTTGAGACGCTTCTCAAACTCGGCGCGCGAGAAGCAGGCGCGGCAGGGGTGCAGGGGTTGCTCCATTT
>JGI1358J11329_10001098_pt1 | contig 22724 bp, 20 predicted proteins | sample Subgroupgradi54m_FD_11329 | JGI IMG/M metagenome (IMG submission 11329)
TTTTTTCTTTTTCTTTGATATGATGATTATCTACACTTGTCTTCTTTCTTGTTACAAACGCATACCCAAAGGAAACAGAGATTATAGTTACAGCAAGAACAGGTCCTGCCCATTCTGGTAATATGTTTGTCTTAGTAACAGTTCCATATGATTCAAGGGAAGCAACAGCTACGGCAGCGCCACTTAGAGCATAAGCCATGTATCTAAAACCTTTAGTATTGAATATTCTAGAAAATGCAGAATGAAGAATGATGCTGTCTAAGGTATCGACAGGTATCATTCCCATAGCAAAGAATCCAGCAAGAATCAATGCTGTTTGAATTCCTGCTGTAGCTGATGCAACAGCAGATAAGGTTATTGCAGAAATTTGTGTAGCTGTATCAAAACCTAAACCAAAAACCAAACCAGTGACAAGAGCAGAACCAAGAGGTCCTAGCATTCCAGTTCTATTTAGAACCTTGCTAGCAAATATGGCTGAACCACTTCTTCCCCATTTTTTCATGGTATAGATGTTAATGGCTCCTATTGTTCCTAGTGCTATAGCTCCTATCACACCGCCCCAAAATGCAAGATTATTAGTGTTTATGATACTACCAATTACGTATATTATGAAAATCATTTCGGCTAGAACAGATATCATGTGACCAGAACTAAATCCTGCTCCTACTAATCGAGATTTCTTAGTAGCATTATGCAGTCTTACCAGATTGTCAATTGCAGTTATATGATCTACGTCAAGACCATGTCTCATTCCAAGTATGAGCATTGTTGGTATTGATAACAAAACAAATGACCAAGCATCTACCATCATGAAAAACCTCCATCAGATGTTCTTGACATTATTACAAAACTTGATAGTAATACTATTTGCATGTAAATGATGTGAAATCTTTGTATAAAAATATGCCCGTAAAAAACGTAAACTACAAAATTTCTCTCCAAAATCAAAGGAGACAATTCAACATAATCTTGGAATATCAGAAAGAAAAGAATCGATGAATAATCGAAGAATGATAATTTTATACATACTTTATAATCAGCCTAAATCATTTTAGATCTACGTTGCAGCAACATCGATGGGACTACCATCTTGGTCTTATTTTGGGCCCATTTTTGTAAAAATATCAAGTTTTGATTAAGTATTATTGAATGATTTTTTCAAAGACTGTTTCAGGAGTTTCTGATTCCAGTATGCATCGTCCATTCTCATTTTTTAGCCAATACATATCGCCGCTATAATCTTCCAAAATCTCAACTATTGTGCTGGTGTGATCTTCCTTACCTTTGTAAAGTACCCTTATCTTGTCACCAATCTTGAGTTTTTGCATGGGGATCGAAGATGGTATTTGTGGAATAAAGTTCTGAGGTTATGATAGAATACCCTAAGCTGTAGCAGTTATGAAAAAGCATCGTTTGTCAGGATTTCTACTAATGGGTTTTATTATTAATAGGGCATTAGGATTTAGCCAAAATATTTTGTCATGACTTCTTGTTTTTTAGTAACTACTTCAAAACTTGATTGAATTAATTCAGTTGTTATAATTTCCATCTTCTGTAATACTGATGTTATGATTCTCCCACCAGCTGAGCTCCTTGTGGCAATCATTACATGATAGAGAACATTACTTCCTTCCAAATGAACTGGTATAACATACACATGCTTTCCAAACATTTCCATTCTTTTCTTATAGAAGTTCATTAAATCCTCTCCAGATTCAAGAGATCTCCACTCATCAGTACCAAAAAAGTCAGTTAATGATTGTAATGTTCCTGGTTTTTGCTCAGCTATTGGTTTGTTTTTTAATATAGAATAAGTCATAAACGTGAAGATAATATCGGCTGTCTGAATTTTGAGTATTTTTTCCATTGAAGACCATTTGACATCTTTGAAACCTGTAGGATCAATAAATACTAGAAAAGCGTTCCCGTGTTGAACCAAACTTCCTATTTTATCTACAGCAATATCAAAATCCATAACTTGGGGGTTGAAATTTGTACTACCTATCTCAACCTTATTGGCGATTAGTCTCTTCCTTAAAGCATCTATAGTCTTACTGTTTCTATCTGAAATTAAATAGTCTGTGAATGGAGATTTAGATGAATGTAATGCAGCTATCATGGCAGAACCAGGAAACCGTTCATTCCTCAATGAGGTACTACCGAATTTTATCATTCCAGAACCACAAAATGGATCTACATAGTATTTGTTTAGGAATCCATTTTTTGGATTCATTATACTTACAAAAGACGGCAGATAATAATCAAGAACTAGGAGTTTCTTAATAGACCAAATATTTCCAGGAGAGGTATCAAGACCATCGTTTTTAATGAGAGATATTTTATCGATTAGTTCCTTTATGTGCGTCTTAGTCCATTCAGCATGTGCCACCTCTTTGCTGAAATCTCGTTCTCCAGGTGCTGGACTCCTACCTAACAAAGCTGTTAGAATACCGTCCTCTGTATTGCTAATTAGTTCAATAGGATTCTCATCCTTGTCAATCTTCCAGAGGCCTTTTCCACTTGCAAATAGTTTGTAACCTTTTTCTCTAGCAAGCATGGTCAGTTTGATGTTATGTTCTTTTGAACCAGTTCTTATAAGGACGAGAGTTCCATAGGTGTCTTGATCTGCAAGATATAGATCAATCATTATTCCTTTGAATTGAAAGCGTTTTATAGAATCACCATCTAAAAATCTTTTTGCTTTTGATTTCCCTAATTTTGCTGCCTCTTGCTGTCCAGTTGGATCTATTTTTTTAATGAAATCAGTTATTGGCTCACCAGTTGATTCTTTTACAGGTATAGCAACTATATCCATGTCTCCAATGTCTGAACGTTTTCTACGAATAGAACCACATACTTCATATTTTTCAAATAAATTCCCCATCAGTCCTAAAAGTTCATCAGAAATTTTCTGAGCTACATCTAATTTTGTTCTCTTTTCATCATTATTAGCAGGCGGAATCGTAGACAACTGAAGCTTTTACAAACTAAGAATTTAATGTTTCTGAGAGATGATTCTATTCGATTATCGGAATTTCAGTGAGTTCTCGGTTTTTTTGTAACTCTTTGATATCTGGATATTCATCGTAAGTCTTCCCATCAATCATTCTTCCACCAGATTTCGGTCTTATTCCTCCCCATTGTTTGAAAAAAACCTTTACGTTTTGCTTTCTGCACTCTTTTATTATTTCTAATATCCATTCTTTTCTCACATCTCTGAATCCATACCCACTTTCTCCCCCAATGATGGCCCAGTCAATTCCGCTTAGATCAAGTCTACCTACGGATCCCAAAAGTGGTTCAAAGCTAATGAAACGAACAGTACATTCAACGTTTCTGAGCTCATCTATTCTCCAGACGTTATCGATATTTTCTACGGTAGTTCCCATCCAAATGTAATGGGGAATTTCATGACCAAAATAATTGAAAAATAAATCTGAAAATTCTGCCATTCTTGTTGGACGTTTTGTCAGTACCTGATAGATATGCCAATTAGCTTTTATCATAGTGAAAAAACATCGTCCTACAAATTCCATAGAACTTTTTTCATGAAAAAGATCTGACATGCTATTTACAAAAATTTTTTTTGGTTTTTTCCATTTAAGCGGTAATTCTAAATCATCTTCATGTTCTGTAAACTTGAATTCGTTTCTATACTTTTTAACCCTCATTAGTTTAAGACGTTTTGATAAAGTGGCAGCATAACAATTCTTACAACCGGCAGAAATCTTTGTACACCCTGTTGTTGGATTCCACGTAGCCTCTGTCCATTCTATGCTACTGTGATTAGCCATTATTCATTGCAATTTACAAATCCAAGCTATTTAATTCCTCCAGAAACTAGACTTGATGCTATTGTGAATACTACACATCAAGTTTGACCTAATTGAGAGTGTTGCTAGAACCCACTCAGAAATTTGATAAAAGGAAGCCAATCTAAGGCTGATTTAGACCCGTTCGGGGCTGCAAACTGGCAACCGCATTTCATTTCTGATTTAATAGTTTCACCAAAGAAACGAAAATATTAAAAATTAGTAAGACCACATTAACCTCATTGAATTCATTCATTGGGTTTAGCATCTTTACCAGCAAACCCACCCCCAGTACTAAAGGCATCAATAGCATTTGATTCGTGCCTAAGATTCGACTTAATTTTGTTCATAGCGGGGATACAAAACGCTTATCTACTTACCTGGCGCTTACCTTTTAGGTTAAATCCCCCAGGAGTCAAATTGGATTTAGGACCGAATAAAATTGAAGGCTTAATTAAACTGGCTTCAAGAACTACTAATCACCATGTTGCCGTTTGAGATAAAGGAATTCAACAAAGCCTTATTCTTATAATATTTGGATTAGTTTTTGATATAGCAGGAGTTTTGTTACTTACTGTTTTTTCCGATAGGATAATTCATAAAATAATCAGAAATCTAGGCAGAGGAGAAGATAATTTATACAGTAATATCCAAAAATGGCAAAAAATCCGAAAAATGAACCTATATCAGCACTTAGACCATCGGATTCGCACCGAGTGCATGGCGTCAACCTTTTTAGACCAGTCACTTACCCGGCGCCTTATCAAAAAAAAATCACAAAATAGATTTCTGGTTATTTTTTTGGGCCTAACATTTCATCATTTTTAACATTTTGATCCCATTTTCCTCTAATACCCTTTACTAGTATAATTGCTCCTCCCCCAATCAGGCCCAATGATATGGCAAGAAAGATGAATTTTTCTTGTAATTTTTCATCACAACTTACCTTGATAGCATGACCGTCTGGTGTGTAATCATAACAAACAGCAAACTGATCAGCTTGAACCGCATATTGCTGATATTGCGCACCACTTATACCCCCTAAAAGAAAACCAGAAAACGCAAGGACCGAGCCCATTATTATATGCCTAGTATCGCTCATATGGGGTATTTGCATCGTGTAATATTTAATGTTGTAAACCTTTAATCTCTTAGGAGATATTCTTTGGTTTTTGGATGGGGAAAGAAAAAAACAACAAATGAAACTATGGAATCAACAAGACAGGGAAGACAAATCTCCTTTTCAGATATCAATCCACTTTTAAAGGAAAATGAATCTCAGTTGATTAAAAAAATCCTTGACCAAGCAAAATCAAAGGGAAGAAATAGACGTAGAACTAAAAAACCTCATACAAACAATATCACGATTTGAAGAAGATGATCTGAATGCAGAAGATGTAGATAAAAGTATCAAGGTACTCATCGAACGAAGAAAAAAGGCAGTAGTTTCCGGACTCAAAAAAGAAACTGCAGTCAAGCTGTCAAATCCAGATACTTATTCAAATTTAGCAAATCTAAATCTCCAAATAGGGCAGATGCTAAAAAGGATAGGAGACACCCTAGGAGTAAATTCCCGTGTGATGCATGCTTTTGCAAGAAAGTATGCAGACAAGCTCAAAGAAGACCTTTCGGCCATGACAAAAAACAAAAAACAGTTAGAAATTTTCGTTGACGAATATACTAATTTTGAATCAATTTCTAAAAACATTTTAGAACAGATTGAAAAAATAAAAAATTCAAAAAAAGAAACAGAGGGTAAAAATCACAAATTATCTGAACTTAAAAGGGAAATCGAGAATCATAAAAAGACAATTAATAATCTAGAACAAGAGATAAGCAGCCTCAAATCAACAAAAGAATATCAGGAATTCCTAAATGTTAAAAAAGAGATCGATGCACTAACGCCAGAAAGAAACACTGCCAAAAATGAAATTGATTTACAGTTTTCAAAGATATCCAGACCTCTTGGAAAATATAGCTATATCTCATCTCTTGAAAAACCTCTCAAAAACATCATGGATCGTTTAGTTGCAGAACCATCTGATACAATCACCAATGAAAACAAGAATGCCATAATCGAGGTACTACATGCAACGGTAAAGTCAGTCGTAGCAGGAAATGTCTCTGTCAAAGATTCACAAAAAGCTGTTGAACAAATCGAAGAGACAATAAACAGGTTGGATGAATTCCTTAATCTAAAAAACAACCTAGCAAAAAAAAGGAACGACCTAGAGAGCAAGCTTACTATATATAATATTAAAGATTTGGAGGAAAGGGAAAAAAAGTTAACAAGAACAAAAGAAGACATCATACAATCCGAGTCCTCTGTCAAAGCACTAGAAAAGGAGATTCCTGATGAGTCAAAGCGCGTACCACAGATTATTTCTGATATTGAAACAAAGCTAAGTGAAATTTCCAGAACCAAAATAGCTTTGAAAATTTAAGGTGTGGAGATTTCCTTATACATTCTTCTAAGATTAATTAATTTGTATGCCAAGATAATCCTATGATCTTTAAAAAAGAAAAATTACGGCGAACAGTCACTATAACAAAAGACGTACGTGATGGAATCTTGACATATTGTAAGATCCATCATCCGTATGAGGGAATCCTCATCTTACGCGGAAAATCCAAAAAAGGAAATGTCACTATAGATGGTTTGATAATTCCGCCTTTTTCTCATGGTGGGCCTACCTTTGCCGGATTTCCACATTCGTTTCTACCATTTGACCCAAGCTATGTAGGTACTGTTCACTCCCATCCAAGCGGAACCGCTCAGCCGTCAGTTACAGATCTGCACAATTTCTTTGGATTTGTTTCGTTGATTGTACAGTCACCATATGAGGATGATGACATTTTTGCATATGATCGAGATGGCAACCTACTTGAAATCACGATAAGTCAAGACAAATTATGACAAAAACTTATAAGGTTTTTGTAATAAGATGAAGTGGTTGATTAATTACAAATCATATTTAATTTTCCTTTTCGGTTCTTTGGCGGTCAGCATAGGACTACAGATGATCCTACCATGGCCATTTGGATTAATGGCTGCCCTAGCTATCTTTATTGTCTTTCCGTTGTTCTTAAGAAACAGGGCATTGAAGAGAATGGGCGGATATGGTGGCGAGCCAGGTGGAGGAGGATTCTTTGGACAAAGCCAAGGTGTTAAGTACATTTGCCTTACCTGTAGCAACAGGTACAAGGGCGGTTCTTGCCCAAGATGTGGTTCCAAGATGAAGCGAGCAGACTTTTAGAAACTAGAACAAAAACATTATGACACTTGAAGAGCTAAGAAAAAAAGCATTATTCCAAAATACAATTGATACTTGGATTATGCTGTGCGAAGAAACCAATGCAGATTGGTACTCACCGGAAAATTACAAAAAATTCATTGCTCACCTTACCAAAGGTGGTTTGAAGATGCAAAAATTTCCTCTTTGCATCAAGGAGTCCGGAGGAATGTACCAGAGAGGGAGAGACAAAACACAATTTGCAGAAGCCCTTGCTCAGGATACTGATCCTAACGCAGCTGCCTATACCATAAAGCTAAATGATGAAATAATAAAAATAATCAGGCAGTTCAATCCTACCGCTTTAGCCTAGGATTAACTATCACATCCATTGCGTGTCCAATAAAGACAAATGCAAGTCCTGTTACTGCGATCATAATTCCTGGCGGTAGTATCCACCACCAAAGACCTCTTGCTGCGGCGCCATATGTGTTGGCATCGTGTAGAATTTGACCCCATGTGGGAAATGTAGGATCACCCAATCCCAGAAAACTAAGGCCTGCCTCAGTTGTGATTGCAGCAGGTACAGATATCGCAATGCTAGCAAAAGCATATGGTAAAAGCTGAGGAAGTATGTGTTTGAAGATAATTTTGCTGTCTTTTTGACCCATTATCTTTGCTGCTTCCACATATTGCAATGTTTTAATCTGCAAAGCCATACTTCGTGAAACCTTTGCAATTCCCACCCATCCGAATATGACCAAAAATCCCACGATGAGTAAGATGCTATTACCAATTGTTACTGCCAGAATGATCAAAAGAGGCAGAGCAGGCATTGCATAAATAACATCATTAAAACGCATCAATGATTCGTCAGTCTTTTTTCCCTTGTAGCCTGCAAATACGCCATAGATTAGTCCTATGACTACAGAGCCAATTGCTACGGTTATACCAATAAACAATGCCAAAGGAGTGCCCCACAACAGCCCGACTGCCAAGTTCCGCCTAAGCTCATCAGTACCAATCAAACCATACACCTTTCCCCCTAAGATGAATTTGGAAGACTCGAGACTTGGTTTTGAATTAACACTGTATAGATTAATCTTGAAGACATAATGTCCGTTTAACACCTTGTTGTCATCAGTTCTAGAAAAAACAACATCCTGTGCAAGTAGCGAATTAATGGGAAACATGAAATTGTCTTGGTTCTTTCTGAGATTTTTTATCATGGAATCATCTTTAGAGAAAATAAAACCGTGATATGATGTCTCAGTTTTTGATTGCGGAAGGGAAGTTGATATCAATTGTAGTTCTTTGCCGTCTGGTCGCACCACCCAAATTTGTAATAGCGGAGATCCCGTATATTTTGCAGTATACTCATAGATAAAATCACTTGGAAATTTATTATAGTTATAATCAACACTGAAAATATTTCTAGTCAAAAATATCTCTCCTACATTCTGTGACACAACCTGTGGATTTTGCAGAATCATGTGCTCTGGTATTTTTTCTACAAGAAAAAAATTGACCCATGCAGGAAGAGCAGATTTTGGAAAGGCAAGCCAGCTTGCAGGATCATTCCACCCTTTAAAAGTCTCTAGTGGGATTGTAACAACAGCTACTGCTGACATTGCAAAAAGAATTACAAGGATTCCTATTCCAACTAGACCTATCTTATTTTTTGAAAATTCACGCCAAATTTCTTTTGAAGAAAAACTCATGCTTTTCTTACCCTTGGATCAAAGTAACCATACAAAATATCAGCCAAGAATATACTTACAAGGAAAAATGCGGTCAAGACATAGGTTTCACCAATTATTACAGGCAAATCAAGAACATTGATTGCCTCAAAGTATAGCCTTCCCATGCCAGGCCAATCAAATACGGCTTCTGTAATTATGGCACCGCCAAGCGATCCTGAAAGGCTCAACGCAAGAACAGTAACAATTGGAGGGGCTGCATTTTTGAGTGCATGGGTATAGATTACTTTTTTCTCGCTAATACCAGCTGCTCTTTTTGCCACTACAAAATCTTCTTGCATTATTCCAACGATAAAATTTCTTACCAGGTATGCCCATGAACCAAACCCAATCATTACTAATGTGATTAATGGAAGCGTCATGTGATACAGGAGGGCACCTAGATAACCAGGATCTGTCACAGGGATTAATGGGGTTGCCCTTGCGGGAAATATCTGGTACACAAACGCAAATACAAAGATCATAAGCATACCTATCCACCATACTGGAAAGCTGCTGCTAATGACAGCAAAAGTCGAGGTCATCTTGTCTAGTTTCGAATTTATTTTGCTTCCTGAAAGTGCTCCAAGAAAGATTCCAATTAATGAAACGATCAAAGTTGCAGTTGTAAAAAGTAGAATTGTTCGTGGCATCTTTTCAAGTATTATGTCTTTGACATCAGATGAGCCAGTATCGCTAGTAAGAAATTTTGCATGCCCAAAATCAAGTGTTAGGATCTTGTAAATTGAAAGTTCAAGACGCGGAGGATAGTACCAAGGCTTGTCAAGTCCTAGTGCATCAATTCTTTGTTTAATTTGATTTTCTACAAACGCATCTAGATCTTGAGGATTTTTGAAACTTGCAACAAGGTGCTTATTGTCGGTGACTTGCTGTCTTACCTCAAGTGCAACACTTTGTTTTAGGATGCTATCCATGTTTGAACCAACAAGTGCAATCGTGATCAAAAGCGTAGCCATGAGCACACCAAACATTGTTACGGCTCGTTTTATGATGAATAGCTTAAAACTCATCTTTATTTCATAACCATGCTAGAGTTAATAACATCTAGGGTTTCTTTCTTTTCTTTACTGCAACAATTATAACTCCAATAGCAATTGCAACCAAGACTATCCCAACTACAACATAGTTTGAACCAACATTTGATGTAGCATATACTGATCCAAGATTCTCAGGAAGTGTTTTATTTTCACCCTGAATTCCTAAAAAGCTAGTATGAAAAATGTCAGGCTTGAGAGCATGTTCTGATACTGCAAATATCTTCAAGTCATTTGCACCCATACTCAGAAGCGATGTTTTTTCTTTTGATAATGTTATAGTGGTCATGTTGCCAGTATCAGATTGTCTAATACCAGAATCTACCATGTTTCCATCAGCGTTCAAAAAGTAATAGTAAACCGTAGAACCAGGGGTAACAGAAATTGGAATTGTCAGTTCTTTACCCAATGAAACAATCGTAGGAACATCAACTCTATTTATCTTGGTAACATCTACTCCCTCAAATTTTTTCCAATAACCTGTCCCAAATGGATAGGTCGGATCATCAAAATCCTTTATAATTATTATTCTTGCTTCTGGGGAATAATTGTCAAGATAAAACGGTCCATTACTTATTACTGCATGGTCATGTTTTTCTATCCACGATATAGAAGCTAAATATCTGTTAGAATAGTATTGAGTATTTTCCGTAAATCCTGCTAATGATACTGGAACAGAATTTGATTTTGAAAAATCTTCTAGATTTGATTTTATAATACTTGCATCGTTTGGAACTAGTAACGAGAGCCAGTCAACATTTTTACTAACAGACTCTGATCTTGAAAATGCAACCTTCCCATCAGTTACAGCTTTTTCCATGGCATAAAATACCTCCCAAGGCATAGAAGGAAATACGCCTGCTGAATCAGCAATCTCTCCTTCATCAAAGTGCCAATAGTCTTGGTAAACTTCGATGGTGTTTTTATCAATAACTCTAATTCCAATTAGAATCTTTGCTGCCTGATTTGCCTTTGGTGAATATTCTGAATCAAAGGTCTTGCTATCTTTTGAAGGTTCTGCCCCCCACTGGTACAGAAAATAAGTCGAATACAAGACATCATTCATGTCCATAGGTTGGCCGTTGTGCCAGTTTCCAAATTTTAGATGAAATGTTACCTTGCTTGTAGATTTTACACCACTGCCAACTTGAATCCACTTTTGCTGGACATGATCCCATTTTATCGCATCAGAGGGCACATCTAGCTTACCATTTGGTCCTGCAGTCTCCACCTTCCAATCAGAGCGAATAGGAATGGTTATTCCAGTATATGGGTTCTTGAAGCTTCCTGGGTCTGATACTGCTCCCCAGATTTGTTGACTTGCAGAGTCAGTAAGACCTGCAACTGGATTCCACGCGCCTTGGTAAATCTTCTTTACTCCAATTGTTAGCGAGCCAGAATTGTCCCTTGCATTGATTGGAGTAAACCTGCTTGTAATTCCTGCACCAAAATCATTTATGATCCCATACTTTTTTATTTGACATACTGATCAATTTTGCTAACAAGAAAAATACGGACAGATTCTTTGATGCCTTCATTAACTGCTTTTTTTAATAATTCAGTTCTTTGTTCTACAGACGTAAAATTACCTGTAAAGATGTTTTGTGAAACAGAATCCATATAATCGTCTTTGTAATTCCAATATGATGGATTGTTAAATCCAGGCATGTTAGAAAACCACGGAGAATACATTTGTGCTGTAATAACAGAATCATACCTTACAAAGCCACTTGACGCCCAACCTTCAGTGTAAATGTTCCACTTGAGATCAGATGGGTTTGAACCATATACAATTGTAAATGCCTTGTTCAAATCCCCATAATCTCTTTTAACAAAGAATCCAATTTTCTCCAACTGTGAGGAAAGAATTTCACCGATTGATTTTCTTGTTTGATCGTCGCTTCGAATAAAAATTGTAATCTTTATTGGTTCCGAATCATAGTACCATTTGTCTCCGATTTTTTGTGCCCCAGATTTTATGAGAGCATTTGAAATCAATTCCTCAGCTAATGCTGGATTATATCTAAAGTTAAATGATTCAAGCTCGCCTAGAATCAATAGATAATCAGGATCAAACGGTTTGTAGGCCGAAACCATCGGTACACCATAACCACCAAGAAGCTCATCAACAATTAATTCTCGGTCTACCAAATAATTTAGTGCAAACCTAACATCTCTTATTGAAAATGGATTGAATTTTTCAGAGTGAGCTGGATTTACAAGAAGACTATAAGATTGGCCCGTTGATTGGAATATTTTCAAACCTTCTCGTGATTGAGGGTCACTGATTCTGTCAAAAGGAATTGCCGAATAATATATATCCAAATTTCCGTTTTTTACTTCCTCAAGAGCCGTATTTTCATCAGAATATTGGATGAATTGAATCTTATCAACGTAAGATCCTTTGTCGGCAAAAGCAAGACTAGAACCAAAAATAAAAACAGCAATGCCAAGTATTAAAAATGGATTCATGCACTGTTTTGCTTAAAACTGTATATAACCATCGCCAAATGAGTTTTTTTGATAAAATCAATAACATGTTCAAAATTATTGCAGGCATAACATTTGGTGGTTATTTTCTAATCAAATTTTATGAATAATATTTTATAAACGCAAAATAAACCATGATTGTTGAATATTCAAACTCTAGTCAGAGGCATAAAAGGAATCATTTCTGGCGGAGTCTCTGTTAAAGATTTTAGCATGATAACAGATATCAACGAGGAAACTGCAAGAAAAATACTTGATAACTTTATGCAAAATGGCATTGGAACTTTTGAAGATAACCTAATACATTTTCACGAAAATGACAAACTAAAAACTAGTTTACTTGCAATAAGAATGGGTGCTCCTATTGATGAGATTTCTCAACTATTAGATTGGAAAGACTTTGAGTCACTTGTTTCAGAAATTTTAGAATCTCGTGAGTTTGACACCACAAGAAATCTAATTCTTACAAAGCCAAGAATGGAAATTGATGTTGTTGGCATAAAAGGCGGAGTAGCAATTCTCATAGATTGTAAACATTGGAAGAGGCTAAGTTATTCATCTCTTGAATCTGCAGTCAATAAACAGATTGAAAGAACAAAACGCTATGTTGCCAAAGAAAAAGTACAAGCCGCAATTCCAGCAATTGTCACGTTATATCAAGAAGTCAAATTCATCAATAAGGTCCCCATAATACCCATATTCCAGCTAGATTCCTTTTGTGAAGAGTTTTATGATAATTTAGAAGTGATAGATGCCTTAGAGCAAAGTGAATAAAAAGAAAGCAGTTGTTCCTATCAAAAATCCCTGCGTAATTTTCATCGCCCTATCCAGCGATTTGGAATAATTCTCAAGCTGTTTTGGCCCCATTACTTTGACGTCTGTTTCTTGTTGTAGTGTCTCAAACAATGCAAGAGAAAGGTTCTGTTCTGCTTTTTTTGCCAGATTCAGATACCAAGAAGCAACTTCTTGAGTTTGGGACAAGCTGCCAAAATAGAAATAACCATACTTGTTTCTTGCCTCTCTTGCCTTGTAGTGAGAGTCAGAAGTACAGATCTCAAGTAAGTTATAGCCATGTTTTGAAAGATAAGTTACGATTTCTTCCCTCAAACCATTTTTCATATTATTAGAGTCAGCCCAACCAAGGAAAAATTTCTCATTATCAATCTTCAAACACATCATACCCAATTTGCCAGGGCCAAGATCATCAGATTGAATTTTCAGATTTTCAGAGTTTGCATAACCTATTTCTAGTGGAAATGTTTCTTTTGTGATCAAAGTATCAAGATTTGACTGGGCAGCTTTAAGTAGATCATCTGAATCTTGTTTTAAAATTTCTTCGCCCATTGAATTATGACTATCAACAATCAGGATTTTTTCAAATCCACGGTTTTTTCCATATTGTTCAAGTTCACTTTTAACATAAAGCGGCACATCTTCCATTCCGTGCGGTGATAACGATAGAATCAAAACGACAGTTTTGCCAAAAAGCATTCCTACTGCACGTGCCTTGTTTACTTGAACTGTAACTGGTTTTGTACAATCATAACCTTTGTAAATTATCGAACTCTTGTTAAGACTAGAAAGATAGGCATCAACTTGAGACTTTGAGGGTAAGTTGAGAGAGTGATCGGAGACGCTATGCATAACCATGGCAGAATAATTCAAATTTTTGTATATTAGATATGGAATGTTGCTTCCTCCGATTGGGTGAAACGGTCCTGGGTGAACATCAGGTACAACTAGTCTGCATTCCATGTTTTTTGTTTTGAACAGAATTTGAAATGTTGATACTTTGGATGATTGTGAGCGCTCTTCCATCAGAGTTTCCATTTCAGAAGGATCATTTCTTGTCCAAGCTGCTACATAGGCTTGCAATATTTTGTGTGTTCGTGGAACTTTGACACCTGCAGCTCTATCGGATAGTAGTGTCCAAGCTGTTACAAGAAATAAAAACACAAGCCCATATCCTATAACTTTCAAATCTGAAAGCATAGGAATCCATAATTCTGATGGCACGAATGCAAAAAACATTGCCAGCGGTTGTATCAAGCAGATTGCCCAAGCTGTTTTTAATTTTGCGCCCATGACAGAGGTAAAAAGTCCAATTCTAAAGCTTGCAAACAAAAACATTCCTTCTGTAATATAGATTGGAAATAGTTCAGGTTTTGAAAAAACATTCGCTGAAACAAAACCACCCAGTACAGTTACGAACCACAGAAGGTTTCCAAATGCAGACAGATGTACTACTTTGGAAAATTCTGTCTTTAGTAAACGAGAATCTAGAAGCTGGGTTCCANAAAGTACTGCAATCGACAATGGTAAACTGAAAAGGATTTTGTCACCTGTTTTAAAGTAGGCAAACAGTGNAAGTGCTACNGTTGCAGATGTNACTATTATAGAGATAAGAAGAGAAAGATAGTGAGATGACGGAGTTAGAGTTGTTAATGTATATCTCTTATGAATACGAGATACATTATAGGCATTTTNTGTCATGGTAGGAAAAATATTTTTAATATCCACGAGATGGCGATNAAAGCACTGGGAATNGCCACAACCACTTTTGGGTTTAGTTTATATCCTTTCGTCTCGTCCTCAAAGAACCTCAAAAGACCTGCNCTAGATGCCGGCAGCGGTGCTGATTTCTTGCTACTCATGGTACTTTGAACATCNAGATTTTTACATAAATACTTTTGTGCTAGATCTTTTTGATCTTCTCTTTAATCATTATGATATCATTGATTGATTGGAGGATTTTTTGTTGTTTTTCATGATCCTTTTCACGTTCAAGTTCTTCAGTAAGATCCTTTAGTTTTTGTTCAAGACTTTCAAGTATCGTATCATTACTAGATTTTTCAATTTTTTCTGGTAATTTTTCTTCTTTGGCTTCTCTTCCACAGTTTACACATAATGCACTACCATCTTTTATGATACGTACTCCTTTACAATATGGACAAGGATCACTTACCAGAGTTGCGCCCTTTAGAAGCATTTCAACAGCTTTTTTTGTGAGTTCCTTAGACACAAATCTAATTTGGTAATTTCCAAGTAAAAAACATAGAGTTGAACAAGGCTTAATAGTAGGAAAGCAAATTTTTATTTTGAATGGTAGTAATCTGCAATACATGCGGACTTCCTGACGATTTATGTGCTTGTGGGGAACTTGAAAAAGATGCTACCCAAATTGTAGTACGTCTTGAAGAAAGACGTTTTAAGAAGAAAGGGACGATGATTGAGGGAGTTAATCCCAAGATGAATGATCTAGACAAAGTTGTCAGAGAGTTAAAAGCAAAATATGCATGCGGTGGCACAGTTAAAGACGGATACATTCTACTGCAAGGTGACCACAGAGATACAATCAAAGGCACTCTAGTAAAACTTGGATTTCCAGAAGCAAGTATAGAAGTTCATTAAATGAGATTTGTTAAAAATCGATAAATTCCAACGCGTTATAGCTATCCCATATTCTGCACTAGTATCAGTAATCTTTGGTATGATGATTATTTCTTTTCCAATTGGCGCATATGTTGTTTTTAATTCTAATATTGGAAAAGAAATTAACTTTCAATATCCACTTGATGGACTAAATGTATTTCTTGGCGGTATAGGATACAAGTTACCAATTCATTTTGAGATCGGAGATGGTTTTATTGTCATATGGTGTGCATACGTTGTTTTGTTTGGTATTTCTCTAATAGGCCCTCAGCGAAACTTGATGAAAGCGCTTTCTTTGTTAATGATAGAAGGATGGCAGAACATCAAAAATAACGCTCTTTTGAGTATGATAACATGGTTTTCGATTTTAATTGTCCTTTCTGTAATTATTGATTTTATTCAACACATATTTGGCATTAACATAGAATCTCCAGAATCTCAAAATAGATTAATTCAATTCTTCCAAATTACTGCATCACCATTAAGTGAAGAGTCAGGTTTTCGAATTTTACTTATCGGTCTTCCACTTTTTGTAATGTTTTCCCATAAAGCCTCGGTAAAACATTTTTTCAAATCGCTTTGGCAACCATCAAAAAATTTGGAAATTACAAATTACAAAAAAGTAGTAGCGTTGATTCTAACGGTTGCAATATTTTTTGGAGCTGCACATCTTATTTCAGGTACTCCTTGGAGTGCAGGCAAATTTGCTCAAGCAACTGTGGCAGGAATTATAATTGGTTGGGTCTACTTTAGATATGGTTTTGCTCCTGCTATTTTGATTCATTGGGCAACAAACTATTTCATATTTTCCTACATCTATTTCATATCTGAAATGACTCAATCTACCATTACAAATGAATTTTCAGATCCATTTTCAAATACACTAGAGGTATTACTTTTGATTGCTGGCGGAATTGCTATTGTTGGTAAAACATTAAACTACATAAAATCAAAAAAAGAATCAACTACCATAGCACCGCTCTAAATGAATTTTTAAAATGTACGAATTGTGTATGATTAAATTAATAAATTTTCAAGTGTTTTTGAAATCGATGGGTTTGCTTGTTTTAAAATAATTTGAAGATCTGAAGGTTCATCAACATCAAGCATTATTCTTCTAATCAAAACAAGTGCAGCTTTTGCAGACTTGTTGTTTGCAGTAGTCAGGTGTATTTTGTAGCTATCCTCATCATAGTGAGTTTCCATGACATCTACAGGACTTCGAAATAATGCGTTTGTACCATCAAATTTTCGTGATGGTACCACAAGTACACATCTGCCAGGCACCTGAAAATCAAACAGGGTTTTGACATCTTCTGTTTGTATGAGAGGGATATCTTGTGGAAAAACTATTGTTGCATCAAATCCTTCATCCAAAAAATACTTGTCCGCAGCTAATACTGCATTGTTTACTCCTTGCTCTTTTTCATCATAGATTTCGACGACGTTGAATTTCTTTCCAATCTTTAATGCGGATTCATCCTTACTTACAACTGCGATTTTTTTTATAACATCAGCCTGTGAAATTGCTTGTAAGACTTCTTCTAGCATCATCTTACAAAGATCTTCTGTTTTTTCGTATGATAGGTTTAGCCGTATTTTAGCTTTTGAAAAAGTTTTAACTGGAACAATTGCTCCAGTACGCAATTTAGACATGAACTTGTTTTAGAATAAATGATGCAAGAGCATCTTCATCTTTTTTATCTTTCATTTTTATTTTAGTTTCATATACTTTCATGTCCAAGTTTTCTATCTTCCTTGTTAGAAGCCTATCAGAAGAATCTATCACGATATGTGCAGCTACATCTGAATACATTTTTGCAAGCCCGTATGCCGATACTTCCATACTAGCTGCTTCCATGTATTTGGCAGCTGGTCCACCTATTGCATTGTTTCCAATTAGAGGGCTTACTACCACAACTTTCTTTTTTGATTTGGACAGTTCCTTTTTTATACCTTTAATTGAAAGAATTGGTCCTATGCTTGTAAGTGGATTTCCTGGTGCAATTATAACCAATTTTGCGTCATGAATTGCATTCACAGCAGCTGGATTTGCTCTGGCCTTGTCTGCCCCAAGATATTTTATTCCCTCAACGTTGTTTTGTCCCTTGTGTTTTACCCAGAATTCTTGAATATGAAGATCACCTTTGCTTGTCATAATTCTTGTCTCCACAGTGTTATCTGTAACAGGAATTATTTTTATGTCAACTGCAAACTTTTGACACAACCATGTTGTAATATCAGATAGGTTCTTACCATTTTTGAGCATGTTTGTTCGCAAAAGATGTATTGCTGCATCTCTATCTCCAATCTTAAACCAAGTTTCTTCCCCTAACATTTCCATTTGACGTAAAAAATTATAGGTGTCTTTTTTTATTCCCCAACCTTTTTCATCGTCAAGCAAATCAGCAAGCCCATAAAGAATTGTATCAATATCAGGACATATATAGAGTCCATAAAGCCAATAGTTGTCACCAACATTTGAAATTACATTAATATCTCTTGTTTGAGCAGATATTCCTCTTACTAGTTTGACGGAACCTGTTCCGCCTGCAAGCATTGTTATCATTTTTTTAATTCCCTACGAAGATTGGTAATGATAGCATGCACAATATTACTTTTGCCACAAAATCAGATTTTAAATTTCGTTGATGATATATACGATAAGATTTATTACTGCCACTAAAAGAAATTTGAACGTGACTAATGGCAGGTATTTTGCATTAGGGTTAATCGGTTTATTGGTTTTTGGTACTATTTCTCCAATTTGGGCAACTTCAGACCTTACTGTTCATTTAAATTCCCAAGGGACACCTGAAAAACCAATCTTCAAGTTTTTGGAATCGGCATTCATAGACTATCCAAATGGAGGCAAACTTAAAGATCTCTTGGCAGGCAAGAATTACACAATAAGCTTTGTTGAGAACTCTAATAATACAAGCGTTCAAGATTTGATTCGTCAGATAAATACCGCTCTAGTACGTGATCAAAAAAGCCAAGTCATCGTAACAGACTTGGTGGTAAAATATACATCTACTCTTCAAGGGGAGGATAAATCAACCTCAATTGATTACAACATAGAATTAATTCCAACAATAACAAGTTATGTCATAACCAAAGGAAGTGGTGATACGCCAACAATTATGGACGTAGCTTGGATGGGCCTTACAATAAAAGACCCTGTTGTAATAAAAACAGCGCAGTATGGCGATAACGAAATTAACTATCCAATTGACTTCTTGAAAAAGGCTGCCCCAGACGCATATTCTGTCATCGCTGGAACACAAGCAGGGGATGCTTTGAAAAATAATTTGATTGATGCAAGCAGCATCTTACAGGAACCACTTGATCAATGGACACATCTTTTTGATCCAGCTTACACACTTTCTGAGACTAGCGACTATGGATACAAAGGAGAAAAAGTACAAATAACAACTTATACCATGGGACAAAGTAGTTTAGGAGAGGGAAGTCAAAAACCAACCCAAAAGACATTGGACTTTTCTGCAGATGCTAATTATCACCTTACAATAGTTCAACATGCAAGTTCAGCTACAGTCAACATCGATGGTCAAGCAATAGCAACAAAGGTTGGTGACACACCAGCATTTGCCACTACTCCAAGAGCATCGACAACAGAACCATCAACTGGATTTCCAGTTGGATTCATTTATGCAATGGCAGCTTTTGGTGTTATTGTGGCAGGCGGAGTTTTATTCTGGAGTAACAGAAAGTTGAAGCACCCCCACAAAGTAGATAGCAGTCCAACTAGACCATTAGAGTATGAGGAGCGAAAGCACTGGGCTGACAAGTTTGATGATGATAAAAAGACACCAAAGCCATAAAACCAAGATTCATCATTTGCTACCCAATTAAAATAAAAATGGTGCGTGCCAGACGTAACCCTCCTTCTGTTTTCACGAGATTCAGCTATGCGGCCTACCTAAACCAAGTGCAGCGCTTATAGTTTTGTTTGGCCTTGCTCCCTGTGGGTCAGCTTTTTCATTCCTTACCGGAAACCTCAGGTTTTGCCATCATAGTACGCCGGGTCGGATTGTTTTCTATTCTGTAGCCAGTCATCTCTGACTATCCATCTCTGGATCACATTTACTGCATGGAGGGAGGAGTTTCCTCTGCCTAAGCAGTAGCTCGTTCACCAGCTCGCACCTAGTTGTACCAGAGAGAAATTTCTATTTTAATATTGTCAGGACGGCTAAAAAGTCAGAAATAATAGAACGCTACATTTTTGGGGCAAAATAATCCTCGCCAAAACGTTGTGGTTTTCTCTTTGTTCTCATAAAAGCCATAAATTTTATTGTCTCAATATACATTCTGTAGATGAATTTATTTTCCTTAAGTCTCGGAGCAATCATGTGCCAAAAGTATCGAGCTCTGATGTTTGAGAATCTAGAGTCACGCACAACAAACACACTGTAAGAGGATTTTTCTATAATCTCCAATGTCTTTGGACTAAAAGCTTGATCCGATTGATTTCCTGCTCCCACTATAACAATCTCAGGATCTTTGTTTAGGTTTTGCAACAAATCTTTGGTAATGTCATCAGTTGTGGAGTATATTCTTTCAACAGGAATTTTCTTAAGGTCTAGATCAAACATCTTTTCATTGATCCTTCCTAAGATGTCACGTTCTTCTTCAGGTGATTCTACTACGCCCCTAATAATTCGTATCTTGCTTCCCAAGGTATTAGAAAACGCACTAGCTACTTCTAGCCCCAGATCTGAGTGTCTTCCTTTATCATATGACACTACAACGTGTGAAAGTTCCTTTTCAAATTCTTTTTTGATATGTACTCCAAGGATATCACATGTAGTAAGTGTCAATAATTTTCTGTTGTTGCGAAGGTCGTAGAAATCCATGACAAGTAAGTTAATTCCTTGTTCTTCAACAGTAGCTAGTATGGCTTCTGTTGTGTCATGTGTTAATCTTACCAGATATCTATAATCTGAGGCTTCAGGCAAAGATCTCTTTATGTCTCCAACTGAATGCATAGCAGGTTCAGCAAATCCCTGCCCCATCGAAAGAGGTATCTGTATAGGTATCGTTACCACACTTAGAAGAGAGATTTCACCATCCTTATCTTTTGCAATTGTTGATGCTATCTTTACCAGTTTTTCAACAGTTTTCTTGTTGGAGACAATCATTATACGATAATCTTTTCTTTCCTCTGGACCTTCGCTAGAAACTAATGGGGCGTAGTGTTCAATCTCCTTTTTTGATATATACAATTTGTAAATCGAGAATCCAATCAATATCCATACAATGGCAATTGCCCAGCTCAGAGGGTTGTATATTAGAAGAAAAACAGCGAGTCCGATGTTAGCAAATATGCCTACAATAGGCATGAGAGGAAACAGTGGGATTTTGAATCCATAATCAAGTTTGTGACCGTACAGCCTTCGAATTGAAATACCAGCCCAATTAACTTGTGTGAAAAGAAATAGAAACATCACCCCAGCGGCAAGTGCAAGCTGTTCAATAGGAAGCCATACAGCCATCACAAGCATGATGAAACCTGATGCGATTATTGCAAAGTGAGGGGTATGATATCTTGGGTGAACAGAGCTGAAGATGTAAGGGAGATTGTATTGTCTTCCCATAGCAAATGAAACCCTACTTGAGGAAAATGTGGTGGCACTTAGCGCAGCAATAGTTGAAACCAGACCACCAACTAGTACTGCTATCATTCCAAAAGGTAGGAGAAATTTTGCTGCTTGTGCGATCCCTAGTGTTTGATAATCGCCTATGAAATTCCACACTTCTTTACCAATTTTAGATGGATCCAGTCCGCCTAGGAAAGCAAAGGTAAAAACTATGTAAAGAGTTGTAACAACTCCAAGGGTAATGAAAATTGCTTTTGGAATATTTCTTTTTGGGTTTTTGACTTCTTCGCCTGTCTGTACAATTATTTCATAGCCTTCAAAAGCTATGAAGGTAATACCCATTCCTAAAATCAATCCAGTGATTCCCTTTGGCAAAAAGTTTTGAAAGTTAGCCGTCCAGTTATGGTTAGCAAAACTCAATGCAAAGATACCTGCAGCAATTAGGACTACGATGATTGCAAGTTGTATAAATGTAAGTCCGTTCCCAACTTTGCCCGTAAGTGAAACGCCTCTGTAATTTACATATGTAAAAATTATTATCGAAATTGTGGCGATAATCTTCTCAAGTGGGATTCCTCCGTATTCAGGCGATACTCCTACGTTAGTAAGTAAGCTTCCAAAAAATGATCCAAAGGAAACTGCATACAAGCTTCCTGCAATCATATGAGCAAACCACGCAGTCCATCCACTGATAAATGCATTCGGTCTTGGAAGTCCCTCCCTTACCCATCTATAACCACCACCTGCTTCAGGAAAAGCAGACCCAAGCTCTGCATATGTTAATGCAGTAAAGAAGCTGATTATTCCACCAAATACAAAGGCTACAATTAGTGCAGGACCAGCTTCATGCATAGCAAGTCCTACCAGATTAAAGATAGAACCGCCTATCATTGCAGCAATTCCAACCATTATTATGTCTAGTAACGATAAAGTACGAACAAGGCCAGGGGACGACTTTTCAGAAGACATGCTTACCTAACCGTGGGGAAAAAATGGTTGAATAAATCTCTACTTGTCACTTGATCCATTAATAGGCGTCCTATTAATTCCGTACTGAGATATCGAAAATACCGTAATCCTTTAAAATAGAATTAATGGCGTCTTCTGAATCTGCGTTAGAATAATCTTCAAGAAGATTTTTGTTGAGATCATAAAACGTATGACCCCATTTGAATTTGTTCAACATTTCATGTGCAAGATCATTGAACTCCATAATAAACAATGCACCGGCTATTGCTTCGGCTGTTGTAAGCTTGTTTAGTTTTGAATAATTAACCGGGTTTCCCGCAAATAGTGGCGGAAGTTTTCTTGCTATACCAGTGAATTTTTTTACAAAAGTTTT
>JGI1358J11329_10001101_pt1 | contig 22702 bp, 29 predicted proteins | sample Subgroupgradi54m_FD_11329 | JGI IMG/M metagenome (IMG submission 11329)
AGTACGCCCGGAGGGAATCGAACCCACGACCAAGTGATTAGAATTCACTTGCTCTATCCACTGAGCTACGGGCGCTTACCTTGACATTTTACCAGCTTAAGGATTTTTTGGCAAAGAATAAGAGGATTGACACAAAGTAAATCCTCATGTTACAGTAAATTAGTGAGAATTAAAGCTGCCATTTTCATAACCTCATTTGCTTTTTTTGTTCAACCTGTTTTTGCTCAAGATGCAACTATTAATACTAGAATTGCTACCAGAGAGGCCAATTTTCAACAAAGAATAGACAGGGAAATACAAATGCTTGGACAAAGAAAAATACAGGAAGCATCAAGGCAAGCACAATATATGAAAAAAATGGAAACAAGAGATATAAATATCGCATCAGCAGAAGCAAAATTAAAATTAAGACTCAAACAATTTAAAGATCAAAGAAGGGCTGAAATAGTAAGCAGGACAAATATTAACTTAAATAAAATAAATAAAAACCTAACAAGCCAGATGCTTGAAAATTTAAATAAAATGAGTGCAATTTTGGACAAGATAGCTGTAAACCCAAATGCAAGCAGTCAAACTATAGCAGATGCAAGAGAGGCAATTTCAATTGCAACACAAACTGTTCAAGCTCAGGCACAAAAAGATTACACTATACAAGTCACATCAGAAACTCAAATTAGACTGGATGTGCAAACTAAAAGAAATCAACTATACAAAGATATAATTGCTACCAGAGAGCAGGTTTTAACTGCCAGACAAAAAACCCTGGCTGCAGTGAAAGTTGTATATTCGGGCTCTACACAAATGAAGGAGGGAACTATAAGTGGACAACAATAATACCAATCCTCCTGTAGAAGCTTCACCTGTAGTGTCCCCAGATCCTGTACATGGAAGCAAAAAAATGATATTTTGGTTGATTTTAGGTATTATTATTCTAATAATAGGAGGTATTGGAGTATATTTAAGTAAACAACAGTCATCAACACCTGTTGCTTCTGGGGCAATTGAACGAGCAACTTCTCAACCTCAAGCAACCATAACCCCTACCACCAATACTGATAATTTGGAACAACAAGTTAACTTAATAGATATTCAAAATCCGGATAGTAATTTTACACAGGTAGATACGGATCTTCAAAACATTTAACAAGCTCCTGCAAACTATCCCAATCATATATTGATAGTGGGATAATTTTTTTCTTTGTCTTACCTAAAACAGTCAAAACTTTTTTCAAATCTTCTTTTTTTAACAAATCAGATTTTGTAAGTAAAATAAGTTCACTTTTGTTCAAAAGCAGGGGATTAAACTTTTCAAGTTCCTGATGAACAATCTGATAATCTCCTAAAGGGTCTCGCGACTCTGATGAAATACAATGCAAGAGAAGAGTTACTTTTTCTATATGTTTTAAAAATTTATGACCCAGTCCCTTACCAGTATGTGCTCCCTCAATCAAACCCGGAATATCTGCAATGACTTTTCCTTGCAAAACCCCAAGGTTGGGCTCAAGAGTAGTAAAAGGATAATCTCCAATTTTTGCTCTGGCACTAGTAATTTCATTTAAAATAGAACTTTTCCCGGCATTTGGTAATCCAATTAAGCCAAAATCAGCAATTAATTTAAGCTTTAATTTATATTTTTTCTCTTCTCCATACAATCCAGGTTGTGCATATTTTGGAGTAGTATTTGAAGAGGACTTAAAAAAAACATTTCCTTTTCCACCCAATCCACCTCTTACCAAGAGTTCCTTTTGGTCAGGTTTACTTAGTTCAATTTCTTCATTGGTTTTTTGATCTATTAAGAAAGTACCCACAGGCATTAATAAAATCAAATCTTTGCCATTAGATCCGGATTTTTTATTACTTCCTCCAGGGAGTCCGTTTTCAGCTTCTAAAATTTTTAAAGATATATACTTTTTTAAAGCATAAAGATCCACTGTTGATTGAACATATATGTCCCCACCCTTACCACCATCTCCACCATCAGGCCCGCCTCTTACTTTTCCATAAAAAGATACTTTCCCGGCTCCTCCATGACCTGCTTTTATAGTAATTTCTGCTTCATCAATTAACATAAGTATACGTATTATGGCTCAAAGGGTGCATTTTTGGCAAATGTGGTATACTACACTTATGCATAAATCATTTTATGCAAGCGGATTCCTTTATAGTTTAAAGACTCACAAAATTCTCTTGCTTCAATCCGAACAGAAAGACGATATAAAATCTTTATGGTCAATTTTAGGAGGAGAGGTAAAAGAAGGGGAAGATGCAATAAATACTTTCCAGAGAGTAGTGTATGAATTATTAAATATCGATCTTAAGATAAAACACATTTACCCTATTTATGATTATTTTCATGATAAATTGGATAGAATTAATTATGTATTTTATGCAGAAGTAAAAAGCCCCAAAATTCTTAAATCTTTAAAAGATAGTATTTATTCATGGGTAAGTTTTAGCGAAACAGTTAAACTTCCCTTTGCCTCTCATACCAAACAGGATGTAATAGTTGGGGAACGGGTTATTAATGCCAAATGGCGGGATGATCAAGCTATTGAAACCTCTTTATGACAAAAATTCAATTTTTAGGAGCTTCTGGTGCAGTTACCGGATCAAGCTACTTGTTATCGTCAGAAAATGATTCAATACTAATAGATTTAGGCATATTTCAGGGAGAAGATGATAAGGGAGATATAAATTTTTTACCTCTTTCTTTTGATGTAAAGTCCTTAAAGGCTGTATTCATAACACATGCACATTTGGATCATTGTGGCAGGCTTCCTTTTCTGGTTAAGCAAGGTTTTATTGGTAAAATTTATACAACGGACGCAACAGCAGAGATAATTAATATTTCTTTACTTGATGCAGCTAAAATTGCCTGGGAGAAAAAAGGACCACTTTTATATACAAAAGAAGAAGTTCAGGAAGTTTGTGACAAGATGGAGTCTATTGCTTATGACACACAACTAACTGTAGGAAGTCACTCCATAACTTTTCGTGATGCCGGGCATATTTTAGGTTCTGCAAGTATAGAGATTTCAGATGGCTCACAAACTTTTGTTTTCAGCGGTGATTTGGGAAATACTCCTGAGGATTTAATTCAACCTACAGAAAATATTGTTAAAGCTGATATTGTAATAATGGAATCAACTTATGGGGACAGTACACACCCTGTGGAGGATGTTTTAGATATAATACAACAGGAAATTTCGCAGATTGAAAAAACAAACGGAGTTCTTCTAATCCCGGCATTTTCAATAGAGAGAAGTCAGGAAATTTTACACAGGTTAGGCCATTTGATAAAAGATAACAAGATAAACAGTTCTATCCCCATTTTTTTAGACAGCCCCATGGCCATTGAAGTAACAGAAGTTTTTAAAAAATATCCAAATTTATATAATAGTGAGTTATCTAAAGATATTAGCCCGTTTGAGTTTCCAAATTTAACTCTGACAAAAACAGGTGATGAAAGTAAATCTATTTTGGAAACTAAAGGAACGAAGATTATTATTGCCGGCAGCGGAATGATGAACGGCGGAAGAATATTACATCATCTTTACAATTATATTTCTATACCCTCAACACGTATACTAATAGTAGGTTATCAGGCAGTAGGAACCTTGGGACGGGAAATCTTAGATGAAGCCAAACAAATAACAATCAACAATCAGAATATAAGTGTGCAAGCTACAGTTACAAGCCTTAAAGCTTTAAGTTCTCACAGCGATCAACCAAAACTCTTAAATTGGCTTAAAGCTATACAGGGAGTCAGGAAAGTATTTTTAGTGCATGGGGAACAAAGACAAAGAATTAATTTAAGGGAAAAGATAATGGCGGAAACTAATATAAAAGAAGTTATTTTGCCTCTCATTGGTCAAGAATTTAGCTTGTCCTAACAATCTAAATTCTTCTTGGAGCGGGATAGGGGAATTGAACCCCTTACATTCTGCTTGGAAAGCAGACGTTCTACCGGTGAACTAATCCCGCACTTTCACGAAGAAACTATATTTTAACCAAAATCTATCTACTTGACAAGCAGTCCTAATAAGATCACATAATGTAGTTAGAGGGGGTGAGAAATCTTGATACAAGTAAATTATGTAGCTGTTGTAATCTCTGCAGTTGCAGCCATGGTTGTTGGCTCTATCTGGTATGGACCTCTTTTTGGAAAAGCATGGATGAAATTAGTTGGAATTACCAAAGCAGATGTTAAAAAAGAAGAAATGCCAAAAATGTATGGAGCAATGTTTGCAGGAGCTCTTATAGAAGCATATGTTCTCTCGATTTTTATTCACTATGCCGGTGCATATACACTGGTAAATGGAATAAAAACAGGTGTTTGGGCATGGCTTGGATTTGTTGCAACAGTCATGTTGGGAAATTATATGTTTTCCAAAAAGCCAATGAATCTATATTTTATAGATGCAGGATATGCCTTGGTTAACTTAATGGTTATGGGAGCAATTATTGCTTCAATGTAGTGACCAACCATTGAGTGGATTCATACATGAACTCTGTGACCGTTTGAAGATTTTAAAAGCCCGCTTTTTTTTAAAGCGTCAAGATCCTGTTGAATTACTTTCATTTGTTGACCAATATGAATAATAACTTTATTTGCTTCCTCCTCACCCATGGTTTCTTCCTGAATATCTTCAATATCTTCTCCTACTTCCTCAATGCTCTCGGTTGCTCTGTTAACACTCATCTGAATAAAGATGGAAAGATATATTGCTTCCAAAGAAACTGCGGTTGTTAAAATCAGCAGGATTTTATCTGTTGTCAGTCCAAAATAGCTTAGAACAAATATTCCAATAAAAAATGCAGAGTGTACGATTAAAGACGTTGGGGTACCTACCCAATCGGTGAATTTAAAAGAAGCTTTTTCAAGAAAGGACAGTCTTTTATGTCCGTTTCCGTTGTTATTCCCATTATTTATTTTTACCATAATGGCCCTTTCTAAAACAACAAAAAATCTCTTCAGCCCGTCTTTTGGTGATAGAGATCTATCTCATTGTTTCACAAAAAAAATAATGATACAACCCCCCAAAATGAATCTGTAGACTACCTCTGTGCATATGAAGTTAAAGGTGATAAAATATCATAAATGCTGGTGTGGTGGAATGGTATACACGCTCGCCTTAAGAGCGAGTGCCCAAAAGGCGTGTGGGTTCGACTCCCACCTCCAGCACACGGGGTGTAGGTCATCGTGAACAATCACGCCGATGAACTAGACCCTATTTGAAATTTCGGGGTGTAGGTCATCGGTAGACCGCTGCGTTTGGGACGCAGATGTAGGAGGTTCAATTCCTCTCACCCCGACAGTATTGACCTTTATTAAATCGGGGCGGGGTTGACATTTTAAGCTGATTGGATTATCTTAAACACATTCTGATGAAAAACCTACAGAAAAAATTACTTTTTTTAAGTATTTTCACCTTAGTTGGGTTTATATCCCTTCAAATCCCTTTTAATAAACTTGCAGGGTCAAATGTATCTTTTACTTTATTTGATTTTTTTGGACCAATTGCCGGAGCATTTTTAGGTCCTGTTTACGGAGTTAGCTCTGTTTTGGGAGTTGAAGTTGTAAACAACTTAATAAAACATACTCCCTGGACAAGCGGTTCTATAATCAGATTATTCCCAACTCTTTTTGCTGTATATTACTTTGCAGTGTTTTCCAAAAAGATTGCATCCGGCAAATGGGTTTTAGGTATTCCAATTTTAGCAATTCTTGCCTTTATTATTCACCCTGTAGGACGAAGTGTATTTTACTATTCATTTTTTTGGATAATTCCATTAATTGCATATAAATTTAGAAGTAATCTTTATCTAAGAAGTTTGGGTGCTACTTTTACAGCTCATGCTGTAGGTGGAGCAACCTGGATTTGGACGTTTAATTTACCTTCATCTGTTTGGAAAGGGCTTATTCCTGTGGTGATTGAAGAAAGATTACTTTTTGCAGCTGGAATTGCCATCTCATTTGTTTTAACTCAAAAAGTTTTAGCACTCCTTGCCTCAAAGCATGTTCTACCAAAACTTGAAGTTTCCCAAAGTTAAGGGAAGACCATTTTTTTATACCAACTTTGTTCAAACTGTAGATGGAAAGGTACAAGTTTTAAAAAATACCAATGATTACTGGCCAATAGGAAGTAAGGTTGATCATGATGTTTTAGTGGAACTTCGAGCTTATGCTGATTGTTTAATTCACGGCAAGAATCTTGGGCTAGAGTTTGGAGAGGTAACCTTAAAAAATCTTAACAAACCAGATTTCAAAAATTTAAGAAAGAAACTGGGTAAAAAGCCTTATTTACCGTATTACATACTTAATCGTAAAAACTCTATAAAATCCCTCATTTCTGAGCTAAATAAAAAAGGCTACATACATGTTTTGGTAGAGGGCGGACCAACACTTCTGGCTTCCTTTTTAAAAGAAAATTTAATTGATCAGATATTTTTAACAATAGCTCCTAAGATTTTTGGTAATGAAAACTCCTCAACCCTAACTTTAGTTGAAAATTACCTCTTTCCTAAAAAAGAAATTAAAAATCTCTCCCTTCTATCAGTAAAGAGAATCAAGAACGAATTATTCCTACATTACAAAGTAGAGAATTAATTAACGATCTTCACGGGGACGAGCAATGTTAACAACGATCTTTCGACCTTCAACATCTGTTCCGTTTAAATTATTTACAGCAGCTTGAGCTTCTTCATCTGTTGACATTTCAACAAAACCGAATCCTCTTGATCTACCTGTTTCTCGGTCTTTAACAACTTGTGCTGAAACAACAGTACCAGCTTGTGCAAAAATCTGCGCAAGAGCGGCATCGTCAACAGCCCAAGGTAAAGAACCTACGAACAATTTCTTGTTATTCAAAAAAATTCACCTCCTTCTTCATTAATTTTTAGTGGGGGTGAATTACTGTAAAAACACTAAGTACACTTTAACCACAAGACTATTTTCTCATACTTGATAAAAAATAGCAATATTCTGTATACTGCATGATTGTGGCCACAATTGAGCTAATACATCCTAAATCTGGTGATAAAATTATTTCGCCCTGGAGTGGCTTTTGCATGGTTGTAAAAGAGGGTCTTTATGAGGAAGACCTAACAGATGAACAATTTCAGGAACAACTTTCGAGTATAATCTCAACACCTCCAAGATTAACGGTATTTTCTGCAGGAGCAATGAATAGTCTAATGGATGTCCAAACACGTAGAATGAAGAAAGAAGCTATTGATGTGATTCAAACTGTTGATAGAACTTGTGCAGGGTGTGGTTACTGCTCTTTTCATTGTTTTGGGTTTCAGGACTTTGGAAGATACAGAGTTACCAGTCAACAAGCTACTTTAAGAGATAGAATTTTGGTACAAAGGTCTGAGATATTTATAGCCTTGGATAGCACACCTGATTCTTCAAATGCCCCAGTTGAGGTAAAATACAGATTGTGGTTGGGTAAATCAGTGATTGCTCTTTTTAGAAGAGATCAGCCCAGATTAGATTACAGAGAATGGCTGACATCGCAAATAGAGGAAAAGCCCGCCACCAATCCTCCCTCTGTTTTTTTAACTTATGATTGCTTGTCTGATTTGGCTGGTGGGTTAGGATATGTTTTATCCTCTATCGCGCAATAATCGCGCATATTATCGTGCAAGAATATAGAAACTTGCCGGACCTTTCCCGTTAAGCTTCAAAAGTTTCTTATCAGCCAGATTTTTAAGTTTTAGCTGGGCTGTTCTCTTGGCAACTCCTAATACATCTACAACATCATCTGAAGTTATTCTGCCGGTTGTTGTTAAAAAATCCATTATTTGTATCTCGCGGGAATCAAGAAATACCTGCTCGGATTTTTTACTTACCTTACCAAAGCCGATTGATTGAATTTGTTCCAAAGCTTTTCTTGCTTCAACTAAAAATCCTGTTGTAAAATATTCCAACCATCCACTAAAATCCATATCCTTTTGATAATTTTTCCCTTGGGACTTGTTTTCAGCATTATAATAAGACATCCTATCCCGATTATAATAATCTTCCAAAACTATAATTTTTCTGAAATCCCACCCATCTCTATAAAGTTGAAGTTGTGTTAAAAGCCTTGCTGCCCGACCATTACCATCTGTAAAAGGATGGATAGTAACAAACTGTAAGTGTAAAATAGCTGCCCGAATAACAGGGTGAACACCATCTTTTTTTGACTTGCTTAACCATTCAAATAAATCCTCAATAAGTCTGGGGACAATTGGTGCAGGTGGAGCTTTAAACCTTAACATTTCTCTACCATCACCTAAATCATCCAACACATACACATCTGATGGCCTGAATTTACCTGTTTTCCCTTTTTCCACCAATCCTTCAATCAATATCCTGTGCAGTAAGAAGATTTCATCCAAAGTAATAGAATTTTTTTCTTTGGAAAGCTCTTCTAGCTTTTGTAGCGCTTTGTAATAGTTTTCTACCTCAATAATATCTTTCTGAGTGCCTCTAACGCTTTTTCCCTCAATAACTTTACCAACTTCAAATTGTGCTAGTTTATTTCCCTCTATTGATGTTGAAGTATGAGCCATACGTAATATGGCCTGACGCCGTAATTGGGCTTCATTTAAAGGCAATACACGAGACCTTTCTACAATAGCTTTAATTTCTGCAATCTCGGTCATGTTAGAAAGAGTTTTTGGAGATATAGTGTAGTTTGGTTCTAACATATTGAATATATTATATCATAAATCGCGCAATAATCGCGCATATTATCGCGCAAAGAAAATCTTCTTCTACAAACGAAGATTTGCTTCTATAATTAGTTGTATCACAATGCTAAAATTTTTGCATGTGGGTAAAAATTCTTCTTTTAATCTTTGTTTTTTCTTTTCTTTTTAAAACTGATCATTCCTTTGATCAGGATTTAGGAAGACACATAAAACTTGGGGAAATCATTCTAAAAACTAAAGCAATCCCAAATACCAATCTATTTTCCTACACAAATCCGGATTTTCCATTTATAAATACACACTGGCTATTTGAAGTATTTGTGTATGTTTGGAGTACAAGTTTGGGTTTTGAGTCCTTACTTATTTTAAAAATTATTATCTTTCTTTTTTCAGTCTGGCTAATTATTAAAACTATTTCTAAACAAAATCAGGCTCTTTTGCTACCAATAGGTTTTATTTTTTTACATGTCTTAAGAGAAAGACTGGAATTAAGACCTGAAATTTTCAGCTTCTTATTTACTGCACTAACTTTGTATATTCTTGAAGTGTCATTGCGAGCGAAGCGCGGCAATCTACTTTTTATCTTACCATTCATCCAGCTGATTTGGATTAATACTCATATTTATTTTTTTGTAGGATTGATTTTACAAGCTATATTCCTTCTTAAAGGTTACTGCACAAAAATATTGGCATTTGTTTTTATACTATCAGTTATATTAAGTTTGATTAACCCAAATGAGTTAAAAGGGCTTTTATATCCTCTAAATGTTAATCAAAATTATGGATATACAATTGTGGAAAATCAAACTATGTTTTTTTTAGAGAATTTAAAATTTTCTGATCCTAATTTTCTATTTGTAAAACTCTCAATTGCAATAACTATTTTGTCAATGCTGATTACCTCAGTTAAGCGATTGTTTAATGTGAAAAATATTCTAATTTCCCTTTTTGGTTTAACCATGGCACTTCTTAATGTCAGAAGTTTTCCTTATTTAATCTTTCTTTCCCTTCCTGCAGTACTTTCAAATTTTGGAGAGATTAAGAAAAATAGTTTTACTCGTTTCTTGTCATTTATTACTTGTATCCTGTTACTTGTTGAATCCTTTTTTTACCTTAATGGTGATTATTACAAGTATAAAGATATGGATAATACTGTCCAACTTAAACTTGTTGAAAGCGGGAAAAATTCTATGGATTTTGTGATAAAAAATGATTTACCCGGACCAATTTTTAATAATTTTGATATAGGAAGCTATTTGGCTTATCGAGGATATCCAAAACTCAAAGTTTTTGTAGATGGAAGGCCTGAGGCATATCCTAAAGATTTTTTTACTAATATTTATATTCCCTCTCAATATGATTACTTAAAATTTAAACAATTAGAAAAAACGCTTGGATTTAACACAATTATTTTTTCCCATACAGACCAAACCCCCTGGGGCAAAAACTTTTTGCAAAATGTAGTTAAGGATCAGGATTGGAGATTAGTATATACAGATGATTCTATCATTGTATTGCTTAAAACTGAAATAACAAATCAAAAAAATCTTACTGCTATTGATCTAAATAAACTAAATCCGATATCTTACCATTATAATAATCATTTATCATACCTTAGAATGGGACTTTTTCTTATAAATACTCAAAATATGGAAAGTGGCAAACAATTTATTGATAAAACCTTAGAGATATTTCCTCAGGATCCGGTGGCTAACTCACTTTACAACAACCAAACCAAAAACATCTTCTTTTGGTAAAACTTATCTTAAAGCTTTTTTGGATTTTAAGAAAAAGTAGCCTACAATTACTATTGTAACAACAGGAGATAACCACTGAGGAATTTCAAAGCCAAAACTATCAAGCAGCATAATTATTCCCAAAACTAACATTGAATACATTGCTCCGTTTTTTAAAAAAACATGATTTTTAATTCTATCAATATTACTAATTGTTAGCTGACGCACAACAACTGCCCCCAGCCCATTTCCCAATAAAATAAGCGGAACAGAAAGAGTAAAAGCAAAAGCTCCTAAAACTCCATCTAAAGAAAAGGTTGAATCTATTATCATAAGGTAAAAAACCTTACTCATATCTGAAAGGCTGGAATCCTTTCTTGCCAATTCCTCTTCCTCTTTTTCAGCATTTTCTCTAAATCCGTGAGTAATAAAAAATAGGGTAGAACCAATAACTGCTCCAAAAGCCATAAGAGGATTTACTTTTAAAGCAAACCAGACAATCAGAGCAAGAAGTAGGGAAATAACTGCAAAAAACCAAACCCCTTGCCTATGAAAAAATCTCTCTCCCTTGAGGCCATAACTTTTATCTTCCAAAAATAGCCAGTGGAAGAATAAAAATACTAAAAAAGTTCCTCCGGCAATGAGAAGAATCGGTGAGGATAAATTTATAGCCTCATGTATTTTAGGATCATTACTAAAACTGGCTGTTAAAGCTCCAATAGGACCAAGTGCAGGAGAAACTATCCAGACTATTAACCAGGGAATTAGCCCTCTTACAACAAATACAGCAATCAGAAGTCCCCATGTTAAAAAGATTTTTCTCGCTTTGATACCCATGGTAGAAAGAACTTCTGCATTAATAATTGCATTATCAACCGAAGAAACTGTTTCAAAAATAGCAAGTCCACAAACTGTTAGTATAATTGCTAAAAGACCCATATTCAGATATATTAAAGTATTATGAAAGTTATTAAAAGAGTAAAAATTAAGAAATTAACTAAATTGTTCATAGTTGTAACAATTTTCCTGTTTGTAATAGGATTTGGTAATCAGATTCTAAACAAAAGCAAAAATCAAACTCAAATTAGTACAATTGAAAAAAATACCCCAAAAATGTTTGTATCAGAAATTTATGACAAAATAAAGCAAAATTACTGGGATAATATGACAGATACTCAACTCTATCAATTATTTAAATTATCTTTTGACAAAAACGGGGGAATCACAACCCTTTCTTTTGGAAATCAGCAAGCTGTTTCCTTCGAAAATAAAGATGAGATGCTAAAAGCTTTTATGGATACTACAAAGAATATGGATGAGGGAAGTAAAAATAAATTTACTACCTCTGTTGTAGAAACTGTCCTAGCTTCACTCAAGCCTGTTGGAAGATCTAATTTATATACTCAACAATTAGAACAACAGCTTAAAAATACTGTTAATAATGTGAATCTGCAAAAAGATCTTTATAAAGATTTAGGTCTAAATAAAAGTGCATCAGAGGCAGCTGTTACAAATGCTTTCCAAAAGAAAACTGAGGAACTAAAAAAAGATAATACTCCTACCTCACAAACTCAGTTAAAAGAAGTCGCATATGCAAAAGATGTACTAACTAAAAAGGACACCAAAGCAAGATATGACCAAAGTGCTATAGAACCCACCATATTTACCAAAATTATAGTCCCTGGAATTTTGTATCTGCAATTTAAAAAGTTCTCACCTAGCTCATATGATGAATTTATTAAGACTTTTGATCCATACAAAGATGCGGCAAGCCTTTATGGATTAATCTTCGATCTTAGGGGAAATATAGGTGGGGCAATAGATACCACCCCATATTTTCTAGGTAATTTCCTGGGTAAAAATCAATACGCATATGATTTCTATCATAGAGGAGAATATGAGCCTTTTAAAACTCCAACAGATAAATTACCTTCAATTGCAAAATATAAACAGGTAGTAATTTTAGTAGATAATCAAACACAATCATCTGCAGAAATAATGACTGCCAGTTTGAAAAAATACCATATAGGAGTAGTTGTTGGGACTTCAACTAAAGGATGGGGAACTGTTGAGCGGGTTTTTCCTATAGATAATCAATTTGATAAAACTCAAAAATTCTCTATTTTTTTAGTTCATTCAATAACTTTGCGGGATGATAATCAGCCAATAGAAGGAAAGGGGGTTGAACCGGATATAAATATTAAAAGCACGGACTGGGAACAACAACTTTTTGCTTATTTTAGAAATGCGGAGCTAACAAATGCAGTTAAACAGGTTCTTTCCAACCACGATTAGGATCTTTTCTCATTTCTTCTGTCTCAGTAGGACGCGCGTAATCATCTTCCAGTCTATAAGTATTACCGGATTCCGGAGTTGAGAATTCTAAAATATCACAATCTGTTATTGCAAAAATCCGATGTTTTTGTCCAATCATAGTGGTATAACCTTTCCCTTTTTCAAATTCTACCTCTTCCATTTCGCCCTTACTATTTTCTATAATAACTCCGCCTCTACCAGATCCTAAATAATATGTTTCTACCTTTTTATCATGAATCTGTAAACTTTGTCTGGTCCCGACATTAAGATGCATAAGTTTACCTGTATAAGGCAAATCTTCAGATGTAAAAATTAACTCATACCCCCAAGGTTTTTCTACTTTTTTAACATATGGTGCACTTGTAAATTTTGATTTATCTATTGTTTTTAAAAATTCTTCTAAATCCGTATCATTTAGCATATTCTCATTATATATTAACTTAAATTGTATTTAAATCTTAATCTTTTAAGATAATTGTAAATTAATTCAAAAAATTGATGTCTTTTGCAAACATTTGTTAAAGCTGCAATATCATCTTTGGAAGGAATTAGTTTTTGATTGGTTTTAAAATACATAATTGAACTGGGATTATTGTTATGATCCAAACCTAATGAATGTCCCAGTTCATGGGCAATAGTATGAATCAATTCCTGGTTGGAAATATTAAAATAAATCTCAATCCTATTTTCCGGTCCTTTAAATATCCCTTCTTCCGGTCTTGCTTGTATGGCACTATTAAAATCATTTATTGTTGTATTTAACTTACTAACCTGATCGTTATAGACATCTGTAGAACTGTTCAAACTTCGAGCCATAGCATTTAAACTATTTGCCTGTGATTTCAAGTCTTTTTGCCGATTAACTAATATTTGATATTGATCAGAAGGAGCACCGCCCTTACTATTCCAATCCGCAATTTCCTTATTTAAATCTGCAGCTTTTTGTTTGAAATCTTCTGATAATTTTTGATATTCACCTAATTTTGGCTTAATTTGCAAATTTTCAGATTTGACTGTATTTTCAAGTGTACTAACCTGAGTATTTAAAGACTGACGCTCATCATATATTAAATTAACACTCAAAATCCCCTGTTCATCATAAACAAATAAGTTTTTCCCATAAATATTACTCCAGATTTTTGCAGCATCAGAAACATCGTTTAAAAATATATCTTTTGATAAATTAAATCTTGAGTCTACAGAATCAACATGAAAGTGTATGGGTTTATCACAAACAGAATAGGTTAAAAAAAGATACAGGGTATCTTTGATTTTTTGATCTGAAACAGCTATAAATGTAGTCGCCAAAAAAAATAAGAAAAATAATGAAAATATAATTTTTTTCATACTCAACCCAAACTTTTACGAATTATTGCTGCGTCTAAAATTAATTCTGATATAACCTTTGGGTTTTCTAAATTTTGGTATATTTTATCTGTTAATAATTTATGTTCTTTATCCTCTTTGGTAATCGGTCCTAAAGTTATATGAAAAATGTCTTCAATTGCTTTTATATCCTCTTTAATTTTACTCCAAATTTTAGATTTCCTATTTAGTCTTTCCAGATTATCCCTGTTCAAATACTTTCCTGCCTGAATCAAATCTGTTTTAATATATTTGTAATATTTTTCTACAATTTCTAACCCTAGAAATTGCTTAGCTTTTTTTAATCCTCTCCCAGTACCAATAAGCTCCGGAGGAATTCCCAAGCAGTAAAGAGCACCGGTAAACCCAATTGCTCTTGGTAATTTTACTTTTCCAACCCCCCGGGAATAACCAAATAAACCAATATGCTGTACTCTTTCACGTCTTTTTGGCAAAAGCTTCGAGACATTATTAATGATCGGGGCAATCTCTTCAATTACCTCTTTATAGTATGCTTCAAAATAGGGAATTAACTCTATAATCTGCGCCTCTTCTTTTAAAGAAATTTCTACAGCTTTTTGAGAAGGTAACAACTCTTCCAATTTTAAAATAGCTTTTACAACATCTTTTTTATTAAAATCATATCTGAAAGCACTTTGGATAGTCGTAGTTCTAATTCCTTTATATTCGTCAGCAAATTCCTCAATACGCAAAGGACTAATCCCGCCTCTGAAAGGAAATACTGCAGCTCCGATAATTGGATAAAGAGGGATGCCTAATTTTTTTTCAAGTTTTCTATAGCGTGAAAGGGCAATTTTTATAGCCAAAACAGTTGGGACAATACCGGAATTTAAAGCCGGATCAGAGCGGGCAACATATGGACGCATATATGGGGGAGTTTTTTTAAACTTAAGTTTATATAGTTTCAAATATTCCTCCAAAATTCTATCAGAATTTATGATCGTATTAACATCTTCAAACAAAGGAATAATACGCAAATTAGTTAAAATATTTTCAAGCCTATACAAAGGATGCTTTAATTTATGCATTTGTTGATAAGCTAACTGAATTGATAACATCTCCTGGGCAGTTTGGGTCATTGGTAAAATTACCTCAAAAATAGGGGGGGATGGTAGATCAAAATGTCTGGCAATAGATGCGCCGGAGGCAAGATTCATAAATGCCCGGCCTATTCTAAATTCTGTTTCAACTTTTGGATTTGGCAAACGAAATGTTAAAAAAGTATCAACCCCAAGCGGATGATTTTTGAAAAATTCAAAATTGGAAGAAAATAGTCTTTCCAAAATTGACTCATCAACCAGCTTACCTTCCCAGTCCCATTTATATTCTCCAATTCCTAGCTCACTATATGCGCTCAAGGCCTCTTGAGCCTCAAATTGTGTACTTATAAAAGCCTCTGTATGCCAATAAGGAATTTGCGCATGATCAGGATGTTGAGTTGCCATTGTGGCAGATATTTTTCGTTTCATTTCTGTAATGATTATACTAGATTTTACCTGAGAAATAACTGAAGAGCTCATGCATATCCGGGGAAAAAATCCTCTTTAATTTGCCCACTGGCAATACCCATATTTTTTAAGGTTTTTCCAAAAGCATCAATCATGGAATGTGGACCGGAGATATAAAATATCCGATTTCTGAAATCCGGTATTTCATGTTGTATAACTTTTGTATCAATAAATCCATGTTTACCTGTCCAATTTAAAGGAATAGCTGTATTATCTGTTAAAAAATAAACAGTTTTTAATCCTAATTTTTGAATAGCTTCATCAAAAATATCTTTGTATACAATATCTGATGCGATTTTATTTGAATAAAGTAAAACTATGTCTCTTTTTTCCGATCTTTCCAGCAAATATTTAATCATACTTCTAAATGGTGTTATTCCAATACCTCCGGCAATGAAAACCAACTTTTTACTTGGGTCTTTAGGTAAGGTAAATTCTCCTGCTAATTGCCCCGCAATTACGTTGTTATCTCCGGGATTTAAAGAAAGCAATGATTTTTTGTAACTTGAGGAATTAGGATAAAACTTAACACCTATTCGTAAATTTCCCTCTAGAGGGGAGGAGGCAATAGTAAAATAACGTCTGTTGCCTCTTAAATCAGGATTTTTATGTCCCAAAGTCCATTCCATATATTGACCAGGGGAAAAAGCAAAACTTTTTTCCAGTCCAAAAACGAAATCATATATATCCGGAGCCAGTTGTATTTTCTCTTTAATTTTTAGCAAGAGCTTTTCTTTGGGTGAAACAATATATGCATAAATGTTCCCGATTAAAAGTGCCATTTCAAAAGTAGAGTAAAAAGCGCCTATATGAATCTGTGGGACAAATAAAAATCCAACCAGCGCCCCGTATATAATTTGTAATTTTTTTGCAGGCGGGCTGGTTAGTGGCTCTGTTAACATTACAAAACCAAAAAAGAGCAGGGGAGTATCAAATATCGCCTTTTGAAAAGCAGATAACAAATCATTGCCATTAAAAAAATTTATACCTAATATAAACACCAGTGCTATAAAGATAAAACTGAAAAAAAGACTAAATCTTTTAATTTTTTTTACAATGAGAAAACCTCCTAACAAAACAGCTGGTACCATCCAAAAAGTTCCTACCCACCAACTGGCATAATTATTAAAAGCTATAGCAGTTACAAAAACAGCCAAAGCCGCAGGGTTAAAAATATGTTTTCTCCCAATGGCCAATATATATTTGGAAGACATTGCCAAAACTGCTGCCAGGCCAAGAAAGAAAATGTCCTGAGGACTTCTCATAGGACTAATTATTAATGCCAAAATTAGTGCTGTAATATACACGGATTCTAAGTTAGTAGGAACTTTAAAAACCTTTGCAAAAACCGTATTTGTAACCCAACAAATACTAACTAGCAAAGAGACCGAAAGAAAAAATGAAATATAATCAAATGGTAAAATTCTAAAAATGCTAAGCCCTAAGGCAATTAATATAAGAAAGGTCAAATAATAAAGTACCAGACGGTACATTGTTATACTATTTAAAAAATCATCAATGATTTTCATCTTACAAATAATAATATACTATCCTTCAATCAGTTGTATAATACTCAAATGAATTACAAAAAAATTGCAGTAATTTCTTATCATACTTGTCCTTTATCTGATGAAAAAGATGCCCAAATCGGAGGGATGAATACATATATTCTGGAGCTTTCAAAAGCTATGGCTAAGATGGGCTTTTCAATAGATATTTATACCCGACTGGTAGATATAAATAGCAGCAGAATTGTAAATATTGCCCCTAATCTTCGCGTGATACATTTACCGGCAGGAAACTGCGTAGAAATTCCCAAAAACCAATTAGCAAAATATATCCCAGAATTTTTGGAAAGTTTTTTTAAATTTACAAGAGAAAATAACCTTTCTTATAATTTAACAAATGCTCATTATTATTTATCAGGACTTGTTGCTTTGCAGATTAAGAAAAGATTTAAAATTCCCTTGTATATCACTTTTCATACACTTGCACTGATGAAAAATCTGGTCGCAAAAAATAAAGAAGAACAAGCAACAATAGCAAGAGTTAAATCAGAATTATTACTTTGCAGATTGGCTGATAAGGTTATTGCAACAAGTAAAACTGACTGTGCATATATAAATTCTTTATATAATTGCCCAATGGATAAAATAGCAGTACTTACTCCTGGAGTTGATTTAAAGAAATTTAGACCAATTGATAAAAAGGAAGCTAAAAAAGCAGTGAATGCAGATCCAAATCAGAAAATAATCCTTTTTGTAGGACGCATAGAACCGCTTAAAGGAATTGACGTAGCTTTATACGCAATAAAGATTTTACTACAGGAAAAGTGTGAGTATCCTTTTTGTCTTTGGATTGTCGGAGGAAATAATATCGCAGAAAAGAAAGAATGGTCTAAAGAGTTAAAACGTTTGGAAGAAATAAGAAAGATTTTGAATATCGAAAGCTATGTTAGGTTTCTTGGAAAAAAACAAAGAAGTGAGTTGCCTTTTTACTATAATGCCAGCGAGGTAGTAATTATGCCTTCACAATATGAATCTTTTGGAATTACTGCCCTTGAGGCTATGGCTTGTTCAATACCTGTTATAACAACAGATGTAACAGGAATCTCAAGCTCATTTGATAATGAATCTCTTTTAATTACTTCTACCAGTAATCCAATTATGCTTGCAGAAAAAATTAAAAAGCTTTTAACTCAGGAACCGGAATATAAAAAGATCAATAAGAATATACTAAAACAGGTACGGGATTTAAGCTGGGATAATATAGCAAACAAGGCAGCAAGTCTTTGACTCTTTACAAAAGTCAGGAGATTTTGATAAAGTAAAACAGTAAAATGGAAAAAGGGAGTTCAACAAAAATAGTTATAGTTTTAGTACTTATCACGATTATCGCAGGTGGATTTTATTATATCAGCTCAAAGCCCTCTGTTAATCCTACAAGCCCCACACCTTCTATGAACAGTGCAAAAATGAATATGGAGGCCACGAATTCACCTGAGCTTTCAGATCAACAAAAAATGCAGCTTGCATCACAATCTTCAGCTACAAAAACTCAAAAATCATTTGACATCTCAGGAGGGAATTTCTATTTTACTCCAAACAAAATTACTGTTAACAAAGGAGATAAGGTTACTTTTGTTATAAAAAATGACGGAGGTGTACATAATCTTTTAATTGATGAACTTAATGTTAGCACTCCCATAATAAAGGATGGTGCCTCTGAAACCGTAACATTTACTGCCTTTAAAACAGGATCATTTGTATATTATTGTAGTGTAGATTCACACAGACAAAGGGGCATGTGGGGAACACTTACTGTTAACTAAGCTGTTGATAAAGAGTTTCGTAAAATTGTTCATAAGTTTGAGGAAATTCTGTTTGCGAGCTTTCAAGTTTTTCGGCAATTTGCATTAGATCATAAACCAAATCTTTATCCAGTCCAATCTTGTGTCCCTCATAATAATCATTGTACAAAAGGTTGTATAAACTTTCCCAGGATTTATCTATCTGCTCCCAAAGCTTGTATGAATTATCTTCTGTTAAATATGCCATTGTTTGAATTATAACATTGAAATTATTACCAGAATAAAATTTTTGAAAACCTGATATAATTTCTATTGATATATACAATATAATTATCAGCAATCTAATTATAAATAAGTAATTATGGCAAACGAATCAGCAATCAACAAAGCAAAAACTCACATACCAAAGTTAGTTTTAAACCGGCATGTGCACAAAGCAGTTCATGGTGACAACCCAATGGGTCTTTTCAATACCCGAGTTGCATTAAAAATTACAAAGGCCGTTGGCTCCATGTGGTGTGCGTATGCGTTCGCACTACTTGCGCTCATCTCGTTACCGGCTGCGATAAAATCCGGTGACCCGATTATTATCGTTGCCTGGATCGCACAGACGTTTTTGCAGTTGGTGTTACTACCTATCATTATCGTCGGTCAAAATGTCCAGGCAGCAGCAAGCGATGCAAGAGCTCAAAGCGACCATGACACACTCCTGGCTATCCACACCCTGACTTCTGAAGTTCATAGAATCAACGAGCAACAGACCAAAATTCTGGATATACTTAAGGAAAGAACTAATAATCTTGATATTTAGTTTGTTTGTATTAGATTACCATTTGGATCTAATTCTACTTAGAGTGATGAAATAGTATCATTCAAAGATCCATCGTCTGAATTGTCATCGCTTGAATGTTGATCTGCTGCTGTTGCATCAGCTGAATCATTAGTTGCACTGTTATCTTGGCTAATAGTTGTGTCTTGATTACTTGATGATTGGTTAGCTCTATTTCTGGTTAGAACAAAAAATACTCCTCCAAGTAATACTATCGCTATTATTGCAATAATTATCGTTTTATTCATAGTTTATTTTGTTGGAGCTGGATTATTGCTACTGGTAGAACCAGAAGTGCTATTTCCTACTCCTTTCTTTCCTTTCACTGATTGTCTAGCTGTTTGGAAATCAGGTTGTAAAGTCCCCTGAGTAAATGACTTAAGATTTTCACCATCTTGTCTTACTACTTTGAGTTGGTTTCTTGCATCTTGTACCGCTTGTTTAAACTTCCCTTGAGAGTCTCCACAGGTAAAACTCTGAGTTGCTTGGAGTTTAGTGATATATAGTTGGTAATCGCTGATCCATTGATTAAGCAGTGTGGTTAGTTGTTGGACATCTGATTGAAGTTTAGTTATATCTGCTCCTCTTGATTGAAGATTCTGAATTCTTTTTTGAACATTTGACGTTCTAGTTGAAGCAGATGATTGCCTTTTCTGCAGTCTAGCTTGAGAGTTGGTGATCATAGTACTAATTTTAGCGGTAATAGTCTGACATCTTTGTTGGAGATTAGCATTTGGAGAAGAGGAAGATACAGAAGCTGGAGAACTCTGTTGAGCAAGAACCAATCCTGTATTTACAAACAGTGCTGAGGTCAAAACAATGGTTGAAATGGATGTTACAATCTTTAGTCTATTCACTCTATATATAGCATAGAAAAGAATTATAAAAATTGCAAGATACCAAATACTTTATACTTTAGAACAAGCTGGCCATCTGGGACTACGTTCGGACTAGTTTTCAGGGGAATTATGGGTATATTTAGGGTGGGATTGGTTAATTATGTTTTCTTTCTTAAATTAATAATCTTCCTATATTCTCTGTAAAAATCTTCTCTGTCTGCTTCATCAATAACTCCTTTATAATTTTCTCTATCTAGTGCAGTATCATCTCCACCGAATGAGATTCCTACATTATCAACGAGCTGCTTTAACTCATTATCTGATAACTGATCAATTAGATTGTGTAGATGTTGCATTTCCTCAGGACCTGCAGAACCACAAAAAGCATTTGTATTATGATACTGTGAATGATCATCATCCATAGTTAGAGTATAGCAGAGATTCTAGAATCTTAGAATTATCTTAGACGTGCTGGGGATTGTTGAGGATTTTAGAACTTTTGAACTAGAAGATGGATTCTTTTCTATTTTCTGAACTGGATCCTCCTGAGGAGAAGGTAATAGTAAGTTTACTGTAAAGAGAATGGTATTAATAACAGAATGAGCAACTATTGCATGCAAATAACCTCTATCCCTTGCTAACTTCCAGAGAAACATTCCACTTAAGAATTGATATACAGGAATCGAGGCTTGCTTAACCTGCTTATTGATTCCCTCTGTATCTAAATTCTCTACTGCAAGACCATGTATTTCTGCAAAGGCAATAGAGGAAGGAATTCCTACTCGCCATGCAGTTCCCCAATCTCTTGGAGAAAAAAGACTTGGCATAATTCTAAATATTCCTTCCTCATATATAGGTGCTGCCAAAGCTCCCAAAAGAAAAAATGGAACAGGGTTTTCTTTTCCCCATTGCATAGCCTCAGGTGTTGTTCCAGCATTACCTATATTAATACCAGTTGAGTCTTTTAGTCCTATTGCAGCAGGGGCTGTAGCTGTCAGTACTAAGGTATAGGCTGCAGACAATTTTACAGTATCCAGCAATGAAGCATCCTCACCCTTACCACGCAGACCAAAAAGGATTTTTAGGCACTCTCTTCGAGTAATTTTATCATCTTGTGTAGAGCCATTCGGATTATCTTTTTCAGCCATAATGGAGAATTATACTAAATATGGAAATATATTCAAACTATAACCTAGCTAGCTCTTCTTAATCATGTGGAAACTTATTATCTTATTTTGTAAATCCTTAATCCAGCCTTAGTATTAACTAAAAAATATACAACGAAAGAAGAATATGGCTTTTTTCTTTTAGGTGAGTAGATCTCTTTTACAAAAACAGCCTTTTCTAAATCGTTTTCTGAATGAATATATAATACTTCGCTTTTTAACCTATCTATTGCTAAATACCCTTCACCAGAAGCATAATCTACTTCTGCAAGCTGTGTTGAGAGAAAAAGATCCTTGTCCTGTTTCAAAACAGCCTCGTCCCTAGTTTTAAACAGTTTTTTAATTTCAGAATCAAAATTCACATCGTAATTGTACTAAAAAGTTCTAACAAAGTATACTGGGGCTACCTTAAAAAGCTGGCTCTGGTTGACCTGTGGTGAGCAAAGTCGAACCATTATGTGGGAAATTATTACTTAAAATACCCCAGATGATTCAGGAGAGGAGTATAATTGGTGTAAATGCAAGCAATACTTTATATGATAGTTGGTCTTCCTGGATCAGGAAAAACTACTAAGGCAAAACAGATAGAATCTAAGCAATCTGCACTAAGATTTACTCCAGACGAATGGATCCTCACTCTCTACGGCAATGACCTGGATAGGCCTCATAGAGATGCTGTGCGTGATCCTGTTGAGGCAATTCAGTGGCAAGTTGCTAAGCGAGTGCTCAGTCTTGGCTGCAATGTGGTACTTGATTGGGGTTTCTGGTCGCATAAGGAACGTACAAAATATCGAGAACAAGCAGAAGCTCTAGTACTCCATCCTCCTAATATTGCTACGCTAAATTGTTAAAGGGCTTATGCAAGTTTAAACTTTTCTCTTGCTTTTTCTCTGGTAAACTGCCAGTTAA
>JGI1358J11329_10001105_pt1 | contig 22617 bp, 17 predicted proteins | sample Subgroupgradi54m_FD_11329 | JGI IMG/M metagenome (IMG submission 11329)
CAATATATCTTGTTCAGCAATTGTTTTAGCGGACATAATCTTCAAGTTTTTCTGCTTTCGTTTTTAAAACGTCCCTTATTTTTTTGATGGCTGCCATTTCAATTTGACGGATTCTTTCCCGTGTCACTGAAAATTGTTTTGCGGTATCTGCAAGCGTATGCGGCTCTCCACCTTTAAGTCCAAACCGTAAAATTAAAATTTGGCGCTCTCGGTCATCGACATAATTGAGCAGCTGATCGATGCGCTGTCCTTCAAAAAGTCCCTCTATGTTTTCCATCGGCGAAGCAATCGTTTCATCCTCAATCAAATCAATCATCTCAGCTGAACCATCCAAACTCACAGGAGCATGAAGCGAACCCGGTTGCGAAGCAATGCGTTCCAATTCCTTCACTTTTTCGACGGGAATCGACATGGCATCGCCAATCTCTTTGTCGGTCGGAATACGCGAAAGCTGCTGGATCAGACCGTCTCTGATTTTCCTGAATTTGGAAAGCGTATCAAACATATAGACCGGCACGCGAATGGTTTTCCCCTGATTGGAAAGGGCCCGCATAATAGCTTGCTTAATCCACCATGAGGCGTAGGTCGAAAAACGGTAGCCTTTGTGGTAATTAAATTTGTCCACCGCACGCATCAATCCGATGTTTCCTTCTTCAACCAAATCCGAAAAAGATAAACCGATATTGGTATATCGTTTCGCAATACTAATCACGAGCCTAAGGTTCGAACGAATCATTCTTTCGCGAGCTTGATGGGCGGTTTCTCCGCCGAGACTGATCGCTTTAGCGAGGGTAACTTCATCTTCCGGGGTTAAAAGCGGGATTTTCTCAATTTGGTTGAGATAAATCCGCATGGGTGTCTTATCCAGTGTTAATTCATCACTGATAATGTCGTCTTCGGCACGAGCGGATTTTAATTTGCGAAGTTGTTCCGCTTTTTGGACAGGTCCCTCTTTTTTTTCAACAGGAGGATGAAACGAACGGGCGGGACGCTTAACTTTTTTTTTCGGCAAAGCAGAGCGTTTGACTTTCGCTTTTACCTTACTGCGTTTTTTCTGTTGTTTTTTGACCATCCAACAAAATCGCTATTTTTTTGTCTTGAGAACCGCTTGTGCCGCCGCAAGACGGGCAATCGGAACACGAAAGGGAGAACAGCTGACGTAATTCATTCCCACCTGGTTGCAAAATTCAACGGAGGCAGGGTCTCCGCCATGCTCACCGCAAATACCCACTTTCAGATCTTTGCGTACTTTTCGGCCTCGTTCAATAGCACCTTGAATCAGAAAGCCAACGCCTTCCGTATCCAGGCTTTGAAAAGGATCTTTTTCAAGAATGCCTTTCTCAATATAATCCTTCAAAAAAATTCCTGCGTCGTCTCGAGAATAGCCAAAGGTCATTTGCGTTAAGTCATTGGTGCCAAATGAAAAAAACTGCGCATCTTCAGCGATTTTGTCAGCAACGATCGCCGCACGCGGAATTTCGATCATGGTTCCAATGGTATAGTTAACCGTGGTCTTCTTCTCCTGAAATACTTGATGAATCACATTTTCCATATCCTGCTTGAGGATAGAAAATTCTTTGAGCGTTCCGACAAGCGGGATCATGATTTCCGGAATAACTTTGATCCCTTTTTGCTTCATGTTGCAAGCCGCTTCAATAATAGCGCGACTTTGCATATCATAAATTTCGGGATAAGTGATTCCTAAACGGCAGCCGCGATGACCCAACATGGGATTAAACTCGTGCAGACTCGCCACTTTTTCCTTGATTTTTTCAATCGAAATACCAAGCACCTCAGCCATTTCCTGTTGATTTCCCTGTTCATGAGGAAGGAATTCATGAAGCGGCGGATCCAAAAGGCGGATCGTCACAGGCAAACCATTCATGGCTTCAAAAATTTGTTCAAAATCTTTGCGTTGAATCGGAAGCAGTTTCGAAAGTGCTTTCTCGCGCACTTCCTTCGTATCAGCCAAAATCATTTCGCGCATGGCAATAATCCGATCCCCTTCAAAAAACATATGCTCAGTCCGGCACAAACCAATTCCTTCAGCACCAAATTTAATGGCTGTGTGGGCATCTTTCGGAGTGTCGGCATTGGTCCTGACTTTAAGTTTCCGTGTTTGATCCGCCCAACGCATCAATTTTCCGAAATCACCGCTCAATGCCGGTTCTACCGTAGAAACACGACCCAAATATACTTCGCCTAAACTTCCATCCAAGGAAATATAATCACCTTCTTTGACAACGGTACTCCCAGCGCGAAATTTTTTCTCTTCGTAATCAATCCGGATATCTGAACAACCGGCCACGCAGCATTTTCCCATTCCACGCGCAACGACAGCGGCGTGAGACGTCATGCCGCCGCGGCTGGTCAAAATTCCCTGCGCTGCATACATACCGCCGATATCTTCAGGAGAAGTTTCAATTCGAACCAAAATAACTTTTTCGCCTTTTTTCGCCCAATCTTCGGCATCTTCAGCATTGAATACCACTTTTCCGGTTGCCGCACCGGGTGATGCCGGCAAACCTTTCGCAATTTTTTGCTTCTTTTCTTTAGGATCAAATTGCGGATGAAGAAGCTGATCCAAATGAGACGGCGGAACGCGAAGAAGAGCGGTGTCTTGATTAATCAAACCTTCTTTAACCATTTCCACGGCAATTCGAACTGCAGCATGGGCCGTCCGTTTTCCGTTGCGGGTTTGCAAGAGATACAATTTTCCCTCTTGAATGGTAAATTCAATATCTTGCATGTCCTTGTAATGATGCTCCAACTTTGCACGAATTTTAAACAGCTGCTTATAAATTTCCGGCCATTTGGCTTTCAGGCCATCCAAAGGTTCGGGCGTTCGGATTCCGGCCACAACATCTTCACCTTGGGCATTCACTAAAAATTCGCCGTAGAATTTATTTTCACCGGTCGAAGGGTCGCGCGTAAAACAAACGCCGGTTCCGGAAGTATCGCCCATATTGCCGTACACCATAGATTGGACATTCACAGCAGTCCCGAGTAAACCGCGGATTTCATTCAGTTCCCGGTATTTAATGGCGCGTGGGTTATGCCAGGAATTAAAGACAGCATCAATCGCTTTGATCAGCTGTGTTTTGGCATCGTTCGGAAATTCTTCGCCGGCATGTTCCTGATAAGCTTTCTTATATTGGCGGACGATTTCTTTCAAATCACGGGCCGAGAGATCGACGTCGTTTTTTACGCCAATCTGATGTTTTTTACTTTCTAAAATGTGTTCAAATTTTTCGTGAGGAATATTCGTGACAACATTACCGAACATTTGAATGAAACGGCGATAGGCATCCCACGCAAACCGTTCATTTTCAGTTTTTACGATCAAGCCTTGAACAACGTCGGAATTAAGGCCTAAATTCAAAACGGTATCCATCATTCCGGGCATGGAAACCGCGGCACCACTCCGGACCGAAACTAAAAGCGGATTTTCACGGTCACCAAATTTCGCTCCCATGGCTTCTTCAAGCCGTTTCATATGCTTATCAATTTCAGTTTCCAATCCGGTAGGCCATTTCTTGCCAACTTGATAATAAAGAGCGCAAGCTTCTGTGGTAATCGTAAATCCACCTGGAACCGGAATGCCAAGAAGAGTCATTTCGGCCAAGTTGGCACCCTTTCCACCGAGAAGCTGCTTCATTTTGGCATTTCCTTCAGCCACACCTTTGCCAAAGAAGAAAACAAATTTCTGATGTGATTTTTGGGTCATCGCAGATTTAGATTTTGATTTTGACTTAACCATAGTGGGCATTCCTATCTCCTTTTAAAAAAATGGTTTACGATAAGTTCTGGAAAGTGAAAAACGAGGTATTCTAGCTTATTATCAGGTAAAAATCTAGTTTTTTATGGAGCCCTCAAGCCTGTTTCTGGCTAACTGCTTTTAATATAGGATAGATCCGCCACATGAAAGCAAAGCTGGTTAATTTTTTTTACAAGCGCTTGACGGTTTGAGCGAATTTTAGCGTCTTCGGCGTTGACCAAAACTTTGTCAAAAAACTCATGAACAGGCCTGTAAAACGTTTCTCCATAACGTTTCACAGCTGATTGATATTTTTTTTCTTTAAATAAACCATGAATGATATTTTCTTCTTGGGTATAAATTTCAAATAATTGTTTTTCCAAAGGATCTTGAAGAAGCGATGAATCAATTTCATCCGAAAGTTTCTCCTTAGCCCCTTTTAAGATATTTCCGGTGCGCTCCATGACTTTGCACGCCTGAACAAATGAATCACGGCCAATTTGACTGCTCAACTGTTCAAATTTATCATAAACTTCAACCAAAGAATCCATGTCACCTGCTAAAATAGCACTCAACAACTCGTATTGTTTTGTGCCTGATTTTAATTGAAGTTCAAAAACAAGACGATCTTTTAAAAACGGGGTTAATTGTTGCTGAATCTCTTTGGCCGATCTAGAAATCAGTTTTCCGTACTGCTCGCATGAGGCATTCATAAAATTTGTAAGCGAAAATCTGAGTTTGTGAGCTCTTACAAGTTTAACAATTCCGCCGGCCGCGCGTCTGAGGGCATAGGGATCCTGGCTTCCGCTCAGTGGCACACCCAAACTAACAGCGCCGACCAATAAATCCACCCGATCGCTGATGGCAACCAAAGCGCCCTCCAAATTAAGCTCTTTTTTTAAATTCTTGAAATCTTCGCCGAGATTCTGCGGCAAGTAATGGCCTGAAATCGCCTTGGCCACTTCCTCATGTTCACCTTCGATTCGCGCGTACTCAGCACCGGCCAAACCTTGCAGTTCTGGAAATTCGTAAACCAAATGAGTCACAAGGTCGGCTTTTGATAAATAAGCCGAACGCATAGCTCTAGTGACTACCTCATTAGAAAGATCCGCTTCGCTACCTAAAATTTTAACCAGGTTCTGGATCCGCTTTGTCTTATCCAGGTATGAACCAAGCGAACCCAAAAAAATCATTTCTTTCAGTTTATTGACTTTGGTTTCCAATTTTGTTTTTTGGTCTTCCTCAAAGAAAAATTGTGCATCTTCAAGCCGTGAAGTCAAAACAGATTCATAATTTTTAGCAATTTGGCTGATTTTTTTCCGGGGCCCGTTAATCACGGCCAAGAATTGATGGGTCAATTTTCCAGAAGAATTGTAAAGGGCAAATATCTTTTGATTTTTACTCATGCATGTTTTAAGCACGGCGGCGGGAAGTTTTAAATATTTTTGCCGAAATGTTCCGCGCACAGGAAACGGCTCTTCCACCAAATGAGTGACGGTTTGAACTAAATCTGAATTTTTGCTCTGCTCATTCGGAAGAAAGCTTTCTATTTTTTTGAGCCGGACTTTCTGATTCAAAATGACATGATTTTTAAACAGCAACCTTTCAAAGATTTTCAGATTGGAACTGGACACTTTAATTTTACGTTTAGATAAAAATCGATGGCCATAGGTAAACGAGCTGCTCGAAACATCCGCAATTTTATAGTTCTGAACTTTTGTTCCGACAAATGCAAACGTCCAGCGGATAGGGCGTGTAAATAAATAACGGGTTTTGTCCCATCTCATTAATTTCGGAAATTCAATTTGCTGCGGCAGGGTTTCAAAAAAATAACTGAGCGGTTTGCGTTCTTTTTTGATTCTAACGCAGACCCGTTCACCTTTCGGAGTGGTTTTATAAGTAACATCGGATTCCAGGCGATGAACGCTCTTCAAAAACCCGAGAAGGGCCTGCGTCGGTTTACCGCTTTGATAGGCCTGTTCTTTTTGAGGGCCCAATTTTTCTTCTTCTTGAATATCAACCGACCTGAAATGATCGGCATGGATCACAATTCTTCGCGGTGTGGTAAAAACCTTTAACTGATCAAATTCCCAGCCGCATTCAGACAATAGAACCGGTGCTGCCTTATTTAAGATTGAATTTTCTGCAGCCTGAAAATATCCGGATGGAATTTCTTCGACACCGATTTCGTAAAGCAAAGAGAGGGACTTGCCTTTGGTCATCGTGAATCCCGTAAAGCGGGGCGTGCCGCTCCTTTCTTCGAGCGCACTTTGCAGAGCGGAAAACCAAGCGTTTCGCGGGATTTCAGATAAGCTTCGGCGCAAAGGCGAGCAAGTGCTCTAACGCGGCCAATATATCTGGGCCGTTCCGTCACGCTGATAGCACCACGCGCATCCAATAAATTAAAGGTGTGAGAAGCTTTCAAACAAAAGTCGTAAGCAGGCAGAACTAAGTTTCGTTCGATCAAGCGTTTTCCTTCAGCCTCATAATGATTAAAGTGCTGCGTCAAAATTTCGATATTAGCCTCTTCAAAATTATATTTCGAAAATTCACGTTCACCTTGTAGATGAACTTCGCCGTACGTAACTTCATCATTCCATTGAATATCAAAAATGGATTTCTTGCCTTCAAGAAACATGGCAAGCCGTTCCAATCCATAGGTGATTTCGCAGGAAACCATTTCCAAATCAATGCCGCCGCATTGTTGAAAATAGGTAAATTGGGTTATTTCGAGGCTGTCCAGCCATACTTCCCAACCCAAACCCCAGGCCCCCAAGGTCGGTGATTCCCAGTCATCTTCTACAAAGCGGATATCATAAGCTTCAACCGGAATTCCGACATGTCTTAGGCTGTTCAAATAAAGATCCTGCGAATTTTGGGGAGCGGGTTTTAAAATGACCTGATATTGATAGTAATGCTGGGTTCTGTGTGGATTTTCACCGTATCGGCCGTCCGTCGGACGTCTAGATGGTTCAACATACGCAGCTTTCCAAGGTTCCGGACCCAACGCTCTTAAAAAAGTATGGGGCGAAAAAGTTCCAGCCCCCACTTCCAAATCATAAGGCTGTACAATGAGACATCCTTGCTGAGCCCAGTACTGATTGAGATCTAAGATCAGCTTCTGAAAAGTCTTTGATGTGGATGATGTTCTAGCCATGGAAGTTATGTTGGTATATCGACTTAATTTGTAAGAGATTGACAATCGGTAACTTAATGGCGGATTCTATCAGAAAGGATTCAGTGAATCAAGGAATGGCCCGTCAAAAACAGAAAGGGACAGCGCTCTTTGGGGTCCTATTGACCTTACTAAGACAGCCATCCCTTCCTCCCGCAATGTTCGGTTCCTTACTTTCTCACAAAGTTAAACGACCGAACATTACATCGTGACTTGGCTCTTGATCTTCTCAAACTTTAAATCTCCAATGCCACGCACTTGCTTCAGTTCATCCGTAGACTTAAAACCACCATTGGCTTCACGATAACTAATAATTCGTTCTGCCAAGGAAGGTCCAATACCACGGACCTTCTGAAGCTCTTCTGAAGACGCCTTGTTAATATTGATGGTCTGGAGAGCCTGTGGTTCGACCGCTTCCTTTGCTGGCTTAGCCAACGCAAGATTAGCCGTATTGAAGTAAACATTGGAAATCATGGTAGCCATGATCATCCAACCTGCTAATTTCCCCATATTCATGTAACTCACCTACCTCTCATGAGTCGGCATCCTATCAATATTTTATATATTTGTCAATATAAATATTAATATTTATCATATTATAAAAACTTACTTTTCTGTTTGTGAAAATTCAATTGAAAAAGTAAAAACAGGCTTTATAATGAAGTTTGGAGATCAAACATGTCCCGCAAACACTCGATGGCAAGTGAATTGGGCCTTAAAATCCGTGAACTGAGAAGGCAAAAGAAAATTACACTGATTGAATTATCCAAATTAACGGGAATCGCTCAAGCCACACTATCCCGAATGGAAACCGGGCTCATGCTGGGAACCGTTAAAAGCCATCAAAAAATCGCGGAGACTCTGGGAATTTCGTTGGGAGAATTGTATCAAAATTTGGATACGAGATTTGAAAAAATTTCTCACCAAACAGCTGCCGTTGAGAGAAAAATTTTTTCCAAATCCGAACAGTTTAAATGTGAATTATTAACGCAGGAAATTTCCAAAAAGAAAATCATTCCTTTATTGTTGACTCTGGCCGGACATGGTAAAAGTGAGGTTGAAAAATCAGAACGAGGAGTAGAAAAATTTTATTTGGTTTTAGAAGGCACTATTACGGTACATTTGGACCAAAAAGAGTATACGCTCAACCCAAATGAAACGCTTTATTTTGACGCATCAATTCCGCATCATCTTTCGAATCCAGCCAACAAACAAGCCCGAATTTTTTGCGCCGCTTCCCCTTCAAAGATCTAAGAAGTCGATTTAGTGAGCCAATCGAAATAAGGTTTTGAGCCCCAATTGATTTGCCAACCTATGACTTCCGGAATGGTATAAGAATGAAGTTCACAAATAGCGGTTTCTACTTTTTTGAGTAAGCGTTTATCCGTCTTGATGACCAAAAGAAGTTCGTTTGCCTGATCAAATTTTCCCTGCCATCTGAAGTAAGATTTCAAATTAGGAATAATATTTACGCACGCGGCTAATTTTCTTTCAATTAACCTCTTGGCAATTTTTTTTGCTTCTTTTAAATTACTCGCGGTGGAAAATAAAAGGTAAGGTGTTTTTTTCGGTTTTGAGGAACCCACGATTAACTTTTGCGTGAGCTTAAACGAGCTGGGTAACCGGCCGACTGATCGCCCAAGGTCACATGCCCCTCACGAGCCAACCAGCCCAAACTCATCAGGACGAGATCTTTCGGTTTACCGATACCTTTAGCCAGTTGATCTAAAGTAGCGCTTTCGTGCTTATCTAAGTAATGCCAAATGTCCCCTGCGGTAATACCGATTTCTGTGATCATGGTCTTCCTGTGGGTTGTGAATTAATAGTACCAGATCTATTTTTAAATTACAAACGGTTTCAAGGAAGGAAAAACTTAAGCTACGGACATTTCAACAGAAAGGTCTTCCGCCTGAGTATCAGGCTCAAGCGCAGTTTCATCAATCAAAATATTGATCTTTTTAATTTTTGATAAGTCAATACCGGCAGGTACAAATTGTTTCAGAAATTCATAATATTTGGCACCAACATTGATGCCCGTAATGTAACCGCTTCTTTTCTTCCCTTCTTCATCTTCGAGTTCAATTCTGAGATAGCCAACATTACGATTGGCCTTAAAGCCGAAGACCCGATTAGGAATCGAAAAGTCTTGCGGTGAGCTAAATTCAACCGAGGCAAAAACCAGGCGGCCTTGAGACTGAAGTTGCAAAACATTAAAATTGAGCAACTCACTGTTGTTGGTAAAATCGGTAATCACAATGGGTGCAAAAATCGGCTGCACCTGTGATGGAAATTGGCGGAATGTGATTTGATGGACAAAGAAATCTGCATTGGGTCCAGTTAATGAGGGGTTCGTCACCAGCAAAACAATTTTTGCGTTGGCAAGTGCCGGGTTACTGCCAAGACTAATCACTGAAGTTCGTACTCCTGTTCCTGGTTGAACCGTCACGGAATACGCCTGAATGATTTGATCAGCCCCATCTTTAATTTCAATCGTAAATTGCTCCGGAACATTTCCGGAATAAGTCAGAATTAAGTTATTAAATCTCGCATCGTAAAAATCATTCATTCTCCAAAAATGTCCGGCAAAATTTGAAACATTATTAATATATTTGATTTGCGTGCCAAAGACGTCGGTATCAACACAATTGGCATGAATGCAGGAAATGCCTCCGAGAACATTCTCAAACTCCACATTATTAATTACGGCAAAGCTTCGGAACGGAAATTCGCTCGGCGGCCCGGCCGGAGATTGATTGAACTGCTGAATTCCTAGATTCAGGCCGTTGTATAAGCCGTCATAAACAGATTCGAAGTTGCGGTTTCTCAGATATTTTTCCATGAAGTTTCCGCCGGAACCCAAAAGTCCCAAAATGGTAGATCCCTGATCAATGGCATTGAATACATTAGTAAAATCAGATTCTGATCTGAGCGAATCAACAAATCCCTTGTTCGTGATTAAAGCGGGATACTGCGCAAAAATTGATTTAAGCCAGTTGGTTACCAGCATCGGATTGAGCACATAAGCACTGGCCAAGGCATATATAGAAGCCACGTTCGAGAGAACCGGCTCGTTGGTTTCCGAAGCTAAAGGAATTCCGATTTTACCCTGATATCCGCCTTCCGGAATGGCGCTGGCTGAGACAAATCCGGGAAGCTGATTACGATTGGAAAAATCAGTTGCTGTGTATAAATAATTCTTTAATGCAACCGTCATGGAAGCCTGATCCTGCTCATCAGACCATAAAAGTGGCCAGAATATTTGGAATGCTCCGCCATCAAACGGCACTAAATTTGTGAGACTTTGACCAAATTGATCCTGATAGGTGCGCGTCTTTACAATTAAACTGTTCCATGCTTCGGGTGAAAATCCATAGCGTGAAATAACGAATGCAACACCGGAGCGGAACTCGTTCGCAAGGCGGTCAATCGTCCCACCTTCAAATGCGTGGTTATCCGTGTTGTACGCAGAATAGAACCGTTTTTCAACAGCCGTTCCCGACTGCAACGAAATAACGGTGTTTGCCGAATAAAATTGGTTGTATCCGGTTTGCTGATTGTTCAAAAATTGCTCACCGCTGTTCATAATGCTCTGAGCCAATGTGTGCTCGCTTGCTGAAAGCGTGTCGAGAGACTCTAAGGTTCCGATCATAACGGCAATGCTTTGGCTTAAGTTCGCATTATCTCCAAAGGTAATGAATGGAAAGGTGTGTGACGGACCAAACACGGGAAGCGTTGGCGGCATGTCGTATACAGTCGGGAGAAGACCGCCCAATCCGTCGTTCGTTTGCATGGACTGCAATTTAGCCAGAACGGTTGAGATTTCTTGAAGGGCTTGTTGGCGCGTCATTCCATTATCTAAGCTGCCGCGCACAACTTCACCAAGAATTTGCACATAAAATCCAATGTCCGTTAAGGTCGTAAATTTCCTGGTAATTCCATTTTCGATTTGATCAAAAGGCAAATGCGTATCAGGATCTATCCCGACTCCGCTTCGAAAATATTGAAGCTGTTGGGCAATTACTTCCCGACGAACGGCTTCTAATTCAGGCGTCAAGGCCGGAGGCGTGGTATTGACGCCCTTGGCGCGAAGGCGGAGGACTCCGATTGGATCTGTGACAAAACCCTTGCTGACAATAAAACGAATTGATTGAACCTGAGTAAGATCAATCGGTGAATTCAAAACTGAAAAATTGATGGCATAAAATTGTTCTTGGTTTGTAACACCGACTAATGTTTCCACGGTGCGGGCCCCATGAGCATCCATAATTTCCACCTGCACTTCGCTCGCGCTGGTTGCCGAAACACCAAATACCAGCCGGCTTAAATGCGACAAATCGGTGGATTCAATCACAAACGGGGTTTCAGCATCGTCAAAACGGATGGAAAGTCGAGAATGAATGTCTGATCCCGTAAAATCATAATGAAGCTCAGTTAATTCGCTGGAAATTCGGACGATTGAACTTTCAGCCGAAGTTGACGGCATTTCTGGAAGAAGCGTGACATCGCTTTGACTCAAATTGCTTGAAGGTGAAATCGGACCGGGGATAACAATAACCGGTACCGCAGGTTTACGATTAATTTCTAAACCACCTTGTTTGTTGGTGCCTTCAACCACGAATAAAATCATGCGGACTTTGGTTAAATCAATATTTTCCAGCACATTGGTTGGGATAGACCAAATCTGTTCATTCCCTACCTGAATACCGTTTAATAAAACCGCAGCTTTGTGATCCAGATTATCACTGATTTCAAATTTTACCTGGGTGACATCGCCTCTGATTCCAAAATCCAATACTGACAACGCGCTCAGATCAAAGGTTTCAATCTCTCCAGTCCCAAAATTATCGTATGTGAAACCGCCGGCCGCGAAGCCGCCCGGATTAGTGTTATAACTAAGAATAATGCCTCGATCACTCTGGCTGTTAGTAACCAAACTGTTGTTTCCAGACGGTTTAATGATGGCATTGAACGGTTCGCCAGGAAGTGTACTCATATTTTGTGAATTTTTTGATACATTCGGACCAATGGAGGGGGTGAATTCAAAGAGTCCCCAGTCGAGATTAAGGGTCTTGGTCCCCGCTCCGGCTTGGGTGAAGACCACTTCTTTAATCTGGGTCTTATCAAGGCCTTCGATTTGGCCGAGTGTGATTAAATATTTCTGCCCCGTGGCTAAGAGATTCACAAGCTTGGCTTTCCAGACGTTGTTGTTGGCATCTTTGATTTCGATTCCGACACTGGTGACATTGGGTGAATCAAGGGAAAAGACAATGCCGTTTGGAAAGAGACTCGTGAAATCAATCGGGCTTGTGTACGTGTAGACACTGCCGCCGAAGGAAGCGGCACCGGTTCCGGAATAGGTGTTCGTCATAAAGGTCTTGGAGGCGATCGTGTTTGAGACGGTGGCCGCAGATGAAAACGTACCGGGATTGACGAGTGGAAGCTGAGTGATGGCGGCCGCTTGATTGGCAGCCGGCGGAATACTGGGGGTGAATTCAAAGAGTCCCCAGTCGAGATTAAGGGTCTTGGTCCCCGCTCCGGCTTGGGTGAAGACCACTTCTTTCACATGTGTAAGGTCGATCCCTTCAATCTGACCGAGACTGATGAAATACTTTTGGCCAAAACTTAGAATCCCAGTGAGTTTGGCTTTCCAGACATTATTCTGATCATCCTTAATCTCAAATCCGATCGAAGTCACATCAGGCGAGTCAATTCGAAAGACAATTCCATTGGGGAATAGTGTGTTCAAATTAATTGTATTCGCGTAGGTGTAGACCACACCTCCAAAGCTGGCAGCGCCAGTACCTTGGTAATTATTGGTCATAAATGTTTTAGAAGCGACTGCATTGGTCACAGTTGCCGCAGATGAGAAGGTGCCCGGATTCACTAAAGGAAACTGAGTGATTGCCTTTGTCTGATCGCCGGGAGGAATGGATGGAACAAAAGCGAATTTTCCCCAGTCAACATTAAGAACCTGGCTTCCCTGCCCTTCAAAAACAAAAACAAGTTCTTTAATTTTTGTAATATCAATACCGTTGATTTGATTGATATTAATTTCATACTTTTGTCCGAATGTGGCTACATTCAGTAAATCAACGCTCCAAACTTTACCGTTAACATCTTTCAGCTCAAACCCGACTGTGTTGGTACCCGTTGCATCAACTTGAAAGGTAATTTTTCCACCCGGAAATTGGGAATTGAGATTGACTAATTCGGCAGCCGGAGTATTGGGATTATCAACGCTAAAAACAACCCCACCAAAAGCGGTAGGATCCTGGCCCGTATACGTCGCATTCAAAAAGCTGCTCGAAATAGTATTAATCGTAACGGCGGCTGTCGGCGCATTCGCAGGACCTGAGGCAAACGCGCTAGGTGCCATATACTGAAGAAATGTAATTGCTCCCGTTGCACCGGGCGCAAGGTACGGAAAGCCGGCAAGTTTAATTTTCAAAACGCCGGTTTCATCTGCATCGTTGACAATTCCGTAAGTTCCGCCTTCCGAGAAAACAAAGTTGAGCGCGGTCACTTCGTTCATTTTAAAACTCGGCGGAATGCTGGGATGGTTCAGCGGAATATTGAAGGTTTGATAACCGGTGGTGTAATTTTGAATTAAAAATTGGACTTTAACATTTGCAGAATCAACCAATTCGATCAAGAGCGGAACATTATTCGAGCTGCCGGTCAAAGCATCGATGGCAATTTCGACCGGAAAGCTTCCATTGTACTGAGTGAAGTCAACTTTTTGGTCCCATTGAAGATTCATCGCCGCCCAAGAATTTGGCGTGTCCACATCGTAATTCCAATAAACTTCTTCAAATGATTTGGGTGAAATAGAATTATTCTGAAGCGCGGAAAACGCCTCGAAAATACGAACCTGGGGAAGCGCCGGAAGTTCGGCGCCGCTCGTTGAAGCAAAAAGAAGGGGTTCGATTAAAATCGGGCCGACAGTTATGACTTGCTTCTGCTCTTCCCGGTACCGGTCAATCGCGACAATGTATTGATTTAAAAGTTTTCGAACTTCTGTTTGATCAACTTCGTTATTCTTACTTAATTTTTTCGCCTTATCGATGAATTCCTGATACGTCAAAACATTTAGAATTTGTCCGTTTTCATGTTCCCAAACCACTTCCTGGCCGGAATCATCAACACCGATGACATATTCTAAACGGCCTGTATTTTCTTGTAGATCGGTTTCGCTGGGTCCACCTTCGCCTTCTTTGTGAAAATGCGCCGAAAGTTTAACAATTGGACTTCCAACTAAATCTTTTACGGGTGCCAGGCCGCGAAGAAATTCCGTATTGCCGGTTGAAAAAGCAACAACTGAATCGCCCGCGACCAAAACACCAACTTCATCTTGGTATTGCCGGAGCGCTCTTAAATCATCAAGGTTTAAATCTTTCGCCAAATAAGCAACCGGCATGTCCGGCTGCAACTCGTGAATACCATCTGCTGCTTGTTCATAAATTTCAGTAACATGACTATTTTCCGGATTTTGATTTTCTTGCTGATAGACTTCGGCTTGATCCTCGGGATTAGAAAGTGAAGATGAATTCAGTAAAAAGTCAATTGAGGAATCAACAGCTGACTGTTGATCTACAGTCGTATCGGGAACGGAATTCTCCGTGATCGGTTGAGCCGGAACTTGATTTTGAAGAGCTGGCTGCTCAGGGACTGCGCTAGAAGCTAAAGCTGGAGTGTTGTAAGAAAGTTGAAAAACGACCTGAAAAAGTATTACGAACCAAGTAAATATTTTATACCAGTGTCGGTTTGTAACCACTAAATATCACCACCTTCAGGAGACTTTTATTCAAAATTTATAAAGTCTAATATAATGACAGGCTCACAACTTACACTTTCTATTGGTAATGAAGAAAGTATAACCTCAGATAAGGAGTTTGTCAAATAGGGAACCAAAAAATAGCTTAGTTATTGCTATTTAAGTACTTAGATAAGTACCTACCGGTATAAGAAACTGACTTTGAGACAAGTTCTTCAGGCGAACCAACAGCTATTATCTGGCCACCATTTCTGCCGCCTTCCGGGCCTAAATCGATTACATAATCAGCCATTTTGATGAGATCAAGATTATGTTCCACAACAATCACCGTATTCCCAGCATCGCGTAATCTAAATAATGCTTTTAGAAGATTTTCGATATCGGCAAAATGGAGTCCTGTGGTTGGTTCATCTAAAATATAAAGCGTCCGGCCGGTGCTTTTTTTACCCAACTCGCTGGCGAGTTTGATTCTTTGCGCTTCCCCGCCAGAAAGCGTCGTCGATGGCTGGCCCAATTTTAAATAGCCTAATCCGATTTCATTTAATAAAATAAGCCTCTCATGGATCTGCGGAATAACTGAAAAAAATCCGGTTGCTTCATAAACAGACAAATCCAAAACATCGGCTATATTTTTTCCTCGATAATTTACATTTAATGTCGTATCGTTATATCGTAAGCCTCGGCAAGTTTCACAAAGAACATAAACATCCGGCAAAAAACTCATTTCCAATCTTTGATAACCTTCACCGCGGCAAGTTTCGCATCTTCCGCCCTTTAAATTAAAACTAAAGCGAGAAGGATCAAAATTCCGGAGTTTTGCTTCGGGCGTTTGCGCGAAAAGTTTTCGGACGCTCGTGAATAAATCGGTGTAAGTCGCCGGATTTGACCGGGGGGTTCTGCCAATAGGCGCTTGATCAATTTCGATGATTTTATCAATCGCTTTCAAATTCGTAATTCCCTTGAATTTACCGACGTAGTAATCGGTTTTCCAGATATGGTTATGAAGCGCTTTAAACAGAAGATCGTGAACCAATGTACTTTTTCCTGAGCCGGAGACCCCAGTTACGCAAATGAAACAGCTCAAAGGGAAATCGACGTCGATATTTTTTAAATTATGTTCCCGGCATCCACGTAACGTGATTTTTTCAGATTTTCGATAATCACGGCGGACATGGGGTAAATTAATTTTCATTTTTTTTGTGAGATATTGGGCCGTAAGGGAGCGATCCGATCGACTCAATTCATGAATGGAACCAATCCCTGTAATTTCTCCGCCGTTGCGCCCCGCGCCGGGGCCTAAATCCACAATAAAATCAGCATGTCTCATTGTTTCCTCATCATGCTCTACCACAATGACCGTATTTTTTAAATCCCTCAAACGAATCAGAGTATTTAACAATTTTTCATTGTCTCTCGGATGAAGTCCGATGCTAGGCTCGTCCAAAACATAAAGAATACCGGTTAAACCAACCCCGATTTGGGCAGCCAGCCGGATTCGTTGGAGCTCGCCTCCGGCCAAACTGGTTACCGTGCGGTCCAACGTTAAATATTCCAGCCCTACATTTTCCAAAAATTCGATTCGCTGTTTGATTTCTTTTAAAACCGGCCCGGCGATTTTTTGTGCGGAACCTTCAAATTGCAGCGTTTTAAAAAAGCTGGAAGCTTCATCGATACAAAGTCCACAAACTTCCACAATATTTTTTCCGCCGATTTTGACCCCAAGCGATTCCTGTTTAAGCCGCGCACCGCCGCATTCAGAGCAAATATCCTCATGAATAAATTTTCTAACTTTACGCTTAATTTCTTCGGATGAAGTTGAATAAAATAGATCCTCCAATTCTTCAATCAGTCCGGTAATATCACCCACGCCCCAAAATAAAGCATCTTTGACCTCCTGCGGCAGATCTTTAAAAGGAGTCGATAGATTAAAATCGAAATGTTCTCGGAGTTCATAAATTAAATCTTCAATGACATATTGATTAAATGAGAAATAAATTTCTTCGTTAATGGCGCCTTTCAAAATTGGCTTATTTGGATTTAGAATGATTTTATGAACGGCGATTTGAGACAGTTTTCCGATGCCTCGACAGCGGGCGCATGCTCCATAGGGACTGTTGAAGGAAAACATGTTCGGCTCGAAATCTTTAAAATTGACGCCACATTTGAGGCAGGTCATTTTCTGAGAGAAAAAAAATTCTTTTTTCTTTTCTTTGCCGTCAGACGAAACGATGTCAATAATACAGGTGCCATCGGCCAGCTCCAAAGCCGTTTTAACGGAGCAGTTGATTCGCTCTGAATTTTTACTGATGCGCCCGACCGTGTCGATAAAAACTTCAATGTCATGCCGTTTGGATTTCGCAATTTTGATCGGTTTGCTCAAATCATGCAGTTTATTATCAATTCGAATATACGAAAAACCTTTTGCCTGGATGTCCTGAAATAACTTTTTGTACTCACCTTTCCGTCCGCGAACCAAGGGAGCAAAAATTCCGATTTGGCTTCCTTCTGGAATCATATTAATTTGCGTTATGATTTCATGAAACATTTGCTTTTCCGCGCGCCTGCCGCAATTTGGACAAAATACTTCTCCAAGCTTCGCATAAAGCAACCTTAAATAATCATAAATTTCAGTCACTGTGGCTACGGTTGAACGCGGGTTGTGGGGAACGGTTTTTTGTTCGATGGCAATACTGGGCGAGAGTCCGGAAATGTAATCAACATCCGGTTTTTTTAAACGTTCCAAAAACTGCCGGGCATAAGAAGAAAGACTTTCAAGGTAACGTCTTTGGCCTTCCGCGTAAAGCGTGTCAAACGCCAGAGAGCTTTTACCCGAGCCCGAAAGACCGGTAATCACAATTAATTTATTTCGTGGAATTTCTAAATTGATATTCTTTAAATTATGTTCCCGAGCTCCTCGAATAACAATTTTTGGTTCCATCAAGTTCCGATTTTGATTGGACTCAAAATTTTCTCTAAAGTTGCGATGGCCGAACCGATGGCGAGAGCGCTGGTTTTGGAATTTTCTTTTGAAGGTAAATTGATCACCTGGGTCATGATTCGGCCGTAACCGCCACGAATCTCAATTTCATGCATATTGTAATGATAAGTTGGAGAGGTATAAATCCGTATTCTCGTTTTTCTGGGTCCGATGCCTGCCAAGCTCAGAGTCGCAGCAACATTGACGTTCTCCGGAAAATTCTCAATCGCCTTTAATGCATCGCCTTCAAAAATAAGTGTTGGTTTTTTAATTTTTTGTGCCTGAAATCCTTTTCGAATAAAAAAAGGAGCTTGCCTCAGACTTTTAAGCGGCTTCCGGGTCGTAATCCGAACGCTTTTAATCCCCCCGTTTTTTGCTCCCAAAACAGCATCGATTCCGGCAATTCCGCCTGAAGGGACATAAACCCGACCTTTTGAATGGTTAAGCAAATTGGGTAGATTTTTAATTTTTAAAATTCCGCCGACACTCAACACTAAAATTTCTTTTCCTGCCAATAGAACCAGAGGAACGACTTTTTCGGAAGCTTTTACAGAAGCCGCTTCGATAATGAAATCGCTTTTCCGGACAAGTTCTGAAATTGAAACGGCCTTAAAATTTGCGCCCTTTAATTGCTTTCGAAGCTTTGAGATTTGATCGGGATGGTGATCTGAGACGTATCGAAGGTGGGCTTTGTCTGAAAACTTTTTTAAAACGGCTTTAGCGAGGGCGGAACCGATGGTCCCGCATCCGAGAATACCAATTTGAATCATCCCACCACCTCATTTTCTCGACGCTTTGTGTCGAGAACTCGTAGAGTTTTAAAAGTGCGCTGGAGTAATCTGATTGATGTGCACTTTTGTAAATGAGGTGGTAGGATCATACTCGCTTTTCATTTTTTTCTAATCGGACAATTTTTATCATCGACATTGATAATTTTGGGACGGAACTGTTTTGCATCCTGATCCGGCAGACTGCAAAAACTCATAATTAAAACTTTATCGCCCACTTTATTATGGAGTGCAGCCCCTCCGTTGGCACATATAACGCCAGAACCCCGCTTACCCGCAATGGCGTAGGTTTCAAGGCGGGAACCATTGGTTATGTTTGCGAGGAGCACCTTTTCATATTCAATGATATTAGCTTCTTCCATCAACTGTTCATCAATGGTGACACTTCCCTCATAGTCCACATTAGCATCCGTGACTGTGGCACGATGAATTTTAGATTTGAGCATTTGACGAATCATCAGTGGTCCTAGTTTCGAAAAATCATTTGTTAGAACTTAGTATTTTAACGCTTAACCACAAGATTATCAATTAATCTTGTAGGCCCAATGAAGCATGCGAGCGCGACCAAAACCGGCAGTTTTAACCGTTTTAGAGGAGTCAGTTTATTCGGATCCGCAAGTTCGACATAATCAATTTTATCCACGTATGATTTTAAGAATATACGAATCCCTTTTTTTACCTGGAAGGGATTTGTTTCCCCGTCCTGAATTATTTTTTTTGCTTCTGTTAACGATCGAGATAAAGCTCTGGCGCGAATTCTTTCTGTTTTGGAAAGATAGCGGTTCCGCGAACTCATCGCTAAACCATCTTTTTCCCGCACAATCGGGCATGTTCTAATGTGGACGCTTAAATTTCGGGTCTTCACCATATCTTGAATCACCTTCGCTTGCTGATAATCTTTTTCGCCAAAATAAGCATAGTCCGGCTGAACTATTTCAAAAAGACGGTTCACTACCGTGACAACTCCGCGAAAGTGACCCGGTCTTTTAGCGCCGCATAAAGGATGCGCCAAGGGGCCGGGCTCCAAACAATTCTGAAATCCTTTTGGATATATCGAAGACCTGATTGGCAAAAATAAGTAATCCACTTTTTTCGGAGACAAAAGCTGTTTATCCCGCTTGAGGTTTCTCGGATAAAGCTTAAAATCTTCTTTCGGTCCGAATTGAGTCGGATTCACAAAAATACTGACCACTACGATATCGTTTTCTCTTCGCGCACGGCGAACGAGTGAGACATGGCCTTCATGAAGATACCCCATGGTTGGAACGAAACCGATCCGTTTACCCTTCTTCCTGAAAAGACCCATTATTTTATGCAGCTGATTAGAACTTTTTATGATCTTCATGGTTTTACTTGATCCAGTAATTCACAAACGCTTTTCTTGAGAATTGGGTGAACAAAATCAGATCTTAGGTCCCACAGCGGTTTCAAAACAAACCACCTTTCCTGGAGACGTGGGTGCGGAACGGTCAAATCGGTTTCTTGGATAATTTCATCTCCATAAAAAAGAAGATCCAAATCCAGTGTTCGCGGGGCATTTTTTTCTGTTCTCAGACGGCCAAAATCGGATTCAAGATTAGCGAGCACAAATAATAATTCTTTTGCAGACAAATCAGTTTCTATCTCCCAAACCGTATTCAAAAATAGTTCTTGTTCGGGGCCGCCGACTGGTTCTGTTTCATAGATAGGAGCTGATTGGATAAAGCAAATGCCGCTTGCGGCTGAAATTTTTTCTTTGGCTTGCTGAATGGTTTGTTTGCGGTCGCCTAAATTAGAACCGACTCCAATGAAGGCGGTGACGAACATGGATTAATGGCTATGGAAACGTTTGATTCGCTGGACCGCTTCTTCGAGACGGTTTTCTTTCATCGTCAGCGACATTCGGAAATAACCTTCGCCGTTGGGCCCAAAACCATTTCCCGGCGTAACCACCAAATTAGCTTCTTTTAAAAAGCGAGCGGCCAATTCTTGTGACGTATTTCCCGGCGGCACAGGCGCCCAGACATAAAAGGATGCTTTGGGTTTTTGGATTTTCCAGCCGAGCTCATTAAGACCGTCGACCAGAATATTTCGGCGGCGTTCAAAAATTTTGCAGTTTTCTTTCACCGCTTGAGCCCCGTCATTCAGTGCTTTGATTCCAGCCCATTGAATCGCTTGAAAAATTCCGGAATCCAAATTTGCCTTCACTTTTCCCAAAAGCTGAATAATCTTTGAATTACCACAAGCAAAACCAATCCGCCATCCGGTCATGTTAAATGTTTTTGAGAGCGAATGAAATTCAATACCAATTTCTTTCGCGCCGTTCACTTCCAAAAAGCTGGGCGCCCGATAACCGTCGTATGAAATCTCCGTATAGGCCGCATCGTGGCAAATAATGATTCCATGTTCCTTCGCAAACGTGACCGCTTCTTCAAAAAATTTTTTTCCCGTGCAAGCGGCCGTTGGGTTATTGGGATAATTTAAAAACATTATTTTTGCTCTTTGAAGCATATCCTCATCGATTGATTTAAAATCCGGCAGATATTGATTTTCTTCAAGCAAAGGCATCAAAAAAGGTTCCCCTCCCGCAAACCAAGTACCTGATTTATAAACGGGATAGCCGGGATCCGGTACTAAAACAACATCGCCGGGATTGATCAGCGCAAGCGGCACATGACCAATGCCTTCCTTGGAACCGATGAGCGGTAGAATTTCAAGATCCGGATCTAAACTTACCTGAAAACGTTTCTTGTACCAAGCGGCGATAGCGCGTCTTAATTCCGGCATTCCCTGATCCAGTGCATATCGGTGATTCGCCGGATTTTTCGCGGCTTCATTTAATGCCTCGATAATGAACGCGGGCGTGGGCAAATCCGGATCCCCTACGCCAAGATCGATGACATCTTTACCTTGAGCGATGAGTTCTCTTTTAATGCGGTCGATTTCGGCAAACAAATAGGGTGGCAGTTTCTTAAGACGATCCGGTATTTCAATTTCTTTCATGATTCCCTTCATATGAGGCAGTGTTTAATTTACGTTAGTTGGAGGTGTGTGGGGTATTGTAGCACAAAACAGGAAAAAATAAACCCACACAACTAAACTCGGAAGGTAAAGGATGGGTCCAGAGTATGAAGTTGATAGGCTTTCTCGAGAAGTTCCTCTTTGATCCACAACAAACCAGTTTTCAAATATAAGGAGTAGATATCCAAGAATTCATTCTGTGTTTTTCTGAGCTGATCTTCCAGATCGGTTTCATCTCGCAAGCACAGCATCAAGATATTAGACTTCATAAAGAACCTCGTTTAATAACCGATTAAAATGCTTGTTCAAATCTGCGCCGGAGGTCAAAATCCGGAACTCTGCGCATAATCAGACTCAAACGAACTAAAAGTCTCTTTCTAAGAGATAAGTCATGTGTCTCATGCCACATTGAATAAAGTCTGAGAAAGCGAGCTTCTACGTCCTCTACCCGATGTACCCGTCTGCGTCTGGTCTTCAGCAATTTCGATATCATTTCAAAATCTCCCCTCCTAGTTATGCTGCCTCTTGAGAATCCGGATTAAACCGAAATACAAAATTTGGATCAATCGCCTGAAGTTTTTTGGCATGATTGATCAAGCTTAATTTTGCCTTCATTCCTCTATCTTTGATCCATGCTTCATAACTGTCCAAAAATTGATCGATCGCATCGCCTATCTTCACTTCCCGCTCATAATGAGCAATATCGCTGCAGAACTTCTGAAATTGATTGTCGCGAAAGTGGTTCGAAAAGTGGAAAAATTCTTTCCGGGCGAAACGCAGTATCGTTTGATACTTATTGAATCCGTCCGCTAACTTTTCCAAAACCGAGCCGACAGCCGTTTCTCTCCGGTAAATTTTGCGGTTATAGTTGGCCGCCTGCTTGTAGTAATTTTGAGCCATGCTGCAAAATTGCTGCTCCGTTTTGCCATACAAGTGACGGTTATTTTCAAGATTTTGAAATACGCCTAAATGAATCATTAGGTGATCGGCATTAACCTTATAGATGAAGTACCGGACAATCCGGTCTTCGTTCCGATCCACCAGATCTGTCAATTCACTCACATTTTTGCTCAAATATCGCCGAATGGCGCTTTGATAGTCGGGTAAAGAAGCGGCAAACAAGAGATGGGCGAGGTAAATATTAAC
>JGI1358J11329_10001125_pt1 | contig 22387 bp, 18 predicted proteins | sample Subgroupgradi54m_FD_11329 | JGI IMG/M metagenome (IMG submission 11329)
CCCAAGCGTTTCATCAACAACGCCAGCGGCACGGTCGCCGCGATCAGCCAGAGCAGGCCGCCATAGCGCACCTGCACCACGGCGGGGAAATAAGGGTCGAGCCCATGCAGGCCGAGAAATTGGTAGCTGAACGGAAGGATCATCACCACCAGCATCAGGCGCACCGAATGCGCGGCGGCAACCTTGTAGCCGGGCGCGCCGTGACGCTCGGCTTGCAGCGACATTTCGGAAGAGCCGCCGATGGCCGTGGAAAAAAACGCGGTGACAAAGTCCACCTGCGCCCAGCGCCGCAACAGCAGCGCACACACGACGCCCAGTGCAAGCGCGTAGGCGGTGCCGAGCAGGATCGCCCAACTGTAATGAAGCAATTGCGCGTTGATGAGCGGGGTGAAATACAGTCCCAAGGTCGTGCCAACCATCCACTGTCCCGCCTGCCGCCCGCCGGGAAACACCGCCAGCGGCCAGCCGCGCAAACGCCCGAGTGAGATCGCAACCAACGGGCCGATCATCCAGGGGAGGGGGCTGTGCAACCAGACCGCGGCTTGCGCAGCGAGGATGCCAATCAGGAGCGTGAGAGCGTAGCGTAAAAGTGTTATGGACACGGCTTGCCTGGCTTATGCCTATTGACACTTCCATAGCGCACAACAGATTTAACCAACGACTTAGCGCCGATATTTTGGCGCAGGGTCGAATGGCTATGCAGGGCATTAACCACGAAGCGCGTCATTCCCGCGCACGCGGGAATCCAAGTTAATCAAGCACCTCAATGGATTCCCGCGTGCGCGGGAATGACGAAACTCCGATTTGAATGTTGTCAACATTTATGGGGTTTCCATCCACTCACTTCCCGATGCAAAACCGGCTGAAGATCTCGCCCAGCAAATCGTCGGCGGTAAATTCGCCGGTGATGCTGTTCAATTGTTCCTGCGCCAGACGCAACTCTTCGGCAAACAGGTCGAGTGCCTGGGCGTTGTGCGCGGCGTGGTGACGGGCCTGGTGCAAATGTTCCTGGGCGGCGCGCAGTGCGTGCAGGTGGCGTTCGCGGGCGAGGAATAACGATTCGCCGCTGCTGTGCCAACCCGCCAGTTCAAGTAGTTTTGCGCGCAGAAGATCGATCCCTTGGTGCTGTTTGGCGGATAACCAGACCGCCTCTTTTTCGCTGCGCGGCGCTTGCTGCGTCAGGTCGATCTTGTTGAACACGCTGATGCAGGGCACGCCAGGCGCAGCGCGGGCACGCAGTTGCTGCACCAGCAGGGAGGCGACCGCCTCTTGTTCGCTTTCCTGCAAATGTAGAATCGCATCGGCCTTGCTCACCGCATCCCAGGTGCGCTCAATGCCGATTTTTTCCACTTCGTCGTGCGTATCACGCAGACCTGCGGTGTCGATGATGTGCAGCGGAATGCCTTCGATCTGAATGGTCTGCTCGACCTTGTCTCGCGTGGTGCCGGGGATCGGCGTGACAATCGCCAGCTCGGCACCCGCCAATGCATTGAGCAAACTCGACTTGCCCACGTTCGGCGCACCGACCAGCACCACCCGCAGCCCGTCGCGCAGCAGCGCGCCCTGTTTGGCTTGATTGAGCAAAGTCAGCAATTGATGTTGAATGGTTTGCAGCTGGCCATCGGCATCGGCGGCCTTCAGAAAATCGATTTCTTCTTCGGGAAAATCCAGCGTCGCCTCGACCAGCATGCGCAGGCGAATCACCTTTTCGACCAACGCGTGCACCGCTTGCGAGAATTGCCCTTCCAATGAGCGCGCTGCGCTGCGCGCCGCCGCCTCGGTCGAGGCTTCGATCAAATCGGCCACCGCTTCGGCCTGCGCCAGGTCGAGCTTGTCGTTATCAAACGCCCGCCGCGTGAATTCCCCCGGCTGCGCCAGGCGCAGGCCAATGTCGTGTCCGAGCTCCAGGCAGCGCGCCAGCAATAACTGCAACACCACCGGTCCGCCGTGGCCCTGCAACTCCAGCACGTGTTCGCCGGTGTAGGAATGGGGAGCTTCAAAATACAGCGCGATGCCGTGGTCAATGGCACCGCCATCGGCATTGCGAAATGGCAAGAAAGAAGCGTGCCGCGGGAGCAACGTCCGCCCGCAGACGCCTTCGACAATCGCCGCGAGATTTTTACCGGACACCCGCACCACGCCAATCCCGCCGCGACCGGCGGCGGTGGCAATGGCGCAAATGGGGTCATGCTGTGTTGTCATGAAAGTCGAAACCTCAGCCACAAACAATGCAATACCGCCAAGACGCCAAGAGCGCCAAGTTTTCTTTTCTTGGCGCTCTTGGCGTCTTGGCGGTTAGGGGTTGCTCCGTCGTTGCTTTACATCTCTTACTTCAATCCAGCCTTGACCAACTGTGTGTTGATACGCCACTGCTGCGCAATCGACAGGATGTTGTTGACCACCCAGTACAGCACCAACCCGGCGGGGAAAAAGAAGAACATCACGCCGAACACCAGCGGCATGATCATCATCATCTTGGCCTGAACCGGATCGGGCGGGGTCGGGTTGAGTTTGAATTGCAACAGCATGCTGGCCATCATGACGATGGGAAGAATGTAGAACGGATCGGGCGCGGCCAGATCATGAATCCAGCCCAGCCAGGGTGCGCCGCGCATTTCCACACTGGCGAGCAACACCCAGTAGAGCGCGATGAACACCGGAATCTGGATCAGGATCGGCAGGCAGCCGCCCATCGGGTTGATTTTTTCTTCGCGGTACAGATCCATCATCGCTTGCTGCATTTTTGCCTTGTCATCCTTGTAGCGCTCCTTCAAGGCTTGCAGACGCGGCGTGACGTTCTTCATGCGCGCCATCGACTTGTAACCGGCCGCCGACAGCGGATAAAACGCCAGCTTGATCAACACGGTGAGCAAAATGATAGCCCAGCCCCAGTTGCCGACGATTTTGTAGAACCATTGCAGCAGAATGAAAATCGGGTCTGCCAGGAAAGACAGCAAACCATAATCGACCACCCGTTCCAGACCGGGGGCCAATTTCGACAAGGCGTCCTGATCCTGCGGGCCGACATACAGTTTGGCCTCCGCTTTCACGGTGGCGCCCGGTGCCAGTTCGCCCAGGCTCTGGGTGATACCGGCGCGATACAGGTTATCGATTTTTTCGGTATAGATTTCGCGCGAGCGTTGCACTTCCGGCACCCACGCCGAAACGAAATAGTGCTGCACCATGCCCACCCAGCTGGGCTCATTGGCCCCGACCTTCTTGTTTTCCTTGGCCTTGCCTTTTTCGATCTCTTCGAAACTGACCTTGTGGAATTTATCTTTCTCCGTGTAAAGCGCCGGACCGGTATAGGTGCTGTAGAACTTCGATTCACCATTGGGTTTGCTGCTGTCACGCACCAGTTGCAGATAGAGTGCGGGAGTCACGGCTTGCGCTTGTTGATTGGTGACTTCATGGCGCACGTCGATGGCATAGCTGTGACGTTTGAAGGTATAGGTCAGGCGATCCTTGAGGCCGCCGCCCTCGGCTTCCAGCACCAGTTCCAGCGTGTCCTTGCCAGCCTGTAATGTATAGACCGAGGCCGCCGCTCCGCCCACCACACGATAAAGGCTGCGATGATTGGGGCTACCCGCTGGGCCGATCAGCCCGCTCTGGGCTTCGTAAGTGCGCGCACTGCTCTGGTCGAACAAGACGATATTGCCTTTGCCGCCATTGTCTTCCTTGTGTTGCAGCAGCTCGGCACGTACCAACGCACCGCCCTGAGTGTCGATATCGATTTCCAGCAGATCGGTGCTGACACGAATTTTTTCGCTGCGTGGCGCCGCTGCCACCGTCGCGGTCGGCTCGGTTTTTGCACTGCCGCCGGGGGCGCCGGGCAGTGCCGCCGGCGCGCCGGGCACCACCGGGTTACCCGTTGTGTTCGCTTGCTGCGAGGTGGGGCGGTTGCGCACGTCGTCTTTATGACTGGCCCATTGCCAGTTTTGCCACAGCATCATCAGGGAAAATCCAAAAATGACCCACAGCACAGTACGTCGAATATCCATAGCTTTTCTATCTAGACAAAAACGATTTATCGAATCTCTTGTTCCACTGCATCCGGTTTTACCGTATGCCTATGACAAGCACAGGTGGCCGACGGCACCGGATCGTATCCACCGGCATGCCAGGGATGACAACGCAGAATACGGCGCACCGCCAAACCACTGCCGCGCCAGAACCCATGTTGTTGCAGGGCTTCGCTGGCATATTCCGAACAGCTCGGGAAAAAACGGCAGCGGTTTCCCAGCCATGGGCTGATCAGCACGCGATAACACCGTATCAGGACAAGCAGCAGGGTTTTCATGGCGCGGTCCGCTCCAGCGCAGCGGCCAGCAGGGACACAATCTCGGCGCGGCAATTATGCCTGAATTCGCCAGCGGCCTTGTCGGCCCAGGGGGGCTTGCGCGTCAGCCGCACAATCCAGGGTTGCGCCGCCAGATTCCCTTGTTCCAGCCGAAAAGCTTCGCGGATTACGCGCTTTACCCGATTTCTCTGGTGTGCACGGCGCAATTGATGTTTGCCGATGACCAAGCCTAGCGATGCGCGCGCGTGTACGGTCGCGGGATCGGCCGGATTTTCGGGACGCGGCTCGGGGCAAATCAGGTAGAGCACGAAATGCGTGCTTTTGGCGCAGGGCCGCTGTTTGCGCGTCAAGGCAAACACCTCGGCCTCACAAATCGAAGGAAGCTTGGGCTGGCGGGTAGGCTGCGGTCCGCCCGGAGGGGGGCTGGAGAACAGAATCAAGGCACTCTTTCTGACGCGCGATCCTGGGAGAAAATGCGGCCACCGCCTGAGTATTTTTGCAGCGGCTGCCCGTTGTGTCTGTAGTGCCGGTGCGGCAAGGCCCACGTTACTTTTGCTGCAACACCCGCTTCGGGGCGGGTGTTTGCGGTGGGCCTCTGCGCCGCTGGATTAAACCGCCAGACGCTGACGGCCCTTGGCGCGACGGGCGCGAATCACGGCGCGTCCGCCCTTGGTGCGCATGCGCACCAGAAAACCATGGGTACGCTTGCGGCGCACGACGGAAGGTTGGTATGTACGTTTCATGAGAGTGCTTTCTTTACACTTGCGGGTCTGGATTGTTCGTTTCGTCCGCCCGCCGGTGCGGCGACGGAAAAGCCGGGCATTAGAGCGCAAATACCATTTTCTGTCAAGAACTTAGATGCGGCGGGCACCTCCCGCCACACCTTGTCCTCCTGTTCCCCGGTGCGCTGGTTTTTGTGCTCGATTTTCCGGCACGGAAATATTTTTATCTTTTTTGTTTCCGGTGCGAAGGTGAAAACCCTGTCTGGGCGGGCCTCGTAACGCTATAAACCATTGTCGGGCCGATGGCGCCTTGTTGCCCGTTCTGTGGATAACTTGGCGCAGGCAGAGTAAAATGCGGCTTCGCGTCAATCCGTTGGTGAGCAGATTTTCCCTTCTGCCGGTCATCGTTTTTTCGTGGCTGCGAATGTCTCGGCGGCGGTTGCTGCAACCGCTCCCTGTCCATATCAACAAAACATTGCGGCAAGGCATCGTTCAAACAATAAACAGGTCGGCCCGTGCGGCTGGCTGGATTTGATCGGAGGGGGTCGAGATGAGCCTGGATTATTCCTTTGCGCAGGGTTCCTGCGCCGCTCAGCTCGCCATGGCCTTGTTGCTGATACATCACTTTGCATGAGCCCAGCCGTGGACACTCCTTTTTGGCAAGCCTGTTCTGAAAAACTGCAACAGGAATTAACCCCGCAACAATTCAATGCCTGGATTCGTCCGCTGTCGGTGCGCGTTGCCGACGATGCCTCGGCCGACACAGCACCGACCCTGCCGGTGCGGATTGGTGCGCCCAACCGTTTCAAGCTCGATTGGGTAAAAAACCAGTTTGCTAGCCGGATTCAGGAGTTGGCTAATGATTTCTGGGCACGTCCGGTTGAACTGGTGTTCGAACTGGACGCGCGTCCCGCTCAAGAACCGTCTGCCGGTGCGGTACGTGTGGTGCCGCCAGTCAACGGCGCGCCCGGGATCGACATGACGGCGCTCTTGCCCGCCCTGCCTTCCCTGCTTGAGTCTTCGACGGCCGAGGCCGATTTGCTGCTGTCGGACGCCTTGCCGCAACAGGAACGGGCCCGCCTCAATCCGCAACTCTCCTTCGATACCTTCGTCACCGGCAAGGCCAATCAGCTGGCGCGCGCGGCGGCGATGCAGGTGGCCGACAATCCCGGCACGTCGTATAACCCGCTCTATTTGTATGGCGGCGTCGGTCTGGGCAAGACCCATCTGGCGCACGCGGTCGGCAATGCCTTGCTGGCGCGCAAGCCGAACGCCAAGGTACGCTACATCCACGCCGAGCAATATGTCAGCGACGTGGTGCGCGCTTATCAGCGCAAGGCGTTTGATGAATTCAAACGCTATTACCATTCACTGGATCTGCTGCTGATCGACGATATCCAGTTTTTCTCGGGCAAGAACCGCACTCAGGAAGAGTTCTTTTATGCCTTCGAGGCGTTGGTGGCGGCCAAGAAACAGATCATCGTCACCTGCGATACCTATCCCAAGGAATTGTCCGGGATTGATGACCGACTAGTATCGCGCTTCGCTTCCGGCTTGACCGTTGCGATCGAGCCGCCCGAGCTGGAAATGCGCGTGGCGATTTTGCTCAAGAAGGCGGAACAGGAAGGTTCGCCGCTGTCCGAAGAGATCGCTTTTTTTGTTGCCAAGTTGTTACGCTCGAATGTGCGTGAGCTGGAAGGGGCGTTGCGCAAGATCCTGGCGTTCGCCAAGTTTCACGAAAAATCACTCAATATTGATGTTTGCAAAGAAGCACTCAAGGATCTGCTGTCAGCGCATCGCGGCCAGATCTCGGTAGATAATATCCAGAAAACCGTCGCTGATTTTTATAAAATCAAGGTCGCCGATATGTATTCAAAGCGGCGTCCGAGCCACATCGCATTACCACGCCAGATTGCCATGTATCTGGCCAAGGAGTTGACGCAGAAGAGCCTGCCGGAAATCGGTGAATTGTTCGGCGGTCGCGACCATACGACAGTGTTGCACGCTGTGCGTAAAATCACGGAATTGCGCAAGGCGCAGAATGAATTGAACCATGCCCTGCATGTGCTGGAACAAACACTGAAAGGTTAGGTTGGCTGTTTTGCTGTCTGCACGCGCTGTATAAGAACTGGATGGGTGGTGCACAGATTGTGGATAAGTCGGTGCCTTGCATTAAAAAGGTAAAGTTGTTCTATGTTCCCGGACATCACCGTGTGTTTGCCCCCAGGGTTATGCTTGTTCCAGGTACTTGACGCACAAGGGATTTATTGAGTTATCCAGAAAATTGGCTGGCCTTAATTACTACTCTTAAATAAGGATATAAGAAATGCAATTGGTGAAAACAGATCGCGATGCCTTGCTGAAACCGCTACAAATCGTTTCCGGGATTGTCGAGCGTCGTCACACGTTGCCGATCCTTGCCAACATTCTGATTCGCAAGGATGGGTCGCAGCTGAGCTTTCTCAGCACCGATGTCGAAATCCAAATCTCGACCCGCGCCGAAATTGGGGCTGGTTCGGAAAAGGAAGCCACCACGGTGGCAGCGCGCAAACTGCTCGATATTCTGAGAGCGATGCCCGAAGGTGAGGTCAGTCTGGCGTTGAACAGCAAGAAACTAACCGTGCAGTCGGGCAAGAGTCGATTCAACCTGCAAACCATGGATGCGAGTGATTTCCCCACGGTCAGCGTCCCGGAAAGTTATGTGACGACACTGAGCCTGCCGCAAAAGACACTCAAGCATTTGCTGCAGATGGTGCATATCGCCATGGCGCAGCAGGATATTCGCTATTACCTGAACGGCTTGCTGCTGGTGGTGGAGGGCACACAAATTCGCGCGGTGGCTACCGATGGCCATCGTCTGGCCTACAGCGCGGTCACGGCAGAAGGCGAACATGCAAGGCAGGAAGTGATTCTGCCGCGCAAGACCATCCTCGAATTGCAGCGTCTGCTCGACGAATCCGACAGCCCGGTGCAGATCCAGCTCGCCAGCAATCAGGCGCGCTTTACGTTTCAGGATATCGAACTGGTGACGAAGCTGGTGGAGGGAAAATTCCCTGACTACCAGCGCGTGATTCCGAGCGGCTACCAGAAAAATTTCCTGATCAATCGAGAAGCCCTGTTGCGCTCGCTGCAACGCGTGGCGATTCTGACCAGCGATAAGTTCAAGGGTGTGCGTTGCCAGCTGGGCGACAACACCATGCGCTTGTCGTCCACGAATGCAGACCAGGAAGAGGCGCAGGAAGAGCTGGAAGTCGATTACGCGCACGAGGCGCTGGATATCGGTTTCAACGTCAGCTATTTGCAGGATGTGTTGAACAATCTGCGCTGCGAAAATATTCAACTCTCGTACGGCGATGCCAATTCAAGCGCATTGATTTCACTGCCGACCGAAGGTGAGGACAGTAGTTTCAAATACGTTGTCATGCCGATGCGGATATAAGACTACAGAAAAAAGTAGTAAGTCGTCATTCCCGCAAGTGCGGGAATGACAGACACAGGATAAGTCGTTATCAGTGATTGAGAAATTAAATGTCAGAGCAGAACCCGGCCGCAAACCCGTCAGAAAACAAACCCGCAAGCGATGCCAGTGACTACGGCGCATCGTCGATCCAGATCCTTGAAGGTCTGGAAGCGGTGCGCAAGCGGCCCGGCATGTACATCGGTGACACGTCGGACGGTACCGGGTTGCATCATCTGGTGTTCGAGGTGGTTGACAACTCGATCGACGAAGCGCTGGCCGGACACTGCAATGAAATCGTCGTCACCATCCACACCGACAATTCGATCAGCGTGATCGACAACGGACGTGGCATCCCCACCGACGTGAAGATGGATGACAAGCACGAACCGAAGCGTTCGGCGGCGGAAATTGCGCTGACCGAATTGCACGCGGGCGGCAAGTTCAACCAGAATAGCTACAAGGTGTCGGGCGGCTTGCACGGCGTCGGCGTGTCGTGCGTGAACGGGTTGTCGAAATGGTTGCGCCTGACGGTGCGCCGCGACGGCAAAGTGCATCAAATCGAATTTGCCAAGGGTGTGGTGCAGAACCGTATTCTGGAACAAAGGAATGGCATCGAGCTTTCGCCGATGCGCATCAGCGGCGATACCGAGAAACGCGGCACCGAAGTGCACTTTCTGCCCGATGAAGAAATTTTCACCAATATCGATTATCACTACGAAATTCTCGCCAAGCGCTTGCGCGAACTTTCCTTCCTGAACAACGGTGTGCGCATCAAGCTGATCGATCAGCGCAATAGTAAGGAAGAGGATTTTGCTTTCGCGGGCGGCGTCAAGGGTTTTGTCGAATACATCAACAAGAACAAGACCGTTCTGCACCCCAACGTTTTCTATGTCGAGAGCGAATCGAACGCGGGTGGTATCGCGGTCGGGGTGGAAATCGCGATTCAGTGGAACGACAGCTACAACGAAAGCGTGCTCTGCTACACCAACAACATTCCGCAACGTGATGGTGGCACCCACCTGACCGGCTTGCGTGCAGCGATGACGCGGGTGATCAACAAATACATCGAAGAACACGAGCTGGCGAAAAAAGCCAAGGTGGACACTACCGGCGACGATATGCGCGAAGGTCTCGCCTGCGTGTTGTCGGTGAAAGTGCCGGAGCCGAAATTCAGTTCGCAAACGAAAGACAAACTGGTTTCCAGTGAAGTGCGCCCGGCCGTGGAAGAAGCGGTGGCCAAAACGCTCGAAGCCTATCTGCTGGAAAAACCCGCCGACGCCAAGATCATTTGCGGCAAGATCGTTGAAGCCGCGCGCGCCCGCGAAGCCGCCCGCAAGGCGCGCGAGATGACGCGCCGCAAAGGGATTCTCGATGGTGTCGGCCTGCCCGGCAAACTCGCGGACTGTCAGGAAAAAGATCCGGCCAAAGCCGAAATCTTCATCGTCGAGGGCGATTCTGCCGGCGGCTCTGCCAAGCAGGGGCGCGACCGTAAATACCAGGCCATCCTGCCCTTGCGCGGCAAGGTGCTCAACGTTGAAAAAGCGCGCTTCGACAAACTGATCGCCAGCGAACAAATTGCCACGCTGATCACCGCGCTGGGCACCAGCATCGGCACCGACGATTTCAACATCGACAAGCTGCGCTATCACCGCATCATCATCATGACCGATGCCGACGTCGATGGCGCGCACATCCGCACGCTATTGCTCACGCTGTTCTATCGCCAGATGCCGCAACTGGTCGAGCGCGGCCACATCTACATCGCTCAGCCGCCGCTGTACAAAATCAAGCACGGCAAGGAAGAGCGCTACATCAAGGACGACACCGAGATGGCGCAGTACCAGCTCAAGCTCGCGCTCACCGGTGCCACGCTGGTCACACAGGCCGGTGCGGCCCCCATCGGTGGCGAAGCCCTGGGTGAATTGGCGCGGCAATACCTGCTCGCCAGCGCCGTCATCGACCGGCTCGAACGCATCATCGACCCGCGCGCCCTGCAAGCCATCATGGAAGGCACCGCGCTTAATCTGGACGATGCCGCCGCCGCCGAGCTTTCCGCGCAACAACTCACAGCCGCTATGGGCAATCACACCGTGTTCGTGCGCGCCCAGTTCAACGACAAGATCGACAAACACCAACTGCGCATCGAACGCCGCCACCACGGCAACGTCAAGGTCAGCATCATCGACGCCGACTTCGTGCACGGTGCGGATTATCAAATCCTCCACACCGCCGCCCTCACCTTCAAGGGTTTGATCAGCGCCGGCGCCGAAATCCAACGCGGCGACCGCAGCGCCACCGTCAGCGACTTCCGCGCCGCCATGCAATGGCTGATGGCCGACGCCGAACGCAACCTCACCAAGCAACGCTATAAAGGCCTGGGCGAAATGAACCCCGAACAACTCTGGGAAACCACCCTCGACGCCAGCGTGCGCCGCCTGCTGCGCGTGCAGATCGAAGACGCCATCGCGGCGGATCAGATTTTCACGACCTTGATGGGAGATGACGTTGAGCCGCGTCGGGCGTTTATTGAAACGAATGCTATGGTGGCTCGGAATATAGATGTCTAAATAGGTGTCGGGTGACACGGAATGTGAAACCTGTGCCAAGTTAGTGAAAAAATAACGACGCAGATTATGAAATAACTTTCTAAATTTAAAGGGGCCGTCCCAATAGGAGACATCTTTTTAATTCGCTCCACAAATAGTATGGCTCGATAAATACTGTCTGACTGTTGGCCGGAGCCAAAAATAAGGGAAAAATTATGACAACAAAAGCGTCAAGCAAGAAAAAGAACACGCAGAAAAAAACGTTGGAATCAACAGCAACGTTCTCGGAAACCCTAAACGCCACAGCTGAGTCAGAATCCCCCCTTACACCCCGCCCGCATCCCGAACTCGTTTTTGGTTTGGTTGGCCCGGTTGGCGTTAATCTTGACCCTGTGATTTCAACGTTATCGAGAGAACTTAAAGCATTAAGCTACACAACAAAAACAATTCGTTTGAGCAAGAAAATTGAGCATTTTTTTAGCTCTGACCACAGCAAGGAACCGGAGGATGTGCGAATCACAAGACTAATGGACGAGGGAACACGGCTCAGAAAAGAGAGCGGAAGGGGTGACGCAGTTGCGCTTTTGGGCATCGCGGAAATTAAAAGAATTCGGGAGGAAGAGCTCAAGGGCAGCTTCGAACGCCACGCATATATTCTGCGATCATTAAAGCACCCACATGAGGTAGAAACTTTGCGCAATGTGTACGGGAAAGGCTTTTTCCTTATCTCGGTATATTCACCTAGAGAAGTGAGGGTGACCGCCTTATCCGAGCGCATAAGCAGATCCCAGTTTGGGAATGGCCATAAGGCGCGAGCCAAGGCCGAAGAAATGGTTGAGCGCGATGAACAGGAGGAGAGTACTTCCCTTGGCCAAGACGTCAAGGATGCGTTCCCGCTGGCAGATCTTTTTGTCGATGGCAGAAACAAGTCTTCTCTGGAGACGCAAATAATCCGATTTCTTCAACTATTGTTCGGCAATGTTTTTCATACACCGACGCGTGATGAGCATGGTATGTACCACGCACGATCAGCGGCGTTGCGCTCAGCTGATCTAAATAGACAGGTAGGTGCCGCGATACTTAGGTCAGAGGGAGACCTTATTGCTGTTGGCTGTAATGACGTCCCAAAGTGTGGGGGAGATCTATATTGGCCTGGAGACAAAGGCGATGCTAGAGATTTCCAAAAAGGAATTGACTCAATGGCTGACGAACGAGTCCAAGTTCTTGGCGAGCTTCTAGAGAGATTCGATAACCACGGATTACTTTCAAAAGGAAACGGAAAGAATGAATTGAACAAACTTGTTCAAGAGCTCGTGTCGGGGGAAAAAAAGACTGTACTCAAGGGCACGCGGGTAATGAATTTGCTAGAGTTTGGGCGAAGCGTTCATGCGGAAATGGCCGCTTTGATGTCCGCAGCAAGATTGGGTGTTTCTGTTCGTGACGCAACTTTGTTCTGCACCACATTTCCATGTCATATGTGCGCTAGGCACATAGTTGCCAGTGGTATTAAACGAGTAGTTTATGTCGAGCCGTATCCGAAAAGTAAGGCCAAGCAGTTGCATCAGGACTCAATCACCGTCGACTCCTCAGCGCCCTCCATAGATCATGTGAATTTTGAGCCATTCGAAGGGATTGCCCCACGACAGTATCAAGACATTTTTGATGCTCGTGAATCTAGAAAGGATAATGATGGACGAGCAATTGATTGGCGGCGTGCAGGAAAACCTCGATTCATGCGTTTTATGAATACCTACCAAGATATTGAACTTGCAATTGTTGTAAAAGAAATCCCCCGCCTTGCACAGAAACTTGGTGTTAACCTATCATTAGGTTTAAATGAGCCAAATACCGGAGGGTCACATGAAAAAGCCTAGCAGTTTGGCGCAGCAGGTTCAACAAGCCCAACGAATCTACGAGGGTTGGTCGGATTCGCGTAAAGCCAGTTTGCGCCTAGAAGGCACTGATGTATTTCTAAATCGACATTCCTCGAACCAGTCGCTCCCCCAGAAAACAGAAACCAAAAAAACAAAAAATTAACTCTTGTTAGACCGAGCCCGTCAAGTTTCTAGCAATCCGTGTAGTGGTTCATTTTGACTGGGCTTCTGTTACAAATTAAATTTTTCGATATCCACGGTGGTTTGGTTTCTCAAAACCCCAGTTGAAACCAAATATTGAATTTGGTCACTTATGCAGGACTGTGCAGTTAATTGCAAAGTTCGGTGGCGAACGTATATCGATAAACTTGGTATTCTTAAAAATACTGCAGTTATGCACAGAAAAGCTTCATAAATCTTTGATTTATTGTGGTTTTCTGCGGACTTTGTTGATATTTGGCGTATCGGATGCCATACTTCGTGCCGTAGGGTTTGGCGGTATGTCACTATAAGTCCCACAAAGGCCCGACATCGGGCCTTTTATACTATTTTCGGGAGAAATAAATGAGCTTAAATAAAGAGGAATTTGTTGCCGAAGCAACCGCACTTTTTGATAATCCCATTCATCAAAAATTTATTTCTGAGCGGCTGCCAAATGATGGTGATGATCTCCAAAAAATCTGTGCTGATGGCTTGACTCAATTGAAATCGAATTTCGATAGATTATTCTCAGAACTGACAAATACCGAGGCTTAATTGACAGAACAACGACAGCAAAAAATAAATATTTTAAAGCACGTTGTCGAGGTTTTTAGCCTCCTAGAGGCGAAACAACCTTTGCACTCAAGTCAGATTTATCTGAACCAGCTTTTAACTGTTCAAGCGATTGATAATGCGTTCTGTGACATGGAGCGTATGTCACACTTCCATATGCAAGGCGGCAAAACTCCAGACCGGCACAAGTATGCAGGATTTGTAGCCAAATGGATTGCGAAATCTCGACCGATACAATTTAGAGATAACATTCCGCTAAATCAGACAAATTCTGGGCTACTCGGGGTGAACGCTTTATTTTCGGTTTTTGTGATGACATCATTTCTTCAAAAGACCATGGACGGTCACATGGCAAAGCATTTGAAATATTGGTTTGAGTTTCGTGAGGAGCGCGGTGAAACTTTAGCGCTGGTTGCCTACTGTTGCGAAAAGTAAGTTTATACATTTAAGTCCAATTTGGATTTTATTTGGTGTTCGTCTCAACCATCATTAAAACTTCTTCCAGTTCCCAGATATACATTCTGCGCCGAAGTCGGCGCCACAGGCTCTGTGCAAATAAATACGCAAAAAAAAGATTAGGGTAAAAATCGTATTTCAGAGACAAGTCATTGATTAATAAGTGATATTTGACCTTGTCAAGCGAATTCGCTTGCTTTGACACCCCCGTTTTCGTTAGCTACGATTTTAGTCATTAGGATAAAAGAGTTGAATAACGATGAGTCCATTTTCCCAATTCTTATATGAGCTCCGTACCCGTCGCGGCATTCGTCAAGCCGAGCTCGCAGAGCTGATCGGATATGAGCAGAGCTATATCTCGGCACTTGAGGTCGGGCTGAAGGGACCGCCGACAGAAGAGTTTGTTGAGCGCTTGATACGGGCGCTGACAATTTCAGAGACTGAGCGAGTTGAGCTCCGCACGTCTGTTCAGGCCTCGCAGCGAAAGCTTGTCATCGATCCTGACGCGCCCCCTGACGTCTACTGGTTGCTCAATGATCTACGTGGCGGGGTGAAATGGATCAGTCCTAGGCAAGTAAGAATGATGAGAGAAATTTTAGGTTTGCGTGAAGCGCAAACCGAGGAGCGCCAGGAACCTTTGCGCAGGCTGAAGCGGCGCAGCAGAAAAGAGGAGGCCACCATGTAAAACGGGACAAACCTTTCGGCTTGCCCCGCTTGACAGGAGCATCTGACGATACCCCGGGAATTCACACCTCCAGTATCGTCAAACCTCCCGCCAGCGTCAAGCCCCCAAACAACATTTACCCCTATTGAACGCCGATTTATTGCCCGGCAAGGGCGTTGCTACGCCCAAAAATAGGAATTTTTGACCATCACGGCTGCGATGGAGGGGGATTCTTTTGCCCTCTCCATGCGGCGGGGAGAGATCATGTCCACACATCTGTGGCAAGGACGATGGCAGGGGCGCAGCCCGGCTGGAGATATTCACCAGCGCGCCAGAAAAATTATCAGCCCTTCAGGCGGCATTGTTCGAGGCAAGTTTCCGAGCCGGAAGAACGGACGCATGGTACATCACGAAGGCTTGCTCGAACTCGATGCCATTTACCTGTTCGAGGCCTCACCTCAGATAGTTCGCTATCGGGAACAGCCCACGACACTTCACTACCCAGATGGGGCGAAGCTACGGCGTTATACGCCGGACTTTGAGTTACTACTCATCACGGGAGAGATCGTGGTGGTTGAGGTGAAGCCAACCCGAAGTCTTGAAGACGAAGAGGTTCGACATAAGTTCGACTGCATCGAGGAACACATGCGTCGCTCGATCCGCCCATTTGTAATCCTCACAGACAAAATCATCCGCCAGGAGCCGCGCTTATCAAGCTTGCGCTGGGTCTGTCATCACGCACCTCGGGCACCTCCTACCAACGATGCGGCGCGGATCGCCTTGAATAAACACCGGCAGCATTTCCCGCTCTCGATCAAGACGGCAAATCGTCTGCTTGGTGAATGCTGCATCGAGCCTTATAGCTTGCTTCTCCTGGGCCTGTTGCGTTGTTCGCTCGACGCGCAAGTTGGCCCCGACACTTTATTGCACCTCACAACGGAGGCACATCATGGCTGGTTTTGGATTGCGGAAAAATATGGCTTTTGATTGGAACGGCGCGGCTTACCGGATTGAGCGGCTTCAACCCAACGGCGAAATTTTATTGGAGCGTGTCGAGGATGGTTCCTTGTCGATTGTTCCGCGCGAAAAGCTCCTTGCCGAGTATGCCGAAGGAAACATCTCTGCGAAAACGTCAGCCCTAGAATCGGGAACCGCAATGGCTAAGGTTTTCTCAAGGCCGCTTGATGAACTGTCAAAAGAGGTCCAGCAAGAGGCCGCGCGCCGCCGACACTACCTGCAGGTTATCCTGGACAAAGGGACTCCAATTTTTACAAAGGACTACCTATATCCCTTGATTGTTCAGGCGGCGGCGGAACGGGGCGATGAAAAACCGCCCAGCATCACGTCCGTATATCGTTGGCACCGCCAGCTGCAAAGGAACGGAGATACGCGTGCGCTGATTCCACGTTACGACCAGAGAGGCTCGCGAAATCTGAAGCAGAGTGTCCGTGTGCTACAACTGGCATCGGAAGCGATTGAAGAGGCTTTCAAAGCATCGCCACAGGCAACCGGCCAGAATATCTACACAAGGCTCATCGCAAGAATCAATAACGAAAATCGTCTCCTGCTTCCAGCAGAACAAATCAAACCACCAACGCTGCGTACCCTGTACCGAATGCTCATGCGCGTAGAGGCTTATGAGCATACGGTCCTCCGGGAGGGCAAGACGAGCGCAGACAAGCGATTCAGATTGGTGAAATCAGGAGTTAAAACGACACGAATCTTGGAGCGGGTCGAAATCGATCACACCCCGCTCGACTTATTCCTTATCGACGAAAAAAGCCGCTTACCGCTAGGCCGTCCAACCCTGACCGTTGTGGTGGATCATTTCAGCCGCATGCTGTTAGGCTTCCACTTAAGTTTCGACAATGCCTCCACTGCTGCTGTCATGGGTGCGTTGCGGCACGCCATCCTACCCAAGACCCCGGCAAAAGAAGCGCTGGCCAATCTGAAGACGGAACATACCTGGCCCTGCTATGGCCTGCCAGATGTGATGGTGGTGGACAATGGCCTGGAATTTCATGGCAAGGATCTGGAGAGCGTTGCCTATGACTTGGACACAGATATTCTATATTGCCCAAAGCATCAGCCACGCTTCAAGGGAGTGGTAGAGCGTTACCTCAAGACAATCAACTATTTCTTCGCGCATCAATTGCCCGGCACCAGTTTTGCACGCTGGCATCTGCGCGGTGATTACGATCCTACAAAACACGCGGTTTTGACTCTCGCCGAGTTTCATCATCTATTCGAAAAATGGGTGGTAGATGTCTATGCTCAGACCCTGCATCGGGGCATTGGTACGACGCCATGGGCGAAGTGGAGCGAGGGCATTGCACATCGTGAGCCTGAGCTGCCGGAGAGTTTACGCATTTTGCAGCAACGAATCGGCTTGGTAGATGAACGATCGTTGCGCCAGGATGGCATTCAACTAAACGGTATTCGCTACAACGGTGACGCTCTTGCGCCAATTCTTCGTGCTTATGGTGCAGGTGTGCAGGTACGCGTTTTGTATGACCCGGAAGATCTGGGTGAAATACAGGTTTGGGGACCTGACGATACAGAACCCCTCGTCGTTCAAGCATTGAACCTTGACTATGCTCAAGGCTTGACGATGAGGCAAAACGAAATGATTCGGGCGTATCAGCGCGAACAAGGTGCCGCCACGGAAGATCGTGTTTCCCTGCAAAAAGCAAAGCATCAAATCGCCGAAGTTGTCGGCGATTTGATGGCCAGCCGCAAACAACGCGACAGACGTAACGCCGCCAAAATTCGTGGCATCAGTACCAGCAAGCCAGACGAACCCCAGGCTCACTCGGCCAAACCGCCAAGGGCAGCCAAACCGATGCTATCGACTGACAAACAAGTAGAGCCACCCGTGCTCTTGCCAGCATTCCAACTCAAGCGTGGAAGTGGAGGTGCGTCGTGAATAGCCAAGAGATATTTAATGCATTGCGGCGCTTCGATGAGGAGTACCTCCCCTTTCCACCATTCGCCGTCGCGGCAGAATTCATTGAGTCGAATCTGAAGCAGTATCGCGAGACAGGGCTGGCCGAGCACTTGCTGGTGTTCGGTGAAAGCGGAACCGGCAAGAGTAGTTTATGTCGGTGGGTCGCCCATAAGTACCCGCGCTTCTCACTGCCCGATCGTGAGGTCATCCCCGCATTGGTCGTTGCAATACCACCTACAGCAACGATTGCCAGCGTTGCTGAGGTAATGCTGGCGCGTATCGGTGATCTGTCTCCTGCAATAGGCAGCGTATCGAGCAAGACCTCGCGCGTCATAACCCTCTGCCGCGCTTGCCGTGTCGAGCTCGTTTTGTTTGATGAGGCCCAACATATTCATGACCGGGGCCAAGCGGCCACGCACTATATGGTGGGCGATTGGCTTAAGAGCCTCATCGATCAGATCGGCATACCAACCGTCTTCCTGGGCTTGCCGCGTTTGGAACATCTACTGCAAGTGAATGAGCAGTTGCGTCGGCGTTTCTCACGGCGGCTTTGTCTGGCCCTAGGCCAGAGCGAGGCACAGAGCGTCCATAGTGAATGTCTACAATTATTTGCTTCGCTCGGCGTTCATATTCCTCTTCCATTGTCATCTGGTGCTTTTGGCTGGGAAGAAATGGGAATGCGCTTGTACTACGCAAGCGATGGTCGAGTGGCCTATATAAAAAAGCTGCTGAGCGGGGCATTACGGCACGCAATGGAAATGCAGATTCCCGAGATCAGCCCCGAGGTTCTGGAGCGTGCGTTTGTCAATGAGGTCTGGTGGCAGGGCATTGGTAAGCTGAACCCCTTCAATCCGGAGTTTGATTTCCGACGACTTGACCGTGGCAACGAACCTTTTGAGCGCGGTAGTTACACGACCCGCAAACGGTGAGTGCGCAATCTGTGATGGGGAAATCGATGAATATCGAACCACCTGTTGAGCCAAGTCTGAGGACGGGAAATCGAACACTTCCCGTACGTCCAAGGCCGACACAAAAAGAGGCAAAAATAGGTTACATGAGCCGTGTCGCCAAAGAAAATGGCTTCACCACATACCAGCAGTTGCAGATGTCCTTACACAGGGGTAATACGCAGAAATATTTTGATGGATTTTGCGAACAGCTGCTGCTATCCAAAAGCGAGCGGAGGGCACTCTTCGGGCCCAGCCCTCGCTTTTGGGGGCCATCAGAATTGCCCCCTGGCATGGTTCCGGATGATTTCAATCACAGAATCGTGCGTTGGTGTCCGGGGTGCCTGGCCAATTCGGGAGTTATCCGCGGCCCATGGGCTTTGAAACTCTATTGTGCCTGCACGTCTCATGGCGTTCTGCTCTGTGATCGTTGTCCGAAATGTCAGCGGAAACAGCGATTAGAGTATGGCGAGATTCGTTATTGTCTCTGCGGTTTCTGGCTTGGAGCAGCCCCCACGCCGACTGCTTCGGGCCCGCTGTTGCGCTTACATGAAGCCATTAACGCCTCTATTTTTGGAGGCGACATACCGGTTAGCTTTCCAGAGCTTGATGTCGCTGCCTGGCAGCGAGTCATCCGCTACCTGGGGCCATTTACAGAAAATTCTCCCCCCACCTACTCATCAGGGAGAATTTCAGGCCTGCATCGTCTTGCTACCGCAAGTACCGTGATAACGGGCGCCGCGCATTTGTTAGATCAATGGCCGAATAATTTTAATGGACTCTTAGCGTCGATTCAGAACAGAAAAGAAGTGGCGATTAGTGTTCGGCGGACCTTTGGACGGCTATACCGTGTTCTGTACGTTAACCTTTCAGGCGACTGCTTCCAGTTTCTCCGCGATGCGTTCGAGGATTATCTGCTTGAGAATTGGCCAGGCTTTGTATGCAAGAGGAACCGCCTGTTCAAGCCCGCCACGGTTGCTAACCATCCACGCCTCACAATTACGCAAGCCGCGTCACTGGCAGGCACTGCGCCGTCTGTCGTCCGACATCTCTTACAAGCCACGCTGATTGCTGGAGGCGAGGCATCGCTTCCCTCGGGACGCAAAACTCGAGCAATACATAAAAGGGATGTTCAGCGAATATCGGCCTTGGCAAAGGGCGGAGTTACTCTTGAGGAGGCGGCACATCTGCTTGCGCTACCAAAGTGCCGCGTTCGAGAGTTGGTGGCCAGTAATGTGATTGTGCCCTCGGTCTCACGCACTCAGCGCAGGGCCTCCTCTTGGTTGATACCGAAGAAGCAGATAGATCAGTTTTTATGTCTTCCTCGGAAGACACAGGATGACAACTGCTTGATTTCACTACGCCAAATAATGAAGTACTGGCGTTTGCGCAAAGGGGAGTCCGTTGGCTTGGTTCAGGCGCTGCTGAAGCAGGAACTCGTGGCGGCAACTGCATCAACGTCAATCCGGACACTTGGTGAATTGCAACTTAATTCCAACGAAGTGCAAAACTGGCTGAGCGCCTGGCGAATGAGGACCAAAGACGATCTATCGATTAGTCAGGCGGCTGAGGCGCTCGGCATCAAGCAGGAGGTTGCCTACGCTCTTGTACGCAATGGATTTCTCGCGGTGACGCTTAGCGGATCATTGGGTAGACGAGTCCACCACACTGCGCTGCAAGAGTTTCGATCCAGCTATGTAGCCTTAGTCGAATTAGCCCGCGAGCGGCGGCGTTCACCCAAATCTCTTCTTGCAGAAATCGATGCCATGCCGGTTTGCGGGCCCTCGGTGGATGGCACGAGGCAGTATTTTTTTAGGAGAGGAGACCTGCAAATCACGAAGGGATGAGTTCCGATATTGCATTTCCTCCGTTTAAGTTCCAGACTGCAAAAATGCAAATTTAACCAGTAAGTGAATAACCAGCATTCACATAACTTGCGTAGAAAGGGAATGTCATGAAAACGGCTTATGTCCTGTTTCTTGTACTTGTCTTTACGATCAGCGGCGCATTGGCCAGAGATCTTCCCGACCAAACGCGTACGCCGGGGGTCACCAATCCGGATGTTACTCAAGCCAATATCAACGAGACGATCTGCGTGCCGGGGTGGACCAAAACCATCAGGCCGCCATCGAGCTACACCAGTAAATTGAAGTTGGAGCAAATCAAGGAATATCGCTACAAAGATAAAAAGCCTGGCTCATATGAAGAAGATCATCTCATTAGCCTTCAGCTTGGCGGTCATCCCAAAGACCCAGAGAATTTGTGGCCACAACCGTACAACGTCAGATGTGGTGCTCGTATAAAGGACGTTGTAGAAACACGGCTAAAGCGGATGGTGTGCGAAGGAAAGATATCTTTGGTCGATGCCCAAAAGGCCATCGCAACGAACTGGATCACGGCTTACAGAAAGTATGTTAACAAAGAGGGGTGTCCTCAACTGGAAGAGGACCAGTAGTTTTCAGCCGACGAGTAAATAAATTTAAATCAAATCTGCCAGCGCCCACTGATCAAAAATTGGGCTTCCCCCGAGTGCGCTTTTGACTAGCCATTGGCGTTCTGTGACTCGTTCTCACTCGCTGATTGAATTAGCAGCGGGCGCTTTCTATGTGAATTGATGTCCGTTTTATTTGGCCAGATCTGGCTAAATTGCAAATTCGCGGCATGATGGAGACACAGCCCACGCGCCCTTCCAGGATCGCATTAACACACACAATGTGTGCTTATTTGCAAAAATTGACGCATATAGGGGGGGTTTTGCAGTAAGAATTGCTGTTGCAAATTACTCTGGCGACCACTAGAATTAGTTACAAATAGCGGTCTGGCCACTATATATTGTGGTTTATCGATGTTTGCTTGGGATCCCAGGGGTGGCCGAAGCCACCCCTCAGGAAAAAAGAAACTACCTTGTAGGGCAGTCACTTTGCTTGGTCGGCACTGTGAGTGTGTCTCAGCGTTCAAACATTTGTCAAGCTCCATGACAAATGGGGTGGTTTCTCCCAAGGTTGTTTTTTTAACCTTAACTTTGGAAGGAATAACGTTTCATGAACACGCTTTTATCTCCTGATCATCGCGCAGGCCCGCTTAAAAAGCATGACCTGCAATATTCCTATCCGCATAGTACTGCGGGTGGGGACGATCCAACGAAACGCGGGGAGCCCGATAGCTCGATGCTAAACCGGCATCAATGGTACGAAATGCTTTATTTCGTAAACAAATTTGCCAACACCGTGGGTAATTCTAGGAAGGACGTGGCCCAAAAAGCCGAGCGACTTATCCATACTAAGGTTCCGGGGAATCTTCGCAGCCATGCGCATGTATCAGATTGGCTCAGAGGAAACTGGACTTACAACTAACGAGGAAATGGCCTGCCCCTAGGCAGGCTATTTTTCATCGTCAAGGTTCGCCGCATCGGCCGGAGCCGGGGTCAACTATGAAGAGTTGATTAGCCGATTGCAAAAAATTTGGGTAGAAGAGAGCTACAAGGGCATCGCGAATAAAATTAACCGTGGTGCATTCAGCTTTGCTTTTTTATGCAATGTATGATGGCCCTAAATCAGGGGATCATCCGTCATTGGTGAATGAAAGCGCTGGCAAATAAAATCACATGTAAGTGAGAAAAAACTTGAAAAATGAAAAAACCAAAAAACACTCTCTCCAAGCCAAGCCAAGCCAAGCCAAGCCAAGCCAAGCCAAGCCA
>JGI1358J11329_10001136_pt1 | contig 22240 bp, 35 predicted proteins | sample Subgroupgradi54m_FD_11329 | JGI IMG/M metagenome (IMG submission 11329)
CGAACCAAAAATTTCTCAAATTCTTTGTGGAATTTTTCCGTGCCTGGCGCCATGGACGAAAAGTAAATCCACTGCGTATCCAGTTTGTGCGGTAATTTGTACGCAAACTTATTATGCTTAATCAAAATCGTCCGCTCGCCTTGGAACGATAACACAAAATGAAAATTCGTCTGCGCGCCTTTGTTCAGATGGATAAACCGAGTGTCAATTCCCTCTTGAGTCAGCTCGCGAATAATTTTATGCCCGTTCTCATCATCCCCAGCCGAAGTCACAAAAGCATTTTTGAGCCCCAACCGAGCCGAGCCCACGGCATTGTTCGTAGAATTCCCAGCCGGGAGCATGGTTACCCGCTCGTATGGAACCTTATCCGCGTAAGATAAACAAAGCTGGCAATTGGTATGATCCACCGCGCAATGCACGCTCGCCTCGTGCAATTCAATAAATGCATCAATTGTGGTATCGCCGATGGAAACTATATCGTATTTCATGGTTTTGGTTTCAAAAAAGTATCAACAACTATGTTTATTATAATGATTTTATATTAATTTGTAAAGAAAAATTGAAAATGGTAATAGTATAGTACTAGACTTGAACAGGCGCGTTTTCCAAGGAGGACGAGATGACGAGGAAAGTTGTGGCGTTGGCAATCGTGGTACTCGTGGCAGTTGTTGGTCTGTTTGCCGCTACGAGGAGTCCTGGAACACTCGAGCAGGCTCAAGTCAGGAAGGCAGCAAAACGAGCCATCGACGAAAGACATTGGAGTTACGGCATGCTATGTGACGACATAATCGATAGCTGCGACAGCTTGATCGCTCGAGCCAAAAAGAATCCAAAGCTCGCAGAAGCGCTTCATCGTGCCGTAGCCGCAGATGTTACCATCTGGCCTATGCCGCTCCCTTGGTTCTCTGTGGGTGTTGTCGGTAACTCTGGCAGTGTACACATTTTTACCTTGTACAGCGACGAAAAGATCATCGCGTTCCTGACGAACTAGCGGCCAAGACCAACCCCCGACTTGGGTAATCGCGGCGAGTGGCTGTTGTCACACAACACAGCTCTCGCTTTTTTTTTATTTACTAATTTTTGGACAAAAAAAGGACCAAAGCCTCTTGGCTATTGAATCCCTTTTGGAGTCAACGTGTGAACACCGGCAGTATAGCGGCGAACGGCCGTACCGAGACAAAACGCCACTGTATAACTCAACCCACCATTGGTCTGGGTATAAAAGTACCGGTTCTGGTCGTACGAACATCCACCGTCCTGCGGCGTGACCCAAATCCATAGGCGAGCGTGAAAGGAATAAAAGGGCGGGTCACCATCCAAGTAATCTGGCTCCTGCCACCAGAAGGGTTCTCCTTCAGGACCCATTCTCCACGTTGCCGGGTAACGCTTGTTGGCTTTGTAGAAACCTTCAAGAGCCTTTTGGATCTTGTCCATCTCCCGCAACCGTAGTCGATCACGTCCTGAGGGCGACAATTCTTCATGCTCGCCAAGAATCGACACGGTGTCCATGACACCCCTCGTTCGCGAGGCACACGCCACGCACGACAGCAACGCCAACCCGACGAGGATTGTTCTCATTCACGTCCTCCTGTAAAATACAGCATATCAGATTGCTTATATCTTTACAAATTTATTTTCTATGAGTACACTTATAACGATCGTTACTTTTGTACTCACGAAATTAACTTAAACAAATGACTAAACCAAACAAGGACTTATCGATTAAGATCCTCAAAATCGTTGGCGTTGTTACACTTGTGTTAGTGGTCTCCACTATAGCTGCCCCACAGTTACCCTATTTTATTTTACGGGCATATCTAAAACACAAATTTGGCACGAAATACACAAACGACCAAATTTACAACAGCCTTCGATATTTGAAACGCAAAAAGTTTATAGCCTTTGAGTTCAAAGAAAGCAAACTTAAAATTTTTCTCACCCACTACGGACGAAAGCATCTGGAAACGATCAATATCCACGAAATCAAAATCCCGCCCACAAAATGGGACGGGAGATGGCGGCTACTGACGTTTGACATCCCTGAAAGCAAGAATGCAGCCAGACACTTCTTTCGAAAAAAACTCAAGCAACTTGGCTTTTTCCACTTTCAGCGAAGTGTATTTATATTACCCTTCGGTTGTGAGGAAGAAATTAGCCAAATCACCAAGTTTCTGCAAATCCGACCATACGTTCATCTGATCACTTGCGATCGTTTCCCGAATGATGCAAGTTTGGTCAAAAAATTTAAACTCTAACTCCTGAGTACAAATATCACGATCGTTACTTTTGTACTCATAGAACTTTACCAATAATCATTATTACTGACTTTTTGGAGTGAGTACTTCTTGGTGTTGGCCATCAGTACAAATGCATTCGACCAAAGCATGGCCGTGGAGTGAGCAGCCGTCGGTTTCACAACTTTTTGGATGCTCAGATACTCCTTTGCACACCGGGCAAACGTAATGCGGCATGTTATTTTCTCTTAATTACTTTTTTAACCGCGTTGATTATCCCTTTACTATCCATACCCCACTTGGCGATCAGTTCATTGGGCTCGCCGCTCTCGCCGAAGTGGTCAGGCATGCCCACGAATTCTTGGGGCACTGGAAAATTTCGCGCAAGAACTTCGGCCACTGCTGAACCCACGCCGCCCATGTTCTGATGTTCTTCAGCACTAACTACACAGCCGGTTTTTTTGACTGACGCAATCAAAGCTTGCTCATCCATTGGCTTGACTGAAACAATATTCAAAACTTCACACTCAATTCCCTCCTTGGCCAGATCATTCGCGGCTTGCAAAGCATAATAAACTTGTGGGCCGGCCGCGGCTATGGTGCAATGCTTACCCTCACGAAACACAAAAGCTTTACCGATTTCAAACGGCGTTTCATCTGTGGTAAATTGCGGCGTTTTTTCCCGGGCTAATCGAATGTAAACCGGGCCTTGAATTTTGGCTGCGGCTATTGTTGCCTTGCGAGCTTCAATCGCATCACATGGAACTAAAACTGTCATGCGCGGCAAAACTCTGGCAATGGCAATGTCTTCCATGGCCTGATGTGTGGCGCCGTCGGGTCCAACAGAGATGCCCGCGTGCGAGCCGATGATTTTGACATTATTACCCGCGTAGCAAATTGACACACGAATCTGATCCCAGTTGCGGCCTGGTGAAAAAGTGGCATATGACGTGATAAACGGAATTTTACCTTCATGCGCCATGCCAGCACCAAGCCCGGCCAAATTTTGTTCAGCCACGCCTACTTCCACGTATCTGTCAGGATATGCTTTAGCAAATTCCAAAGACCGGGTTGACTCAACCAGATCACAGCACAAAACAATCACATCTGGATTTTCTTTGCCCAAAACCAAAAGTCCTTCCCCGTATCCGTTGCGAATAGGAACTTGCTTGATGTCAGGCGCGAATAAATTGTCTGCAAGTTTCACTGGCATATTATTCTTCAATCCCCTAATTGCCCATCCCCGCGAAAGCGGGGATCCACTACAACTATTAACACCATTTGGTTTTAATTACTGAAGTGGATCCCGGATCAAGTCCGGGATGGACCAGAGAATTACTCATGTTCAGATTTAATTTTCCCACCAAGAGTTCTTAATTCTTCCAAAGCTTTTTTGGCTTGCTCGACGTTGGGCGGGACACCATGCCATTCATAATGGTATTCCATAAAGTCCACACCCTTACCTGGAATCGTGTGGCAAATAATCACTGTAGGTTTTTCATAAATCGCTTTGGCTTGATTGCAAGCATCAATAATTTCCCGGATATTATGCCCATCAATTTCCAGCACATGCCAACCAAAGGCTTCCCATTTGGCCTTAAATGGCTCTAGGGGCATAATATCCTCGGTGTGACCATCAATCTGAATGTTGTTGCGGTCAATCAGGCCAACTAAATTTCGCAATTTATTTTTTCCGGCAAACATGGCCGCTTCCCAAATTTGACCCTCGTCCTGCTCGCCATCAGACATAACACAATAGACGCGCCAAGGTTCTTGTTTAATCTTTAAACCAACGTAAGCCATCCCAGCGGCTTGGGACAAACCTTGCCCCAAAGGACCAGAAGTGTTTTCCGCGCCTGGCAATTCCTCACCATGCGGGTGACCTTGCAGTATCGATCCAAGTTTCCGTAGGCTAGCTAGCTGGGACATGGGGAAAAATCCGGCGTGCGCCAAAGTTGCATACCAGACCGGACAAATGTGGCCACAAGATAAAACAAACCGATCACGATCGGCCAGACTCGGGTTTTTGGCATCATAATGCATCACATTGAAGTACAAAGCGGTAAACACATCAGCCATACCCAAAGGCCCAGCACTGTGGCCCGACTTGGCAGTGACAAGCATTTTAATAATGTCTTGCCTGATGTCATTAGCTTTTTGTTCAAGCTCTTGGATTGTCATAACATTATTTTGTTTCAATGTCCGATTTAAGCGCCTCAATCGCCTCTTGTTCATTTTCGGCTTTGAGAATTGCTGAGCCGGCAACTAGAACATCTGCTCCGGCTTTTACGCATTGTTTGGCAATGCCGACTTTGATTCCACCATCTACTGCAATTATGACATTTCTGCTCAATGCCCGCAATTCTTTGACCTTTTCAATAGTTTCCGGCATAAATTTCCGGTCTTGCGCACCCGGATGAATGCCCATGAGCTGTACGAAGGTGATCTTCGTAAGAAATTTAGCGGCTTCGTGCAATCTGGTTTCGGGATTTATAACCAAACCAATCTTCAATCCCAAATGCTGGCCAAATAAAATTGTTTCCTCCAGTTGTTTTTTGTCGGAGAACGCTTCGAAGTGAATCAAAGCTGTGCCAAACCCCGCGGCCTCAGCTACCCGAAAATAATTCTGCGGATGATAGGTCATAAAGTGGGCGACTAAATTCAACGGAGAATTTTTTAGAAACAATAAATCTTTGGGCATCACAGTCTGACTCGGCACAAACACGCCATCCGCAAAATCTACATGCAAAGTCTTGAAATAATTGCTCAATGCAAAAAGCTCCGCATACTTCTTGCGGAAATCAGATAAATCATTGGTCAAAATTGCTGGAACAATTTCGGTCATTGATTGATATGCTTAAATCCGATTTCTGGGAAGGTCAAAGGGGACTCAAAGGACAGGATAAATTCTACAATTCTTGCAACTTCAGCAGTGTCTAGAGCATGACTCATGTCCTTATGTATCCCGAGATTTTCAAAAATCTGAGTATTCATCATTCCTGGATATATACCCGTAACCTTAATCCCATACTTTGACAATTCCATTTCCAGAGACTTTGTAAATCCAGTAATTGCCCATTTAGAAGCTTGATAAACTGTCCTTTCGGCCTTCCCATACAAGCCAGCTTGTGAAATGATATTTAATATCCATCCGCTTTTCTGTTTCTTCATCTCTGAAATCACGGCGCGTGAAAATAATATGGTCCCCAACGAGTTAACATCTAAAAGTTTCTCTATCTGTTCTGGCTGATTTGTATTCAGCTCCCCTTGAATCCAAAGTCCCGCGTTGTTGATTAACACATCAATTCGTCCGTATTTTAATATGACTTCAGAAACAGTATTTCTAATCTGATCATATTTGGTCACATCGCAAATATAATAATCGCAACCAATCTCTTGCGCCGCTGCCTTTAATTTATCTTCATTCAATGCCAGAATAATTACCTGATTATTTGGCGCCAACTGTTTGGCAATCGCCTTACCCAACCCCTCACTGCCTCCAGTAATAATTACTATTTTTTTCATAAATTTGACTTCATAGTCTAATACACTAGAGTATTAGAGTGTTAATTCCTTTTTCGCCGATCTCTGTTTAACGACACTTGAAAGTTTCTGGTTAGCAACCATGGCACCCTCTTTTAACAAATCAAACAAAAGTGTCTCCTCCGGCGGCTTTCTTCTTTTGCGTCGCTCTAAATAGTCCTGCCTTTCGGTTGCCTTTTTCTGAAAAGACTTTTCTAAGTCAGTTAATTTATTGTTCGCTTTGCGGTAGCCTCCGCCTTTTTCGGTCAAGATATTGTTTACGTTAGAGATCGTATTCGCAGTCACCTTCAAGGCTTGTTTGATTTCGTCATAAGTTTGACCAGCTAAAAGTCTTCTTGCTATCTCAAGACGCTTCGCAAACATTTTATATTCCGTATGTGTAAATAAATCTTTAAACAACAATCTGATATCGTCTTTGGTGTTCATTAACGTAAAGGCCGACCAAAGATTATTTACGTAATGTCCAAAGTTAACTGGATCTAATTTTAATCTTGATAATTTAGTCATTTATATAGATAGTCTAATACACGAGAGTATTATACTGAAACCAATACTTGATTACAAATTCTCCTCAATCTCGTCAACTTTATCACGACGGCGCTCAAAGCGCTCTTCCTCCGCGGCAAACGGAGTGGTCAAAAACACATGCACGATTTCTTTGGCTTCATCCAGCGCCAGATAATCAGCAGGCAAACAGAGAACATTGGCATCGTCGTCGTTGCGCGAAGCGGCGGCCACCTTTGGCTCCCAAACCACCGCCGCCCGGACACCCTTAAATTTATTGGCGACAATCGCCTCGCCTTCTCCGGATCGGCAGGCCAAAATTCCAAAACTTCCAGGCTCTTTTTCAACTTTCATAGCTACAAGTTTAGCAAAATCTGGATAATCATCCTCTGGCACTAATTCTTTGGCGCCCAAATCTTCAAATTCGAAATTCCACTCGCCTAGCCAGTTTTTGATTTCCTCTTTGAGTTTGAAGCCGCCGTGGTCAGCGCCTAAATATACTTTCATAAATTTTCAAATATTTTAACTACTTGCAAAAAATTCTCTGGATCTAAACTGGCTGCGCCAACTAATGCGCCGTTTATGCTTTGATATTTGGCATAGTCTGCAGCATTATCTTTATTGACTGTGCCGCCATAAAGCACAGTGCTGTTTGGACCAGCCAACTCATGTATGTGCTCAATGACCCGATTGGCGACCTCTGGCACCACTGGCTTGGAATCTTTGACAGTGGAAATCGCGCCAAGAGGTTCGTAAACATAAACAATTTTCTGTAAATCTTGTTTATCGAGACCTTTGGTGCAGTTGGCGAATTGCTCATCCACATTTGCGCCCAGGCACAAGATTGGCGTCAGATCATTTTTTATTGCGTCCGAAACTTTAGCATTAACCATGGAGTCGGTCTCGCCTAGATTCAAGCGTCTTTGTGAATGGCCCAAAATAATGTATTGCACGGCTAATGTTTTCAGTTCAGAAACCGGAATGTCAATATCTTGAGTACCCAAATGGGCGTAAAGGGGTAAAGGGGATAAAAAGGGTAAAAAAACTAGTGGCGGACAAATGACGACGGCCTCGTGGTCGCAAGCCTTAGCCAAAGACTTGGCTTCTTCTAAAGTCTCAGGATTATTTTTCCAATTGGCAATAATGAGTTTCTTCATAATTTTTCTTGTCGATATAAATCAGCTGCACTCTCTGGCAATATGTTGTTAATATAAACATCTGAACCTAATTCAAACCCGCCCCAGACGTTTAAGCGCGGCAAAATTTCCAAATGCCAATGATAACTCTTCACATCATAGCGAGTTCTAAGCGAATGTGAAATCGGCAAAGTGTGAATATAATAATTATAAGCCGAGTTATTTAATTTATAATAGATTTTCTGCAAGACTGATTTCATAATCTCTGACAATGACCGGCGCTCAACCGCGCTCATTTCAAAAAAATTAGCTTGGTGGCGCTTGGGAATTATCCGCAGGGCAAAAGGCGCTCGTGACGCAAACGGCGTAAAAACCAGATAATCCTCGTGGTCCAAGACAATCCGCACCTGCTCCGACAATTCTTTGAGAATCATCTCACAATAAATACAAGTGCCGTGAGTTGTAAAATATTGATGACATCCCACCACCTCGTCATGCAAGTGTTCCGGAACAAATGGCGTGGCAAAAATTTGCGAGTGCGGATGGAGCAGAGACGCGCCGCCAGCGGTACCGTGATTCTGGATCACATGCACGTACTGTGCCTCGGGATGCTGGGACAAAGTCTTCATTCGGTCCTGGTAAATTTTTAAATTCAGATCCAAAATTTCATCAGGCAAAAAGCCGGTCAAAACATTGTGGGGCCTGGTCACGACTACCTCATGGTCACCGATCCCTTCCCGCACGCGGTAAAAATCATGGTGTAGCTTTGTGTTCGAATGCCCTAATGCTTCAAATTTATTTTTTACAACTCGCACCTGCCAATTCCCTCCTTGGGGTTCAGATAAAATTTCTTGACTGCCACTTTCATTACCCGGACAAAACGGGCAAGTTTTATCTACAACTTCCAAGGTATTGGAATCTGGTGTCGCGGGTGTATGCGGGAAATCTTCAGGTCGGCCTGCTCGGTTAGGCGCGAACAATACCCAATGCTTGGAAACTATGTCTTGGCGGAATTCACTCATTTAGTGAAGTGAAACGTTAACAGTAATTGTTGTAATAAACTATTAGTCCCTCGCAGCACATAAAGCCGGTGATTGCGCAGAGCCATGACTATGGTTTCGGTATGGCCATTACCTAAATTGTTTAAGATTTGGACTGCCCGGTAATTATCCAAGAGAATCCGAGTTTCGTCTGTTTTAGTGAGACTTTGTCTAATTGCCGGTTCATCTGTGGGGTTAGTCACCATGACTGTCACGCCTTGGTCCGAACTCTTGGCTGGCATAAAAGTGATACTTGAATTACCCACAGCTTCAAGCGACCAAGTGACCGGATAACGTACACTAAAACCTAAATCCTTAGCCATGTAAAGGTGCCAGGGCTGAAATTCACTCTCTGCGATTTGCATTTCAAAATTAATCTCGGAAACTTTGATATAGCTAATCATAGCTATCGCGACAATCAACGCATAGGCTATGGCCCAGGCCAGCCAACGATTTTTATGGATCTTTATTTTATGAAGTCTATAGATTGGTCCGCCTCCGCTCGACGGCTCGCCTCGCTTCGCGGTCGAAGCGGGCCGAGTCGAGACGGGGTGTTTCTTTTTGGCCATTTGTGTTTGCTAATTAATTATTTATTTTTGGCCTGCCCGCCATCGCCACGCTCAGGCGTTGGCAGGCGGGTGTCTAAATATTGCTGTAATATCAGTTGAGCGGCAATGTTGTCTTTGATCCCGCGTTGCTGTTTTTCGGATAACCCCTGGCTCTTTAACAATTTGCCGGCCTCCACAGTCGTAAACCGTTCATCAATCAGTTTGATTGACACGCCATGAATCGAGTCAAATAATTCATGGGCGAAGGTCTTTAATTTTTTGGCCGAAGTGCCCTCTTGTCCTGCTAAGTTTTTGGGCAAACCGAGTAACACGAGCCGGACTTCGGATTCAGCCACTATTTTTTTAATTTCATCGATCCCAGTTTTGTTGTCAATCGGCTGCTTTAATGGAAAGGCAATCTTGCGACCTTCATCTGAAATAGCGGCGCCAATGCGAACTTCACCCCAATCCAGAGCTAAAATCCGGGTCATTTACTCTCCCCTAAAGTCACGGCTGTGTCCTTGGTTTGATCGCGGCTTAAAACTTTCATGCGGACAATATCTCCAGGGTTAAAATTCTTGAGTAACCCGGCTAAACTGTGGCCCTGATCAACTTTTTGGCCATTAACCTCCAAAATTATGTCCGTCTCCTTAAGTCCGGCTTTATCCGCCGCGGAACCAACGACTACCGCCGGACTAGACGCTTGCCCACCAGACACAATCAAGGCGCCATAGTCAACGGTCAGTTTGTTTTGTTCTTTGATAGTTTGATTGACCAAAACATATCTGACTCCCAAAAATGGTTTGACGATCCGACCAAATTTTTTGAAACTGTCCACATCTTTTTTGACATCATTCACCGGAATGGCAAAACCAACTAATTGCCCCTGTGAATCAATTGCGGTGTTGATCCCGATCACTAGCCCGCCAATGTCCAAAAGCGGCCCACCGGAATTTCCTGGATTGATGGCTGCATCGGTCTGAACTACGCCTTCCAGCTGTTCAGAACCTGACCCGCCGCTCGCGTTAATCGTCCGGCCAATACCGGAGACGATTCCCGTGGTCACGGTGTTGCGATATTCACCCAAAGAATTGCCAATAGCCACGACTCGTTGGCCGATTTGCAAACTCGTGGAATCGCCCAAAGTCAGGGTGGGTAAAAGCTGGGCTTTGATTTTGACCAGAGCCAGATCATTTACCGGATCACGAGACAAAACTTGAGCGTCAAATTTTTTGCCATCATTAGTTAGCACAGTATATGTTGCTGAGGTATCTTCCACCACATGCTTGTTCGTCACAATCAGGCCGTCAGAGGAAATAATAAAGCCACTCCCGCCCCCAACTTCTTGGATGTTGGGTTTATTGCTTCCGGAATCTGGATTGCGACTTTGAAAAAACGGATCAAAGCCAAATGGCCCGAGATCCAGTGGTGCGGAAGAATAACCGGGAATTTTATTTAAATCTTTTGAAATAATAATTGACACAACTGCCGGACTGGCGTTTTTGACTACATCAATAACCCCGGAGTCCTCATTGACTTTAATATTCTTAACCTCACTACCTGTGCCTAAATCAATCCCTTTGTGAGTCAAAAAAGTCGAACCAAAAACCGAACCAGCAACCCCGAACAGGAAGCTTAAAAGAATTACCAAAGGAATCAATTTGGTATTTGGACTCTCGACATTTTGCTGTTTTGTGTCTGTTGTCTCTAACATAGTGGTCTAAATTTGACTTAATTATAACACATTTAGCTTTAACGACAAAGCTAGCAAAGTGTTATTATTTCGCAACCACGGTCAGTAATCAAGATTGTATGCTCCCAATGGGCTGACCAACCGCCATCCCGGGTTTTGATGGTCCAATTGTCATCGGCAAAATAAATTTTCCAAGTTTTCTCATTAACCATAGGCTCAATGGCCAAAACCATGCCTTCGACCAGCTTGGTGCCGGTTTTGGGTTTGCCAAAACAAGGCACTTCCGGCTGTTCGTGCACCGCCTTACCCACCCCATGGCCCACGAGCTCGCGAACCACTTGAAAGCCATAATTTTTGCAAACGGATTCAATAGCATGGCCCACATCACCCGTAAAATTTCCAGGTTTAACTTGGGAAAGACCGGCAGCTAGTGATTCTTTAGCTGCTTGGATTAGCTTCAAATGTTTATCACTGACTTTTCCAACTGGCACAGTTATGGCCGCGTCAGTGAACAATCCCTGATAGGCAACACCTAAATCTAAACCCACGATGTCGCCATCTTGCAGAATTTTATCTTTGCGAGGAATGCCATGGACCACCTCATCGTTGACCGAAACACAAAGACCGGCTGGAAATTCCGGATCCCCGGCTTGAGCTCGGTAATTTTTAAATGATGGCACTGCTCCTCGTTTTTTTATTTCTGCTTCCGCGAGTTGGTCAAGTTCGAATGCTGACACACCGGGCTTGACTTGCTTAGCCACCAAATCCAAAACCGTAGCCAAAATCTTCCCGCCTTGTTTTAAAATCTCAATTTCTGATATGTCGTTGGTAATCATACTTAGAATTTGCGAGGAAGCCGGGTGTTTAAGCAGAGAACTAACTTGGCGGCCGACGAAGCAATCTTAATCCAAGAGTTGAGATTGCTTCGCGACTGCCGATACCTAACCCTTTGTATATAAAGCAGCCGCTCGCAAAGACGCTACTTTTTTAAAACCCTTTAATGACTTTATGATATCCTTATACACTTTTCTAATACTCTGGTTGCCATTGATAAATTTAAGCTTATGTAACGATTCAAAATATTTCACAGCTTTGCTGGTTTTCGGATCCTGCCAACTAATGCGCTTTTTTATATATTGCATTTTGGAGTCATCTGCCCGATCATGTGCAGATAACCGCGCTTGAGCCCGCTTGAATATCTCCTTCTTCGGGAGTTTTAAAAAAATAACAAAGAAATCTTTGTGTTGTTGGTCTAAAAGCTTTTTGAGCAGTTGAGCTTCGGGCTTTAATCTTGGGTTGCCAACAAAAATTAAATTCTTATCATGGGGCGCGTGTTCGATCTGGTTTTTCAAAAATTTCTTCATCAAAGGTACTGGGGTTGGACCGCCCAAACTCATGGTCCGCCGAAGCCAAGCACCTTCGGCATTGTTTTTCTTTGCCATTGCCCGCCAATGCTTGCCAGATTCCACAGCCTTCAAAGCGTATTTACTGATTAACAATTTCGCCTGGGTATCTTTCCCAGACGCCGGATCACCCAAAAGAATCAAATCAAATCCCAGTTTTTTCATAGTTTATTTGTCTTTGCGAGGAGGCCGGGTGTTTTAACTGAGGGTTAATTTGGCGGCCGACGAAGCAATCTCTTTACTTGAGATGAGATTGCTTCGCGACTGCCGATATATAATCCTCAGTATTAAAGCAGTCGCTCGCAAAGACGTTAGTTTATACCCAGCTTACTTAATATTTCCTTATGCACATCCTCGATCCCCTGGTCGCCGTTTATGTGAACGAGCATGCCTTTAGACTCATAATATTCCTTAACAGGTGCGGTCTTGTTGACATACTCATCAAATCTTCGCTCAACCACGGCAGGATCATCGTCTGCTCTATCCGTTGAACTTTTTCTTACCGACAAACGTGCCATGAGTTTGGTTTTATCGACATCCAAAAACAGTACAAAAATATTTTTAATCCCATACTTATTCATCAAGCTTTCCAAAAGCTCGGCCTGTTCAATTGTTCGAGGATAACCATCTAAAATTACACCTGGGGCGTCGGCCAGCGATTCAAATTTCTTGGTAAAAATCTCTAGAATAATGTCGATCGGCAAAATATTTCCCTGATCAATAATTGATTTTACTCTACGGCCAAAATCAGTTTCTTGCTTGGCGTATTCCCGAGACAAAACGCCAGTGCTGAAATATTCATAGCCTAACTTAGCAGCCAGAAGCTGAGTTTGGGTTCCTTTACCCGAACCCGGCGCCCCCATAAAGACAATAATATTTTGTAATTTCATGGATATATTATACCTGTTTGGTCTGCGACCTCAGCCGTGTTGGGGAGTGGACTGGGCCTCAAGCTGAGCCCGTACTGCGTCTTTCCGCGCCGAATCTCCATGGGCGTGGTCTCGTAGCCATGCCACGGCGTCAACAATCCCGAGCCGCCGATCGTCTTCGGTCTCTACTCCCATCGTCTCCTCCGGTTTTAGAAGTTCTCATAATCCCGCATGACCATTTGGGACTGGACCTGCTTCATGACTTCAATAACCACGGCGACCACGATCAAAAGCGACGTGCCGCCCAAAGTCAGTGATTGGGTGTGCGTAAATGCCTGAACCACGTTTGGCAGGACGGCCACTAGTCCTAAAAAAATGGCGCCAACGAGAGTTATCCGGTTCAAAACTTTGTACAAAAATTCCGCAGTCTGAAACCCAGGACGAAGGCCGGGAATAAACCCGCCTTGTTTTTGAATATTCTCAGAAATTTCCTCGGGATTAAACACAATAGCCGTGTAGAAATAAGTGAAGGCCACGACCAAAATAAAGTAAATGATGCCCTGGTAGGTTTGATTCTGAAAAAAAGTATTGATCGCAGTGGCCGCTTGCGCCACAGCTACGGTTTTGGCATGAGCAAAAAAGTTGGCAATCAGCCCTGGAAAAAGCAGAATTGAAATGGCGAAAATAATGGGAATCACGCCGGCTTGGTTAACACGCAGTGGCAAGTGGGTGTTGACGCCCCCATACATCTTGTTACCCCGGACGCGTTTGGCATAAGACACGGGGATATTGCGCTGGGCTTCGGTAATCAAAACTACAGCCGCAATGACTACCAAAGCTAGAGCTAAATACGACAAACCAGTAAGCAAATTTTGGGGGCTAAAAGCTGAAGACGAATTACTTAAACTCAAGTAAGCTTGCTGAGCCACAGTTGGAATCCTGGCGACAATGCCGGCAAAAATAATCAAAGAAATCCCGTTGCCAATTTTATATTCAGAAATAATCTCGCCGAGCCAGAGTAAAATCATAGTCCCGCCAGTGACCGACAACAGCGTCACAAACCACTGGAACGGGGTAAAACTGGCGGCAATATCCGTGTTGCTGGTGCGGCTTAGCAGAATAATTGTGCCATAACCCTGAACCACTGTCAGAGGAACGGTCAAATATCTCATGTACTGGTTGATCTTCATACGGCCGGCTTCCCCGCCTTCCTTGCTCAATTCTCCGAGCTTCGGGATTATCACAGTCAAAAGCTGAACGATAATCGAGGCCGTAATATAAGGGCCAATACCTAACATGGCCACGGAAAAATTACTTAATCCGCCACCAGAAAAGATATCAAACAAGCCAAGCAGTTGGTTATTATTGAGCAAACTACGAAGACCGGTAACGTCAATTCCAGGAATCGGAATGTGGGCTAAGATTCTGGTGGCAACCAAAAGCAGAGCCACAAAAATGATTCGATTGCGGAGATCTTTGACTTTCCAGATTTGAGAAATTTTGGACATACTAACTAATCTTCCCGCCGGCTTTTTCTATCTGTGCTTTGGCCGAAGCCGAGACTTTAATCTTTTCGATATTCAAAGCTTTGGAAATCTTGCCATCACTCAAAATTTTGACTGTGAGCTTAGCGGAATCAATCAGACCTTTATTATACAATATTTTGGCATTCACAGTTTCCCCCGCCTTAAAGCTGGCATTCAAATCATTGAGGTTAACAAGCGCGTCCTTAACGTTACGGCTGGTAAACCCGCGCCGCTTGGGCAATTGTCTTTGCAATGGCATGCGGCCGCCTTCAAAGCCGATCGGAATTGAGCCCCCACTTCGGGCTTTTTGGCCCTTGGCTCCACGGCCTGAATACGTGCCGTGGCCTGAGCCCACGCCCCGACCCACGACTTTGCGCCGCTTGTTGACTCCTTTATATGGTTTGAGTTCTGATAATTTAAGCATAAATTATTTATTTCTTAAGCTCTGCGATCTCTTCCTTGGATCGCATTTTAGACAACGCCAGATAAGTCGCCATGACGTTATTGGCTTTATTGGCTGAGCCGATCATCTTGGACAAAACATTTTTGACGCCAACCAAATCCAAGACTTGGCGGATCGCGCCGCCAGCAATAATACCGGTCCCAGGTCTGGCCGGTTTTAAGAATACCACGGCGGACTTGAATTTAAACTTAATCTCGTGGGGAATCGTGTCGTTGAGAATTTTGACTGTGATCATGGTTTTTTTGGCCGCATTCACGGATTTATTTACGGCTTCGGACACATCGGTTCCTTTACGGATGCCAATTCCGACTCGGCCCTTCTTGTCGCCAATCACAACCAATGCGCGGAAGCGCATACGCTTGCCGCCGGCGACCACGCGAGTGACACGCTTAATTTCCACGACTTTTTGTTCAAATTCGCGTTTGCCTGCTTCTTGATTTCTGCCTCGTGATTGTCTGCGCATATATTAAAACTCCAATCCCGCGGCGCGAGCCGCTTCAGCTAATTCTTTTACTCGCCCGTGGTACTGATACCCACCGCGGTCGAAAACAACTTGTTTGATGCCCGCGGCCTGAGCTTTCTCTGCAGCTAATTTACCAACTTGCGCCGCGATTTCTGATTTCTTGAGACGCTTTCCGCCGGAGGCGGATCCGCCTTTAGCGGAGACCTCTTTACTGTTGGCTGCGGCTAAAGTTTTCCCAGACTCGTCATCAATTAATTGGACATAAATCTGATTTAACGACCGAAACACGTTTAAGCGAGGCTTACTGGCAGTACCGGAAACCCTGGCTCGGACTCGGTGGTGTCTTAATTTTCTCTGCTTGCCTCTGTTCATAGTTTATTTCCCGCCTCCTACGGCCTTAACGACTTTACCTGCTTTTCGTCTAATAACTTCATCGGAATACTTTATACCTTTGCCTTTATATGGCTCAGGCTTTCGCTGGCCGCGAACTACAGCCGCAAATTGACCCAAAGCCTGCCGGTCATTACCTGTAATAGTCATGACATTCTTTTCCATTTTAACTTCCAGGCCTTTCGGAATTGGCATTTCGATTGGATGAGAATAGCCCAGAGTCAAAACCAATTTGTCACCGGTAACTGCCGCTTTGTATCCGACACCATTGATTTCCAAAACTTTGGTAAATCCGGTAGTCACGCCAGTAACCATGTTACTAATCAAGGCCCGGAACAGGCCCCATAAGGCGCGTTCGGATTTATTATCCGGTCGCTTCACCGAAACCACAACTTCGGACTCAGTTTTATCAATCATAACTTTCGGATGAATAGTCAGCATTAATTCACCCTTGGGTCCTTTGACCTTCAGGGTCTCTCCGGCCAGATCAACAGTGACACCGGCTGGAATGATAACTGGTTTTTTGCCGATTCTACTCATATTCGTATATTTCCTTAGCGAGGATGTTGCATAAAAAAGAATTCTGAGGCCGAAGCAGCTTTGCCGCTGCCAGGCCGAGGACTTAGGTATAAATTACTGCGTCTAGCATAATTTATACCGTCTTTTTTTGCAACATCCGAGCGCCCTACCATATCTGGCAGACAATTTCGCCGCCGACCTTCTGGCTACGTGCGTCTTTATCTGTCATTAATCCTTTCGAAGTTGAAATCACGGTCATGCCCATGCCGCCCAAAACTTTCGGGATCTGGGTCCGATCTTTATAAATCCGCTGGCCTGGTTTGCTAATCCGTTTGATGCCAGTAATAATTGAAAGGCCGGTGTTATCATATTTTAGCTGTAAGGCCAAATTTTTAATCCCATCAACTTCTGTGACTTCCACATTCTTAATCCAACCCTCGCTTTGTAAAATATTGGCCAAACTGTGCTTAAATTTCGAGTACGGCAAAGCCACGTCTGATTTTTTGGCCATCAGCCCGTTGCGAACGCGAGTTAACATGTCGGAAATTGGGTCAGTAGTCATATATTTATTACCAAGAAGCTTTCACTATCCCGGGAATTTCACCGTTGGATGCCAGTTCCCGGAAACAAATTCGGCAGATATCAAAGTCGCGCATGTAGCCGTGTTTGCGGCCACAGCGCCAGCATCTTCGTACAACCCGCGTGGAATACTTGGGCTTAGTCCGAGAACGGAGAGATTTAATTGTTTGTGCTTTCGTTGCCATAAGTTGATCTGTGATCTATTATCTGTAATCTGCGACGGATCACGGATTACAGATCACTGATTAATTCTTCTGGAAGGGAAATCCTAATGATTTTAATAATTCAAATCCTTGCTTGTCGTTCCCAGCACTCGTCTGAATGTTGACTTCCATGCCAAATGTATAATCCATCCGTTCCCGAGTCGTTTCGGGAAAGACAATTTGTTCTTTGATGCCAACATTATAATTGCCATGGCCGTCAAATTTTTTGGGATCGAGTCCACGAAAATCGCGCACGCGAGGCAGAGCCACTTTAATAAACTTTTCCAAAAAATCATACATCCGCGCGCCCCGCAAAGTCACCATCAATCCCACCACTTGGTTTTCCCGGATCTTAAATCCAGCCACTGATTTTTTAGCCAGGGTCTTAACTGGAGCCAGGCCCGCGATGGATTTAACATCTTCGATAATCGCCTCCAACATCTTGGGATCCTTCAGCGTCTTGCCCACGCCGACATTGATCACGATTTTGTTGACCTTGGGCACAGCCATGATATTGGTCAAACCAAACACAAGCTTCAAGTCCGGGATAGATTTTTCTTTGTAAAGAGTCTTAAGAGTATTCATAAAGTTAGGTTATTAGGTTGTAGGTTTTAGGTTATAGTCTATAAACTATAACCTATCCCCTATAACCTAGATTACTTTCCTGCAGTGTTTGCACTTGCGCATATTGCCCTGGGGTGTCAATTCGTGCCCAATCCTAGTGGCTTGGCCGCAATGTGGGCAAACCAGCATGACTTTGGAAACATTCATAGGCGCTGGCAATTCGAGTCTTTGGCCCTTCTCGCCTTGTTTTTTGGGCCGGGAAAATCGGACACGGATGTTCAACCCTTCCACAGATAAACGCCCGGCTTTGGGGAATATTTCCAAAACCTTGCCGGTTTTGTTCTTGTCCTTACCGGTTTGCACTTTCACCATATCGCCTTTTTTGATTCTCATTCTGTTCATATATCTTGATTAAGCGAGGATGCTGCAAAAAAAGAATTCTGAGGCCGAAGCAGCTTTGCCGCTGCTAGGCCGAGGACTTAGGTCTAAAATTCTGCGACCAGCAAATTTTAGACCGTCTTTTTTTGCAGTATCCGAGCGGCTCATATTACTTCTTCGGCTAATGAAATTATTTTAGTAAATCCTAAATCGCGGAGTTCTCTTGGAATCGGACCAAAAATACGAGTACCTCGGGGTTCTTTGCTGTCTTTATTGACCAATACCGCGGCGTTGTCGTCAAATCGAATGTACGAACCGTCAGCGCGGCGGACTTCTTTGCGCGTACGCACAATCACGGCATAAACCTTATCGCCTTTTTTGACCTGGCCTTTCGGACTTGAGACTTTGACTGAAGCGGCAATGACATCGCCCAGTCTGGCGAAGCGATTATGGTTTTTACCCGACACGCTAAAAGCGCCAATCTCTTTGGCTCCAGTGTTGTCTGCAACTTTTAATCTGCTTCTGACTTGAATCATAAAATAGGTTATAGGTTGTAGGTTTTAGGTTATAGGTTATAGTCTATAAACTATAACCTATCCCCTATAACCTGCTTATTACTTTCCAATTAACAGTCTTGCTGTACGGCTTGGCTTCCTCAATTATTACTTTATCGCCAATTGCAAAATCAGTATCCGCATGCGCTGGGTATTTCTTAAACACTTTGTACCGCTTGTGGTATTTCGGGTGGACCTTCACGCCAGAAACTTTGACCACCACAGTCTTGTTCATTTTATTAGCTGTCACTATCCCGACTAATTTTCGCTTGATGGAATCCATATTATTCTTTAATTAGAGTTAAAATTCGAGCGATATCTTTTTTCACAACTTTGAGCATGTGATTATTCTTGACTTCCTTGGAATGGATCTTAAACGACAAGTCACGGACCTGCTCCTGCATGCTGGTTAACTGTTTTTGTAATTCTGCCTTGCCTAGTTGTCTTAGTTCTTTAATCTTCATAATTTAAAGTTAATCATGCTCTTGCTCTTAGGACAAATCTCGTTTTAATTGGCAATTTATGTGAAGCTAAGCGCATGGCTTCGGCGGCCTGCTCCACAGTCACGCCGTCCATTTCAAACATGACCCGGCCCTTCTGCACCACCGCCACAAAATGGTCAACCGCGCCTTTGCCAGATCCCATTGGCGATTCGTTGCCGTGGGCCGTGATCGGCTTGTCCGGGAAAATCCGAATCCAGACTTTGCCGCCACGCTGAATGTAGCGAGTCATGGCGCGTCGGGCCGCTTCAATCTGCCGACTGGTCACCCAGCTGTTTTCCATGGCTTTCAAGCCGTAACTGCCGAATGCCACAAAATTGCCAGACATGGCTTTGCCGCTGGATCGTCCGCGATGATGCTTTCTGTGCTTGACCTTTTTCGGTATTAACATAATCGTAATTACTTGAAACTAAAATTAATCTTAATCTTTCTGAGTCTCGCCCCGTACCGGAGCGAAGCGACTGGTGCGGGGTGTTTAACTTTCTTGGGGATCAACATAAATTATTCGCCTTTTAACTTAAGCTTATTACCTGTAAACACTTCGCCTTTATTTATCCAAACTTTAATGCCAATCGTGCCATAAGTCGTAAACGCGGTCACACGGGCAAAATCAATATTCGCGCGCAAAGTATGCAATGGCAGTTTGCCTTTAAACAATCTTTCACTTCGGGCAATTTCCGCGCCACCTAAACGGCCCGAACATTCAATCTTGACTCCCAAAGCCCCTGCTTCCATAACTTGCTCAATCGTGCCTTTCATAGCGCGGCGGAACGCGATGCGCTTTTCAATCTGATCAGCAATGTTCTGTGCTACGACTTGAGCTTGTAAATTGATGTCTTTCGCTTCTTCAATATTAATCTTAAAATCCAATTTTTTCAGTTCCAAATGCTTCAGGACTTTTTTCTTCAGGTCTTCAATGCCTGCCCCGCCTTTACCGATAATCATGCCAGGCTTAGTGGTTCTAATCGTGACATTTAGATTTTGCCCAAAACGCTCAATGTCCACTCGGGCCACTCCGGCCTTTTTGAGTTCATGCATCAAAAATGCGCGGATCCGAGTGTCCTGTTGGAGTAGAGCGGCAAACCCCGAAACCTTTGAGAGCCATCGGCTTTTCCAAGTATCGGTGATGTTCATTCTAAAACTATTGGCGTTAATCTTTTGTCCCATAAAATTACTGTCCGGCCCTTCTGTCAAATAATCTGCGCTTCAAATTAACAATGTTCTGCTTAATTCTCTCAGATGGTCTCGGAGGTGCCTTGGGCTTATTCTTAACCACGGCGGCTTCGCCTTCTGCGTGAGGTTCAATTTGTCCCTTGTGATCATGATGAACTTCCGCAGTTGCGGTGGGCTTTGGTCGGAGCGAAAAAATCGATCGGGATTTCTGGCGCGTGCGGACTTTCGATTCTAAAGTCACATTAATATGGCTGGTGCGGTTGCGCTCCACGAATGCCCTTCCTTGCGCTCTAGGCACATATCTTTTGGACACCGGTCCTTGGTCAATCGTCACGGCTTTGACAAATAAATCTGCTTTGTTCCAATTAAAATTATGAATGGCATTGGCCACAGCGGAGTTAATAGCCTTGCTCAAAGGTAAGGCGGCGTCTTTGGATGAAAACCGCAATTGCTCAAGCGCGGTGTCTACCGGAGTCTGCCGCACCAAATCCGCCACTAATCGCAACTTTCGCGGAGATACATGAATGTATCGCGCGAACGCCTTCACTTCTTTAACTTTTGATAAATCTTGCTTAGCCATATGAGGTTAATATAAATTCGAAGCACTAAATCCTAAATCCGAAACAATATCTAAATTCAAAATATTAAATCCAAAACGCTGTTTCGAATTTTGAACATTCGGGCTTTGAATTTGTTTAGTATTTAGATATTCGGATTTCGGATTTGTCATAGGATTATTTCTTAGCCTCTACGGGCGCCTTGGCCGCTTCTAATGATCGCTTCTCCGCGTCAGCAGTAGCTAAGGCTTGATCCTTGGCCATGCGGCCGCCGTGACGGGTAAATTTGCGAGTCGGAGAAAATTCACCGAGTTTATGTCCAACCATGTTCTCTGAACAATTCACTGTAATAAAATTCTTGCCATTATGCACGAGGAAAGACAAGCCAACCATTTCCGGAAAAATCGTGGAATCGCGGGACCAAGTCTTAATCTGGACATTGGACCCAGGCTTAAGATTCTGAACTTTCTTCAGCAGTTTGGCATCTATAAACGGTCCTTTTTTGAGTGATCGTGACATATACTATTTAGTAAATTTAAAAGTCGAAAGGATTTGATCAATTAAACTAAAACCACTAGCATCAACTTCACCACTTACATGGTAAGATTGCATAGCATCAGGATTGGGAGTTGCATCTGTAAGTGTCCGATTTTTTATTTGAAGACTTGTCCAAATAAACCCGGAAGTATCCCAATTTTTAGGTGGGGTAATAAAGGAAATATAATAGGCCGAGATCTCATTGTTGTTGGATAAATAGAAAGCACTTACTCTTTGATTAAGACCTTTGATTAATTGTTTGCTAATTTGTTTTGAATCTCCTGCTGGTCCTTCAGTAGGCATACCCAATGGGAATATAGAAACTTGAGTTTCATTGCTGAAATCAGAAAGTGGAGGCGTTCCTGTTTTATAAATATTTATCGATGGAGCAATATTATCCAAGCTCTCAAAAACTTTCCAATCTGCTGGATATTGTACCTCAAATCCGTATTTAGCATTGGCATAAGTCTTCCAATTCGCAGTTTGATCAGTTGCTGGGTGTGGATTGGAGACAGGCTGAACTACCGCTTGCTTGTTGCAAGCGGCGGCGAGGAACAAAATTGCGGATGTGAGGATTAAAAGTTTTTTCATAATAATTTGCGGTTTGGGTTATTCGTCGGCGCTGCGCGTATCGGCGAGCGTCTGACGATTTGCGGCCGCTCAACGCTTACCGTATTTACGATACGCGCTGCACTGCCGATAAACGAATTACTTTCTCCTATGCACTATAAATTTCGCGCTGGCTTTCTTCTTGTTGCGGGTTTTAACACCAAGTGCATGTTTGCCCCAAGGAGTCTTCGGATATTTAAGTCCAATCGGGTTGTGGCCTTCGCCGCCCCCGTGTGGGTGATCCACTGGGTTCAT